>Ga0075370_10000719_pt1 | contig 13125 bp, 6 predicted proteins | sample EndMethybrTD3035_FD_71398 | JGI IMG/M metagenome (GOLD analysis project Ga0075370, IMG submission 71398) | Populus endosphere microbial communities from Tennessee, USA - Endosphere MetaG P. TD hybrid TD303-5 | ecosystem: Host-associated > Plants > Roots > Endosphere | place: USA: Tennessee... | reverse complement strand
AACTCGCCCAAGCCCCCAGCGAAGCCAACCCCGTCGGATCGATCCGGTTGCCGGGGTTGTTGCCCACATAGGCATACAGGTTGACGTCGTCCTTGTAGCCAATGGGATCGGTCTGCAGGAACCGGCCCAGGCTGGGCGAGTAGAAGCGGGCCTTGTAGTGGTACAGGCCGAGTTCGCCGATGAACTGCTGGCCCGTGTACCTGAACCTCAGGCCGGTGGTGGTGTTGGGCTCGCCATAGGGCCCGTAGCTGTAGATGCCCGTGCTCGCGCCCGCACTGTTGGCCGTTGCCACGATGCTGCCCAGGTGGTCCGCATAGAGCCAGTTCTTGGCGGTGCTGCCTGATCCCTCGTACCACACGATCGGCTCGTCGGTGCCGGGGCCGTGCACGTACCTTCTCTGGATCGTGCTGCCCGCCGCGTCGTACTCGGCGATCAGGTTCGCCGCGTCGTACAGCAGGTTCGTCGTGTTGCTCCCGATGACCGTCTGCCTGAGTCTTCCTTCGGCGTCGTAGGCGAGTGTTGCGGCGGTGCCCGTCCTGCTCGCCGTCCTCAGCCGGTTGTCAAGGTCATAGCCATAGCTCCAGGTGCCGTCGCTCGTCAGGTTCCCGTTGGCGTCATAGCTCAGGGCGGCAGCACCGGCCGCGGTGTACTGGTTCAGCCCATTGCTGGTGTAGCTCTGGGTCCCCGGCGTGGCCCCGCTCCACTGGTACAGGTTGTTGGTCCAGCTCACGCTCTTGAGTTCTCTCAGCTGGTTGCGCGTGTACGTGTACTGCACCTCCTGGGACGGCGAGGCCAGGAAGTTCTTCAGGGTGGCCAAGGCCCCCTGGCTGTCGTAGCCGCGCTGGATGGTGGTGCCGTTGCCCAGCGTCACCGTGGTGCGCCGGCCCAGGTCGTCGTAGGCATAGCTGGCGAGATTGACCGTACCGCTTTCCTGGATGGCGCTCGGGCGGTTCAGCGCGTCGTAGCTGGTGGTGGTGTAGAAGGCGTCCGGCCAGGTGGTGCGGGTGCGGTTGCCGGCCGCGTCGTAGTTGTGGCCGAGGGTCTTACCCCCGGCCGTCGTGCTCACGAGCCGCCCCGCGTTGTCCCAGGTGTACCCGATGGCATGGCTGCCGTTGGCGAACTGGGCCGAGGTCCGCAGGCCGCGCAGGTCGTAGCCGAACTGCACGTTATCGGCGGTGTTGGGATAGCTGCGGGCGCTCAGGCGATTCAGGTTGTCCCAGCTCTGCGTGACGGTCTGGCCATTGCGCCTGCGCAGGCTCGTGAGGTTGCCGTTGGCGTCGTAGCCGTTCTCCTCGTAGTCGTTCGCGTTGGCGTACAGCGGCGTGGCCGGCAGCGGGTAATAGGTGCGCGCCAGCCGGTCGAAGCCGTCGTAGGTGTGGACGGTGAGGTTGTTCCTGGCGTCCTTGACGGAATCGACCTGGCCGTTGGGCGTGTAGGTGTAGGTCACATAGGCCTGGGCCAGCGCGGTGCCCACCGCCTTGTTGACCGCCTGCACGGTGTCGTCGGCGTTGTAGACGGTCTCGGTGACGCGGTTGCCGCCGTCGGTCGCGGGCAATGACTGCGTGGTCCGGAAGGGCCGGTCCAGGTCGTCGTAGGCGATGTCGGTGATGGGCGTGGGCGCCGCCTCGGCAGGACACATGGCCGCACCGGTGAGCCCCGGGCCCCACGCGCGGGTGAGCTTGCCGGTCTCGCTGTAGCGGCTGCAGGTCACGAGCCATTGCATTCCCACCAGGGCGGCGGTCTTGACCGGGCGGCCGTCCGCGTCATAGGCCATCAGCACCCGCTTACCAGCCGCATCGGTGGTCTGCGTGGGCCTGCGCTCGGTGTCGTAGACGGTCGCTAGGGTGTCGGCCACATCGGTGCGCGGGCCGTCCACGAGGGTGACGTTGCCGGCTGCGTCGTAGGTGAAGCCGGTGGTGAGGTTCAGCTTGCCGGCGCCCGCGTCCTCGGTGCTGGTCTGCGGCACGTACTTGTTGCCAGCGTCGTAGGTGGTGGTGCTCACCACGCTGTTGCCGGCGCTGGTCCTGACGGTCTTGGAGGTGGGCAGGTAGAAGTTGGGGAAGCCGCTCGGGGTGAAGGCGCTGTAGCCGTAGCTGGTCTGCGGGGCCACGCCGGCGGCATCGGCCGGCGCGATGACGGTGAGCGGCAGGCCCTGCGCGGTGTAGCTGTAGCTGGTGACTTTCCCCTTGGGGTCGGTGGCGCTGGCGAGCTGGTTGAAGGCGCTCTCGTAGGTGAAGCTCTGGTTCCTGTTGGCGAGGCCGCTGCCGGGCTTGGCCACACTCGTGACGGTCTTGACGTTGTGCGTGCAGCGTTTCTCCGCGCCGGCACAGGGCGCATCGTCGTAGGCGTACTCGACGGCATTGCCCTCGGGCAGTTGCTTTCTGACGAGGCGCGACTGGCCGTCGTAGGTGCTGAGGGTCCAGCGGCCGGTCGGGGAGCTGGATTGGACCGTGTTGCCCTGGGCATCGAGGTAGTTGGTGCGGGCCGTGCCGCCCGGGCCGATCTCCTCGGTGCGGAAGCCCGCGAAGAAGTACTCGTAGGTCTTGCCGCGCGCATTGGTCTGGGTCTTGACGCGGCCCAGGCTGTCGTAGACGTTGGTGGCGGCAGCGACCGTGGGGAAGCTCGGGTAATAAAGACTCGTGATCTGGCCGGGCAGGCCGTAGGCGAAGGTGGTGCCCTGGGTCAGCGTGTTGATAAAGGTCGTGAGGTTGGCGTCGGGGCTGTAGTCGTAGCGGACCGAACGCGTGCCGTCGCTCACCTGGGTGATGCGCCCGTTGCCGTAGGTGAAGCTCAAGGTGCGCCCCAGGCTGTTCTGCACCTGCACGAGGTCGTTGCCCGAATAGGTGAACTTGGCCTGGACGCCGCTGGGTTCGGTGTAGGTGTCGGGCTTGCCGGCGGCGTTGAACTTGAGCACCGTGCGGTTGAGCAGCTCATACGCGTAGGTGCCGTCCGCGCTCTTCGTCAACTTGCCGGATTTGCCAGGAGGCGGGTTGTACGTGCCGTCGGGCAGCTTGACGAACACCTCGCCGTTGAGGCCCTGGGTCACCACCACGGTGTTGTCGATCAGCTGGTCGCCGAACCAGCGCTGGCCCAACGTGGCGGTGACCAGCTTGACGAGCGGCCGCACCGGGTCCATCAGGAGGTCGAAGGAGGCCTTGTGCTCGACGATGGTGCCCACGGCGTCCAGCGCGGAGTCCTCGCCCATGGCCTGGAAGCCGTCGGAGTTGACGACGGCACTGGCGTTGAAGTTGTGGGTCCAGCCCTTGCCGAGCGGGCCGTTCTGGTTGCGCATCCCGGAGCTGTACAGGCGCTGGAAGGACAGGCTCTGCGGGAAGCTGCCGACACCGACGCTGAGGTCCTCGTGGTTGTAGAGGAAGTGGCCTTGCACCATGTCGATGGGGTCGCCGTAGGCGGAGCCCGAGTAGTTCTCGATGGTGGGCGGCGCGGGCATGGCGGCACCGACCGCGGTGTTGGTGAAGACGTTCGCCTGCGCCAGGGTGGCGAAGCCGCCCGAGAGGCCATCGCTGATGATGGAGCCCAGGTAAAGCCCCGAGCCGACAGTGAAGTAACCGACGCCGCTCCAGCTGTTCTCGGCGATGTCGCAGCGCGCGGGCAGGATCAGGCGCAGGCCGGCAGCCAGGTAGTTGCTGAAGTTGGCGAGGTGCGCACTGCATCCCGTGAGGTTGGGCTGCACCGCACTGGCGTAGTTGGCCGAAGTGGCGCTGTAGATGCGCTGCCCGGCGGCCGAGGCGAGGTCGATGAGCTTGACGGTGGAGACGGCCGGCACGCCGGTGGTCTGCTGCACCGCGGTGGACTCCAGGATGCTCAGGTGCATGGCCCAGTTGGCGAAGGCGGCGCTTTCCTTGTCGACGTTGCCCGCGAGGTTGGCCACCGCCAGCACATTGCTGGGCAGGTCGACGTAGGCACTGCCGGTGTGGCCCACGATGCCCACCTGGTGCTGGTGCAGCAAAGTCGTGTCGGCGATGCGCTCGGTCAGGGTGCCGGCGTGCGTGTTCTGGGCGATCCACTGGGCGCCGATGACGCCCAGGGTGCTGCCCAGCAGGGGTTCGGAGGCATCGGCGGCACCCGAGGCCTTGAGATCACTCAGCACGCGGCGGTAGTTCTCGGCCGGACCTCGGCCGGCCGGGCCCCAGCCGTTGGCAATCAGGAAGGTGTTGCTGCCGCCGCCCCTGATCTTCTGGGTGAAGCTGTGGTTGGCGAAGGTGGAGACGTAGGCGTTGTGGGTGACGGTGAAGGTGATCGGGGTCGCAACACCTGCCGTCACTGCGGTCCCGGGATTGCCGACGGCCACGCCATCGAGCTTGAGCACGGGCTGGTTGCCGGCGTTGTAGGTGAGGGTCAGGCGCTTGCCGTAGATCGCATCCGAGCTGTAGGTCTGGTCGATGCCCTGGTACTGCACGCGCAGGGTGGGCTTCATGTAGGCCGGCAGCTCGGCGAGCTCCTCGCTGCCCCAGGCCGTGTTCTGGTAGGGCAGCGTGCTCTGGCGCGAGGCGCCGTAGAAGGGGGTGATGGTCTTGCCGCCGAGCACGTCGTCGAGCGTCGCGGCGGGCTTGCTGGTGCGCAGGTAGCTCGCGAGGTTGGTCGCGTAGGTGGTCAGCTTGCTGCGGATGTTGGCCCGGTTGAGGTTCTGCACGTAGTCGGTGCCAACGGTGGCGCCGCTCTGGGCGGAGGACAGATAGCTGGCCGCGTCGTAGCCGGTGGTGGCGGCGCTGGCGAGGTCGATGCCGCTCTTGAAGGTGTGGGGCTTGTAGCTGGGGTCGAAGACGTACCAGCTGCCGTTGATCTTGACCTTGACCCAGACGTGCTCGATGGACAGATCGGTGAGTGCGGCCGCGAGCCCGGGGCAGCTGCCGGCGCTGGTGGCGTTGATCTCGTAGACCGGGATCTGGGCCTGGCCGAGCAGCGACAGCACGCCGCAGGCATTGGCGGTGCTGACGCCCCACCACTCGGCCAGCTGGGCGGCGCTGAGCTTGACGATGCCGCGCACGTAGTTGGCCTCCAGGCCGGAGGCGCGCAGGAGCTCGACCATCAAGGAGGCCTGGTCGTGGGCGGTGGCCTGGTTGTCCAGCACGGCGCCGAGGGCACCCTTCTGCAGCCCGAAGGTGGGGTAGTACTCGATGTTGTTGCGGACGTACTGGTAGATGAGGTCGGGGTGGTTGCGCAAGGAGCGCGCGAGCTCGGCGATGGAGGCCGGGCCCAAGGGGCTGGCATCGCCGGCGATCTTCATGGTGGAGACCGAAGCGGAGGTGGAAGAGGAGGTCTTGCTGGCCTTCGAAGCAGTCGCTGCAGCCACGCCCTGGTTGAGGTTGGTTGGAAGCACTCTCGCCTTGAGGACGCGCTGGGCCTCGGCGAAGGCAACCGGGGGCATGTTGGCGCGCAGCACGCCGGGGGCGGGGGCGAACTCCCCGGTGCCGCCGGTTGCTGCGGCGCCGCGGGCGGAGACACCTGACTCCTTGGCGCCGTCCTTGATCGCCTCGCGCCGCACGGGGTCCTTGGCGCTGGGCAGGTCGGCCGGCAGGTAGCGCAGGGCCGGCTGGCCGCTGGTGAAGCCGACACCGCTGCCGGAGGCGGCCGACGTGCTCACGGCGGTGGTCTTGTTGCGGCTCGCGGCAGCGGGAACGCCGAGGGCGATCGAAGGCGCTGCGGCCTTGCGTGCCACGCCGCTCTGGATCTGCGCGGCAGCGATGCCGCTTGCCAGCGATATGGCAATGGCCATGACAACGGCGCAGGCGCGCGCGAGCTTGGGCATGGGAACTCCCCGATGTTTTTGATGGAACAGGAAATGAGCAGCCCGCCCCTTCCGGGCTGGAGCTGCGACTGCGCGCGGACGCTACGGCGAGGTGGTCAGCACCGAGCTGCGATTGCCTGCAGCGTCGTACGCATAGGTGATGGTGGTGGTGGCGCTGCCGTTGCTGTAGACGGCGCTGGCCAGGCGGCCCAGGGCGTCATAGCTGTAGTTCACGGAACCGGCGTGGGCCGGATGACCTGCGAGCGCAGCGGCGCACAGGCAGGCGGCAAGGACTGTGCGGCTCAACATCCGCGCCGGCAGAGGACGATCGGATGGCATCGATGCGCGCGATCTCGATGCGTGCGCTGGCAATGCAGCGGGCTTGTTCTTCATGGGGTAGCTCCCGTTTTTTTGGTGCCGCGGACTGTAGTCCAGCGGCACGCGGAAACAAACTCGTTTTTTGTCGCGCAAATCTCGCGGACGAGCGTCTCGCGGGAATAGCCAGTTCGGTTTGTGCCGTGGGTTTGGAGCCGCGATCAGTACGCGCAGGTCCGGAATCCGAAGAATCCATCGTCGCGCTCCGGCCAGGCAAAGCCGCGGCGCTTGGGCGAGCGCAGGCGAGCGCGCGTGGCGGTGGAGGCGCCGCGTAGCACGCGCGCCGTGCCGAAGGCGGGCTGCGGGTCGAACTCGGTGCCCGCACTCCAGGGGTCGGCGCGGAAGCCGGGCCAGGGTTGCAGGGTGCCCGCGGTCCACTCGTGCACGTCGGCCCAGCGGAAGCCGCGGCGCGCGGCGGTGTGGGCCGCGATCTCCCATTCGACCTCGGTCGCGAGACGGCGACCGGCCCAGCGCGCCCATGCGTCGGCCTCCCACCAGCTCACATGCACGGCGCTCTGGTTGCCTGCCGCGCGCATGGGGCGGCCGAAGCGCTGCTGCAGGACCGAGCCGCCGCTGCCGCGGCGCGCCGCGCCGATCTGCTCCACATGGCGCGGGCCGCGACGCCCCTCGGCCTGCGCGGCGAGCCAGGCGAGCCCGGCCGGCAGCCACAGTTCTTCGCGATCGTAGCCGCCGTCATCGACGAACTCCACGTACTGGCTCCAGGTGACGGGCTGGGCATCGATCTCGAACTCCGGCACCTCCAGCGTGGGCCGGCCGCGTTCCTGCGCGAAGGCGAAGCCGGGCTCGTCGAAACCGAGCGTCCAGCTCGTGGCCGGCAGCAGCAGCGGCTCGTGCTCCACCGGCGCGGGCCGCGCCTCGATGCCCAGCGGCAGGCCGAGGGTCTGCGCCATCACCACCAGTTGCTCGCCGCGCAAGTCCTCGTGGAACAGCGCCAGCCGGTAGAAGTACAGGCCGGCATCGGTCTCGACCGCGTGCTCCAGCAGTTCCAGCGTGCTCTCCAGCGTCTCGAGCAGGTAGGCCTTGGTCTGCTCGAGATCGGGCAGCTCCAGCGACCAGCGCTGCTTCGCCTCGACCTGCGCAGGGTTCCACCAGCCATCGGCCTCCGGCTCGATGGCGGCCAGGCGGGTCGGCCGCACCGGGCAGTCGGCCCCGAAGGCGCGCTGCGTGTTGCGCGCGATCCACCACTCGGCGAACCAGCCGATGTGACCGGCCAGCCAGAGCGGCGGATCGATGCCCTCCTGCCGCGGCACGGCCAGCATCTTCGAACCCAAGGCCTGCTCATAGAGCGAGAGCAAGTGCAGCGTGTGGTTGCGCGCATCGATCAGGGCCAGCGAGAGCAGCTCGCGCCCTGCGCGGTGCATCTCGGGAGAGTCGATGGAATGGGGCAGGCTGGAAGCGCCAAAAGGCGTGCCGGACCGCGGGCTCGAAGGCATCGGCCATTATGGCCACGCCCCTCGCGCAGCGGGGGGACTTCCCCGGGTAAACCCGCCGCCCTCGGCCGGCCGGCGCTCTGCGGCGGCGCGGTAACATTGCTGGCTTTGCGCCGACCCTACCCGACTGGCGCTGAAACCACCCCAAGAGACATAACTTGTCCGCACTCCTCAAGTTCACGCTGGCCATGGACTGGATCAGCGCCCAGCTCGGCAAGATCGCGGCCTGGGCCGTGCTCGCCGCCTCGGTGATCTCCGCCGGCAATGCCGTCGTGCGCTATGGCCTGGACTTCAGTTCCAACGCCTGGCTCGAGATCCAGTGGTACCTGTTCGCCGCCACCGTGATGCTCGGTGCGTCGCTGGTGCTCAAGCTCAACGAGCATGTGCGGGTCGACATCATCTACGGCAAGCTCAAGGGCCACGGGCCGGTGTATGTCGACCTCTTCGGACTGGTCTTCTTCCTGCTGCCCGTGATGGGCCTGCTGTTCTGGCTCACCTTCCCCTTCTTCCTCGGCATGCTGAGGAGCGGCGAGATGTCCGGAAACATCGGTGGCCTGATCCGCTGGCCGGCCGCACTGATGATGCCCTTGGGCTTCGGCGCCGTGTTCCTGCAGGGCGTGGCCGAGGTGATCAAGCGGATCGCCTATCTGCGCGGCCTGATCGAGATGGACACGCACTACGAGAAGCCGGTGCAGTGAGCACCACCACCCTCCCCCAGCACTGCTTCCCAGGATAAGAAATGCAGATGGAAAATTTCGCCCCGATCATGTTCGCGGGGCTCGTGGTGATCATGCTGATCGGCTTTCCGGTGGCGTTCTCGCTGTCGGCGCTGGGCCTCTTCAGCGGCTTCTTCGCCATCGAGATGGGCTGGTTCCCCGCCGGCTTCATGGCCAACCTGCCGCTCAACGTGTTCGGCATCCTGTCCAACGAGACGCTGCTGGCCATCCCCTTCTTCACGCTGATGGGCGCGGTGCTCGAGAAATGCGGCCTGGCCGAGGACATGCTCGACTCCATGGGCCAGCTCTTCGGCCCCGTGCGCGGCGGCCTGGGCTACTCGGTGATCATCGTCGGCTTCATCCTCGGCGCCATCACCGGCACGGTGGCCGGCCAGGTCATCGCGATGGCCATGATCTCGCTGCCGGTGATGATGCGCTACGGCTACAACATGCGCTACTCCACCGGCGTGCTGGCCGCCTCGGGCACCATCACGCAGCTGGTGCCGCCGTCGCTGGTGCTGATCGTCATGGCCGACCAACTCGGCACCGACGTGGGGCAGATGTACAAGGGCGCCTGGGGACCGTCGATCCTGCAGGTGCTGATCTTCGCGATCTACACCTTCCTGGTCGCGCGCATCCGCCCGAGCTACGTGCCGGGCGTGCCGGCTTCGGCACGCACGCTGCAGGGCTGGGCGCTGTGGGGCAAGTGCCTGCGCGGCATCATCCCCTCGGCCATCTTGATCTTTGCCGTGCTGGGCTCGATGGGCGGCCTGCCCTTCATGGAGCATGCCATTGCCACGCCGACCGAGGCAGGCGCGATGGGCGCCGTGGGCTCGCTGATCCTGGCCGCCATCCACGGCCGGCTGAACTGGCCCATGCTCAAGGACGCGATGAACGGCACCATGCGGCTCACCGCCATGGTGGTCTTCATCCTGATCGGCTCGCGCGTGTTCTCGCTGGTGTTCCAGGGCGTGGACGGTGCCAAGTGGATCGAGCACATGCTCTCCGGCCTGCCGGGCGGCCAGATCGGCTTCCTGATCGCGGTCAACGTCTTCGTCTTCTTCCTGGCCTTCTTCCTCGACTTCTTCGAGATCGCCTTCATCATCCTGCCGATGCTCGGGCCGGTGGCGGCCAAGCTGGGCATCGACATGGTGTGGTTCGGCGTGCTGCTGTGCGTGAACATGCAGACCTCGTTCATGCATCCGCCCTTCGGCTTCGCGCTGTTCTACCTGCGAGGCATCGCCGACACCCTGTTCAAGAACGGCGCGCTGCCGAGCAAGATCGACTCGCGCGACATCTACCTGGGCGCGATCCCCTGGGTCGGGCTGCAGCTGCTGCTGGTGGGCATCGTGATCTTCTTCCCGCAGACCGTCACCGTGTTCCTCGACAAGAAGGTCGAGGTGGACGTCGACAAGATCAAGCTGGAAATGCCGGCCGACCTGCAGGGCCCCGACAGCGGCGGCATCAACATGGACGACCCCTTCGGCAACAAGAAATCCGGCGAGCCGGACGCGCTGCCGATGCCCGAGCCCGAGGCGCCCGCGCCGGCGCCCGGGACCGACACCAAGCAGTGAGCGAGTCTGGCGAGACGCCGGGCATCGCGCCCGAGGTGCTCGAAAGCCCGGCCTACCCGCGCTTTGTTCGCATCCTCGCCGTGGTGCTGGTGGCGGACCTGCTGGCTTTCGGACTCTGGAGCGTGCCGGCACTGCGCGGCGCCGATTGGTCCGCGCCCAGCCTCCTGCTCTTCGGCGCCGCGGCGATCAGCATCGTGTGGATCGGCTTCTGGATCGTCTACAGCCGCACGCGGCTCGAAGGCGATGTGCTGACGCAGACCTGGATCTGGACCCGGCGCGCGCATGCGGCCGAGGTCACGAAGCTCAAGCTGGTGCATTGGCGAGCGCTCGACCGCATCATCGCGCCGCGGCTGCTGGTGCGGCAAGGCCCCGCGGTCACCTGGTTTCATTCCGCCGATCCCCGGCTGCTGACGGGCTTTGCGCAGCGCGTGGCCGAGCGTATCGGCCAGCGCCGAGGCCGTTCTTCATAGCAGGCCGGGCGATCACCAGTTTTCGGGATACCAGTCCCTCCCCAGAGGTGCGAGGGGCGACAGCGTTGTGCCAGCCTGCCCCCGCGGCGCGCACCAGGAAAAAAAGCCCCGCCGTGACCGGCGGGGCTTTTTACGTCAGGAAGCGAGGCGCTTGCGCTTACAGCTTCTGCTGCTGCATGAAGCGGTCGAAGGTGCCCTCGGTAAAGCGGAACCACGCGTTCTGATCGGCCAGGAACTTGGCCCAGTCGCCGTAGACCTTCTTCCACTCCGGGTTGCTGTTGTTCAGCTCCGAATAGATCTGCTGCGCCGACTTGAAGGCCGCATTCATCACGTCCTGCGAGAAGGGCTTGAGCTGCGTGCCCGAACCGACCAGCTGCTTCAGCGCGATGGGGTTGCGCGCGTCGTACTTCGCGGTCATCGTGATGTTGGCGTGCGCGGCCGCCGCTTCGACGACGGCCTTGTACTCGGCCGGCAGTCCTTCCCAGGCCTTGGTGTTGATGTAGAAGTCCAGCTGCGGACCGCCTTCCCACCAGCCGGGGTAGTAGTAGAACTTGGCGATCTTGTTGAAGCCCAGCTTCTGGTCGTCGTAAGGGCCGACCCATTCGAGCGCATCCAGCGTGCCTTTCTCGAGCGCCGGATAGAGGTCGGCGCCGGGGATCGATTGCGGGATCACGCCGAAGGGTTCGAGCACCTTGCCTGCGAAGGGGTTGGTGCGGAACTTCAGGCCCTTCAGGTCGGCAACCGATTTGACTTCCTTGCGGAACCAGCCGCCCATCTGCGCGCCCGTGTTGCCGCCCGGCAGGTTGAAGATGTTGTACTTGGCGTAGAAGGCGCGCATCAGCTTCAGGCCGTTGCCTTCGTACATCCAGGCGTTCATCTGGCGCGTGTTCATGCCGAAGGGAACCGCGCAGCCGAGGCAGAAGGTCGGGTCCTTGCCGTAGAAGTAGTAGGGCGCGGTGTGCGCCATCTCGACCGAGGCGTTCTGCACGCCGTCCACCACGCCGAAGGCCGGCATCAGCTCGCCGCCGGCATGCACCGAGATCTGGAACTTGCCGCCCGTCGCGTCGCTCACCTGCTTGGCGAACACCTCGGCCGTCCCATAGATAGTGTCCAGCGACTTGGGAAAGCTCGAGGCCAGGCGCCAGCGCACTGCCGCTTGCGCATGGACTGCGGGCGCGATGCCGGCAGCGAGAACGCCGGCAATGCCAGCGTTTTTAATGAGGGAACGACGATCCATTGAGGTTGACTCCGAGTGCATGGGAAAAACAAGAACGCGGCTCGTGGCCGCGTTGCCGACTTCGCTATCAAAGGCAGCGAGATTGTAAAAAGTGCTTACATGGCTCCGGGGCGGGTTTTCCCTGCGGGCTCGCTCGTGCCGAAGCGCTCGAGTATCGATTGCTCTATGCCCGCCGCATCGAGCCCGATGCTCGCCAGCAGCTTGCCCGGGTCGCCGTGCTCGATGAAGCGGTCGGGCAGGCCGAGCTGCAGCACCGGCAGTTGCATGTCGGCCGCCTGCAGCGCCTCGATCACGGCGCTGCCTGCGCCGCCCATCACGGCGCCCTCCTCGAGGGTCACGATGCACTCGTGCGTGGCCGCGGTCTTCAGCAGCAGCTCGACGTCGAGCGGCTTGACCCAGCGCATGTTGAGCACCGTGGCATCGAGCGCCTCGGCCGCCTTGAGCGCGGGGTGCAGCAAGGTGCCGAAGGCCACGATCGCGATGCGCCGGCCCGAACGGCGCAGCTCGCCCTTGCCGAAGGGCAGTGCCTCGAGCCCCGACGGCGTCGCGACGCCGGCGCCCGCGCCGCGCGGATATCGCACCGCCACCGGATGGTCCTGGGCGAACGCGCTGGAGAGCAGCTGCCGGCACTCCGCTTCGTCGGCCGGGCAGGCCAGGCTCATGTTGGGAATGCAGCGGATGAAGGCGATGTCATAGGCGCCCGCATGGGTCGCGCCGTCGGCGCCCACCAGGCCCGCGCGATCGAGTGCGAAGACGACGGGCAGCTTCTGGATCGCCACGTCGTGGATCATCTGGTCGTAGGCGCGCTGCAGGAAGGTCGAGTAGATCGCGACCACCGGCTTGAGCCCCTCGCACGCCAAGCCCGCGGCGAAGGTGACGGCGTGCTGCTCGGCGATGCCGACGTCGTAGTAGCGCTCGGGGAAGCGCTGCTGGAACTCCACCAGCCCCGAACCCTCGCGCATCGCCGGCGTGATGCCGACCAGCCGGCTGTCCTGCGCGGCCATGTCGCACAGCCAATGGCCGAAGACCTGCGTGAAGGTCTGCTTGGGCGCCATTGCCGGCTTGACCAGTCCGATGGCCGGATCGAACTTGGTGGGCCCGTGGTAGGCCACCGGGTCGGCTTCGGCCAGCTTGTAGCCCTGCCCCTTCTTCGTGACGACGTGCAGGAACTGCGGCCCGTGCAGGTGCTTGAGGTTCTCCAGTGTGGGCACCAGCGAGTCGAGGTCGTGGCCGTCGATGGGGCCGACGTAGTTGAAGCCGAACTGCTCGAACAGCGTGGCCGGCACCACCATGCCCTTGGCATGCTGCTCCAGGCGCTTGGCCAGCTCGAACAGCGGCGGCGCGGCACGCAACACGCTCTTGCCCACGTTCTTGGCGGCGGCGTAGAAGTTGCCGCTCATCAGCTGCGCGAGGTAACGGTTGAGCGCGCCGACCGGCGGGCTGATCGACATGTCGTTGTCGTTGAGGATGACGAGCAGCTTGCAGTCGTACACGCCCGCGTTGTTGAGCGCCTCGAAGGCCATGCCGGCGGTCATCGCGCCGTCGCCGATGAT
>Ga0075370_10000718_pt1 | contig 13129 bp, 11 predicted proteins | sample EndMethybrTD3035_FD_71398 | JGI IMG/M metagenome (GOLD analysis project Ga0075370, IMG submission 71398) | Populus endosphere microbial communities from Tennessee, USA - Endosphere MetaG P. TD hybrid TD303-5 | ecosystem: Host-associated > Plants > Roots > Endosphere | place: USA: Tennessee... | reverse complement strand
GTCCGCCAGGGCGACGACCAGGCCCTGGTCATCGACGTGCTCCCCGGAGACGTCGAAGAGCTCTTCGACGTCTCCGGGGAGCACGTCGATGACCAGGGCCTGGTCGTCGCCCTGGCGGACGAAGAAGCGGCTGGTGCGGACGTCGCCGGGCGTCCAGTGGACGTCGGCGCCGAACAGCGGCCGGTGCAGGACCTCGCCGTAGTGCACCCCGTCGAGGCTGACTCCGACCTGGTCGCGGGGGCGCTCACCCGCGGTCTCGTCGTCCGCGACGGCCGGGGTCGACAACAGCACCACGGTGGTGACCGCCGCGGCGAGCGCGACCCGGACGAGGCGACTCATGCCTTCCCAACGCGGAGGAGCGGCGCCGGACACTCTCCTGCGCGCGGAACCACCCGTTCGGACACGGCATCTGACCGAACGGAGGATCGGGTCAGGACGTTCCATTGACGTAGTGCGCGGTGACCGTGGCAGCGCTCAGTGCGGTGTTGTAGACCGCGACCTCGTCCAGTGAGCCGTTCAGGTAGTTGCTGCCCGCCTGGATCCGGCCGAGGTTGATGGTCGACGGGCTGGTCAGCGAGAGCGTGCTTCCGTTAGCCGTCCCGGCCGAGACGCCGTCGACGTACAGGGTCAGCGCCCCCGAGGTCTTGGTGCGCGTGAACACCACGTGGTGCCAGGCCCCGTTGTTGTACCCGCCCGCGGACGAGACCACCGAGACGTCCGGCGTGCCCACACCGGCGACGACCCTGCCGTCAGAGCGCAGGGAGACACCGAAGTCGTTGGCCGAGCCGGAGACCTCCGCGTCGACCATCCCGGCGCCGCTCCACCACTGGGCGCCGGTGCCGATGCCCTGTGTCGACTTGAACCAGAACTCGATCGAGAAGTCGTCGCCGATCTGACGGGTCGCGGACGCGTAGTCGTTGGTCCCGTCGAAGGTCGCCGCGGTGTTGGCGTCGCCGGCGATGGCTCCGGTGCTGCCCAGCGTCACGCCGTTGAAGAAGTCGCCGTGGTTGGTGCCCTTGCTGTCAGCCATCCGCTGGCCGATCCGGAAGTTGTCGAGGTGGTAGCCGGTCGTGTTGCTGACGGTCGTCGCCGTGAGGCCGTTGCCGAATGCGATGCCACCGCGACCGACGGCGGTGATGAAGCCGTCGGTTGCGCTGATCCGCTGCACGCCGTCCACCAGGACCCGGATCGAGGTGCCGTTCATGTCGAGGGAGAGCCGGTACGTCGACCCGGACGTCAGCGTCTGACCGAAGCCTCCCAGCCAGTCCCAGGATCCGTTGGTCCTCCTGTAGAGGTTCCAGGACTGACCAGATTGCTCGTAGCGAGCCAGGTAGTAGGTCTCGACGTTGCCGGTCGTGTCCATCCGGCCGATCACGCCGGCCGTGTCGTTGGTGACCTGAGAGGCCACGTAGACGTCGGCCTCGACGACGTAGTCAGCGGACGCGGGCACCCCGGAGGCGCGGTAGACGGCGTTCCAGGTCGCGGCGCTGCCCTTGCGTAGGCGGCCAGCGTCGGTGAGGACGGCGTCCGAATCGGAGAGGCCGTGCTTGGTCCACGTCGCGCCGGTCTCGCCGTTGCGGCTCTGCAGCGTGGCGCCCGTGGTGCCCGCCATCGTGTCCGCTGAGGTCGTGCTCTGGTCGAGCCGCCAGTAGTTCAGCAGGCCGGTCGTGCCGTTGACCTCGTCGAAGTAGCTCTGCTGGACCGGCGTGGAGGTGTCGAGGGAGACGTCGTCGAGCCAGAAGCTGGTCTGGAGGCTGCTGTCCTCGTCGGCCAGGAACCTCAGGGTGACCGTCTGGCCGGCGTAGGCGGACAGGTCGACGGTGCGTTGGACGTAGGAAAGGCCTGCGTCGGAGTCCGAGTAGGTCTGCATGGTGGTGGTGGCACCGCTGATGACCTGGACGCGGAAGAAGTCGAACGGATGAGTCGTCTCGGCTGTCGTGACCCGGAGCCAGTAGGTGAGAGTCGCGTTGCAGTTGGCCGGGATCGTGACGACCTGGTCCAAGGTTTCGGTCACGTCGGCTGCGTTGCCGCCGAGCCACGCCTTCCAGGAGCCAGTGCGGGCGGCGACGCTGCCGGAGGTGGTCACAACTCCTGCCGTGGCCGTCCACGGGGTCGGGTTCGCGCCGTTCTCGAAGCCGCCGTTGCTGATCAGCTGGCTCCCACAGCTCGCCTGCACCTTCACGACGTTGGCGCTGGCAGCGGTGTGGGTGTTGCCGACGTTGTCAGAGACGACGTACTGGTACTGGTAGCAGTTGCCCGCGGTCACGGTGTCGACGAGCGGCGAGGTCGGGTTGGTGCCACCGGACACGGTGGCGAACGCGCCGTAGCTGCCGCACGTGCTGCCGGTCAGGGTGGCGGACGCGCGTTGCAGGAGCCGGGTCCCGATGCCCGACCCGCCATCGGTCCCGGTGGTGAAGCTCACGCTGACCGAGGTGCTCGACTGAGTGGTGTCGGCGTAGGTCACCGAGCCAGCGCTCGGGGAGGTGTTGTCGGCGGTCATCGTGAACGGCGAGTTCGGCGACGTCAGGGTCGCGTTGTTGGTCGCCGTGACGTTCTTGGTGCCCGGAGCGGCCGGTCCAGCACTGCTCCAGGAGTAGGTGTTCACACCGAGTGCACCCGGCGTGGACGTCCACCCGGTGCCGAGCGCGGGGAAGGCATAGCTGGCGATGCCGGACGCGCCGTCGCTCGCCGACGCGGTCGTGGTGAACGAGCCGGACGTCGCGCCCGATCGGTAGAAGACCGTCGTCCCGGACCCGCTCCAGTAGGTGTTCGTGAAGGCCGAGTGCACCAACGTCGGCGCCGCGGGCGCCGTGGTGTCGACCTTGATGTTCGGGCTGGTGTACGTCGTGGAGTTCCCGAGGGTGTCGAGCACCACGTACTCGTAGCTGTAGCAGGCCTGGTCGGCCACCACATCGCTGTAGGGCGATGCCGGGTCGTTCCCACCGCTGACCAACGTGTAGCCGCCGAAGGTCCCGCAAGAGCCGCTTGTCAGGGTGGCGGTGGCACGGCGCAGCTGCTTGCCCGTCGAGGCCACCCCGCTCGGGTCGGTTCCGTCGTTCAGCACCACGCTCAGCGTGGTCGACGTGGAGTACCGCGACCCGGTGCCGACCAAGCCGCTCGCGTCCACCGAGCCGCCCGTGGGGCCGGAGGTGTCCGGCGCCGGCGCGTTGCCTAGGGCGTAGTGGTCGGTGATAGTCGCCTGGCTCAGGACTGTGTTGTAGAAGGAGACCTCGTCGATCCAGCCGTTGAAGAACCCGCCCGAGTTCCCGTCGTTGGGTCGGATGATTCCGCCGATGACGAAGCCGTACATGTCCAGCACGGTGCCGCGGGTGGCCGCCTGTGAGGAGACGGCTGCCCCGTCGAGGTAGAGGATCAGCGTCGTGCCGGTGTAGGTCAGCACGACCTGGTGCCAGTCGCCGTTGTTGACGGCCACGCCGAGGTTGAACACCTTGTCGTTACCGGTGCCCCAGCCCCACGCCGTCATCGACGTGCCACCGGAGTCGAGCCACAGCCCGTACTCCTGGGTGTTGGCCCCGCTGCCGTAGCGGAACAGCACCTGCCGCGTCGAGGCCGACGTCTTGAACCACAGCTCCGTCGAACGCACTCCGGCCCCGGTCGGCAAGGCGGGGTTGTTCGGTGTGGTCACCTGGACGTGGTCGTTGACCCCGTCGAACCGGGCCGCGGTGTTGGTGTCACTGGCCAGCGCGCCCGGCTGGCCCATGGTCGGGCCATTCTTGTAGTCGCCGGTGTTGGAACCCTTGCTGTCGGCCGCCCTGGGGTAGGGAAGGGGCGTGACCTGGTAGTTGTCCAGGTGGATGCCGGTAGTCGCGTCGCCGGCGCTGCTCGAGTTGGCGAGCCGGACCCCGGCTCGGCCGGCCGCTGACAGGGTGCTGTTTGACGTTGCGAGTAGGGCGGCACCGTCGACGAGGAGTGTGAGGGTCGAACCGTTGACCTCCAGGGCCAGGTGATAGATGGCGCCGGCGGTCAGCGTCTGGGCGACCTGGCCGAGACTGGTCGTGCCGCCATTGTTGAAGGCGATGATCTCCCAGTTCCCACTGGCCCCAACGACCGTGTACTTGGCCAAGTAGAAGGTGCCGCCGCCAGTGCCGGCGGTGTTGAGCCGGGCGACCACGCCGGTCGACTCGCCGCTGAGGAGGGACTTGACGACGAGGTCGGCCTCGACCCGGTAGTTCGCCGAGGGAGGTGAGGTGCTGGTGTAGTACAGCGCGGTGCCGATCGTGCTGCTGCGCCGGACCGCCTGGCCACCGGGGGCGTTGGTCGCCCAGGTGAAGATCTCGGCGGTCGTGGTGTTCCCGCCTTGCGCAACCCAGCTGGCGTTGGACTCACCGGTGCGAGCCGACAGCAGGGTCCCGCTCGTACCAGTGCTGAAGGAGTCCTCGGCGTAGAGGCTCGTCGCCGCCTCGCCGAGCCGCCAGTGGCTGAGCAGCCCGGTGGTGGCGTTCACGGCGCCGGCGTAGCCGATCTTGACCACGTTGGCGCTGGTCGCGGTGTGCTGGTTGCCGACCCGGTCGGTGACGACGTACTGGTACATGTAGCAGGCGCTCGCGAGGGAGCTGTCGACGTACGGCGACGTCGGGCCGTCCGCGCCGATGTTGTTGAAGCTGCCGAAGGTGCCACAGCTCTGGTCGGCGTTCAGGGTCGCCTGGGCCCGCTGCAGCCAGCGGGTGGCGATCCCCGAGCCGAGGGTGTCGGTGCCGGTGGTGAACGTGATGCTCGCGGAGCGTCCGGAGGCGAAGCCGCCGGTGTAGGTGATCGTGCCGGCGGACGGCGCGGTCGAGTCGTTGGTGAAGGTCAGGATGGTGGGCGCTTGGTTGCCGGTCACGTCACGTCCGGTGACGGTCTCCAGGGGGCTGCTCGTGGTGCTCGCTCCCCAGCTGAACGTGTTCGACACGTACGGCCCGCCCGCCGGCGTGGACACCGTGGAGGGAGTGTGCGACCAGCCGGTCGACACCCCGATGAAGGCGGACGTCTGGCTGCTGGCCGGCCCCGAGCCGGCATCGGCGACCGCGTTGGTCAGCTTGAAGCTGCCGACGGCGGCGCCACGGTAGAACACCGTCGTGCCCGTCAGGTAGGCGCCGCCGGTGACCGAGGACAGCGTGATCGAGTTGGTCGGGGCGATGATGTCGAGCGCGACTGTGACGGTCGCACTCTTGACGCTCTCCGGCCCCTGCCAGTTCGTCGCGAAGACGGGGGTGACGGCGTACTTCCACTGCCCGTTGGGGACGTTGCTCTCCGCGCAGGTGGTGGCCGTGATCGTCCCGCTGCACGCCGAGCCGATGCTCTGCAGGGCGGAGGTGTTGGCGTCGTAGCGCTTGACCAGGTAGCCACTGACCGGGTCGCCGTTCGCCAAAGTGGTAGCGGCCCAGCTGACCGTCACGGTCGACCCGGCCGCACTGGCGTTGGGGGTGGCGCCCTGGTTGACGCTGGTGGCGGCTGCGGCGCCTCTGCTGGTGGGCGTCGAGGCGGCGGTCCAGTACGCCCACGCCGCGCCGGCCACCAGGGTCATCGCCACAGAGGCCGCAAGGGTTGCGACCCGCCGGTTCACAGGGCGCTTCATGCGGACACCTGGAGGTAGACGGTGAAGCTCGCGCCCTGGCAGGCGCTTGCGGCCGAGGCCGTCATCGACAGCGCGTCGATGAGGGTGACCGACAGGGCTTGGCCACCGGTGAGCGTCCAGCCGGGGCCACCGTTGTTCTGCGGGGCGAACGAGAGCGCGGCGACGGCGCACCCGGAGTGCGCGCCGTCCACGGCGAAGCCACCGGTTCCCTGGCCCGTGTTGAGCGTCAGGGACGGGACCAGGACGGGACCTGAGTTGGGGTTGGTCATGGTCAGGACCACCGAGGCGTCGCCGCCGGGGTAGAGCTGGGCGGTAGGGGTGCCCGGACTCAGCGTCACCGCCACAACGGTGCCGGTGGACGCGGCGCCAGACCCTGACCCCCCGCTGCGCCAGTAGGCCAGGGCCGCGCCGCCGACCAGCAGGGTCAGCACGGTGACGGCCGCCACGACCCGGCCCCCTCCAGGAGTCGTCCTCATGTCCGCGGCCGCTCGTAGGCCCGGAAGGCAAGAGTGAGGCGGGCGCTCTTGCAGCCGTCCTGGTTGCCCGGTCTGTTGCGCAGCTTGATCCTCGGCCAGCCCCGCACCGGCACGCGCAGGGCAGTCAGATCGGTGAGCCTGTTGTGGTCCGGAAGCGGCATGACGCGGTTCGGCATCTGCCTGATCCGGAAGTCCTTGCGGGTGCACGGATGGGCGAGGTCCGCCTGCGGGGCGTCGATCCTGGTGATCCGGATGACGACGCGGTGCAAGGTGACGGGCTGTGCGTTGGGGTTCATGAACTGCAGCTGGATCGGCGAGGCGATGCCAGGGGTCAGGAACTTCCGCACGGTTGCGGTGATCCGCACCGGCATGCCTCGAGCCACTCGTGGCGCGTTTGCATTGGGTCGCCCGACCGAGTCGGGCCGAAGTCCTTGCCCGTCGGTCAACTGCCAGGCCAGCGCCGGGAGCACTCCCAGCAGGAGTACCGGCAGGCAGACCAGGAGACCGACGGCGAATGACTGCCGTCGTGTGCCTCGCATGACGCCCTCCAGACGGTGCCGCTGCGAGGCGGTCCGGTCACCGGACCGCCTCGCGGCTGGGGTCGTGGATCAGTCGTGGATCAGCTGCTGGCGTAGGTGATCGTCACGACCGCGCCCTTGCAGGCGTCCTGGTTGCTGCCCAGGTTGTTCATCGTGATCGTCAGGCCAGTCCACGAACCCACGCCGTTCCCTGAAGGCAGGTCCCCCGGAGTGTTGGAGGTGCCGCCCAGCGTGTAGTTACCCTGCGCGACGGTGCAGCCTGCGGTGACGTGAGGAGCGTCGATGGTGTACCCCGTCGCGGTGACGGCGGTGACGTAGGTGTTGCCCGGGTTGGGGTTGTCGAAGTTGCCGGACAGAGTCTGCGTCCGGCCCGGGTACAGGTCGGTGGTCGACGTCTGGTGGACCACGACGGCTGCGTTGGTGCCGGTCTGGGCGGTGCCCGATCCCGAGCCCGAGTTGGTCCAGTACGCGAACGCCGCGCCCCCGATGAGCATCAGGACGGCGGTGACCAGGGCAATCCGCTTCGAGCGCCCCGAGAGAGATGTGGTGGCCATTGCCACTCCTTTTGAAAGATGCAGAGCGTGGTGGCGCCCTGTCTTGCTGTCGCCCTCGCACGAGGACCCCGAGCCCCGTTGGCCCAGCTCTATGAGTCTTACGATGCCCGGAGGGGTATGTGACGCAAAGAGTCAACAAATGATCCTGAATCGGGCCGGAATTCAGCCGATCGGCTGACCGCACCACCCGTTCGGGCCAGGTGTCGGCCGCGGAAGGCCGATGCGAACGACCCGCATCACCCGCGTGCGGCCTGCTCCAGCAGGTCGAGGCGAGCCCGCCACGGATCGGATTCCTCCACGAGCGGACCGTCGGGGGTGAAGGTCATGATCTGGCCGCTCCCGGCCGGGGGCCACCCGTCGGGCTCCCCATCGGTGGCGAAGTCCACCCACAGGTCGGCGACCCCGTCCGCCAGCGCATCGGCGTGCGGCACGTCGACCCCCAGCCGCCGGGTGTCGTCGAAGACGAACGGGATCTCGGAGGTGTGCGGGGCCCCTCCGAACTGGTCCAGCAGCGCCTGCGGCGCGATCGTGAAGAGGTATCGGTAGCTCGACGCCGTGGCGGCGTGCTCCAGGGCCAGGTGCCGCGCGGGTTCGGTGAACACGACATCGGACAGGACGTGCAGGTCCAGCTCGGCCCGCGTCCCGTACACCGCAAGAGCATCGGCTCCCAGCGCGCCCAGGACCTCGGCCCGCCACTGCTCGGGGTCGCGGACCGCCTTGACGGCGGCGTCGGGGAACTCGAGGTCGGTCGTGCCGGTCAGGTAGGGCACCGCGGCCTCCGCACCGGCCTCGAAGGTCTCGGACACCGACCGGGGCAGCGCGTCGTCGAGCAGTGGCGCCTCGCCCACCAGCAGGTCGGTCGACAGTGCGACCACGTCGGCCCCGTCCAGGTCGCGCAGGTCGTCCGCCGAGGGATCCTCGCCGACCAGGGGCTCGAACGTCCGTACGCCGTCGGCGAGAGCGGCGTCCCAGTCCTGGCTCGGTTCGCGACCGAGCCCGCTCTCGGAGATCGCCCGGTCGAAGAGCCCCTCGGCCTCGGGTGACGACATGAGCGCGTTGACGGACATGCCGCCGGCCGACTCCCCGAAGACCGTCACGTTGTCGCGGTCGCCGCCGAACGCCGTGATGTTGTCCTGCACCCACTCCAGAGCGGCGACCTGGTCGAGGAGCCCGAAGTTGCCCACGTGGTCGTCACCCTCCTCGAGCGCCGGGTGGGCCAGGAAGCCCAGGCGGCCGAGCCGGTAGTTGAGCGTGACCAGCACGATGCCGCGCTTGACCAGCTCCGGGCTGTTGTACGTCGGCTGGCTCCCGGAGCCGTAGACGAACCCGCCCCCGTGGATCCACACCATGACCGGCAGGTCGTCCGCGTCTCCGGCTGGGCGGTGCACGTTGAGGGTCAGGCAGTCCTCGTCGGTGCGGTCGACCCCGATCAACGACTCGGTCAACGGGGTGGGCTTCGCCTGGAGGCAGCCGGGGCCGTACTCGGTTGCGTCGAGGGGCTCGTCCCACGAAGCCGCCGGCTCAGGAGGACGCCAGCGCAGCTCGCCGACCGGCGGAGCGGCGTACGGGATGCCCAGCCACGACTCGACGCCGCCCGCGTCGACGCCGACCACGGGCCCGGACTCGGTCTCGACGACCATCCCGTCGGGTCTCGCCTGCGTGTCGTCGCAGCCGGCGACCAGTGCGGTCGCGGCCAGGAGCAGCGCGACGACCGCGTGCGGCCGCATCTACCAGCCGCGCTCGGCGAGCCTGTGCGGCTGGGGAATGTCCTCGACGTTGATCCCGACCATCGCCTCGCCGAGACCGCGCGACACCTTGGCGACGACGTCCGGGTCGTCGTGGAAGGTGGTCGCCTTGACGATCGCCTCGGCGCGCTCGGCCGGGTTGCCGGACTTGAAGATGCCGGAACCGACGAAGACGCCCTCGGCGCCGAGCTGCATCATCATCGCGGCGTCGGCAGGCGTGGCGATGCCGCCAGCGGTGAACAGGACGACCGGGAGCTTGCCGCGCTCGGCGACCTCCTTCACGAGGTCGTACGGCGCCTGGAGCTCCTTGGCGGCGACGTACAGCTCGTCCTCCTCCAGGGAGGTCAGGCGACGGATCTCGGCGCGGATGGTGCGCATGTGGGTGACCGCGTTGGACACGTCACCGGTGCCGGCCTCGCCCTTGGAGCGGATCATCGCCGCGCCCTCGGTGATCCGGCGCAGTGCCTCACCCAGGTTGGTCGCACCGCACACGAACGGGACGGTGAACCGCCACTTGTCGATGTGGTTGGCGTAGTCGGCCGGGGTGAGCACCTCGGACTCGTCGACGTAGTCGACGCCCAGGCTCTGCAGGACCTGTGCCTCGGCGAAGTGCCCGATCCGGGCCTTGGCCATCACGGGGATCGAGACGGCCTCGATGATGCCGTCGATCATGTCCGGGTCGCTCATCCGGGAGACGCCGCCCTGCGCGCGGATGTCGGCGGGGACCCGCTCGAGGGCCATCACGGCGACCGCGCCGGCGTCCTCGGCGATCTTGGCCTGCTCGGCGGTGACGACGTCCATGATGACGCCGCCCTTGAGCATCTCGGCCATGCCGCGCTTGACCTTGGTGGTGCCTGTGGTGATCTCTTCGGAGTGCTGCTCGGACATGCTCCGATTCTAGGTCCGGGGCGGTGCGGCCGCCGATTCGGCGACCTGCGGTGGACCCGGGACTACGGGCGGACCAGCCCCGACTCGTACGCCGCGATGACCGCCTGCACGCGGTCCCGCACACCGAGCTTGGCGAGGACGGTCGCGACGTGCGTCTTCACCGTGCCCGGCGAGACACCGAGCGCCTCCGCGATCTCGGCGTTGCTCTGCCCCTGCGCCAGGTGGACGAGCACCTCGCGCTCGCGCGGCGTGAGTCCCAGGTCCGGCCCGGGGCGCACCGGCGACCGGTGGTCGCGGAAGTGACCGACGACCGCCGCCGTGACGGCGGGGTCGAGACGGCTCTCACCCCGGGCCACCGCCACGACGGCCTCGAGGAGGTCCTCCGCGCGGACGTCCTTCAGGAGGAAGCCGGCCGCACCGGCGGCGAGCGCCGCGAAGACCAGCTCGTCGCTCCCGAAGGTCGTCAGCACCAGCACCCGGGTGGCGGGCAGCTCGGCCGTGATCCGCCGCGTGGCCTCGATGCCGTCCACCTCCGGCATCCGGAGGTCGAGCATCGCGACGTCCGGCCGGGTGCGCCGAGCCTCGGCCACGGCCCGTTCACCGTCTCCGACCGCGGCCACCACGACGAGGTCGTCGCGGCTGTTCAGCATGGTCACGATGCCGTCGCGGACGAGCTGCTGGTCCTCGGCCACCAGCACTTTCGTCCGTTCTGTCATGACACGGCCCCCGACCGCAGCGGCAGGCCGGCGCGGACCACGAACTCCGCGCCGCGGACCGCGGCCTCGAAGGTGCCGCCCAGCGCGGTCGTGCGCTCGCGCATGCCGACAAGTCCGCGTCCGTCCGGTCCCGGCGTCGTGTCCGCCGAGGTGCTCACGTTGGCAACGGTGACGCCGAGGTGCCGGCCGACGAGCTCCACCTCGACGCGGGTCCGGACGAGCCCTTCGTGGCGCATCACGTTCGTCAGCGCCTCCTGCACGATGCGGTACGCCGCCAGTCCGGCGCTGGACCCGGCGGCCCGCGCGTCGGTCAGGACGTCGGCGGGACGGCAGGTGAGCTCGACGGGCAGCCCCGCCTCCCGCACACCGTCGACGAGTGCGGCGACCGCAGGCAGTCCCGGCAGTGGTGCGAGCGGCTCGTCCGCGCCGTCCCGCAGCACGCCCAACATGCCGCGCAGCTCGGTGAGTGCCGTCCGTCCCGACTCCTCGATCGCGGCGAGCGCCGCCCCCGTCGGTCCAGCCTCGCTGCCGAGGCGGAGCCGCTCGGCCCCGGCCTGGACGACCATGACCGACACCGCGTGGGCCACGACGTCGTGCATCTCGCGGGCGATCCGGTCGCGCTCGGCCTGGGCGCTCCGGGCGGCGGTCGTCCTCGCCTCGACCTCCAGCAGCGCGGCGTGGGCCGCGTGGTCGGCGGCCACCTCGGTCCGGCGCCGGACGAAGGTGCCGGCGGCCCACGCACCCGCCCACAGCATCCACGGCCAGAAGTCGGCTGCCTCTCCGTCCACGGTGACGATCCACGCAGCGACCATCAGCACGGCCGTCAGCACGGCGGTGACGACGGCCCGGACACCACGGGTGATCGATGAGGCCGAGTAGACCGCGACGAGCACGGGCAGGATGGCCAGCTGCGGCGCATAGCGACCTGTCGCCACGGCGTTCACCGCGAAACCCGCCGCGCACACGAGCACCGCCACGACAGCCGCGTGGCGGCGGCGCCATGCCAACGGCACCGACATGACGACGACACCCACCAGCAGTGGTCCGCGGGGCGTCATCTCGTGGTTGGGCAACACCTCGGTGACGAGCAGGAGCAGGAACACCGACGCCAGCGCCGCGTCGAGACGCGTCCAGCCTCCGGGCCGGCGCACCGCCGACCACGGGGACCCGGGCGGGCTCTCGGTCACGCCTGCAAGGTAACCGCGCCGCCCCCTTCCGGACCTCTGCCGGACGGGCTAGTCGGGCGAGTGTCGATCCGCCATACGGCAGAGGACACCCGTGGTCGCACGACCGATGGAACCGGGTCGTGTCGTTCCTAGCGTCGAGGCATGAACATTCTCAGGAAGTCCTTCACCGTCCTGTCCCTCACCTGCGGCGCCGCGTGGCTCGTCAAGCAGGTCGCCATCGTCGCCTCCGGAGGTGGCGATGCGGAGTCTCCGCTGATCAGCGTCCTCTGGGCGACCGGCATGATCACGTTCGTCCTGGCCTCGGCGACCGGTACCGCGCTCGTCCTCCGCACCCTTCCCACGTGGGCCCGGGTCGTGCTCGGTGTCCTCGCGGTCCCTGCCTCGTTCCTCGTGCTGCAGGTGCTCGACGGGATCGTCGACGGCGTCTACACCGCGGACGGCTGGTTCGCGCAGGAGATCCCGCTCGTCCTGGCGGCGCTCGTGATGGCCGCACTGGGCATGCGCAGCCTCAGTGATCGACGGGGGCTGCGCTGACCGCCTGGCTCCGCACCTTCAGGATCCGCTGGACCACGGTGACCGTGCTGAGCACGGCGATCAGCCACAGCGCGGCCTCGTAGATGACCGGGACGTCGAACAGGTCCCCGAAGAACGTCGGCACGAGCAGCCCGACCAGACGGTCGGGCCGCTCGGCCAGACCGGTCTTGGCGTCGTACCCGAGCTGCTCGCCCTTGGCGCGGGCGTACGACGTGACCGAGCCCATGGTCAGGCAGACCAGGCTGATCACGAGGTAGATGCGGTCCTCGGCCTGCCACGCGAAGTACAGGGCCATGCCCCCGAACAGCGCCGCGTCCGCGACCCGGTCGAGCGTGGAGTCGAGGAAGGCGCCGAAGCTCGAGGACCGCCCGAGCTTGCGGGCCATCGCACCGTCGATCAGGTCGCTGAAGACGAACGCGGTCACCACGAGCACGCCCTGCCAGAGCATCCCCTGCGGGAAGAACACCAGAGCCCCGGCGGAGACGCCGACGGTACCGACCACCGTGACCGCGTCCGGGCTGATGCCGAGCCTGATGAACAGGTTGATGAAGGGCGCGAGCATGACGCCCTGCCAGAAGGCCTTGAATCTGTCGAGCATGGTGCTGCGCAGGCTAGTCGGTGGCGGGGCGAAGTCAGGCAGGCAGGCGTACGGTCAGGGCACGGAGCCATTCAGGCTTCCGACCAGAGGACGCTCATGAGCGACAAGTCGCCGCGCCAGAACAAGTCAGCCAAGTCGAGCAAGTCCATCAAGGAGAAGCGCGCCGACAAGCGCGCCAAGGCGGACGGTGCCGCCGCCAGCTCGATGGAGACCCTGACGACCAAGAAGGGCCGCTAGCCGCTAGCTCCAGGCCTCGGCGAGCAGCGCCCGGGTGTCCACCAGCAGCTCGGGCAGCGTCTTGGTGCGCCCGATGA
>Ga0075370_10000717_pt1 | contig 13131 bp, 10 predicted proteins | sample EndMethybrTD3035_FD_71398 | JGI IMG/M metagenome (GOLD analysis project Ga0075370, IMG submission 71398) | Populus endosphere microbial communities from Tennessee, USA - Endosphere MetaG P. TD hybrid TD303-5 | ecosystem: Host-associated > Plants > Roots > Endosphere | place: USA: Tennessee... | reverse complement strand
TCCAGCAAAGCGAGCAGCAGATGCTCCACGGTGATGAACTCGTGGCGCTGCTGCCGGGCCTCGACGAAGGCCATGTGCAAGCTGACTTCCAGTTCCTGGGCAATCATGTGATTTCCTTTTGCCTTGCTGTAAATAAGTTCTCAGATGGGTTGGAGCTTGCGCAATTCAACAGGTTCACGCAACTGGTTCACTGACGCATTGCAGCGGGTGCCCAGCCTGCTGCGCCGCCTCCATGACCTGATTGACCTTGGTTGCCGCCATGTCGCGAGAATAGACCCCACAGACGCCCCTGCCATCGAGATGGATCTTGAGCATGATCTGGGTGGCCGTTTCGCGGTCCTTGCTGAAGTACTCCTGCAGGACGACGATCACGAACTCCATGGGTGTGTAGTCGTCGTTCAGCATCACGACCTGGTACATCTGGGGCGGCGCAGTTTTCTGCGGCCGGCGCTCCAGGACGACCGAATCTCCGTCATCCCCGGCCGGTTTTTGGGCCGGGGGAGTGCTGGGAGTTTTGGGAATTCTCGTTGCCATGAAAAAGATTCTATAGAGCGTGCAAGCGCCGTGCCGACGCAAGAAGACTTGGTGGCGCGTATTCGACAAATCAAGAGGCTTGCGTCGTGTACGACAACGCAAACAGCGAAAAAACCGCAGCTGGCCGGTTTGCTCAAATATTGCGCAGGACCGGTTTTTGGGGTGCCGGCAATTTCCTGCCCGGCCGCCGGGTCGGTGCAGGCAAATCGGGCGGCAAGGCATCGATTTCCTCGTCACTGAGTTCCCGTTCGGGCACTTCCGGGGCGTGGACAGGCACGGGCTGCGGCCGGGGGACACCCATCGATTCCGCAGGGCAGGCCGACGAATCGGAGGCCGGCGCGGGCTGAGGCACGGGCGACGTTCGTTCTGGCCGGCGGGCAGCCTGCGGTGCATCGACCGGCCCGGGCGTCGGGGAACCCGACAGCAGCGCCCGCCATTCGGCCTGCCTCTGGGCGTCCTGCTCGGACTGCCAGCGCTGCTGCTCACGAAGCTGCGCCTTGTGGCGCTCCGCGTGCTGCAAGCCCAGAAGCCCCAGCTCGACACGAACGGTCTGCTGGACCCATTGCGGCACACACAGCAAGGCCTGCTGCAAATCCCGGTGGGCCTGTTCCCGGGCCTGTTCGAAGGCCCGGCGCTGGGCTTCGAGCTGCGACCGGGCCGTGCGCGAAAAGACCCAGGCGCCCAGCCCGGCTCCGAGCATCCCCAAGGCGAAGCAGGCCACCAGGAAACCGACCTGCATCTCGGTTTTCATCGGGGCGTTTCTCCTGCAGAGTCCCATTTGTGCAACAGATCGAGTGGAATCGCATCGGCCACCTGGGCAAAGCGCTGCCCCACCATGCGCTCGGACTGCTTGAGCAGCACCGCCACCGGACTGCTTGGTTCGTGGTTTTCGAACCACATGCGTGCGCTGCGGATGGTTTGAAGAACCTCGTCGCGCGTGGGAAGGCCGGGAATGCGCCGGTCCCGCTCTCCTTCGTGAGGCGTGGCGGGCCGGGCTTCAGGCACCGTTTCAACCTCGTTGAACGGCTTCAGCAGATGAATCAGCGCCTGCAACGAGAGCGCATCGTGCCCCAGATGACGCACCGTCCAGGCCACGATCTGCTCGGCCGTCCGCGATGCCTGCGCCAGCAAATTCACCGGCGCATCGGCATCGCCGTTCGCGGCCAGACGCAACTGGGCAAGCTGCTGCGCAACGGATTCAGGGCTCGGGGCGTCGGCGGGATGCTGCACCGACCATGCGCGCTCGACTTCGCGCACCGTCAGGTGCCTCGCAGCATTGGCCGCGACGACGATCTCGCGCACATCGCCCAGCAAGCCTTCGGGATCGGCCAGCGCCGCCAGAGCGTTGGCGCGCACAGCCGGGTCGCGCTCCCCCTCGATCACGAGTTGCGGATGCACCGCGTCGGGCCAGGCTTCCAGCACCGCAGCCAGCGCAGCCAGGGACTGCGCGAGGCCCGCAGCCTGGGCCAGCCGCGTGCGGGCGCGGCACAGCCAGACGAGCAGGTTGATATCCCGGGTCCGGAGCAGCAGGCGGCGGCAGTCGCGCTCGATCTCGGCCCAGTTGGGCGCTTCCGGCATGCCGACGAACGGCCCGTACTGCGCATCGCCTCGGGGCGACATGCGAGAAAGCAACACGGCATATTCCGGGTCGTACTCGAGGCTGGGGCCACAGGGCTCCTGGGCGCTCAAGGGTTGCAGCGCGGCGGCTGGCACGATGGGAGCTGCGACGTAGGTCATGAATTGCGGTTGGGAAGATTCAGCGAATGACTTGGGCGTCGTTGCGATAACGCGAGCCGATGTATTGCTCTGGCTCGAACACCATCCCGACGGTGAAGTCGACCGCATGGGCGGCAGCAGCAGCGCCCACCGAGCCCCTGCCCTCGGAGCCTCCGAGCCAGGTGGACCACCCGAGCTTCTCCACGTCATCGAGCCGGGCGGGAGGCGTGCTGTCGTTGCGCACGCGCAGTTCGACCTCCCAGACGAATTCATAGCCGACGAAGCCGCGCACCCATTCGACGAGCAGCGCGAGGTCCTGCCCCTGCGGGGTGAAACGCAGGTATTGCGCGAGACTCAGCGGCCCGAGCACGAGCCGGAACTTGTTCTGCCGGTCGGCCACGACCTCCCCGGCGATCGCACCCACGCCCATGACGCTGGAGGCGCGCGCCTGGCCCAGGTGGCTCTGGTCCTCGTCGTCGATGCGGATCCAGTGAAGCACGAACTCCTGCAGTTGCACGGGCACCGCGAAGAAACGAGCCAGGGTAGCGGCCAGGCCGTCGGGATTGCGGGCTTCGCGGCTCAGGTGAGTCGATGCCGCAAGGCGGGCATGCGTGGGCAGCACCGAATCGCGGATTTCCAGCGGGTCATGCCCGGTGAGGCGCGCGATGTAGCGGCTGAAGGCCTCGTCCTCGGGGCGATCCAGCCCCGCCGCGGCCTGGCTCTGGGCCCACGCGCGGTACATGTGCGTCAGGTAGCGGTGATGGAACAGGTCCAGAAAATCCGCCAGCGTGCTGTCGTTGTGGTTCTCGACACGATCGCGTACCAGTTCCGTGTAGTGCAGCGGAAGTGGTCCGTTGGGGCCCAGCAGGCCCAGACCGTACACGCGCACCATCGGAAGCGCCGGATTGTTGCCTGAGCGGGTGTGGGCTGCCTCCGGCACACGTTGCTCCGGCTCGCTCGGCAGCACAGCCCCGGCGATTTCGCGTGGCGCGAAGATCAACGCTGCCGCCTGCCCGAGGCGAAACCGCTCTTGCTGCGGGCGACTGGCGAGCCCGACAGGTGGCAGCTGTGAGTGGAAAGCCCCGAAACGCCGCAACAGCGCGAAGAAGCCGAACTTCCAGGGTGCCAGACGCAATCGCCTGAGCATTTCCTGCATGACCGGATGAATGGGGGACGTCATCACTCGATGCCCTCGCCCTCGTCATTGCCCGCACGGGTCGCGCCGATACGAACATGGCTGTCCGGCGAGAGAGCGTGGTGCTCGCGCCGCGTCAGGCTGGGCAGCGGGGCCTGGGCTTCGCGGGCAAGCTCTGGTGCAAACAGGCCCAGCACGTCTTCTGAAGGCTCTGCATCGAAGAGCCCCGACCTCGCAAGCGGCTCGAACTCTTCGATGATCCGGTCGATGCCCTCGCGCGGCAGCAGGATATCGCGCAGCAAGGGATAGGGCTCGGCCTGTCTGCTCAATTCCTCCAGCGTGGGAGCCGTCTCGGCGCTGAAGGCCAGGAAGCCTTCCCAATCGGTGCGGCCTGCGAGCTGATCGGGGTCTCGGACCACGCGCACGAATTCTTCGTGCAGTTCGTCCAGCAAGGAAGCGGGGGGACCGGGAGTGGCCAGCGGCGGCACGGCAGGTGCAGTGCGCGCTTCGGGTCGAGGCCTTTCGCCGAGCAGTTCGGCCAAAGTGTCCGCGATGGGACGAGACCTCGCGCCTGCAATATCGAGCACACCGAAGGGATCAGCCAGGGCATCGCTCTCCCGGTCGCCGCTTTCGCGGCCGCGGTTGTCCAGCTCACCCAGATCGAAGTCGCTCGATGCGTCGGCGCGCGGCGGAAACCTGACGGCCCTGCGGTCGGCCGCCACCTGCCGAGAGATCCCTGGCGCCTCGGTCGTGGCACGCGCACGCTCGGGCAACCCGCCTTCTCCCGGTTCCAGCACAAAGCGCAGCAACCCCAGTTCGAGCGTGTCGCCCACGGCGACGGGAACCGTAATGCCGGCCGGGACGCGCTCGCCGTTGCGCACGCACATCAGCGTGTAGCTGCCGTTCGCGAGTTTCCAGTCTCCGGTTTCGCCCTGCCACGCGATACGGCACAGGTTGGCGACGCGCCACTGCGCATCGCTCTGGCGTTCGCCGCACAGCTGAAGGGCATCGGCCATGCCTGCCCCTGCAGCGGGGATCAGCATGGCGGCGTTTCGGGCCTCGCCGCCGCAGTGCGTGAGACGAAGACGCAAAGGGGCCACATCGCCGTTCGCCGCATGAGGATTTCCCGTGTTCATGGTGAGCCGCCCCACAGCTTCTGCAGCCTGTTGGCCGCACCGATGAAACGCCCTTCGGCGTCCTGTTGCCAGAACGCACCTTCGGCACGCGCACCTTGCAGACGCTGCGGCCAGTCGACCCAGGGGAGGTAGCGAACGCCGTGCAACTGCGCGGCGGGATCGTTCGCAGGCGCGGGTCCCGCCCACCGGTCGAGCAGGGTCTGCATGCGACGAGCCTGTTGTCCGCTGAAGTCCTCCTCCATCTTGCAACTGCTCTCCCACAGCGCTCGCACCGTGATCTCCAGCGCGCGAATGTCGGGAACGCCGTGCGTACGGGTATGGCGTGCGACGGCGCGAGCGAGCCAGAACTGCCAGTCGAGCGGTTGCTGGAGTTGCGCCTCGAAATGGCGCATGACCCAGAGCGGGTGTGCCTGCTGATAGATCACCAGCGGATGGTGCCGCCCCACCCTGTCGATGGACGGCGCCATGACGCCCAGCACGAAACGCCGCCGCGCAAATGCCAATGTGCCAGGAGGCAGGACAAAAGCGACCGGCACGGCCACCGCCCTTACCGTGGCATCGGCACCTGCGTTGCGGCTTTGCTGCAATAGCCACGACATCCAGGCCGCCGACTCGCCATGGCGCATTCCGCTGCGCACAAAGTCCGCGTGACCCGGCAGCTTGCCCCAGATGGCCGGCGGCAGGATGCGCCAGGAAGCGATCAGCTTTCCCCACATGGGCTCAGGCCGCTCGCCCCGGACAACGGAAGCCCTTGAGCACATCGCTGTTGAGCGGATTCGGCTGGCTGCCGGAATTGATGTCGAGCAGCGCCTTGCGGCCATCGAACGAATACTCGACGCTCAGTCGTCCCGGCGTCGCAGTGTTCACGATGCGCCCCTTTTCGAGCAGCCTGAACAGCGCCCACGGACCGTTGACCAGGAGTGTCGAGGTGGGACCCGAGATGCGCGGGTTGGCGGTGATCTCCGCCATCGATCCGCCGCGCGGCCCCGGCCAGCTGACGGCAAAGGATTGCACGGGGCCATGAACATAGCGCTGCCCCTGTCCGTCGATGTCGATGATCAGGTCGGTAATGCTCGGCTCGAGCTCGAGCACCCGCAGGTCCATCCTCCACGCCAGCTTCTTGCCGCCGGCATCGCGAAAGAACAGCTCGCGAATCTGTTGCGCGCGATAGAAGGCATCGAGATTCGGTCCGCTCTGGGCCAGCAGCTTGAGCAGTTCGCCGAGCAGGGTCGGGCCGGCGGTTGCAGGCGCCACGCCGCTGGAAGCACCTTCCGTGCCGGCCACGGCATGGGCCACATTCGGATCCCTGTACCGCCAGGGGTGTACGCTGGTATCGACATACGACGCCAGGTACTTGTTGAAGAACTCTTCCGCCGCGCCACCGGCCGCGAACACCAGCGTGAAGTCCTCGATGGAAGCGTCCTGAGCCACCGCAGCCAGCGGATAGCGCCCCTCCACGCCGCGCCTGCAAGGCTCGCTGACCTGCATCGCCATCAGGCCCATGATGCGGTCGAGTTGCTGCTGCGCCTGGCTGCGCAGAATGCTGGTGGAACCGAGCACCACCTTGTCGCCGCCGCTCGTGGCCAGTGCAGTCAGCACCTCGCGAAAAGGCGCCGGGAGTTTCCCGGCCTCCAGCTTCAGACGTGCGCCGACCTCCGTGCCGCCGGGTGGCAGGCTGCCGGCCGTGAGCGCCGTATCGGCCACGGCCAGCAGCGTGTAGAACTCGTTGACGAGACCCGAGATGGTCTCGAGCCCGGGCTTGACCCCGGTGCTGCCAACGTTCCCGGTGCCGATGTCCGGCTGGCCTGTCACCATTTCGCGCAGCGCCGCAAAGCGGTTGTCGACGATCTGTCTTTCCAGCCGCTCTTCCGAACGAATCCCGAGATTCCTTCCGATGGCGCTGGTCTGCTTGTTCAGCTCGTCGGTGGCCTTGTCGAGAAGGCCCTTCTCTTCCTGTGCGCGCACGACCAGCGGACGCGACAGCGTCGTCTCGCGCGCCGCGGCGCGCGCCAGTCGCGCCAGGGGCGAATCGGGCGCCGCAAACTGCCGCAGCACACTCAGATCGAAGCCCAGGCTCGTGCCGGTGGTGTCGCCGCCACCGACCGTGCGGATCGACTCGAGAAAGGCCTCCCAGTGCTGCGCGTACTCGGTCAGGTACTGCCGGCGGATGTCGTCGAGCAACGGGTCGTTCTGCAGCTTGCGAGCGGCGGCGTCCAGCAATGTGGACGCGCCGCGCCCCATGACCCAGGCGTCGTCGTCGAGCGCCTGCCCGACGAACTCGGGCAGGCGCTTGCTGAAGACATCGTGGTACCCGTCATAGGTGAACAGGCCCGGCACACCCTTTTCCAGCGGCAGGCCACCGGCACGTGAAAACACGGCGCCGACCTGCGGGCCGACCGCGCGCACCAGCGTGAACTCCTGCGGCGCCTCGGGCAGCATTGCCGCCTTGGCGCGTTCATAGACGCGCTGCGTCGACGTGTTGCTGTTCAGGAAGTCCTGCACCGCGCGCACCAACGCTTCGTTCGGCAACGATGCCGAGCGCACTGGCCGATCGCCGGAGAACAGTGACGTCACATGGCCCACCATCGAAGCGCGCCCCCCGAAGGCAGCGGCGCCGTCGGCGCGCTCCCAGTCCTTGAGCACCCAGTTGCGGACATCCCGTGCGCCGCCCTTGATGTACCGATCCTTGTCATGCAGGAGTTTGTAGACGCGCAAGGTTTCGTAGGCGGTCTTGGCGTCGCCGTCCTTCATGCTCTGCGTCAGCACGGTCTCCATGCGCCGCAGGATGGTCGGCAGCAAGGTGTGGTCCTGCAGTTGCGCGTAGGTCTCGCTCGTCGCAGCCAGTATCGGCGGCACGGTGTACAGGCCATAGAGAAAGCTGCCCGGCGGGTTGTCGATGTCGAGCCCGGAGTAGCCCGGCAGTTCGCGCGCACCATTGAGCACATCGGGGACGCCGGCCGGCTTGAAGCTGGCGAGCAGTGCGCGCACCTGGCCGGCGAGCACTTCCGCGCGCTGGCCGACGGTGCTCAGGTATTGGCGGTTGTTGCCGAAGCTCACGGCCAGCGCCCCGGCCAGCCACAGGAAGATCACCACCGCCAAGGCATGCCCCATCAGGCGCAGCAGCCGGAACCGGAACTCCCAGCGCAGGTTGGGCCGCACCAGATGAGCCTCGGGGATGATGACCTTGGTCAGCAGGTCCTGAATGAAGAAGCCCTGCTGCCCTCGCCCGGGCGCGTTGCCGGCCGGCACCGCATCGCCGGCCCCTTGGGAGTTCGGGGAAGGCGACAAACCGAGGCTGCGCTGCAACCGCTGGAGCAGCGTGCCGGGATCGGCAGGCAGATCGATATGGGTTTGAGCGCCGCTCGTGAAGTACACGCCGCGCAGCGTGTCGTGCAACTGGGTTCTGTCGAAGCGTGAGGCGAGAAAAATCTCGTCGAGCATCGGAACCAGTGGCACCGCCAATCCGGCCAGTTCCTGCGGCAGCGCGAACAGGCGCTTGCGGCGATCCGCATCGAACTCTTCGTTCAGCCGCGAGCGCAATCCGGCGGCCAGGCGATCCTTGAGCAACGCCAGTTCGACTTCCACCTGCGCGCGCAAGGACTCGCGGTCTTGCGCAGCGGCACGGGTGTTCTTCAAGCCGTGGAACGGCAGCGTGAAGCCCCAGGTCTGCGTCCGCCCCTCGCTGGTGAGCGATTGAAAGTACTCGCTGAATCCGCGCAGCAGGTCCATCTTCGTGATGACCACGTACACGGGGAAGCGAATGCCCAATTCCTGGCGCAATTCGGCCAGGCGGTCGCGCACCATGCTCGCATGTTCGGCGCGCTCCATCTCGGTCATGGTCAGCAGTTCGGCTGCGTTGAGCGCAACGATCACGCCATTGAGCGGCGCCCGTGTGCGGTGCTTGCGCAGCAGGCCGAGGAACCCGCGCCACTCGACCGGGTCGGTCGCGGGATTGCTGTCCTGCTTCGTGTAGCGGCCGGCCGTGTCGATCAGCACGGCTTCGTTGGTGAACCACCAATCGCAGTGCGGCGTGCCGCCTTCCGATTTGAACACCACGCGCTTGGAGGCATGGCCCATCTGGCGCGCCAGGGGAAATTGCAGCCCGGCGCTCAGCAATGCCGTGGTTTTTCCTGCACCGGAGTTGCCGACGATCATGTACCAAGGCAGCTCGTACAGATAGCGTTTGCCCTCGAACAGGCGGCGCAGGCCACCGCGACCGCGCAGCCCCTTGAGCTGTGCCAACGCGCGGTTGACCGTGGCAGTGACCGTCTTGACTTCCTCCCTGCCCGTCTCGTCCTTGCCTGTGTCCTTCCCGAAGCTCAGGAATCGGGCGAGCAGATCATCGTTGTTGCGCAGCGCCTGCCACAGGCGATAGAGCCAGTACAGCGCGTACAGCAGGAGGATGGCGCCGATGATCGCCGCGCGCATCCAGACCGGCGCCAGCGGCTTGGCCGCGCCGATGGCCAGCAAGGGACCCGCGTGCCACAGAAGCAGGCACAGCGCCGCCACGCCCACCAGGCTGTACGGACCCGAGACCAGCCAGAGGATGCCGAGCACCAGCAGCAGCACGATGAAGGTCACGCGCACGCCCACAGACGCCAGCGGACGAAGGCCGTCCATTGCAAGCAATGGCCCGATGAACCAGACAGCCAGCGCCAGCAGCACCACGGCGAGGAGAGCCAGCATCTGGCGGGAGAAAAGGAATGCCAGGAACTGTTTGAGGTATTGCATGAGTGATTCCCGACCTGCCTCTAGCGAGCCGCTCCGGGCGAGCTCGCCGATCCAGCGCCATCGCCGTCGCCCTGGGTGACGACGATGTCGACGCGACGGTTTCTCGCTCGCCCCGCGGCCGTTGCACTGTCGGCGATCGGCATCGTGTCGCCGCGCCCTGCAGTCCGGATGCGCGACGCCACCACGCCCTTGCCCAGCAGCACCGCGGCCACGGCTTCGGCACGCTTCTCGCTCAGGACCTGGTTGTTGGGGAACTCGCGGGTCCTGATTGGCTGGTTGTCCGAGTGACCCGTGACCTGCACCGAGCCCGAGACCTGGTTGATTTCGTCGGCCACCTTGGTCAGGACCGGAAGGATCCTTGCATTCAGGCGCACCTGGCCGAGCACGAACATGTCGTCGCCCTTGAAGCTGACGGCGCTGCGACGCTCGTCTTCCTCCACACTCACCGTGCCGCGTGCGATCTCGGTGGCCAGCAACTCCTTCAGGCGCAACGGCTTGACCGCAGGCGCTGGCGGCGCCGGCGGCGGACGCATCCGGCCAATGGCGGCGATGCGCTGCGCCACATCGGCATTCATCTGCAACAACTGGTACTTGTACCAAGCGAACAGACCGAACAAGACCAACGTCAGCAACGACGCGGTGGCCCATACCGGCACGCTGCGCAGCAACCGGAACTTGCCCGCGCCCACGCCCTTCCAGTGCGGAGAAAGGTCTTGCGGCACGTCGCCACGCGCCGTTCCGAGCAGCGTGAACAGCCGATGGCGAACCGTCTCCAGTTGCCGTCGTCCGTTGGCCGACGTGCTGAAGCGGCCCTCGAATCCCAGACCGAGGATCTGGTACATCAGCTCGAGCAGATCGATGTGCTCTTGCGGGCTGGCGGCCAGGCGCCCCACCAGCAGGAAAAATTTGTCGCCGCCTTTGGTGTCGCCATGAAACTTCGCAGCCAGTTGCTGCCCGGCCCATACGCCGGCTTCGCCGTTCCTGCCACCGCCCCATGCCGTGCTGTTGGCGGATTCGTCGAGCGCCGTGCACAGCGAATAGCTCGCCGCCACCACGTGCTCGTGCCTGATCTGCGCACTGCTGCAAAGCGACTGGAAACTCGCCACCTCGCGCTCCAGCAACCGGTGAAACACCGTCACCCCTTCGTCGCTGAGCGTCGCCGGCATGTCGGCAAGCGCACGCAACAGAGGCTGGGCCGCTTCGAGCAGAGGGTTCTGCGCAGCTGCGACTGCGGCCAGGCGGGCTTGCATCGGCCGTTCGGGTGCGAGGGACATGCCCTCAGGCAGATCGCCAGGCCACGAGCCGACGAACGGGTCCTGCCGGCCACCGCCTTCGGACGCGTTGCCGGGTTCTTCTTTGTGGAGCATGGAAGCGTTGGCCATTGAATGGGCTGTGGTCATGAGCTGCAGTGCGTCATTTCTCACGCACTCCCCAGAGTTCCATGCGCAGACCCCGGAACTCTCCCGCCACATGCAATGCAAGCCCGCCGTGCTTGACCATGTGCTCCCAGAGCGGTCCGCGCGAGTCGATCTGGAAATAGACAAAACCCGCGTTGAATGGAATCTGACGTGGCGGCACCGGCAGCGTTTGCAGCGGGATGCCGGGCAGATGCGAGCGGATGAGTTCGGCCAGCCGATCGCTCGGCCCGACCTTGCAGCGGGCTGGAAACTGACTGGCCAACTGGTCGGGCGGTGTTTGGGCGGCCACGGCAAACACCAGGCTGGAAAAGCCCTGCAGCTCGGAAGGCTCGACGCTTGCCACGCGCACACCGTTGGCGCGGCTGGCGAGGGGAATGCTCTGCGCGCTGCGCACCAGCACATCGTTGAGCAGGGCCTGCAGGTCTCCCATCAACTCCCGAAAGGAAAGGTACGGGTCGATGTGTTGGTACGCCGGATGCGGATTCGGACGGCGCGTGCTCGCACGCACGAACGTGGCGAGCTCTCCGCTCAGGGTTCGCAACGCGGTGTAGAGCGATTCCGGCGAAGTCTCCCGCACGCGCAGCCAGTGTTCGAGCAAGGGCTCGTGGCGATTGAGAATCTGGAGCAGCAGGAAGTCGGACACTTCGGCCGCCTCGCTCGACTTGCCATCGTTGCCGCTGAGCCGATCCGCCAGGGACTGTGCACGAAGCCGGCACAAGCCATGCAGGTTGGTCACCCAGTCCGCCAGCAGCGGGCTCGCGCCGTAGCCGGCAACCGGCGGGATCAGGTGCGGATCGAGGGCGATACTGCCATCGGAGCGCAGCACCGTGACCTTCGCGAGCGGAAGGCCGATCCACGCATCGGTCAGTTCTCGCTGCGGCAACAGGCGCAAGCGAAGGCGGGAGAGTTGCACCGCCTTCGGGCCTTGGCCGATGGAGTTTGCGTCGCGCAGTTCGGCGTCGAAGACCGAGAAACGCGCGAGCGACGCCGCGGATGCCCGCATATCGTCGAAAGTCGTTTCCTCGCCGTTGGGCGTGCGAATGGGTACGGCGAGATGAATGACCTGCTCCAGGTGCTCCGGCAGGATCGTGAGCGGTGCCGGCGGCAGCGTCTGGCCCGGTGCATCGAAGGGCGTGCCGTCCGAGAAAATGCCGGCGGCGCTGGCAAGCACGAGCTTGCCCAGGGACAGTGACTCTGCATCGATGCTGTAGTGATTGAAGCCCCAGTAAAACGGGCTGAGCGAAGCGGCGCGCTTGTGCGCGAGGTGTTCGAGGTAGCGCTCCTGCTGCTGAAACAGCTGTGGGCGCAGGAACAGCCCTTCGCTCCAGGCGACTTTGTTGTACCAACTCATGGAATCGATCGTTGTGCTTGCAAGTCGCAGGCCTATTTGAGAGGGGTGAGCCGAATGCCCTTGGCCTGGAGATCGACCTGCAGCTTGACCTTGTTGGCCGGCAGGACCGAGCGATACCAGGCGACTTCAGGTGCAAGATCGATCTTCTGTACGACGCGCCAATCGGCCTGAGCGAGGTCGCGATAGCCCGCGACGACGCCGATGGCGGCGAGGTCGGGATGCGACTTGCGGCGAATGGTCCTGACATCGCCCGGCCGCAGGATGAATTCGTCGCGAACGAGCAGATCACTGCCGATCAGGGCCTTGTCGTTGTTGTAGAGCGAGAAGTAGTCGGCGGACTCGAAGACGCCCTCCGACTTGAGTTCGTAGATACGGACCAGGATGGGCGCCGCCCTGCCCTTGTCATCGGGATTGACGCCGCCCTCTGCCGTGATGGTGACGTCGAGCTTGGTCTGCTCCCTCGGGTACGAGAACTGGGCATGCGAAAACGGTGCGGTGACCAACGCAAGTGCCACGACCGGCGGCGAGAACGCAGCGAAGAACCAACGCGAGGCAGCGACTCGCCGAAAACCGGACACGTTGAGGGCCATGCTGAAAGAAAGTGGTGGTCGAACAGATCGACCGCGAGCCCTGCGGCGCGCCTTGGCGCGCAGCGCGGTCTGCGGTCGAAAGAGGTCCTGAAGAAATTCAGGACCGAGCCGGATATCAGGACTCCTTGTTGCCCTTGATGTCGTAGCCGGCCGTGACCGCGCCACCACTGCCGCCTTGTGCGTTCTGCACCGAGTACTCCTGCTTGATCTTCGAGAACGACAGGCGAACGCGCTCCTTGACACGCATCTCGTCCGAGTTCGAGCCGAAGGGCTGGATGGCCGTGATGATCACGTCGCTGAACGTGAACTTGAGGTACTCGAGCGGATTGCCACCGGCCTTGCGGATGGTGAGCTTCGCTTCCTGGACGTGCTTGCCAGTCAGGCAGTACTTCATCAGGTTGGGGCTCGAGCGGTCGACGTAGTGGTCGAACTCCAGATCCTCCACGGTGGCCTTGCCCGCACCACCGCCCGAGCCGGCGTGCATGGTGGATTCCTGGAAAGCCTTCCAGTTGAAGGCCAG
>Ga0075370_10000716_pt1 | contig 13131 bp, 6 predicted proteins | sample EndMethybrTD3035_FD_71398 | JGI IMG/M metagenome (GOLD analysis project Ga0075370, IMG submission 71398) | Populus endosphere microbial communities from Tennessee, USA - Endosphere MetaG P. TD hybrid TD303-5 | ecosystem: Host-associated > Plants > Roots > Endosphere | place: USA: Tennessee... | reverse complement strand
GCATCTCCGAGCTTCTTGGTGAGGGGCCAGGACAACCACTGAGAGACTCCCATTGCGACCCGACCCACCCGCCTGGGCAAACCGCGGACGAACTGGCCGTTGGGCCGCATCGGGAAGTAATGCAGGGTCGCCAACGGAACGTCGTAATACTCCGCGACGTTCGCGGCGGGCTCCTCTGCGAGCACGCTGGTGAACACGAGATCGGCTCCGTCGGCCAGCGATGTCAACGTGGCCGCAGCGTCATCCCAGAAGTGGTTGATCAGTTCCCAATCCTGCCGCCACAAGCTGCTCAGGTCCCGTACCTGCCAAAAGCTGCGGGACAATCGCCTCAGGAACTCCCGGTGAACTTTCTGCCATTCTCGTGAATCCGGTCCGTAGCCGACCGCGGAAAGCCCTGCCGCCTCGGCGAAGCCCACCTGGTCAGGCGAGACAGCCATGCGTACGACGTGGCCCCGGCGCAGCAGCTCTTGACCGACAGCGACGTATGGTTCGACGTCGCCGCGCGTTCCATAGCTGGCCAGCACGAATTTCATCGTGGGTCTTAACCTTTCACTTCCCGGCAATGTGCAGGGCCAGGGTATTGATCATAATCACCAGTCGTGGGCCGTCCGGCCGGGCATGCGGCAACCGACTCGGTCAATCGTCCCAGAATGACTCCGCGCGAGGAGCTGCAGTGGACGAGTCATCCGGCTACGAACGTAATACGCTGCGAGACAAGGCGTCCCGCGAGCACAGGGCAACGCCGCATCGCGCTTACTGCCGCCATGATTCAACTTGCAACCCCTGGACGGCAGCGAATGGTACGTTCGTGATTCGCCGAACCCAGGCGAACCATGGGCCATCGTCCGCTGAGGAGTTCGATCTTGGCTAACGGCGAGCTGACCGCGCGCGAGGCGGAAGGCGTTGTGTGGGACGCGATTGTCGTCGGCACCGGCATGGGCGGCGGGATGTTGGGCTACTCCCTGGCTCGGTCAGGTCGCAAGGTGCTGTTCGTCGAGAAGGGGCGCTCGACATTTCCGGGAATGCCGGGGACGATTCGCTCTGCGATGCCGGAATTGGCCGCGCCACTTGCGAGCCGTTCCGACGACGAATACTGGGAAGCCTTGGCCCGGTCGGGTCGCTCGACCGACGAGGTCGAAGACATCAGTGGGCGATCTCCGCAGCGATTTGTGCCGGTCCTCGGCAGCGGTACGGGCGGATCGTCGGCAATTTACGGCATGGTTTGCGAACGATTCTTCGCCCGCGATTTCACCCCGCGGCAGGACTTTCGCAACCCCGGCGAGTCCACTGTGCCGGACGCGTGGCCGATCACCTATGAGCAGATGCAGCCGTGGTACGAAGAGGCCGAGAGGCTGCTGGGGGTCCGCGGTCAGCCCGACCCGCTGCGCCCTGGCGCCGGGGGCAATCTGCCTGCGGCCCCGCCCTTTTCGGCGGCTAACCAGTTGTTGGTAGATTACCTGGCCGGCTGCGGACTGAACCCTTACCACTTGCCGATGTCGTGTGATTACAAGGACGCTTGTATTACGTGCACGGGTCATCTGTGTTATCAGCCGTGCAAGTACGACGCCTCACGAAGCGCCGTGCTACCCGCCGTCGCCGAGCACGGTGCCCACCTGCTGACGGAATGTCGTGTTGTGCGCCTGGATGCGAGTCGCACACAGGTTCGGCAAGTGATATGTGAGCACAACACCGGCCCGCTGACTCTGAAGGGCAAGGTCGTGATTTTGGCCGCCGGCGCCTTGGTCACCCCGGTGCTGTTGCTCAATTCCCATTCGGTGGAGTGGCCGCGTGGTTTGGCCAACGGCTCTGACATGGTGGGACGCAACTTGATGCGCCACCTCATCGACTTGATCGAAGTGTGGCCGCAACACGACTTGAATGTCACCGCCCAGAACAAAGAGGTAGGGCTCAACGACTTCTATTTCTGGGAAGGGCAGAAATACGGCACATTGCAGTCGCTTGGCTCAGTACCGCCCATGGAGTACTTCACCAACCACCCCGGCTCGTTGCTCAAGGCAATACGCCGGGTCAGCCCAGCGGCGCGCCCGTTTTACGAGCGGTTCGTCAGGGGCGGTCTGGTTCTGGCGTCCATGTTGGAAGACTTGCCCTATCTGGACAACCGCGTGCTGCCATCCGATGGGCGAACTGCGGACGGCCGTCAGCGGATACGGCTTCATTATCGCCTGCACGCCAGTGAAATCGAGCGCCATCCGGTGTTCGTGCGGCAGATACGACAATTGTTCCAGCCGTTCCGCACAATCTCCATCGGAGCTGCGAAAAGCAACGCAAACCTCGGCCACATCTGCGGAACTTGCCGGTTCGGTACCGATCCTGAAACCAGCGTGCTGGATCCGCAGAATCGCGCCCACGAAGTGGAGAACCTCTATGTCGTGGATTCCTCGTTCTTTCCTTCCAGCACCGGCCTGAACCCGAGTCTGACCATCGCAGCCAACGCCCTGCGCGTGGCCGCGCATGTGGACCAGGCGCATTTCTCCACCTGACCACGCGTACGGGGTCTGCTCAGCCACACCCCGTCACCGGAGCGCTAGATGTGCGCCTTCAGCACGATCCTGCGTGTCAGGATGATCAATCAGTCGGCTCGCGGGGTGGGAGACCTGCGGCGCGATAGATCTCGTCGATGACAGTCATGGTCTCGACCGCTTCATCGGGCGTCGTCTTCACCGGTTCACCGCGAAGCGCCGCCGCCGCGAAGGCATCAAGCTGATACGCATACGAGGGGCGCTTCGAGAAGCGCTCCAGTCGCTTCCCTTTGGCTGATCGGACCGAGAGTCGACTGAAAGGCGCCAGCGGATTGAGCACGCGCAGACGCACCTCACCGTGCTCGCCAACTACCTTGGCGCTCAACTGCAATAGATTTTTCGACCACATCGAGCAGAGGATCCGGCCGGTGTGTCCGGCTGCGAACTGCAACTCCGCTGTCATCGCGCGATCAACCGCGGGATCGCGCAGTTTCGCTTGTGCCGAAACGACTTTCGGAGTCGAACCGCCAAACGTGCGCATCATGTCGACCGCATAACACCCGACGTCCATTGTCGCGCCGCCTGCGAGCGAGTAGTCGTAGCGGATGTCGGTGAACTTCGGCAGCGGCAGGCAGAACGCTGACTCAACCCGCTGCAGTTTGCCCAGCTCTCCCGAGGCAATGATCTCCTCGATTCGCAACGCCATTGGATGGTAACGGTAGTGAACTGCCTCCATCACCACTCGATCCGATTTGGCAGCGAGCTCGGCGATCTCGCGGGCCTCGGCTGCATTGGCCGTGAAGGGCTTCTCGCATAACACATGCTTGCCGGCCGCAATGGCAGCCTTGGTCCATCGGCCGTGTAAGCCGTTGGGCAGCGGGTTGTAGACAGCATCGATATCTGGATCTGCGATCAGCGCCTCGTAGCTGCCGAACACCCGGGGAACGCCGTGCTTGGCTGCGAACGCTTCAGCACGGGACATATCCCGTGCTGCCACCGCGGCTACCTCGACCTCAACATTGTCCCGGGCTGGGAGGACGAGCGACAAAGGCGCGATTCGGGCTGCGCCCAGAACACCGATCCGCAACGGGCCCCCGGGTTCAGACACGCAGCCGATGCTAACAGTTGATTCAGATCAAACGGAGGAACAAGCCTGGCCGCTTCAGGGGCACTGACCGCAGTGGCGAATTATGTTGCCTACAAGCGCCAGTGTCGAGCGGGGGGACGGTAAGCAGACCCTCTGCCGTCTAGGTACCCCCGGGTGCGCGTACCCATGGCATGGCGACGCGGACCGTTTTGAGGCGCACCGAAGCGTCACGGTCAAAGCGCAATGCCAGCGGGCGAGTCGTACGTAGCTGGCTCATCGACGACTAAGCGGGATTCTGCATCAGCAAATCACGCTGCCTGTAGGGTTCGGTCCGTGTGGAGCTCGGTGCTGATGGTGACCGTTCTGTCCGCGCTGAACCCAGTGCGTCTCGGGCTTACGCTTCTCGTGGTCTCCCGGCCGCGGACGGTGCAGAACGTAGTCGCCTTCTGGCTCGGCTGCCTGGCAGGGTCAATTCCAGGGGTGGTAGTACCGCTGACGCTGGTGCACGTCACAGGGATGTCCGGATCCATTCCCAAGGGTGGGGAAGCAAACCCCACCCTGCAGAACATCCAAATCGGCGCGGGCATATTCGCGCTGACGATCGCCGTCGTGATGGCAGTGCGCTTGGTGAAGCGCCGCCGTGAGCGCGCGCGGCTGGTGGCGGGGGGCGACACGTCGACTTTGGTGTCGGACTCGAACGCAATCGAGCGACTGCTAGGGCGCGGCCGTGATGAACCGACCGAGGGCGAAGGGGTGTTTCGGCGACTGCTGCGCCGTGCCCAAAATGCGTGGGAAGACGGATCCCTGTGGATCGCGTTCGTGATCGGCTTGATATGTGGCGGACCACAGCCCGACGTGTCGCTCTTCGTCGTAGCGATCATCGTCGGCTCGGGGGCCGCGATCGGCACACAGATCGCGGCCGCTGTGGTGTTCGTCGTCGGGACGATGGGGATCATCGAGATCATTCTGGTCAGCTACCTGATCGCGCCGCAGAAGACCCTCGCGGTACTGCGGCGCATCCACAACTGGTCGTCAGCTCACCGTCAGCAAATCTTGGTAGCAATATTCACAGTGATCGGTGTCGCGTTGTTCGCCAATGGCCTGGGTGTCGTCTGAGCCGTTGGCTTCGAAGCTGTTCGGTAGGCCCACGTGCCCTTTGCGCAGATGGTTAAAAGTCAGATCGTAAACGGACTTCATGTCGATTAGTTACGCTGCGATGATGGTTCGGTTCGTTCTCGCTGGGGCCCCCGGTGTTGCTCGCGCCGTCAGAGGCCGTTAGTGGCACCCCTGACACCTCGTGAAAGCGCATCCGAAAGTGTTGTGCGGCCAGATAATCGGCTCACGATCGTGGACCACGGCCTATTCACGCAACATCAGGCCATCGGCCGCAATTTGGTCATCCAGTGCATGTGGGTCTACGAGCACCCTGTCGACTTCGATGAAGTAAAGCGCTTTCATCACAATTTCGGCCGTGGCTTGCTGGGAAGGCGAATCGAGCGGTCACCGTTGCCTTTCGCCCGCCATCGATGGGTCATGGATTGGCGTTCGCCCGACATCGACATCGAAGAGATCACCCGTCCACGCGCTGAACTCAGCGACTGGGCTGACGAACGCACGCTGGTGACTATCGACCCGGAATCGGGACCCGGATGGAATATGGCCGTCGTTCACCTCACGGACGGCTCGACCGCGATCAGCCTGGTGCTATCCCACTACCTTCTCGACGGCTTGGGGCTGGTGATCGCGTTGGTCGATGGAATGGTGGGGAACACGCGCCACCTTGGTTACCCGCCGCCACGTGCACGACCGAGACTGCGCGCGATTGCTTCAGATGCCCGACAGACAGTGCGGGACGTACCTGAGGTCGGTCGGGCGGTACGCGTAGCGACAAGGCTTGCCCGAAGTAACCGCCAGACGTCCGCGCCACCACCTGCGCCGCGGCCCGTCGCCTCCCCCGATGAGACAATCTTCGTGCCCGGCATCACGATTCGCGTCGACCGCGCAGATTGGGACGACCGCGCGAAGGCGCTTGGCGGAACGAGCAACACGCTGGGCGCCGCGTTCGTTGCGAAACTCGGGGAGCGCCTCGGACGCCGACGCGCCAGCGACGGTGCCGTGACACTCCAACTTCCCGTGAACATACGCACGGAGGGTGATACGCGTGCGAACGCGATGTCGTTTGCGCGTGTCAGCCTTGATCCAACGCTGCTGACCAAGGATCTGAGTGACGCCCGTTCCGCCATCAAGCAGGCGCTGCAAGCGATTCGGGAGGTGCCGGATGACTCTTTGCAAGTCGCTTGGCTGGTCTCGTTCACGCCGAAGCGCACGCTGAAACGGATGGATGACGCGACGGTCGCCGACCCGGATTTCCCGGTGTTCTATTCCAATCTCGGCGACGTCGGCTCGGTGGTGAACCGCCTCGACGGCACCGACGCCGAATACGCCACAGCCCGAGTGACGGCCCAACACGAAACGCGACAGTGGCTCGAGCGAATGGGCGGCCAAATGACTGTCCAGTCGCTACGCATCTCAGATGGCTTTGTGATCAGCGTCAACGCCTACCAACCGGGCGCCGAGAACACCAAACCGGCGTTGCGTGAACTCGCTGCACAAACGCTGGCAGAGTACGACCTGACCGGCAAGATCGAGTAAGAACGCGTCGACGCTTGGCTAGGCGTCCAGGCGTTCGAACTGACCGTGCCGATACTGCTCGACACACGCCGCGCGCCGCACCTTGCCGCTGGTCGTGATCGGGATGGAACCGGGCGGCACCAGAACCAGATCCGCGACGCCGAGGCCGTGCAAGTTTGAGATCGCCGACGTGACATCGCGCTTCACGACGGCGAACTTGCGCATCACCTCGTCGTCCCCACCCGAGGAACGCCCTTTGACTTCGGCGATGACAACAAGTTGCTCACTACCGTCATCGGGAACGGCGATCGCCGCGACGCGGCCGCCGGTTATCTCCTGGCTCGTCGCCTCGATGTCGTCGGGCGAGTGGTTACGCCCGTAGACGATCAACAGATCCTTGATGCGGCCGACGATGAACAACGCCCCGTCGGCGATGAAGCCCAGATCTCCGGTCCTCAGCCAAGGGCCTTCGGGGGTGCCGGCTGAGGGCGCGACCAGCGTGCCCCCGAAAGTGCGCTCGGTGTCTTCAGGCTTCTGCCAATAGCCCGCCGCGACGTTGTCGCCGTGCACCCAGATTTCGCCCGTCGTGCCGTCGGCACACTCGGTCCGCTGTTCGGGGTCGACGATACGCACGTCGGGCGACTCCCCCAGCGGATAGCTGATAAGTGAAGTGCCACCGCCGCTTTCGCACGGCTTCGCCTGGCCGTCGGCAAGTGCGGAGGACTCGAAGTCGGCGATCACCGGCTGTTGACCCGGCCTACTCGTCGCCACGTACACCGTCGCTTCCGCCAACCCATACGAGGGCCGAACGGCCGCCTCGGGAAGATTGAAGCGCGCGAACCGATCGGAGAAGCGTTTGAGAGTAGCCGGGTTCACCCGCTCACTACCGCTGAGAATGGTCTCCACACCACCGAGATCATGATCCGCCAGGTCATCGTCCGACGTTTTGCGCACCGCCAGCTCGAAGGCGAAGTTCGGCGCCGCCGAAAACGCGCAGCCGTTGCTTGCCAGCAATTGCATCCACCGGGCGGGGCGCTGCAAAAACGACACCGGACTGGTGAGTACAGCGGGCAGTCCCAGCACTACGGGCGCGCAAACCCCTAGTACCAGCCCCATGTCGTGATAGAAGGGCAGCCACGAAACGAAGGTCATGTCCATCGGGGGAACGCCGCCGCGGTGCGGAAAGTAGCCGGACAGGAGCTGCTCGAAATTGGCCATCAGGTTCCGACTGGAAATCATCACGCCAGCCGGACGCCTGGTCGACCCGGAGGTGTACTGCAGATAAGCGGTGGGTTGAGCGTTCTGTTCGTGTCCACCGGACCTGATCGGCGCATCCAGATTCAGCAGATCGACCTGGACAACGGCGGACTCGCCGAGTTCCGACGCCACATGGCGGCTGACGTCGCCGATGACATCAGAGGTGGTCAGAACCGCGGTGGGAGACGCGTCGCGCAGCACCGAGTCGACACGCTCGTCACTGACGCCGCCGAGCGGCACGGAAAGCGGTACCGCGATCAACCCAGCTTCCAGTGCACCCAGGAACGCAACGATGTAGTCCAGACCCTGCGGAGCCAGTATCACCACACGGTCACCGGGCGATGCATTCTGTCGCAGTTCATGAGCGACGTTGAGCGTTCGTCGATAGAGCTGATACCACGTCAGGCTGTCGGCGATTCCATCCCAATCCTGGTCGTAATCGATGAAAGTGAACGCCGTGTCATCGGGCTGCAGGCTGGCACGCTCACGCAGAAGTGCCGGAAGGGATGTTTCGACCACCGCATGAGGTTAACGTCATCGGCGCACAGAACATCGACGATCGATATCCGCCGACGCTCCAGCAAAGTAACGATTAGATAACGGTTGCCGAGTTCACCAAATGGTTCGAGACCGCACAATAGGTTCGCCTTGCCGTATACCCCGGTCAAGCCCTGCTAGCGTATGCATTCAGCGGGAAACGTAGTATTCCTGGGGCTTCGCAAATGGTGCCACGGCGAAAGTCGAGCAACGGATATGGCTGCACCGTCGTAGCTGGGAGGAGACGGAATGGGTTCATTCGAGACGAGCGGTGATCGTCCTGGCCGCTCAGCTCCAGCGAATCATTCCTCCAAGGTGGGCAGCGGCTCCGCCGGTCCGGTTGCTGTCGTCGGTATGGCGTGCCGGCTGCCCGGCGGCATCAACTCTCCAGAAGGGCTGTGGGAAGCACTTCTGCGCGGTGACGACCTCATCACCGAGGTGCCGCCCGACCGGTGGGACGTCGACGAGTACTACGATCCCGAGCCAGGCGTCCCGGGGCGGTCCCAGTCGAAGTGGGGCGCGTTCCTCGACGATGTCGCCGGCTTCGATGCGGAATTCTTCGGCATCAACGACCGTGAGGCCGCCGCGCTCGATCCACAGCACCGACTGTTGCTGGAAAATTCTTGGGAAGCCATGGAGCATGCCGGTTTCACCCCGGAGCAGATGAGGGAATCTCGCACCGGCGTGTTCATGGGCTTGACTCACTTCGACTATCAATTGATCACTGCCGACTCGTCGGCCATGGAGGAGCCATACGGCTTCCAGGGCAACATCTTCTCGATGGCGTCCGGTCGGATTGCCTACACGCTCGGCCTACACGGTCCGGCGCTCACGGTGGACACAGCGTGCTCGTCCGGACTGGTCGCGGTCCACATGGCGTGCCAAAGCCTTCACGACGGCGAAAGCGATCTCGCGTTCGCCGGCGGAGCCTTCGTGTTGCTGGAACCGCGAAAGTACTTGGCAGGCACAGCCCAGGGCCATCTCTCCCCTACCGGCCGCTGCCACGCGTTCGACGCTGCCGCGGACGGATACGTCTGCGGGGAGGCGAGCGCGGTGGTGCTGCTCAAGCGCTTGCCAGACGCCCTGCGGGACGGCGACAAGATTCTTGCCGTAGTGCGCGGTACGGCCGCCAACCAGGACGGCCACACCGCCACCATCTCCTCGCCGTCGCTGGAGGCACAGACCGCGGTATACGAATCGGCATTGGCGGCAGCCGGCGTAGATGCGCGCAGCGTCGGCATGGTGGAGGCGCACGGCACCGGCACACCGGTAGGTGACCCCATCGAATACTCCAGCCTGACAAGGGTTTACGGCATCGAGTCGCCGTGTGCCCTGGCATCGGTGAAAACCAACCTCGGGCACGCCCAGTCAGCGTCGGGGACGCTGGGGCTGATCAAAGCGGTCCTCGCACTACAGCACGGTGTCATTCCGCCGAACCTGCATTTCAACCGGCTGCCAGACCAACTCGCGCGGACCGCCACCAATCTCTTCGTCCCGCAAGAGATCACACCGTGGCCGACGAACGGTGAGCATCCGCGCCGAGCGGCGGTGTCGTCCTACGGGGTGTCGGGCACCAATGCCCACGCCATCTTGGAACAGGCGCCTACGACCGCGAGCGCCGATGCAGACCATAGTGCGCAGGCCGATCCGCCAGCATCGCTGCTCTTCCCCATCTCGTCCACGTCCGCTGACGAACTGCGCCGTACCGCAGGCCAGTTGGCCGACTGGGTGCAGGCGCACGACGACCTACCGTTGCAAGACGTCGGCTACACCCTGGCCCGCCGCCGTGCCCACCGTCCGGTGCGCACCGCGGTCATCGCCGGGAGCCGGGCCGAGCTCGCCGCAAGGCTTCGCGATGTCGCTGACGGCGATACGCCCTATCAGCCCGCTGTTGGACGAGGCGACCGTGGTCCGGTGTGGGTGTTCTCCGGACAGGGTTCGCAATGGGCTGCGATGGGAGCGCAGCTGCTCGCGACCGACCCGGTGTTCGCGGCGACGGTCGCCCAAGTCGAACCGGTGATCGTCGCCGAATGCGGGTTCTCGGTGACGGAGGCGATGTCGTCGCCGGAGCTGGTGACGGGCATCGATCGCGTCCAGCCGACGCTGTTCACCATGCAGGTCGCGCTGGCGGCTTCGTTGAAGTCACACGGAGTGCTCCCCGGTGCGGTGATCGGACATTCGCTGGGCGAGGCAGCGGCAGCCGTGGTCGCCGGCGCGTTGTCGCTGGAAGATGGACTTCGCGTCATCTGCCGCCGCTCACGATTGATGTCCCGCATCACGGGCGGCGGTGCCATGGCATCGGTGGAATTGCCTGCCAAGCAGGTACTTTCGGAGCTCGCTGTGCGCGGCATCAAGGATGTCGTGGTAGCGGTGGTGGCCTCGCCGCAGTCCACCGTGATCGGCGGTGCCACAGATACGGTTCGCGAGCTGGTCGCGGTCTGGGAAGAACGCGATGTCATGGCCCGAGAGATCGCCGTCGATGTCGCATCGCATTCGCCCCAGGTCAATCCGATCCTCGACGATCTCGCCACCGCCCTAGCCGAACTCAAGCCGATGGAACCCGAGGTTCCCTTCTACTCCGCGACACAGTTCGACCCGCGCGAACAACCGCATTGCGACAGCAGGTACTGGGTGGACAACCTGCGCAACATGGTGCGGTTCTCAGCCGCAGTGCGGGCCGCACTTGAGGACGGCTACCGCGTGTTCGCGGAACTAGCGCCGCACCCGCTGCTGACGCATGCCCTCGACCAGACCGCCCGCAACCTCGACATGCCCCTGGCCGCCGTGGCCGCCATGCGCCGTGAACAACCTCTGCCGTTCGGTCTGCTCGGATGTGTAGCCGATCTGCACGCCGCGGGGGCCGCGATCGACTTCTCCGTGCCCTACCCGGTTGGACGTCTGGTCGACGCGCCGCTGCCAACCTGGACGCACCGGCACCTCTGGTTGAACCACGAAGGCCAGGACTCGCCGATCCATGGTGGACACACCGTGTCCGTGCATCCGCTGCTCGGCCCGCACGTGCGCTTGCTGGAAGACCCGGAACGCCACGTCTGGCAGGGGGAAGTCGGAACCGGCGCCCAGCCCTGGCTGGGTGATCATCAGATCCGAAGTGTCGCAGTGCTTCCCGGATCGGCGTATTGCGAAATGGCACTCGCTGCGGCGAAGACCGTTCTGGGAGACGCGGCTGAAGTACGTGATATCAGCTTCGACGAGGCATTGCTTCTGGATGAACAGACCACAATCGGCGCGTCGGCGTCGGTGGTGTCGGCGGGTCTTGTCGATTTCACCGTGGAGACATCCCAAGCAGACGAGAAGACGCGACATGCCGCTGCGATTCTGCAGACCGCAGACGACGGGCAGCCGGCGGCGCATGACCTCGAGGCCCTGCTGGCCACGCACCCGCGTAGCGAAGACGGCGCCGACTTACGTGAGCGATTGAGCCAGAAAGGGATTCAATACGGACCCGCGTTCAGCGGCCTTGGCACGGTACACATCGGCGAGGAGCAGACCGCAACCGTGCTGGCCGAGGTGGCACTCCCCCGCGAGATCCGCTCACAACAAGATGCTTACAACGTGCACCCCGCCCTGCTGGACGCGTGCTTCCAGGCCGTTGCCGCTCATCCGGATGTGCAGGCCCTCGGCCGCGACGTCCTGGCGCTGCCGTTGGGTATCGGTCGGCTGCGCGCGCACGGCACTGTGCGGAACGCCCAGTACTGCTACGCGCGCGTGACCAAGGCCGACACCGCAGGCGTCGAGGCCGATCTGCAGTTGTTGGACGACACCGGAGTTGTGCTGCTCACCGTGCATGGGTTGCGGTTGGGCACTGGCGCATCAGAGGAGGCGCTCAAGGAGCGGGTGCTTGGCGAGCGGCTGTTGACCATCGAATGGCGGGAACGACAACTGCCGGAACCTGTTAGCAGTGACGCCGGTAACTGGCTGTTGATCAGCTCCACCGCCACAGACGAGCTATCCACTTCGTTGGCTAACGCACTCAAAAGCCAAGGCGCGCAGTCCACCACGATGTGCTGGACGCCGCAGGCCGACATCACCGCGAGCGCGCAAGAGTTGAGCAACCACCTGCGCAGCGGTGGGTTCGGCGGTGTGGTGATCCTGACGGGACCGAAGATCGGTGATACCGACGACGAGTCGCCGCAGTTGGCTCGCCACCACGTGCAACATCTGGCGCATGTCGTCCGCGAGTTGGCCGAGACCCCAGCCGGTTCGCCTCGGATGTATGTCGTGACACGCAACGCGCAAACCGTGGTTGCCGACGATGTGGCCAACCTCGAGCAGGCCGGTTTGCGAGGGTTGATCAGGGTGATCGGCGTTGAGCATCCACACCTTCGCGCCGCGCAAATCGATGTCGAAGACGCGACCGATGCCGAGCAGCTTGCGCAGCAATTGTTGAGCGGGTCCGAAGAAGACGAGACCGCCTGGCGAAGCGGCCAGTGGTTCATCGCGCGACTGTCGGTATCGCCACTCCGTCCCGAAGAGCGGCGAACCACCGTCACCGATCATGAGCGCGACGGCATTCGACTGCAGATTCGCACCCCCGGTGATCTGGAGACCCTTGAACTCGTTGCCTGCGAACGTGTTTCACCAGGGCCAGGACAGATCGAAGTAGCGGTCAGCGCATCGAGCATCAACTTCGCGGACGTGCTTCTCGCCATGGGCCGATTCCCCAGCTTCGAGGGTTACCTGCCGCAGCCGGGAATGGATTTCGCCGGCGTGGTCACCGCAGTCGGTCCCGGCGTCACCGATCACCGAGTGGGCGATCATGTGGGTGGCGTCGCCGACGGATGCTGGCGCACATTCATCACCTGCAACGCCGATGCGGCCGTCACGCTGCCCGCTGGATTGTCCGATGGTCAGGCCGCCGCGGTCACCACCGCGCATGCCACCGCTTGGTACGGCCTACACGACTTGGCCCGTATCCAGCCCGGTGACAAGGTGTTGATCCATTCCGGCATGGGTGGCGTCGGACAGGCGGCGATTGCGATCGCGCGTGCCGCGGACGCGGAGGTTTTCGCGACCGCCGGCAGTGCGGAGCGTCGACAGATGCTGCGAGACATGGGCATCGAGCATGTCTACGACTCGCGCAGCGTGGAGTTCGCGGACGCGATCAAGCGTGATACCGAC
>Ga0075370_10000713_pt1 | contig 13143 bp, 10 predicted proteins | sample EndMethybrTD3035_FD_71398 | JGI IMG/M metagenome (GOLD analysis project Ga0075370, IMG submission 71398) | Populus endosphere microbial communities from Tennessee, USA - Endosphere MetaG P. TD hybrid TD303-5 | ecosystem: Host-associated > Plants > Roots > Endosphere | place: USA: Tennessee... | reverse complement strand
GTGATTTGTTCGGCAGGCAAAACAGGATGTCCGGACATTGAAGAATCCTCTCTTTCTCGAACCGATCTGAGGTTCGAGCGGTCGATTGCAATATGTGAGGCAAGAAGCCGCTACGGCACGAAGCCGCGGGCGATACCGGACGGGGCGGAATGGCGCTTGTTCAGGCGCTCGCTTTCTGCTCGCGGTACACGAGCAGCGGTTTTGTCTCGTCTTCGATCGTGTGCTCGTCGAGCACCACCTTCGCGACGCCGTCGAGCGACGGGAGGTCGAACATCGTGTCGATCAGCGACTGCTCCATGATCGAGCGCAGGCCGCGTGCCCCGATCTTGCGGGCCAGCGCTTTGCGGGCGATTGCCTGGAGCGCCGACGGGCGAATCTCGAGCTCGACGCCGTCCATCGAGAACAGCTTCTGATATTGCTTGACGAGCGCGTTCTTTGGCTCGGTCAGGATGCGCACCAGCGCGTCGTCGGTCAGCTCACCCAGCGTCGCGACCACCGGCAGCCGGCCGACCAGCTCGGGAATCAGGCCGAACTTGATCAGGTCCTCAGGCTCCACATCGCGAAACACTTCGGAGACGCGTTTCTCGCTCTTGCTGTGCACCGAGGCGCCGAACCCGATGCCCGACTTCTCGGATCGGTTCTGGATCACCTTCTCGAGCCCGTCGAAGGCGCCGCCGCAGATGAACAGGATGTTCGTCGTGTCGATCTGCAGGAAGTCCTGGTTCGGGTGCTTGCGTCCGCCTTGCGGCGGCACGCTCGCCATGGTGCCTTCGACCAGCTTGAGCAGCGCCTGCTGCACACCCTCGCCCGAGACGTCGCGCGTGATGCTCGGGTTGTCAGCCTTGCGGCTGATCTTGTCGATCTCGTCGATGTAGACGATGCCGCGCTGCGCCTTGTCGACGTCGTAGCCGCAGTTCTGCAGCAGCTTCTGGATGATGTTCTCGACGTCTTCGCCAACGTAACCGGCTTCGGTCAGCGTCGTCGCATCGGCAATCACGAACGGAACATTCAGCAGCCGGGCCAGCGTCTGCGCAAGCAGCGTCTTGCCCGAACCGGTCGGACCGATCAGAAGAATGTTGCTCTTGGCGAGCTCGATCTCGTCCTTGTTGCGGCCCATGTGCTTGAGCCGCTTGTAGTGGTTGTAGACCGCGACCGACAAGGTGCGCTTCGCGACTTCCTGCCCGATCACGTACTGATCGAGGCTCGCCTTGATCTCGCTGGGCACCGGCAGATCGGACTTCGCAGCCTTGGTATCCGTGCCCTCGGCCGGCACCTCGTCACGAATGATGTCGTTGCAGAGCTCGATGCATTCGTCGCAGATGAACACGCTGGGGCCGGCGATGAGCTTCTTCACTTCATGCTGGCTCTTGCCGCAGAAGGAGCAGTACAGAACTTTCTCGCTCGAGGAGCCTTTTTTCTCGGCCATAAGACGTAAGGTAACTGAGGGCGCAGGGGCGACGTTGACGAATGATAGTGGAAAAGAAAACGGGGCCTTCCATGTGAAAAAGGCCCCGTTTTCGGTGTTGTTGCTGAGCTTGCCTAGGCGTTGTTCGCTGCCGACGTCGCCCGGTGCGTCAACACCTGGTCGATCAGTCCGTACGCCTTGGATTCTTCGGGGTCCATGAAGAAGTCGCGCTCCATATCGGCGCGGATCTTCTCGATCGGCTGGCCCGTGCGCTCGGCGTAGATCTTGTTGAGCTGTTCCCGGGTCTTCAGGATCTCGCGCGCATGGATCTCGATGTCGGTTGCCTGGCCCTGCGCGCCGCCTGACGGCTGGTGGATCATCACGCGCGAGTTCGGCAACGCGAATCGTTTGCCCTTAGTCCCGGCCATCAGCAGGAACGACCCCATGCTCGCCGCGATCCCCATGCACAAGGTCGAGACGTCCGGCTTGATGAACTGCATCGTGTCGAACACCGACAGCCCGGCGCTGACCGAGCCGCCCGGCGAGTTGATGTACAGATGGATGTCTTTGTCCGGGTTCTCGCTCTCGAGGAACAGCATCTGCGCAACCACGAGGTTCGCGGTCTGGTCGGTCACCGGGCCGACCAGGAAGATCACGCGCTCGCGCAGCAGCCGGCTGTAGATGTCGTAGGCCCGCTCGCCGCGGCCCGAGGTTTCGATGACGATGGGCACCATGCCCAGGTCGTTGGTATCCAGCGCGCTCATGGAACTCCTTGGAATGATCTCGCCGATCTTAGGCCGAACGCCCCAAGATCAAGACGTCATCAACTCATCGAACGGCAGGACCTTCTCGGTGACCTGCGCCTTGCTCAGCACGAACTCCGCCACGTTGTTCTCGACGACGACCGCCTCGACCTCGGCCATGCGCTGCCGGTCGCCCAGATACCAGCGCACCACCTCGGACGGCTTCTCGTAGCTTTGCGACATCTCTTCGATGTGCGCCTGCAGTTGCTCCGGCTTGGCCTGCAGGTTGTTGGCGCGCACCAGTTCGCCGACAACCAGGCCCAGGCGCACGCGCTTTTCCGCCTGCGGCTGGAAAATCTCGGCGGGAATGGGCGCAGTGTCGGCGTCCTTCACGCCACGCTTCTTCAGGTCGGCACGAGCGCCTTCGATCATGCGCTCGACCTCCCCGGCCACGAGCGCCTTCGGCACGTCGAGCTCGGCCGCGCCGACCAGCGCATCCATCACGCTCGCCTTGTTGCGCGCCTGCACACGGAACTTGACCTCACGCTCGAGGTTCTTCTTCACGTCGGCGCGCAGGCCTTCGACGGTCGGATTCTTGATGCCGAGCGACTTCGCGAACGCCTCGTTCACCTCGGGCAAGTGCTGTGCCTCGATCTTCTTCAGCGTGACCATGAAGTCGGCTTCCTTGCCGGCCACGTCCTTGCCCTGGTAGTCGGCCGGGAACTGCAGCGGGAAGGTCTTCGACTCGCCGGTCTTCATGCCCCGCACCGCCGCGTCGAACTGCTCGAGCATCTGGCCCTCGCCGATCAGGAACTGGAAATCGTTCGCCTTGCCACCCTCGAACGGCACACCGTCGATCTTGCCTTCGAAGTCGATCGTCACGCGGTCGCCTTCGACGGCGCCTTCGTTGGCCGGGCGCTGTGCAAAGGTACGGCGCTGCTTGCGCAGGATGTCGACAGTCTTGTCGATGGCCGCCTCGCCGACTTCGGTCGACACGCGCTCGACCTGTGCCGACGACAGATCGTTCAGCTTGACTTCAGGGTAGACCTCGAAGGTGGCGTCGAACGCCACCTGGCCTTCCGGCGCGCCCTCCTTCTCCGTGATGCGCGGCGCGCCGGCCACCCGCAGCTTCGCCTCGTTGACGGCCTCGGAGAAGACCTGCCCGACCTTGTCGTTCATCACCTCGTAGTGAACCGAATAGCCGTAACGCTGCGCGACCACGCTCATCGGCACCTTGCCCGGCCGGAAACCGTCGGCCTTCACGGTGCGAGACAGGCGCTTCAGGCGCGATTCGACCTCGGAATTGATCGTCGAGGTGGGCAGGGTCAGCGTGATGCGACGCTCGAGCTTCTCGAGGGTTTCAACTTGGACGGACATGATGTGTTGGACTCTCTGTATCGATTGCTGGTGCGCGGGGCGGGACTCGAACCCGCACACCATCGCTGGCGTCAGGACCTAAACCTGGTGCGTCTACCAATTTCGCCACCCGCGCAGGGTGCTCGCAGCAGAGCGGCGGTGCTCGCGCACCGGCCGCCCTTCTCAGCTTCCGCTTCTCGGCGAACCGCGGATTTTAGCTGGTCGCGAGCTCGGTTTTCGGCGATTCGCGCTTGACGCGAAAGCAAGCCGCATACGCTGCCGGCAGCGCCAGCAGGGTCAGCACGGTTCCGGCGATCAGGCCACCCATGATCGCGACCGCCATCGGGCCCCAGAACACGCTGCGCGACAGCGGGATCATCGCAAGTACCGCCGCGGCGGCCGTCAGCAGGATCGGCCGGAAGCGGCGCACCGCCGCCTCGACGATCGCGTCCCACGCAGGCACGCCCTTGGCTCGGTCCTGCTCGATCTGGTCGATCAGGATCACCGCGTTGCGGATGATCATGCCCAACAGGGCGATCACGCCGAGCAGCGCGACGAACCCGAACGGCCGGTTCAGCACCAGCAGCGCGCCCGCGACGCCGGCAATGCCCCAGAAACCGGTGACGAACGCCAGCATCGAGCGGCCGAAGCTGTGCAACTGCAGCATGAGCAGCGTCAGCATGATGAACAGCGCGATCGGCAACCCGACCGCGATCGAGGTCTGGCCCTTGCTGCTCTCCTCGACGGCCCCGGCCACCTCGATGCGATAGCCCGGCAGCATGTTGTCGCGGATGGTCTTGAACAGCGGATCGAGCTGCGCCGTGACGGTGGCGCCCTGCAGCCCTTCGATGATGTCGCCCTGCACTGTCGCCGCGTAGTCGCGGTTCTCGCGCCACAGCACGCCCGGCTCCCAGACGAAATTCGCTTTCGCGATCTGCGACAGCGGGATGCTCTTGCCGCTCGCGCTCGGCACATAGCCGTTCGCGAGATCGGTGATCGCATTGCGCTCGTCGAGTGGCTGGCGCAGCACGATATCGATCAGCTTGTCGCCGTCGCGATACTGGCCGATGGTGGTGCCGCTGTTGATGGTGCGCGCCGCCTGCGCGATCGACTGACTGTTCACGCCGAGCGCACGGGCCTTGTCCTGGTCGATATCGAGGCGCAGCACCTTGACCGACTCGTTCCAGTTGTCGTTGATGCCGCGCATATTCGGGTTCTGGCGCATGATGGCCTTCACCTCGTCGGCATAGGCGCGCACCTTCGCCGGGTCGGGCCCGACCACACGGAACTGGACCGGGTACGCTACAGGCGGCCCGTTGGGCAGCAGCTTCGCACGCGCGCGCACCTCGGGGAACTCGGTGGCGAGCAGTTCGGGCAGCATCTTGCGCACACGCTCGCGTGCCGCCGGGTCTTTCGGCAGCACGATCAGCTGGCTGACGTTGCTCTGCGGAAAGATCTGGTCGAGCACGAGCACGAAACGTTCGGCGCCACTGCCGATCCAGCTCGTCACATGGTCGACGCCGTCGAGCGCCATCACGCGCTTCTCGATGCGCTGCGTGACCGCTTCGTTCGCGGCGTACGACGTTCCCTCGGGGAACCAGACATCGATCAGGATCTCGGGCCGGCTCGAATCGGGGAAGAACTGGTTCTGCACCTTGCCCATGCCAACGAAGCCGAGCACCAGGGTGCCGATCGTCAGGCCGATCGTGATCCAGCGGTGCTGCACGCACCAGCCCACCAGCTTGCGAAAACGCGCGTAGAACGGCGTATCGAACAATTCGTGCGGCTGGTCACTGGCCGCGTGCGGCTTGACCTTGAGCAGCCACATCCCGAGGTACGGCACGAAGTAAACCGAGACAAACCACGAGATCAAAAGCGCCGCCGCCGTCACCGCAAAGATCGCGAAGGTGTACTCGCCGACCGTCGACTTCGCGATGCCGATCGGCAGGAAACCGACCGCGGTGATCAGCGTGCCGGTCAGCATCGGCATCGCGGTCGCCTCGTACGCGAAGGTTGCGGCACGCATCTTGTCGTAGCCTTCCTCGAGCTTGCGCACCATCATCTCGACCGCGATGATCGCGTCGTCGACGAGCAGCCCGAGCGCGATGATCAGCGAGCCGAGCGAGATCTTGTGCAGGCCGACGCCCCAGTAATACATCGTGACGAAGGTGATCGCGAGCACGAGCGGGATCGTGATGCCCACCACCAGGCCCGGCCGCCAGTCGATGCGAAAGCGCGGCTTGAAGTGCAGCCCGAGGCTGATGAAGCTCACGGCGAGCACGACGACGACCGCCTCGATCAGCACGTGCACGAACTCGCTCACCGAGGTCGATACGACCTTGGCCTGGTTCTGGAACTGGTGCATCTCGATGCCGGCGGGCAAGTCGGAGCGAATCTGCTTGACGGCTTTCTCGAGCGCCTGGCCCATCTCGATGATGTCGCCGCCCTTGGCCATCGAGATGCCGAGCGCGATCACCTCCCGGCCCTGATGGTGCAGCTTGACTTGCGGCGGGTCGACATAGGCGCGCGTGATCGTCGCGATGTCGCCAAGGCGAAAGCTGTTGCTGCCGGCACGAATCGGGAAGCGCTGAAGCTCCTCGACGGTGTTGAACTGCCCGCCGACACGCACCTGCACGTAGTCGGTCGGCGCCGTGATCGCCCCGGCCGACTCGACCGCGTTCTGCTGGCCGAGCTGCGCGATCACCTGGTTGAAGTCGAGGCCGAGCTGCGCCAGGCGCTTCTGCGAGATTTCGACCCAGAGCTTCTCGTCCTGCGCGCCGAAGATCGCGACCTTGTTGACATCCTTGACCTTCAGCAGCAGCTGGCGCACCCGGTCGGCGTTGTCCTTGAGCTCCTGGTACGTGAAGCCGTCTGCCGACAGCACGTAGATGGAGCCATACACGTCGCCGAACTCGTCGTTGAAGAACGGGCCCTGCACGCCGGACGGCAAGGTGGCGCGCATATCGCCGATCTTCTTGCGCACCGTGTACCAGATCTGGGCCATCTCCTTCGGCGGCGACGAATCCTTCACCTGGAAGATGATCAGTGCTTCACCGGGCTTCGAGTAGCTGCGGATCTTGTCCGCGTACGGCACTTCCTGCAGCGTCTTCTCGAGCTTGTCGGTCACCTGCTCGGCCACCTGCTGCGCTGTCGCGCCGGGCCAGAACACGCGCATCGCCATCGCCCGGAAGGTGAATGGCGGGTCTTCGTCCTGACCGAGCTGGAAGTACGCGGCAGCGCCGAGCACGAGCAGCACGATCAGTAGATAACGCGTCAGCGCCGCGTGCTCGAGCGCCCAGCGCGAGATGTTGACGCGCTTCGCGCTCGCCTTGTCGGCTTCGTTCGCTTCGTGCGATTGCGCGCCCGAGGCACCGGAGACGGTGCCCGCGCCTGACATCACGCCGCTCACTTGACGCTCACCGGCGTGCCGTTGGCCGGCGCGGAAGCCTGCGACGCGCCTGGGTCGACATAGAACTTCACCTTCTGCCCAGGGTTGAGCACATGCACGCCCGCCGTGACGACCACCTGCCCAGGCGTCAATCCGGTGCTGATCACCGCTTCATTGCCGTCGGCGCCGGCCAGTTGCACAACCTGCGACTTGACCGTCATGCTCGAGCGGTCGACCAGCCAGACCGCGCTGCGGCCCGCCTCCTCGCGCAACGCCGAGAGCGGCAGCTTCGTGATGCCGGCGGTCTGGGGCAGTTCGACGAGCACGGTAGCCGTCTGGCCAAGCCGAATGTCGTTGGCCGCCTCGGCGCCGATGTCGGCCTTCACGAGGAAGGTGCGGGTTGCCGCGTCGGCTGCGGCCGAGATTTCCCGGATCGTTGCGGGCAGAGTCTTCTGCGCCGCGCCCCAGAGGCGAACCTTGAAATGTCCGGGTTGCTGGGCGAGTGCCTTGATCAGCGCGACCTTGTCTTCCGGCACCGAGAACACCACGTCGCGCGGCCCGTCATGCGCCAGTCTGACTACGGGCGCGCCAGCCGCGACCACCATTCCCGGCTCCACGTCGACACCAGTGATCACGCCCTTCGCATCGGCCACGAGCGTCGAGTAGGCGGCTTGATTTCCCTGCACGTTCGCCTGGGCTTGCGCCTGCTCGAGTTGCGCCTTCGCGCCCTTCAGCGACGTGTCGCGGCGCTCCAGGTCGGCCGAGCTGATGAAGCCCTGGTCGCGGAGGTCCTTGTAGCGTTTGAAGTCCGCGGCGGTCTGGTCGTAGCTGACCTGGGCAGCCGTCACGGCGGCGCGCGCCGCCTCCTGACTCAGGCGCAGGTCCTGGGGATCAAGCTGCGCGATCACCTGCCCCGCTTTCACGGTGTCGCCGATGTCGACGAGGCGCTTGACCATCTTGCCGGCAACCCGGAAGCTCAGACGCGACTCGGTCCGCGCCCGTACTTCGCCAGCGTATTCGTAGGCTCCGCCCGCGCTTTGCGCAACGATTGTCGTCGTGCGCACCGCACGCACCGGATCAGGCGCCGGTTCGGTCTTCGAACACGCAGCCAGAGCAGCTCCGGCGACAAGGGCCCACAACAGCGTCTGGCGCATGTAGATCTCGCAAATGACCAATCGGTCAGTAATATATTCGCGGCCTCACGAAGTGTCAAACCCGAAGCGACACGCGAACCTGCCGCTGCAGCGTGGACAATTGCGCCCCGTGAGCGTCGACCACTACGAAAACTTTCCTGTCGCGTCAGTTCTGTGCCCGCCAGCATTGCGCCCGGCGATCGCCGCGATCTATCACTTTGCGCGGACCGCTGACGATCTCGCCGATGAAGGAGAGGCCCCGGCGGAGCAGCGCCTCGACGACCTCGCCGCCTACCGCGCCGATCTGGAGGCCGTCGTGGCTGGCCGCCCCGCTTCCGCTCGTTGGGCACCAGTGTTCGCGGCCCTGCGCGCCGCCCTGCACCAGCATGCGTTGCCGAGCGCTCTGCTGGCCGACCTTCTGAGTGCATTCGAGCAGGACGTCGTGAAGCAGCGCTATGCCGATCGACCCGAGTTGCTCGACTACTGCCGTCGCTCGGCGAACCCGATCGGCCGTTTGCTGTTGCATCTGTACGGCGTCGACGATGCAACTTCGCTGCGCCAGTCCGATTCAATCTGCACCGCATTGCAATTGGCGAACTTCTGGCAAGACCTCGGCGTCGACGCACGACGCGGCCGCCTCTATGTTCCAGCCACCGACAGCATCCGCCACGGCGTTTCACCGGATCAACTGCTAGCCCGCAACGACTCGCCCGCCGTACATGCGCTTGTCGCAGAACTGGTCGACTGGACGTACGACTTGATGGGCACGGGTGCGCCGCTCTCGATGGCGATTCCGGGCCGAGCCGGTTGGGAGTTGCGGCTCGTCGTTCAAGGCGGCCTGCGCATTCTCGAGAAGACCCGCCAGATCGGCTGCTCGACGCTGCTGCAGCGCCCGAAGCTGCGTGCCTACGACGTACCTCTGCTGCTCTGGCGTGCCGTCTGGATGCGGGACGGCGTCGTCGCCGCGCAGAGAAGGTCCGCATGACACCCGAGCAGTACGTGCAGGACAAGGCCGCCAAGAGCGGCTCGAGCTTCTACTACGCCTTCCTGTTCCTGCCGCCGCCCAAACGCGCCGCGATCACGGCGTTCTATGCGTTCTGTCGCGAAGTCGACGACGTCGTCGACGAGGTCAGCGACCCAGGGGTGGCGGCCACCAAGCTCGCCTGGTGGCGCAGCGAAGTCGCCGCGAGCTTCAATGGCAAACCGACCCATCCCGTCACCCAGGCGCTGATGCCGCACACGCAGGTTCACGACATCCGCGCCGACCATCTGCTGGCCGTGATCGAAGGCTGCCAGATGGACCTGGATCAGTCGCGCTACCTCGATTTCGCCGGGCTCGCACGCTACTGCCACCTCGTGGCCGGCGTTGTTGGCGAGGTGGCAGCCGGCATCTTCGGCCGCACGCAGACCGCCACCACCGAATATGCGCACCGGCTGGGTCTCGCGATGCAGCTGACGAACATCATCCGCGACGTGGGCGACGACGCACGTCGCGGGCGCATCTATCTGCCGATGTCCGAACTCAAGCAGTTCGACGTGAAAGCCCAGGAGATCCTGAATCGCGGCTACAGCGAGCGGTTTACCGCGCTGATGAAGTTCCAGGCCGAGCGCGCGCACCGCACCTACGACGAAGCTTTCTCGCTACTGCCGGCGGCCGACCATGGGGCACAGAAGCCCGGGCTGATGATGGCCAACATCTACCGCACGCTGCTGCGTGAGATCGAAGCCGGCAACTTCCAGGTGTTGCATCAGCGCACGTCGTTGACGCCGCTGCGCAAGCTCTGGATCGCGATGCGCACCAACTGGCGCAACGCGCCGTGAGCGGCCCAATGCGCGTCGCCGTGATCGGCGGCGGCTGGGCGGGTCTTGCCGCCGCCGTCGAAGCCACTCAGCGCGGCCACGCGGTCACGCTGTTCGAGATGGCAGCGCAGCTCGGCGGGCGGGCGCGGAGCGTCGCGGTAGATGGCCGCGCGCTCGACAACGGCCAGCACATCATGATCGGCGCGTACACGGCCACGCTCGCGCTGATGCGAACCGTCGGCGTCGACCCTGCCCGCGTGCTCGAGCGTTTGCCGCTGACCCTGGTCGGGCCTGACGGCATCGGCCTGCGCCTTCGGCCTGGGCCGCCGACGCTCGCATTTGCGCGCGCCGTCATGAGTCATCGTGGGTGGACGCTTGGCGAGCGACTCGGTCTGCTCGTCACGGCGACGCGCTGGATGCTGCAGGGCTTTCGCTGCGACCCTGCGATGAGCGTCGCCGCACTCACCGCGTCGCTCGGCACGCAGGTGCGCGAGCAACTGGTCGAACCTCTCTGCGTCGCGGCGCTGAACACGCCGGCTCGCGAGGCAAGCGCTGCTGTGTTCCTGAGGGTTCTGAAGGACGCGCTGTTCTCGGGCCCTGGCTCGGCCGACCTGCTGCTGCCGCGCGCCGGGCTGAGTGAGCTGTTCCCCGAACCGGCCGCCGCGTGGCTTGCCGCGCACGGAGCCGTGCTGCGCCTATCGAATCGTGTCGACCGACTCGAGCGCGATGCGGACGGGACGTGGACGGTCGACGGCGTGCGCTTCGATCGCGTCGTGCTGGCGACGACCTCGGTCGAGGCGGCGCGGCTGACCCGCGAGATCGCCCCTGACTGGTCCCGACTGGCGGCGGCGTTGCGGTTCGAACCGATCGTCACCGTCTATCTGCACGGCAAAGGCGCTCGCGTGAGCGAGCCGATGATTGCGCTGTCCTCGGACGATCGCCGCGCACCCGCTCAGTTCGTTTTCGATCGCGGTCGTTTGGGCGGTCACGACGGCGTGCTGGCGTTCGTCGTCAGCGGCGCGGCGCCTTGGGTCGAGCAAGGCATAGCGGCCGCGGTGCTGGCAACGCAGCAGCAGGCGGCTGGCCTGCCGAACCTCGCCCCGGAGCCTCTCGCCGAGCTCCGCACCTTCACCGAGAAGCGCGCAACGTTCCGCTGCACCCCGGGCCTGCAGCGCCCTTCGGCGTCGATCGCCCCTGGCCTGCTCGCCGCGGCCGACTACGTTGCGGGGCCGTATCCGGCGACGATCGAAGGCGCGGTTCGCTGCGCGCACGAGGCCATCGCCGCGCTTGAGACGTGACGCTTGGCGGCCGCACACTCTCGGATTGCAACCGACTCTTTCGCTATACAAAATTCGCGCAAGGTGAGTGACAATCGCCCGCATGGCCAAGAACGAATCGAAGACGCCGACGATCCAGGTCCTGGAGCGCGCCTTCGGCCTGCTCGACGTGCTAGCGGCCCACCCCGATCCGGTGCCGCTCAAGATGATCAGCGAGCAGACCGGGTTGCACCCGTCGACCGCGCATCGCATCCTCAATGACTTGACGATCGGCCGCTTCGTCGACCGCCCTGAAGCCGGCAGCTACCGGCTCGGTATGCGGCTGCTGGAACTCGGCAACCTGGTGAAGGCGCGCCTCGATGTGCGTGAAGCCGCAATTGGGCCGATGCGCGAGTTGCACAAGCTCACGCATCAGCCGGTGAACCTGTCGATGCGGCAGGGCGACGAGATCGTCTACATCGAGCGCACGTACAGCGAGCGCTCGGGGATGCAGGTCGTACGTGCGGTCGGCGGCCGCGCTCCGCTCCACCTTACGTCGGTCGGCAAGCTGTTCCTCGCGCAGGACGACGCACAGCGCGTCCGCGCCTACGCCTCGCGCACCGGCCTGGCCGGGCATACGCGCAACAGCATCACCGAACTGGCGCCGCTCGAGCGCGAACTCGCGCGCGTCAACCAGTACGGTACCGCGCGCGACGATGAAGAGCTCGAGCTCGGCGTGCGCTGCATGGCGGCCGGCATCCTCGACGACCAGGGCAAGCTGATTGCCGGCTTGTCGATCTCGGCACCCGCGGATCGCCTCGAGGAAGCGTGGCTGGAACGCCTGAAGGCAACCGCAGCCCAGATCTCGCAAGCGCTCGGGCACCGCAGCAGCGGCGCCTGAGCCTCCGTCCGGATCAGGTCAGGACGCGGCCTTGACCGACACTTCGGTGGCCGGTGCGTGCACCTGCACCGGAACCTCGCTCGAAATCCAACGGCGCACGCGTTCCGCGTCACCCAGACGCGAATACTTGCCGGCCGAATCGAGGAACACCATGATCAGCTGGCGCCCCGCGAGCTTCGCCTGCATCACCAGACAGCGGCCCGCCTCGGTGATGTAGCCGGTCTTCTGCAGGCCGATGTCCCACAGTGGGCTCTTCACGAGCGAATTGGTCGTGCGGAACTGGGTCGGGCGGTTGCCAAGCTCGACTTGGTATTCGGGTGAGGTCGAGAACTCACGGATGATCTGGTATTCGTGGGCTGCCTTCACGAGCGTCGCGAGGTCACGCGCGCTCGACTGGTTGCGGCTCGACAGCCCGGTCGGCTCGACGTAGTGCGTGTCGGCCATACCAAGGCTGCGCGCCTTGCCGTTCATCGCCTCGACGAAAGCATCGAGGCCGCCCGGATAGTAGCGACCGAGTGCGTGCGCAGCCCGGTTCTCCGACGACATCAGCGCCAGGTGCAGCATCTCCTCGCGGCTCAGCGTGGTGCCGACGCGCAAGCGCGAGCGGCTGCCCTTCTCGGTGTCGACGTCGTCCTGGGTGACGGTCAGCATCTCGTCGAGCGGCAGCTTTGCTTCCGTGACGACCAGCGCGGTCATCAACTTGGTCAGCGAAGCGATCGGCAGCACGGCTTGCGGGTTCTTGCTGAAGAGCACCTCGTTAGTGTCCTGATCGAGCACCAGAGCCACGCTCGACTTCAGATCAAGCGAGTCGGCGGTGTTGTGCAGACCGTACATCTGACCGAACGACGGACGCGCCGGCTCATAGCGAACCACCGATGCGACCTGGCGGGCGCTGACGCGTCGCGCGGAGCGCGGCCCGGCCGTCTTGCGGCTGCTGGCACCCGCCTTGGCGCTCGCAGCTGTCTTCTTCTTGGCGGCAACGGCCTCAGTTGCGCCGGCAACCGACGGCATCGTCAAAAAAATGGCCGTGACCACGGCCAGGATGCCAGTTGTCACAAACGTCTTGATGGGGGCCACAGCAGTCCTTCTTGCGCCAGTGCCGCGAGTGTAGGTGAAAGAAAAAAAGCGCGCAAGATCAAAAACTTACGCGCTCTTCCTCAA
>Ga0075370_10000712_pt1 | contig 13154 bp, 13 predicted proteins | sample EndMethybrTD3035_FD_71398 | JGI IMG/M metagenome (GOLD analysis project Ga0075370, IMG submission 71398) | Populus endosphere microbial communities from Tennessee, USA - Endosphere MetaG P. TD hybrid TD303-5 | ecosystem: Host-associated > Plants > Roots > Endosphere | place: USA: Tennessee... | reverse complement strand
CAAGATGTAGGGGTAGGGCTTGTACTCGCGCTGACTGCCGAGCGGTGCGGTGATCTCCCCGGAACGGACCTTCTTGTTGAAGTCGTCGATGTGGCGCACACGCGACGCCTGCATGTCCTGATAGCGCTGCTCCATCTCCTCGACCAGCCACGCCAGCGCGGCCGCCGCCTTCTTCGGCTGCGTGATGATCGGGGTGATCAGATGCGGAATGCCTTCATACGGCGTCAGTTCCACCATTTTCGGATCGATCAGGATCATCCTGACCTCTTCGGGCGTCGCCCGAGCCAGCAGCGATACGAGCATCGAGTTGACGAAGCTCGACTTGCCCGACCCGGTCGAGCCCGCCACCAGCAGGTGCGGCATCTTCGCGAGGTTGGCAGAGATGTATTCGCCCTCGATGTCCTTGCCGAGTCCGATCACCAAGGGGTGGTGGTCGTTTCGGGTGCCTGGATCGGTCAGCACGTCAGCCAGTCGGACCATCTCGCGGTCGACGTTGGGCACCTCGATGCCCACCGCGGATTTGCCGGGGATCGGCGCGAGCATCCGGACGCTCTCGGTGGCAACGGCGTAGGCGATATTGCGTTGCAGCGCAGTGATTTTCTCGACCTTGACACCCGGGCCGAGCTCGACCTCGTAACGCGTCACCGTGGGGCCGCGCGTGCAGCCGGTCACCGACGCGTTCACCTTGAACTGCTCGAGTACCTCGGTGATCGCCTCGATCATCCGGTCGTTGCCCGCACTGCGCCGTTTCGGCGGATCGCCCGCGATCAACAGGTCCAGCGACGGCAGCGTGTAGGGCCCCTCGACGATGCGGTCGATGATCTTGGGCTTGGCCGGCTTCTTCTTGCGCACCCTGGCGGCGGGCTCGGGAATGGTCGGGGTCTCGTCCTCGATCGGATAGTTGTCCATCGGGGTGCCGCCGTTGAATGTCGCCGGGCCGCCGGCTGCGCTGGGCCAGACCTGGGACTCGTCGTCGCGGTGTGCGGACGGGTCGTCGTAATAGCCGTCGGAGAAGTCGTCGGACTCGGCGACGTCGTCGTATTCCTCGTCGTCGTAGTACTCGTCGTAGTCATCTCCGCGTAACGCACGCGCGGAGAACATGGTCCGAACGGTCTCGGGCACCTCGCGAATGGTGGTCCCGGTCAACAGCAGCAGACCGAACAGTGCGGCGATGAAGAGCAGCGGCGCCGCGATCCAGACGGTCAGGCCGTCTGAGATCGGACCACCGATCGCGAAGCCGAGGAAACCCGCGGCGTGTTGTCGCGCGACGGGATCCGCCGGGGATCCCGCGGCCACATGCCACAGTCCCAGGACCGGCAGCACGATCATCGTCACGCCGAGGATCAGTCGCGGCCGGGTCTCGAGGTTGGGCTCGGTGCGCATCAGGAGTACGGCCACCACTGCCAGTGCGATCGGCAGCAGCGCCACCGACGATCCGATGAGGACACGCAGGAAGGTGTCGATCCACGCGCCAACGGGCCGTGCCGCGTCGAACCAGGAACTCGCGGCGATCACCACGGCGAGGCCGAGCAGCGCCAGCGCGATGCCGTCGCGGCGGTGGCCGGGTTCGAGCTCACGGGCACGGCCGACGGAGCGTGCGGTGGTGCCGGCGCCCTTGGCGAGCATCAGCCAGCCCGCGCGGACGCCGCGGCCGACGGTGGCACCGGCTGTCGACACGGGTGAGGAATTCCGTCGCGGTGCCGGTTTCCGCTTCTGTGTGCTCCGGGTTGAGGACCGAGCGCCGGACTTTGACCTGCTAGAACGGCTGCCTGAGCGCGCGGCGGTCTTACTGGGCATGCCTGTAAGCCTAGTCGCATCAGCCCCATAATCACCATCAGCCACACTGGTCACAGAAAGGTATCAATCGCTGACCTGGGCCGGGGATCGCCATACGCGCTGATCTGGGGCGATTACCGGGTAGCGGTAATTTAGTTAGGTTCGCTGAGTAGGGTGTTCACAGTTCCGGCCAGCACTCACCGAGGAGTACGCCCATGCCCATCGTCGTCGTCGCCACCATGAAGGCAAAACCCGAGTCGGTGGACGCCGTCCGGGACGCGTGCAAGCAGGCCATCGAAGCGGTGCACTCCGAGCCGGGTTGCGACCTCTACGCACTGCACGAGGCCGACGGCACCTTCGTGTTCGTCGAGCAGTGGGCCGATGCGGATGCGCTGACCGCGCACAGCCAGGCGCCCGCCGTCGCGACGCTGTTCGGCACCGTCGGCGAGCTCCTCGACGGCGCACCGGACATCAAGATGCTGCAGCCGGTCGTCGGTGGCGATCCCGCGAAGGGTGCACTGCGCCCGTAATGCGTGCCCTCGACGGCAAGGTCGCGTTCATCACCGGCGCCGCCCGTGGTCAGGGTCGCGCCGAGGCGGTCAAGTTGGCGTCCGATGGCGCGAACATCATCGCGGTCGACATCTGCGACCAGATCGCGTCGGTGCCCTACCCCCTGGCGACACCCGACGATCTTGCGCTGACCGTCAAGCTCGTCGAGGACACCGGCGCTCGAATCGTGGCTCGACAGGCCGACGTTCGAGACCAGGACGGGCTGAAAAGCGCGCTGGCTGCCGGACTCGACGAACTCGGCCGTCTGGACATCGTGATCGCCAACGCCGGCATCGCGCCGATGGATACGGGCGAGGCCGGTTGGCGCGACGTCGTCGACGTCAATCTGACCGGCACCTACCACACCGTCGAGGTCGCGATCCCGACGCTGATCGAACAGGGCGAAGGCGGCTCGATCGTTCTGATCAGTTCTGTCGCCGGACTTGTCGGCATGGTCAGCGGGGATCCGGGCGCGATGGGCTACACAGCGGCGAAGCACGGCATCGTCGGGCTGATGCGTCAGTACGCGAATATTCTTGCCGAACACAGTATTCGCGTGAACTCCGTGCATCCCACGGGTGTGAACACGCCGATGATCGACAACGACTTCGTCCGGGCGTGGCTTGCGCAGATGGGTCCCCAGGCCGGGGGCAACGCGCTGCCGGTGCCTGCGGTCGAGCCCGAGGACATCGCCAACGCGGTGGCGTGGCTGGTTTCCGATGCCGCGCGCTACGTCACCGGGGTGACTCTCCCCGTGGACGCCGGAGCGATCGTCAAACGCTGAGGTACTAGACCTCGATGACCGTGGGAACGATCATCGGCTGACGGCGGTACGTCTCGCCGACCCACTTCCCAACGGCCCTACGGACGGCCTGAGCGATACGGGCGACGTCTGTGACGCGTTCGGCGGCAAGGCTTTCCAGGGCTTCTGCGACCTTTCGAGTCGCGGGTTCCAGCGCCTTGGGATCCTCGGAGAAGCCGCGCGAGTGCAGCTGCGGGGCGGCCGCCAACTTGCCGGTGCCGCTGCGCAGCACCACCGTCACCCCGATGAACCCGGAGGACAGCGTGAGTCGTTCGCCGACAACGGTTTCGCCGACATCACCGAGCACGAGACCGTCGACGAACATCTTGCCTGTGGACACCGCACCGGCGATCGAGGCACGGCCCGCGACCAGGTCGACGCTGACGCCGTTCTCCGCCAGCACGATGTTCTCCTCCGGCACCCCGGTTTTCGCTGCCAGCGCCGCGTTGGCCCGCAGCATCCGCCAGGTGCCGTGCACCGGCATCACATTGCGCGGCCGCACGCCGTTGTACAGGAAAAGGAGTTCGCCGGCGTAGGCGTGGCCGGTGACGTGCACGCGCACATGGGCATTCGTCACGACGCGCGCACCGATCTTCGCCAGCGCGTCCAGGACGCCGAAGATCGCCTCCTCGTTGCCGGGTATCTGCGACGACGACATGATGATGAGGTCGCCCGAGGTCAAGGTGATACTGCGATGCTCACCGCGCGACATCCGCGACAGCGCGGCCATCGTCTCGCCCTGCGTGCCCGTGGTCACCAGCACCACGCGCTCGGGCGGCATCATCTCCGCCGCGCCGATGTCGATGATGTCGTCGTTGTTGGCGAGCGTGAGATAGCCGAGCTCTTTGGCGATCCCCATGTTGCGGACCATGGACCGTCCGACGAAGGACACCTTGCGGTCCAGCGCGACCGCGGCGTCGATGATCTGTTGCACGCGACCGACGTTCGACGCGAAGCAGGCGACGATCACCCGGCCCTGCGCACCCCGCATCAACCGGTGGATGTTCGGGCCGATCTCGCTCTCGGAAGGACCGACACCGGGGATCTCGGAGTTGGTCGAGTCGCACAGGAACAGGTCCACTCCGGCGTCGCCGAGCCGCGACATCCCCGGCAGATCGGTCGGTTTACCGTCGGGCGGCGACTGATCGAGCTTGATGTCGCCGGTGTGCAGCACGGTGCCGGCGCCGGTGTGAATCGCGATGGCCAGACACCCCGGGATGGAGTGGTTGACGGCGAAGTATTCACATTCGAAGACGCCGTGGGTCGAGCTCTGGCCCTCGTCGACCTCCACGAACACCGGCTTGATGCGATGTTCGCGGCACTTCTCGGCGACCAGGGCCAGCGTGAACTTAGAACCGGCCACCGGGATATCGGGGCGCAGCTTCAGCAGGAACGGAATGGCGCCGATGTGATCCTCGTGCGCGTGGGTGAGCACGAGCGCCTCGACGTCCTCGAGGCGGTCTTGGACGAGGCGCAGATCCGGAAGGATCAGATCGACACCCGGCTCGTCATGAGTGGGGAACAACACCCCGCAGTCGACGATCAGCAGCTTGCCCAGATGCTCGAAAACGGTCATGTTGCGGCCGATTTCGCTGATGCCGCCCAACGCGGTGACACGCAGTCCGCCTGGGGCCAGAGGTCCCGGTGGCGCGAGTTCTTCGTTCACTACCGCAGCACCGTGGCGGCCCGCATGTCGGCGGCCAGCGCGTCGATCTGCTCCGGCGAGGCCGGCACTTGTGGCAGCCGTGGTTCGCCGGCGTCGAATCCCTGCAGCCGCAGACCCTCCTTGGCGAACGTCACGCCGCCCAGCCGTGCCTGTGCGTCGGCCAGCGGACCCAGCGTCACGTTGATCTTGCGCGCGGTGGCGACATCGCCGGAGTTGAAGGCCGACAGCATGTCCCGCAGCTGACTCGCGGCCACGTGGCCCCACACGCTGATGAAGCCGACGGCACCCATCGCCAGCCACGGCAGGTTCAGCGCGTCGTCACCCGAGTAGTACGCCAGCCCGGTCTCGGCGATGATCTGCCCGCCACCGTGCAGATCCCCCTTGGCGTCCTTGATCGCGACGATGTTCGGATGGCCGGCCAGCGTGCGGATCGTGTCCCACTCGATCGGGATGGCGGACCGCGGCGGGATGTCGTACAGCACGACCGGCAGCGGCGTGGCGTCGGCGATCGCGGTGAAATGCGCGATCAGTCCGGATTGCGGCGGGCGGGAGTAGTAGGGCGTCACGACCAACAGGCCGTGCGCGCCTTCGCCCTGGCACGCCAGCGCGAGCTCGATGCTGTGCTCGGTGTCGTAGGTTCCCGCGCCGGCGATCACCCGTGCCCGGTCCCCGACCGCCTCCAGCACCGCGCGCAGCAGCGTCAGCTTCTCACCGTCGGTGGTCGTCGGCGACTCGCCGGTGGTGCCCGACAGCACCAGGCCGTCGCACCCTGAGTCCACCAGACGGGTCGCCAGACGCGCCGCGGCGTCGGTGTCCAGCGAGCCGTCGGGCTTGAACGGCGTGGCCATCGCGGTCAGCACGGTGCCCAACTGGGCTGTCACGTCGAATCCGCTGGTGCTCACGAACAGCAAGATTACTCGCTGCGCCTCACGCTTCTGTCGCTAGCGGGCTGGTTGCCACCTCCGTGCCGTCAGCCAGTGCGTAGATCTCGAAGTCCGAGAACGCCTGCGGTGCGATGTCGATCAGCTGTCGTAGGCACTCGATGGCCAGCCGGCGAATCTCCAAGTCGGCGTGCTCGCTGGCGCGCATCGCGATGAAGTGCCGCCAGGCGCGATAGTTGCCGGTGACGACGATGCGGGTCTCGGTCGCGTTCGGCAACACCGCCCGGGCGGCCTGCCTGGCCTGCTTGCGCCGCAGTACCGCAGGACTGTCTCCTGGCTCATCCCCCATGTATTTCGCTTCGAGCTTGGACAGCAGTTCGGTGTATGCGGCGCGGCTCGCGTCGGCGGCGGCCGCGAAGATCTCGGCGAGTTCGGGGTCGTCCTCCATACCGGGAGGCAGCACGACCTCCGCGTCGTGCTCGGGGACGTAGCGCTGGGACAGCTGCGAGTAGGAGAAGTGCCGGTGTCGGATCAACTCGTGGGTGGCCGACCGTGAGATGCCGGTGATGTAGAACGACACCGACGCGTGTTCGAGCACGGAGAAGTGGCCCACATCGATGATGTGGGCGACGAAGGATGCGTTGGTCGCGGTCCGCGGATTGGGCTTTGACCAGCTCTGATAACAGGCACGCCCGGCGAACTCCACCAGCGCGGACCCACCATCGGCGTCGGTGCTCCACGGCACGTCCGGCGGTGGGAGGAACTCCGTCTTGGCGATCAGCTGTACGCGCAGCGGAGCGATGTCGGCCACGGCTCACCCTAACGTGAGCGCGCCCGGGGAATGTGCCTGACGTGTGCGTTTGGACACGGTGTCGGAGGGGAATTATGCAGTCCTCGATCGGCGTTTAACCCAGCACCGATCTTGGAGGGAGGGTCAGCCGAATGCCCACTGATTACGACGCGCCCCGCGCCCGCAATGCCGACGACATCAGCGACGAGTCGCTGGAAGATCTCACTGCCCGTAGGCGCGAGCAGGTCGACGTGGCGGTGCTCGACGTCGCCGACGGAGATGCGGTCGACGCGATCGATCTGCCCGATATCGACCTGTCCGGTGAAGAGCTCACCGTTCGGGTGATACCGAAGCAGGCCAACGAATTCACGTGCTCCAGTTGCTTCCTTGTTCACCACCGCAACCGGCTCGCGCTGCAGTCGGGCGATCGAATGGTGTGCTCCGACTGCGTCTAGAGGTTTGGCGCAGCCATCCGCGCTAATGTGACGCGATGGCAGCCCAGATCGAGGCATCCCGCCTGCTCGACGTCCTGGAGTTCGACGTCTTGCCGATGACCGAGCGCGGTGTGGCTGCGGGCAACAAGGTGTTCGGTGCGGCACTGTTACGCAAATCCGACCTGTCGGTGGTGGTGGCCGGTACGAACAGCGAGACCGACAACCCGCTGTTGCACGGCGAGATCAGCACCCTCAATCAGTTCTATGAGATGCCCGACCGGCCATCGACCAAGGACCTGACGTTCCTGTCGACCCACGAGCCGTGTCCGCTGTGCCTGTCGGCCATCACCTGGGCTGGTTTCGACAACTTCTACTACTTCTTCACTTTCGAGGACTCCCGTGATGCCTTCGGCATCCCCCACGACCTGAAGATCCTCAAGGAGGTCTTCGGGGTGGAGGACGGCGAGTACCGGCACACCAACGCGTTCTGGACCGCCTACTCGATCGGCGACCTTGTCGAAGCCGAACCCGAGCCGCTACGCACCCGGCTGCGCGAGCAGGATCGGCGGATCCGCGACGTGTACGCCGGACTGTCGCAGAAGTACCAGGACTCCAAGGGCGACAACGACATTCCGTTCAACTGACCATTTCACCGATTCGCGCTTCGAGCCAGGCCAGTACCGGCGGCGCGACCCGAGGCAGTGCCGAATCCGCGACGATCCAGTGCGGCAGCTCAGGGTGGTGGTGCTCCTGGGCGGAGTATCTGCGCGCGATGCGACGGGAGATCCAGGTCGCGACATTACGGTCGGCGCCTCCGCTCACGCACAGCACCGGGCAGCGCACGGCCCGGGGATCGACGCGGGTGTCGCGGCTGCCCAGGCTCATCGACCGGAAGACGTGTGCGGAGTCCGGAACGAACCCGGCGATGAGCTCCCGCTGCTCGTCGGCGGGCAGTCCGAACAGCGGGACCGCGCGAAACGTCTCCTCCGACGGCTTCACCGGTTGCCCCTTGATGAGGCTTCCCATGATCGGCAACAGGTGAGGCAGCGAGCGCACCTGCGGCCAGAGCACCCCGGGCGGTACCGGTGCCAGCAGCACCACCGCCTCGGGAGCACGAGCCGCCGCCACATGCTGGGCGACCAGTCCCCCGATACTGTGCCCGATAACGATCGGCGTTTCGTCCAGCGCGTCATAGGCCGCGAGTGCATGACCGATGTAGTCGGACAACGTGACACGCGACAGCACGTCCATGTCAACCGGATCGTGGCCGGGGTACACCGGCGTGTGGACGCGGCAGCCGCCCGACTCGAGCATGCTGACCCAGCCCGACAGCAACTTCGGAGTTGAGAACATGCCATGCAGAAGCAGAATCGGTGGTCTCGACATGTCTTCATAGTGGCGATGATCGAGCGCCGAATCGATTACCCGAGAGGTAATGACCTTCAGCGGATCTCACGCCGCAGCGATGGCGCGAGGTCTCCCCGCCTGCCCACCGTCACGTCATCCAGACCCAGCCACGCCGCCATTGTCTGCAGTTCGGGCGCGAGAGCCGCCGCGACCCGTGCCGGCTGCTCCCCCGGTTCGGCGAACGCACCGACGACGTTGAGCGCTCCCCGCGCGCGCTCGGCCTTCAGGTCGACGCGTCCGACGAGCCTGCCGTCGAGCAGGAAGGGCCATACGTAGTAGCCGAATTGGCGTTTGGGCTGCGGCACATAGATTTCGATTCGGTAGTGGAACGCAAACACCCGCTCGACGCGGGGCCGGAAGAAGATCAGCGGGTCGAAGGGGCACAGCAGCGCCGTCCCACGATCCGTGCGCGGAATCTTCTGGCCCGCAGGCATATACGCCGGCGCTGTCCATCCGTCGACGTCGACGGTTTCCAGCTCCCCGTCCGCCACCAGCTTCGCGACCGCCGGCTTGCTCTGCTTGGGGCTGAGCCGGAAGTAGTCGCGGATATCGGTCTCGGTCCCGACGCCGAGCGCACCCGCGGCACGCAGGATCAGCTGCCGCACCGCCTCGTCGTCGTCGACCTGGCGAGCGACCACGTCCGGGGGCAGCACCCGCTCGGTCAGGTCGTAGTGGCGGGCGAACCCGATGCGCGTGGCTGTCGTCAGCACGCCCGCCGACCATAACGCCTCCGTCACCCACTTGGTGTCGCTACGGTCCCACCACGGACCTTTGCGGCCACGCTGTTCGGCGCCCAGATGTGCCTCGATCTGGCCGGCGGTCGACGGGCCGAGTTCGGCGATGGCGGCGACGATGTCGTCGGCCAGCCGGGCGTTCTTCTTGACGATCTCTCTACCCCATCGGCCGTGGGTGTACTCACGCATCCGCCAGCGCAGCAACGGCCAGTCGTCAACGGCCATCAGCGCTGCCTCGTGCGCCCAGTACTCGACGAGCAGGCGCGGCGATCTGACGGTGTGGCTCCACGCCGCACGGTCCAGCACGTCGCGGTCGTACGGGCCGAGCCGGCTGAACACCGGCGCGTAGTGGGCACGCACCGACACCGAGACCGAATCCAGTTGCAGCACTTGAATCCGCGAGACGAGGCGGCGCAGGTGTGCACGCGTCACCGCCCCCGTCGGCCTCGGCTCACCGAAGCCCTGCGCCGCGACGGCGATGCGGCGCGCCTGTGTCGCAGTCAGCCTGCTCACGGGCGGACGTAGCTGAAGAACCGGTAGCGCAAACCGGAGGAGCTGGTCAGCCACTCCCCTGCGGTGCCTATCCAGCGTTCGTCCAGCGTGGGCGCCATGACGTCGCCGTCATCGCGGGGCAGATCGATCTCCACCTCGGTGACCTCACACCGCGTCGCCAGTGGCAGCGCGAGCGTGTAGATCTGCTCACCGCCGATCACCCAGGTGATGTCGTCGGTCAGGGCGTCCTGAAGAAGGGGAACCACATGCGCACCGTCGGCCATGTAGTCAGCTTGCCGGGTCAGTACGACATTCTTCCTGCCCGGCAACGGCCGCACTTTCGATGGCAGGGACTCCCAGGTCAGCCGCCCCATCACCACGGTGCGTCCCATCGTCAGCTCTTTGAAGTGGGTTTGGTCCTCGGGTAGCCGCCACGGAATGCCGCCGTCGCGGCCGATGATGCCTGAGGTCGACTGCGCCCAGATCAGGCCGACCGTGGTCATACAGCCACGGGCGCCTTGATCGCCGGGTGCGGGTCGTAGTTCTTGATCACGACGTCGTCGTAGGTGTAGTCGAAAATCGAATCACGAGGCGCCAGAACAAGTTCGGGGTACGGCCGCGGCTCGCGGCTCAGCTGCTCGGTGACCTGCTCGACGTGGTTGTCGTAGATGTGGCAGTCTCCGCCGGTCCAGATGAACTCGCCGACGCCGAGACCCGCCTGCGCCGCCATCATGTGTGTCAACAGGGCGTAGCTGGCGATGTTGAACGGCACGCCGAGAAACAGGTCGGCGCTGCGCTGGTACAACTGACAGCTCAGCCGCCCGTCGGCCACGTAGAACTGGAAGAACGCGTGACACGGCGGCAGCGCCATCTGCGGGATTTCGCCGACGTTCCATGCCGAGACGATGTTGCGCCGCGAATCGGGGTCGGTCTTGAGTAATTCCAATGCGGCGCTGATCTGGTCGATGTGTTCACCCGACGGCGTCGGCCACGACCGCCACTGCACCCCATAGACCGGCCCGAGATCGCCTGTGTCAGAAGCCCATTCATCCCAGATCGTGACACCGTGCTCCTGCAACCAGCGCACGTTCGAATCGCCCCGCAAGAACCACAGCAACTCGTAGACGATCGACTTGGTATGCACCTTCTTGGTGGTGAGCAGCGGGAAACCGGCGGTCAGGTCGTAGCGCATCTGGTGACCGAACAGGCTCCGGGTGCCGGTGCCGGTGCGGTCCGCTTTGGCGGTTCCGTGCTCGAGTACCAGGCGAAGGAGGTCCTCGTACGGCGTGCTTATAGACCCAGTGACCGGCACTCGGTCAGCTTACGTCGGAAGGGCAGGAGTAGAACCGATGGCATGCCGACAATCACCGACTCCATCACGACTGCCGACGGGACCTGCCCGGTCAGCCTGCACACCCCCGACGGGGACGGCCCGTGGCCCGGGATCGTCATGTACCCCGACGCCGGGGGCGCGCGTCAGACGTTCCGCGACATGGGCGACCAAATGGCCGCCTACGGCTACGCCGTGCTGGTGCCCGACGTGTACTACCGCGACGGCGACTGGGCACCGTTCGAGATGGCGTCGGTCTTCAGCGACGAGAACGAGCGCAAGCGGCTGTTCTCGATGATCTCCAAGGTGACGCCCGACATCATGGCCGCCGACGCCGGCGCGTTCTTCGACTATCTGGTGTCGCGGCCCGAGGTCAGCGGCGAGGCGTTCGGCACCACCGGCTATTGCATGGGTGGGCGGACATCGCTGGTGGTCGCCGGCCGAGTCCCCGAACGCGTCGCAGCGGCGATGTCGTTTCACGGCGGCGGTCTCGCGGCCGACGATCCAGGCAGCCCGCACCTGCTGGCCGATCAGATGAAGGCCGCCGTCTACGTCGGCGGTGCGGAGAACGACGCATCCTTCACCACCGACGCCGCCGAAACCCTGGCCAAGGCGCTCACAGCGGCCAATGTCGAGTACCTCATCGAGTGGTACGCGGCCGGACACGGCTTCGCCGTTCCCGACAACGGCCCGTACGACCCCGCGGCCGCGCAGCGACACTGGGACGCCATGGAGTCGTTCTTCGGAGTGCACCTCGGCTGACCCGCGTCACGCCATCGCGGGCCGGTGCGCAACCATTTACTGATGGACGACCAGGCGACCGCAGAGCAACCCGATCCCAGCCACGGATCGCGAATCGACCCGGTGCTGGCCCGCAGTTGGCTGCTGGTCAACGGCGCGCAGTACGACCGCTTCGCGCCCGCGGCGATATCCCGCGCCGACATCGTCGTCCTCGACATCGAGGATGCCGTCGCCCCGAAGGACAAGACGGGTGCGCGCGACAACGTGATCCGGTGGCTCGCCGAGGGCAACACCGACTGGGTCCGCGTCAACGGGTTCGGCACCCCGTGGTGGGCCGACGACCTGGACGCCTTGAGCAAGACCACGGTCGGCGGGGTAATGCTCGCGATGGTGGAATCCGTCGATCACGTGACCGAGACCGCCAAGCGGCTGCCGAACGTGCCCATCGTGGCGTTGGTGGAGACGGCTCGCGGCCTGGAGCGCATCACCGAGATCGCGGCGACGAAGGGCACGTTCCGGCTCGCGTTCGGCATCGGCGACTTCCGGCGCGACACCGGGTTCGGAGACCACCCCACCACGCTGGCGTACGCGCGGTCACGGTTCACGATCGCCGCCAAGGCCGCGCACCTGCCCAGCGCGATCGACGGGCCGACCGTCGGATCGAGCGCGTTGAAGCTCAGTGAAGCGACCGCGGTGTCCGCCGAGTTCGGCATGACGGGAAAGATCTGCCTGACACCTGACCAATGCGCGACGGTGAACGAGGGACTGTCACCGTCCGCGGAGGAAATCAGTTGGGCCAAGGAGTTTTTCACCGAGTTCGAACGTGACGGCGGTGAGATCCGCAACGGCTCCGATCTGCCGCGTATCGCCAGGGCCAACAAGATCTTGGATCTGGCGCGGTCCTACGGCATCGAGCCGTCGGAGTTCGACGACGTCGACGACCCGGCGCACATTCCGGCGCCGTCGGACACCTACCACTACTGAGGTTCGCGCCGCGAAAACTTGTCGGACCCTTCTGTTTTGATGGGTTCATGTCGTTGACCGCGGTGCCTGAGGTTCCGGTCGTGTTGCACAAAGACCGGCTTGAGGTGTTGTTCGGTGAGCTGGGCGAGTTGATGGGTCAGCGCAACGTCATCGATGCACGCATCGTGGAGATCGCCGCCGAGATGGACCACGGCGGCATGTTGGGTATCACCGGGGCGCGCTCGATCTCGGCGCTGATGGCCTGGAAGACCGGTTCCTCAAGCACCACCGCGAACACCATCGCCGCGATCGCGCACCGGTTGGCGCAGTTCCCGCGCTGTGTCCAAGGGATGCGCGAAGGCCGGCTCTCGCTGGATCAAGTCGGGGCCATCGCCAAAAAGGCCGCCGACGGATCCGACGAGCACTACGCCGCATTGGCCGACGTCGCCACCGTCAGCCAACTCAACACCGCCCTGAAGCTGGAACCACCCCTGCCGCCTGAACCCGACCCCTACCGCGAGCCCGACGCCGACCCCGTGGTCACACCCGCACCTGAGCTGCCGCCCCAACTCACCAAGACCCACAGCGA
>Ga0075370_10000711_pt1 | contig 13157 bp, 10 predicted proteins | sample EndMethybrTD3035_FD_71398 | JGI IMG/M metagenome (GOLD analysis project Ga0075370, IMG submission 71398) | Populus endosphere microbial communities from Tennessee, USA - Endosphere MetaG P. TD hybrid TD303-5 | ecosystem: Host-associated > Plants > Roots > Endosphere | place: USA: Tennessee... | reverse complement strand
GCGCGGCCGCCCGGCTTCTGCACGGGGTGCCCGGAGCGGCCTATCTTCACGGCGATGAAGCTGGTCGAGCGCGAGCTCGGTCCGCACCACGTCAGCGCCGATATTGGCTGCCACCTGTTCTCGATCCTCCCGCCTTTCAACCTCGGCAACACGACGATGGGCTACGGCCTGGGCGGTGCCGGCGCTGCGGCGCTGAATCCGCCGGCGGGAATGGCCCAGGGCAAGCGTGCCGTCAGCGTGATGGGCGATGGCGGCTTCTGGCACAACGGCCTCACGAGCGGCATCGCGAACGCAGTGTTCAACCGCAGCGACAACCTCACGATCGTCGTCGACAACAGCTACACCTCGGCCACGGGCGGGCAGGACATCCTCTCGTCGTCGGCGCACAACCCAACGCGCAGCACCGGCCATGCGATCGAATCCGCAGTGCGCGGCGTCGGCGTCAAGTGGGTGCGCACGATGCGCCGCACCTACGACGTTGCCGGCATGCGCGACGCGCTGAAGGAAGCGCTGACCACGCAGGAGAAGGGCCCGAAAGTGCTGATCGCGCAGAGCGAGTGCATGCTGAACAAGCAGCGCCGCGAGAAGCCGCTGGTGCGCAAGGCCGTCGCGGCCGGCAAGCGCGTCGTGCGCGAACGCTTCGGTGTCGATGCCGATACCTGCACCGGCGACCACTCCTGCATCCGGCTGTCCGGCTGTCCGTCGCTCTCGATCAAGCCGAACCCCGACCCGCTGCGCACCGACCCGGTCGCAACCGTGCTCGACACCTGCGTTGGCTGCGGCGTGTGCGGCGAGGTGTCGCACGCGGCGGTGCTGTGCCCGTCGTTCTACAAGGCGCAGATCGTCAGCAACCCCACACGCTGGGACCGCCTGCGCCAGCGCGTGCGCCAGTCGGTGATCGGGTGGCTGCAGCAGCGTGACGCGCGCGAGCGCGGGCGCTTCGCCTTCTGAGAGCTGAACCATGTCGGGAGTTCAGCCGATCAAAGTAGCGATCCTCGCCATGGGCGGGGAAGGTGGTGGCGTGCTGGCCGACTGGATCGTCGACCTCGGCGAGCACAACGGGTACATCGCGCAGACCACGTCGGTGCCGGGCGTCGCGCAGCGCACCGGTGCCACGATCTACTACGTCGAGCTCTACCCGAAGGCGCAGGCCGATCGCGACGGCGGTGCGCCGGTGCTCGCGCTGATGCCGCTGCCGGGAGACGTGGACGTCGTGCTCGCCTCCGAGCTGATGGAGGCCGGCCGCGCCGTCCAGCGCGGGCTGGTCACACCCGACCGCACGACGCTGATCGCCTCCACGCACCGCGTCTACTCGATCGCCGAGAAGACGGCGCTCGGTGACGGTCGCGTCGACAGCGAGCAACTCGTCTCGCATGCGCGGGCCGCTGCGAAGCGCTTCGTGAGCTTCGACATGGCGCGGGCATCCGACGACGCCGGCAGCGTGATCAGCGCCGTGCTGTTCGGTGCGCTCGCCGGCGCCGGGGTGCTGCCGTTCTCGCGCGCGCAGTTCGAGGCCACGATCGAGCGCGGCGGCTTGGGAGTCAAGGCGAGTGTCAGGGCATTCGCCGCGGCCTTTGCGCGCGCCGGCGACGAGGTCGATGCGCCGAGCGTCGCTCCCGTCACGACGCCCGTTCCGGTGGCCGCCACCGAGCCGCGCGATGCCCGCGTGCGCGCCTTGCTCGCTCGCATCGCCGAGGGCTTCCCTGCCGACGCGAGGCCCGTGCTCGTCGAAGGGGTGCGGCGCCTGATCGACTATCAGGATCCCGCATATGCCGAGCTTTACCTGGACCGGCTGGGGCGCGTTGCGCAACTGCCGTCCGACGGCGAGCCGTTGCTGCAGGAGACCGCACGCCATCTGGCGCTGTGGATGAGCTACGAAGACACCGTGCGCGTTGCCGAACTGAAGACGCGCGCCACGCGCTTCGAGCGCGTGCGCGGCGAGGTGCGCGCGAGCGATGACCAACTGCTCGCGATCAACGAATACATGCATCCGCGGCTGCAAGAGATTTGCGAGACCCTTCCCGCCGGCCTCGGCCGCTGGCTCGAAACCTCGGGCTGGCCGCGCCGGCTGGTCGAGCGCTTCACGCGCAAGGGTCGTGTGATCACCACGAGTTCACTGCGCGGATTCCTGATGCTCTACCTCGTGGCGGGCATGAAACGCTGGCGCCGCAGAAGCCTGCGCTATGCGGTGGAGACGCAGCGCATCGAACAGTGGCTGGAGCAGGTCGCGCAGGCGGCGGCCATCAACCCGCAACTCGCCGTGGAAGTGGCGCAGTGCCAGCGGCTCGTCAAGGGCTACAGCGACACGCATGCGCGCGGCCTGCGCAACTTCGAGACGCTGATGGCCGCGACACGACGTGCCGGCGCTGCACTCGCCCCGGCCACGCTGCGCGAACTGCGCGACGCGGCGCTGGCCGACGAGCACGGCGACAAGCTGCGCGCAACGCTCGCGCGCCACGCGCTCGCCTGAAGGATTTGCCACGATGTCCACACCTGCCATCCTGCAACTGCGCGTCGCCGAGGCGCGCGAGCTGAATCCGCTGATCCGGCTGATCCGCCTGCGCGCCGACGACGGTGCCGCGCTGCCCGGCTTCAGTGCTGGGGCGCATGTGCGCGTGCAGGTGGAGCTGGAAAATGGTGGCCAGGGCAGCAAGGACTGGCGGCACTACTCGCTGATCAACTTCTCGACAACGCCGGATGCCAGCAGCGCGCCGGCCGAATACGTGATCGCGGTGCGCAGGGAAGACGAAGGCCGCGGCGGCTCGCGCTTCATGCACCAGCGCGTGCAGACAGGGCAACTGCTGAACATCGAAGCGCCGAAGAACGAATTTCCGCTGCGCGAGCACACCAGTCGCGCTGTGCTGGTGGCCGGCGGCATCGGCATCACGCCGCTCGCCAGCATGGCGGCGGCACGCGTTGCGCAAGGCCTGCCGGTGCGCATGCACTACGCCGGCCGCAGCCGCGATCTGATGGCGTTCCTGCCCGAGCTGCAGGCGCTGCTCGGCGACTCGTTGCGTGTGCATGCCGACGCCGAAGCCGGCGCCCCGCTCGACGTCGAGGCGCTGCTCGACGCCTGCGGCAGCGACGATCACCTCTACGTCTGCGGACCGAAGCCCATGCTCGACACGCTGCTGGCGCGCACCCAGGCGCGCGGCTGGACCAGTGAACGCGTGCACTTCGAGGTCTTCACGGCGCCGACCGTGGCGGCCGGCGACCACGCCTTCGAGGTGGTGCTCGCCATCAGCAAGCGCAGCGTGATGGTGCCGGCCGACCGTTCGATCCTCGACTGCCTGATCGACGCCGGCTGCGACCCGATGTTCGACTGCAAGCGCGGGGAATGCGGTGTGTGCCAGACCACCGTGCTCGAGGGCGAGATCGATCACCGCGACTATGTGCTGAGCGACAGCGAGCGCAGCGCCGGCAACGTGATGCAGATCTGCATCTCGCGCTGCAAGGGCCAGCGCCTCGTGCTCGATCTCTAGGCGCGAAGGAGACGGACGATGACCACCAAGTACCAGGGCCGACCCGACGCCGTCCGTGCGCTCGTGCGAGACACCGAAGTGCACAAGGATCTCTACATCGACCAGGAGCTGTTCGAGCTGGAGATGGAGCATCTCTTCGCCAACACCTGGATCTACGTCGGCCACGCGAGCCAGGTGCCGAACAAGGGCGACTACTACACGACGACGGTCGGCACCGAGCCGGTCGTGATGGTGCGCCACAGCGACGACAGCGTGAAGGTGCTCTACAACCGCTGCCCGCACAAGGGCACCAAGGTGGCAGGCGAGGTCTGCGGCAACACCGGCAAGTTCTTCCGCTGCCCCTATCACGCGTGGACCTTCAAGACCGACGGCAGCCTGCTGTCGGTGCCGCTGAAGAAGGGCTACGAGAACACCGGGTTCGAGTCGTGCGAAGCGAGCCGCGGCATGGCGCCGTGCGGGGCGGTGCACACGTATCGCGACTTCGTCTTCTGCCGCCTCAACCCCGAAGGCATAGGCTTCGAGGAGTTCTTCGGGCAGTCGCTCTCGACCATCGACAACATGGTCGAGCGCTCGCCCGAGGGCAGGCTCGAGGTGGCGGGCGGCGTGCTGCGCTACATGCATCACTGCAACTGGAAGATGCTCGTCGACAACCAGACCGACACCTGCCATCCGATGGTGGCCCACGAGTCGTCGGCCGGCACGGCGGTGCGCGTCTGGAAGGAAGCGCCCGAAGGCACACCCAAGCCGATGGCGGTGGAGTTGTTCGCGCCCTTCGTCAGCTCGTACGAGTTCTTCGAAGGCATGGGCATCCGAGTGTGGGACAACGGGCACGGGCACACCGGTGTTGCCGACTCGATCCACGCGGCCTACTCGCCGGTGCCCGGCTATTTCGAGCAGTTGGCCGCCGCCTATGGCGAAGAGCGCGCGAAGCAGATCCTCGGCGAGGTGCGGCACAACACCGTCTACTTTCCGAACATCATGGTGAAGGGGCCGATCCAGACGCTGCGCCGCTTCCTGCCGATCGCGGCCGACAAGACGCTGGTCGAGTCATGGACCTTCCGCCTCGTGGGCGCGCCTGACCTGCTGCTCGAGCGGACGCTCATGTACAACCGCCTCGTCAATGCGCCGACCTCGGTGGTGGGGCACGACGACCTCGAGGTGTACGAGCGCGCGCAGGAGGGCCTGCACGCGCGCGGCCGCGACTGGATCAACGTGGGGCGCCTGTACGACCCGGCCGAGCGCGGCCAGGTGAACGTCGCGACCAACGGCACCAACGAGTGGCAGATGCGCAATCAGTTCCGCGCGTGGGTGCGGTACATGACGGCGTCGATGGATGGGGGGCGGACATGAGCACCTTCACCGACAAGCAGCTCATCGACTTCGTCTACGCTGAAGCGCGCATGCTCGACGAGCAGCGCTTCGACGAGTGGCTGAACCTCTTCACCGAAGACGCCCACTACTGGATGCCGCTCGCCCCGGGCCAGCAAGATCCGTTGCTGCACGCGTCGCTGCTGTACGAAGACAAGCTGCTGCTGCGCGTGCGCGTGGAGCGGCTGGCCGGTACGCGCACCTACTCGCAGCAGCCGCGCAGCCGCAGCCATCACCTGCTGCAGCAGCCGAGCATCGAGCAGTGGGACCGCGATGCCGGCACCTGCACGCTGCGCACCGCATTCCACTACGTCGAGACGCGCCTGGATGCGCAGACGCTGTACGCAGGGTGGGCCACGCACCAGCTCGTCACAGAGAACGGCGCGCTGCGCATTCGTCTCAAGCGTGTGGACCTCGTCAACTGCGACGCGGCCTTCGGCAGCATCAACCTGTTCATGTAGATGAATTCCCGTCCGAGCACCGTCGCCGATGCGTTCGCGCACGCTGCCGAGCATTCCGTCCGGAATTTCGGCCAGAAGCCCTTCCTGTGCGTGCTGCCGGAAACTGCCGCCGTGTACGACGTGCCCGCGGGCGAGATCACGTACGCCGAGGCGCTGATGCGGATCGAGCGGCTGCGTGTGGTCTACGCGGCCGCGGGCTATGGCCACGGGCACCGTGTGGGCCTGCTGCTCGAAAACCGGCCCGCATTCTTCATGCACTGGTTCGCGCTCAATGGAGTAGGCGCATCGGTCGTTCCGATCAATCCCGATCTGCGCTCGGCCGAGCTCGAATACCTGATCGGCCACTCCGAGATCGCGCTGGCGATTGCGCTGCCGTCGCACCACGATGCGCTGCGCGCCGCGGCGCGTAGTGCGGGCCGCGAGATGCATGTCATCGGCGCCGATGACTCACCGCCCGCTGCGCCGTTCGCGGCCCCGTACGGCGGCGCGCCGATCGGCGAACGCAGCGAGTGCGCACTGCTCTACACCTCGGGCACGACAGGCCGGCCCAAGGGCTGCATGCTGCCGAACCGCTACTTCCTGCATGCGGGTGCGTGGTACGCCGGCATCGGAGGCCTTGCACGGCTGCATGCCGGCGCGGAGCGCATGCTGACGCCGCTGCCGCTCGTGCACATGAATGCGATGGCGTACTCGACGATGGCGATGGTGATGACCGGCGGCTGCCTGATTGCGCTCGACCGCTTTCATCCGAGCACCTGGTGGGACAGCGTGCGCGAATCGCGCGCGACGGTGGTGCACTACCTCGGCGTGATGCCCGCCATGCTGATGAAGGCCGCCCCCGCGGCGCAGGACCGGCAGCACCGCGTGCGCTTCGGTTTCGGTGCCGGCGTCGACCGCAGCCTGCATGCGCCCTTCGAAGAGCGCTTCGGCTTCCCGCTGCTCGAGGCCTGGGCGATGACCGAGACCGGTGCAGGTGCCGTGGTGATCGCGCACAACGAGCCACGCCGCATCGGCACCAGCTGCTTCGGCCGCGAGGGCAGCGACGTCGAGGTGTCCATCGTCTCCGAGAGCGGCGCGCCGGCCGGTGTCGACGAACCCGGCGAGCTGCTGGTGCGCCATGCCGGTGCCGATGCGCGCGATGGTTTCTTCTCCGGCTATTTGAAAGACGAGGCCGCCACCGACGAAGCCTGGGCCGGCGGCTGGTTCCACACCGGCGACATCGTCCGGCGCGGTGCCGACGGGCAGCTGCACTTCATCGACCGGCGCAAGAACGTGATCCGCCGAAGCGGCGAGAACATCTCGGCGGTCGAGGTCGAGAGCGTTCTGCTGCAGCACCCGCGCGTGAAGGCCGCCGCGGTGGCAGCCGTGCCCGACGCGGTGCGTGGCGACGAGGTGCTGGCCTGCATCGTCGGCGAGGGTGCGCCTGCGAGCGACGGACCGGCGGGCGACGACGCACGCCGCGCACTGGCCGAGGACATCGTCGACTGGTGCCTGGCGCGGCTCGCGTACTACAAGGCGCCCGGCTACGTGGCCTTCATCGACGCGCTGCCGCTGACCGCCTCTCAGAAGGTGCAGCGCGGCGAGCTGCGCACGCTCGCTGCGTCGCTGGTCGGGCAGCCGCACTGCGTGGCCACCGGCGCGCTGAAGAAGAGGCCGTCGTGAGCAGACGCATGCGAAGCTCCTACGAAGGCGTGGCCGTCGCGGTGCCCGTGACGGTGCCCTACGTGCGCTACTCGACGCACAACGCGCACTGGTTCATCGGCCGCGCGCTGCACGCGCTCGTCGAGGCCTCGGGCATCGCGAAGGAGCAGATCGACGGGCTCACGATCAGCAGCTTCTCGCTCGCGCCCGACACGGCGGTAGGCGTCACGCAGCACCTGGGCGTCTCGCCGCGCTGGCTCGATCACGTTCCGACCGGCGGCGCATCGGGCGTGATGTCGTTGCGGCGCGCGGCGCGCGCGGTGCAGGCCGGCGATGCCGATGTGGTGGCCTGCATCGCGGCCGACACCAACCACGTCGACTCCTTCCGCCTCACGCTCGGCAGCTTCAGCAACTTCGCGCGCGATGCGAGTTACCCGTATGGATCGGGCGGCCCGAACTCGATCTTCGCGTTCATCACGGCCAACTACATGCGCACGTTCGGCGCGACGCGGGAAGACTTCGGCCGCATCGCGGTCGACCAGCGCAGCAACGCACTGAAGAACCCGAACGCGCTGTTCAAGAAGCCGTTGACGCTCGACGAGTACATGGCCGCTCGCGCGATCTCCGATCCGATCCATCTCTTCGACTGCGTGATGCCTTGCGCCGGCGCCGAGGCTTTCCTCGTGATGCGCGAAGAGCGGGCCCGCGAGCTCGGCCTCGCGCACGTGCTCGTGCGCGGCGCGATCGAGCGGCACAACGCCTACGCCGACGACCCGATCATGGTGCGCGGCGGCTGGCGCATGGACCGCGACGATCTCTACGCGCAGGCCGGCGCCGCGCCGGCCGACATCGACTTCGTGCAGACCTACGACGACTACCCGGTCATCGTGATGCTGCAGTTCGAGGACCTCGGCTTCTGCGAGAAAGGCGGCGGCCCCGCATTCGTGCGCGCGAACACGATGACGCACGACGGCAGCTTTCCCAACAACACCAGCGGCGGCCAGCTCTCGGTGGGGCAGGCCGGGGCTGCGGGCGGCTTTCTCGGCATGACGGAGGCGATCCGCCAGCTCACCGGCGAGTGCGGTGATCGCGCGGTGCCCGGCGCGAAGCTCGGGCTCGTCACGGGCTTCGGCATGGTCACGTACGACCGCTGCCTGTGCACCGGCGCGGTGATCCTGGGAGCCTCTTCATGACCATGCCGCTGATGAAGCCCAAGCGCAAGAACCCGGTCTTGCGCACGCGGCAGATGAACCTGCCGCCGTGGGCGCGCGGCCGCGTTGCGCTCGGCATGACGGCGGCTGCGGCCGAGGGCCGATTCGAGCTGCAGGTGTGCAAGGACTGCAGTGCGGTGCAGTACCCGCCGCGCGAGGCGTGCCACCGCTGCCTGTCGGTGCGGCTGCAGTGGCGCGCGCAATCGGGCGAAGGCACCCTGCTCGGCACGACCACCCTGCATCACAGCAACGACCCGTTCTTCCGCGAGCGGCTGCCGTGGCGACTCGGCCTCGTGCAACTCGCGGCGGGGCCGTCGTTGATCGTGCATCTGCACGGCGAGGTGGGCGATGCGCCCGCACCCGTCAAGGTGGGTGCGCGGCTAGACCGCGCAGGCCAGGCGGTGCTCATTGGATTTCCCCCTGAAGGGAGCGAACACATGGCTGACGACAAGATGCTGCGCGAGATGACCAGCGACCCGAAGTTCCGCAAGGTGCTGGTGACCGACGGCAAGACGGCAGTGGGCCAGGCGATCGTGCAGGCGTTGGTGAAGGCCGGAGCCGAGATCGTCTGGGTCGGCCACGCCGAGCCGTGGAAGAAGCTGCCTGGCTTCGACGACATCAGCAAGCTGCCGCAGGTCACGCTGGTGCCGCTGGACCTCACCAACGGCCGCTCGGTGAGCGAGCTGGCCGGTGAGATCGGCGGCAAGGTCGACATCGTGATCAACAACGCCGAGGTGCACCGCGCATTCGGCATCGCGGCACGGCGCGGCACCGACGTGGCCAAGGCCGAGATGGACATCAACTACTTCGGTGCGCTGCGCCTTGCGCAGGAGTTCGCGCCGGCGCTGAAGGGCCGCTCGGCCGATGGCGTGACGCATGCGGCCGCATGGGTCAACCTGCTGTCGATCTACGCGCTCAGCAACTATCCCCCGCATGGCACGTTCTCGGCATCGAAGGCCGCGGCGTACTCGCTTGCGCAATGCCTGCGCGCCGAGATGCGGCCGGCCGGCATCCGCGTGATCAACCTCTTCCCCGGGCCGATCGACGACGAGTGGAACCAGAACCTGCCGCCGCCCAAGGTGGCGCCTGCGGGCATCGCGAGCGCCGTCGTGAAGGCGCTGCGCGACGGCGTGGAAGACGTCTATCCCGGCGACGTGGCGCAGGAGTGGCTCGAGCGCTGGCGCGACAACCCGAAGGTGCTCGAGCGCGAGCTCGCCGCAGGAGGCAACTGATGAGCTCGACGACCACCACGGTTCTGGGCGCGCTGGTCAATGCGCTTGCGAGCAGCCGCATCCGCGTCGTCGACCTGACACAGACGCTGACGCCCGACTTCCCGCAGATCGCGCTGCCGCCCGAGATGGGGCAGTGCTGGCCGTTTCGGATCGAGGAGGTGTCGGCCTACGACGAGCGCGGACCCGGCTGGTACTGGAACAACTTCTCGTGCGGCGAGCACACCGGTACGCACTTCGATGCGCCGATCCACTGGATCTCGGGCCGCGACCTGCCGAACAACTCGGTCGACACGATTCCCGTGCAGCACTTCGTCGCGCCGGCCTGCGTGATCGACTGCTCCGCGCAGGCGAAAGCCGACCCCGACTACCTGCTCACCGTGGCCGACATCGAGAACTTCGAGGCAGCGCACGGCCGCATTCCGGCGGGTGCATGGGTACTGATGCGGACCGACTGGTCGCAGCGCACCGATCCCGAGGCGTACCAGAACTTCGACGAGACCGGGCAGCACACGCCGGGGCCGAGTTCGGAGGCGGTGCAGTTCCTGGTCGAGCAGCGCAGCGTGCTCGGCTTCGGGTCCGAGGCGATCGGGACCGATGCGGGGCAGGGCTATCACCTGCGGCCGCCGTATCCGTGTCACTACTTCATGCATGGTGCGGGCCGCTACGGGCTGCAATGCCTGACCAATCTCGACAGGCTGCCGCCCACGGGAGCGGTGCTGCTGTGCCCGCCACTCAAGATCCAGAAAGGCAGCGGGAGCCCGCTGCGGGTGCTGGCGTTGGTGGAGGAAGCGGTATGAGGCAAGGGCGGACATCAAGCTCCGTTCGGACTGAGCTTGTCGAAGTCCTGGTGCGACTGGCAACAGCGCTTCGACAGGCTCAGCGCGAACGGGTGGGGGGGATGGAGCCGACGTCAACCCCCGTTCAGACTGAGCTTGCCGAAGTCCCGTTGCGATTGGCGCCGGCGCGCGAGCGGGTGGGAAGGATTGCGCGGACATCAAGCTCCGTTCGGACTGAGCTTGTCGAAGTCCTGGTGCGACTGGCACCAGCGCTTCGACAGGCTCGGCGCGAACGGAGGTCGGGACTCTCCGGGAGGCGCATGTGAGTCAGACATCGAACGTCGCCGTCGTCACCGGCGGCAGCGCCGGCATCGGCCGCGCCATCTGCGAAGACCTGCTCAGCCGCGGCTACGAAGTGGTGTCGCTCGCGCGCCGCCGCAGCGACATCGACCACCCGAAGCTGCATAGCATCGAGGTCGACCTCGCCGACCGCGCCGCCACCGCGCAGGCCGCGCACGATCTCCTGCAGCGCTTCGAGGTGACCACCGTCGTTCACAACGCCGGCGTGATCCGCCCGGCGCTCCTGCCCGACGTGAAGCTTGACGACCTGGACGCGCTCGTCGAGTTGCATCTCGGCTGCGCCATCCAGCTTGTGCAGGCAGCGCTGCCTGCCATGCGTGCACGGCACTTCGGCCGCGTGGTGCTGCTCTCGTCGCGCGCCGCGCTCGGCGCGCAGACGCGCACCGCGTACTCCGCCACCAAGGCCGGAATGCTCGGCATGGCGCGCACATGGGCGCTCGAGCTCGCGGCCGACGGGATCACCGTCAACGTGGTCGCGCCGGGCCCGATCCACACCGACATGTTCTACGACGTCATCCCCGCCGGCAGCGAGCGCGAGCGGCAGCTGGCTGCGTCGATCCCGGTGAAGCGCGTCGGCGAGCCCGGCGACGTGGCGCGCGCCGTGGCGTTCTTCGCCGACCCCGGCAACAGCTTCGTCACCGGCCAGGTGCTCTATGTCTGCGGTGGCGCGAGCCTCGGCAGCCTCTCGCTCTGAACCCACAACACGAGACACACGCATGAAGATCAAGAGTTCGATGCGCATCGCCGCCGCCGCGGTGCTCGGGGCCGGCATGGCCTCGCAGGTGTTGGCCACCGATCTGAAGGTCGGCGTCATCACCTCGCTGTCGGGCCCGGTCGCTGCGCTCGGCGTTCCGTACGGCAAGGGCATCCAGGCGGCGCAGGCGTGGAAGCCCACGATCGGCGGCCGCAAGGTGCAGGTGATCGTGCTCGACGACCAGTCCGATCCTACGGTCGCCGCGCGCAACGCGCGCAAGCTGGTCACCGAAGACAAGGTCGACGTGCTGATCGGCACCTCGGGCGTGCCGGGCGCGCTCGCGATCGCCGCAGTGGCGCGCGAGACCAAGACCCCGCTGATCTCGCCCACGCCGGTGAGCGTGCCGGCCGACGACGGCGGCTGGACCGTGACGGTGTCGCAACCGTTCCCCTTGATGGTGGCGGCCGTGGTCGAGAAGATGAAGGCGAGCGGCGTGAAGACGGTGGCCTACATCGGCTTCTCCGATGCCCTGGGCGACCTCGCGTACGACTCGCTCGTCAAGGCGGCCGACCCCGCAGGCATCAAGATCGTCGCCAACGAGCGCTATGCGCGTGGCGACGCATCGGTGGCGGGCCAGGTGTTGAAGATCGTCGGGTCGCGGCCTGATGCCGTCTTCGCCGGCAACTCCGGCACGCCCGGCGCGCTGCCTTTCCTGGGCCTCGCCGAGCGCGGCTACAAGGGCGCCATCTACGGCACGCACGGCCTCATCAACGCCGACTTCGTGCGCGTGGGCGGCAGCGCCGTCGACGGCCTGATGGTGCCCAGCGGCCCGGTGATGGTGGCCGACCAGCTGCCGGCCGACAGCCCCGTCCGCAAGGTTGCGCTCGACTACCGCGCCGCGTACCAGAAGACGCACGGCGCGCTGCCGGCCGATGCGTTCTCGGCCTATACCTTCGACGCCTACCTCGTGCTCGACGATGCGGCAACGCGCGCGCTGGCCACGAAGGCCGAGCCCGGCACGCCGCAGTTCCGCCAGGCGCTGCACGATGCGATCGCCGCAACCAAGGAGCTGCCCGGCACGCACGGCGTGTTCACGTTCAAGCCGAACGAGCCGTACGGGCTCGACAAGCGCTCGGCCGTCGTGATCAAGCTCGATAAAGGTCAATGGAAGCTCGTCCCTTGAACCGCAAAGCCATCCTCGACCTGGTGCAGCAAGATCGCGTGCACCGCGATCTGTACCTGAGCCCCGCGCTGTTCGCGCTCGAGCAGCGGCACTTCTTTGCCAACACCTGGAACTACGTCGGCCACGCGAGCCAGGTGCCGGCGGCGGGCGACTACGCCGCGGTCGAGATCGCGGGCCGGCCGCTGGTGATGGTGCGCCAGGGCGACGGCAGCATCCGCGTGCTCAACAACCGCTGCGCGCACAAGGGCACGCAGCTCGTCACCGACGAGTGCGGGAGTGTCGGCAAGTTCTTTCGCTGCCCGTACCACGCGTGGACCTACAAGCTCGACGGCGCGCCGCTTGCGATCCCGTTGAAGGCCGGCTACGAAGGCACGCGCCTTTCGAGCTGCGAATCGGGGCAGGGCATGGGCGCGCTGAAGAACGTGGCCGTCTACCGCGACTTCGTGTTCGCCAAGCTCAACGACGGCGGCCCCGACTTCCACGCGTACTTCGGCGATGTGCTGGCCGCGATCGACAACCTCGCCGACCGCTCGCCGCTAGGCCGCTTGCGCGTCGAGGGCGGCGTACTGCGCAACATCGTCCACTGCAACTGGAAGATGTACCTCGAGAACATCAACGACACGGTGCATCCGTTGTCGACGCACGAGTCGGCCACCGCCGCGGCGAACCTGCTGTGGCAGGGCGAGCCGGCCGACGCGCCCAAGCCGATGGCGATGGAGCAGATCCTGCCGTTCGGTGCGGGCTACGAC
>Ga0075370_10000710_pt1 | contig 13162 bp, 11 predicted proteins | sample EndMethybrTD3035_FD_71398 | JGI IMG/M metagenome (GOLD analysis project Ga0075370, IMG submission 71398) | Populus endosphere microbial communities from Tennessee, USA - Endosphere MetaG P. TD hybrid TD303-5 | ecosystem: Host-associated > Plants > Roots > Endosphere | place: USA: Tennessee... | reverse complement strand
GCGCGGCAGCAGCGAGGCGTGGATGTTGATGCAACCCAAGCGCGGCAGCTCGAGCACCCAGGCTGGCAGGATCAGCCCGTACGCGGCAACGACGAGCACATCCGGTGCCGCCGCCAGCAGCGCCTCGCGCGCCTGCGAGGCGTCGTCCGGGTACTTGCCGTCGAGCCGCAGGCTGCGCGGCTGCGCGATGCGCAAATGGTGCTCGAGCGCGAACTGCTTGACCGGCGAGGCCTGCAGCTTCATCCCGCGGCCGGCGGGGCGATCGGGCTGGGTCAACACCTGCACGATCTCGAAGCGCGCAGCATGCAAACGCGCCAGCGCGACCTGTGCGAACTCGGGCGTTCCGGCGAAGGCGACTTTCATGCGCGGCGAATCCCGGACGAGCGCGTTCGTCAGGCGCGTTCCTCTTCTCGGGCTTTCTTCAGCATCTTTGCCTTGATGCGGTCGCGCTTGAGCTGGCTCAGGTACTCGACGAAGACCTTGCCCATCAGGTGATCCATCTCGTGTTGCACGCAGACCGAGAGCAGCCCTTCGGCCTCGAACTCGTACGGCTTGCCGTCGCGGCCGAGCGCGCGCACCCTGACCTTCGCGTGACGCTTCACGCGGTCGTAGATCGCCGGCACCGACAGGCATCCCTCGTCGACGAAGCTCATCTCCTCGCTGCGCTCGAGGAGCTCGGGATTGATCAGCACCAGCGGATGGTCGCGCGCCTCTGAGGTGTCGATCACGATCAGCCGCTCGTGCACATCGACCTGTGTCGCGGCGAGGCCGACCCCGTCGGCCGCGTACATGGTCTCGAGCATGTCGTCGGCCAGTCGGCGGATGCGGTCGTCGACCTGCGCCACCGGTTTGGCGACGGTGTGCAGGCGCGGATCGGGGTACTTGAGGATCGTTAGCTTGGCCATGAGGGGGTCGGAATTCTGCGGCATCGCGGCAACAAACGCGGCTGTCGGACTTGCACAACGCCGCGCATCGTGACGGGTCTCACGCTGCCCGGCTTGCCGAGTCACTTTCGTTGCGATATCAAGGGTTTACAGGCAGAATCTGTGAAACTGATTGAGCATTTTCGCCGATCCGCCCAAGAGCCGGACTGCCAGGGATCAGTAACCCCACGGCGCCGCCTTCAGCGCAACCAGACAGAGAGATTGCCACATGACCCGTCGCCACCGTTGCGCTTCCTACGTTCGCCGGGCCGCCTCGTTCGTGTCGATCGGCGCGGCCGTTGCAGGAGCGCTCGCGGCGTCGTCGGCATGGGCGGTCGATTATCCGATCACCTCGCAGCAGCGCGGCACGGCACAGAAAGTGGCGCAAGACGGCGTGGCGCTGTCCGAGCTGGCGCCAAACGCGCCTGACACGTACACGGTGAAGACGCGCGACACGCTGTGGGACATCTCGAAGATGTACCTGCGCAGCCCGTGGCGCTGGCCCGAGCTGTGGGGCATGAACCTGCAGCAGATCCGCAACCCGCACCTGATCTATCCGGGCCAGGTCCTGATTCTCGACAAGTCGGGCGGACGCGCGCGGCTGCGGGTCGGCCAAGCGGTCGACGGGGGCACCACCAAGCTCTCGCCGCGCGTGCGCGCCACCGACATCGGCGCCGCAGGGATCCCGTCGATCCCGTTCAATCTGATCGAGCCGTTCCTGAACGAAGCGGTCGTATTCCAGGGTGACGAGCTGGCCAGCGCGCCGCGCATCGTTGCATCGCAGGAAGGCCGCGTGATCCTGGCCCGCGGCGACACCGCCTACGTGCGTGGCGACTTGGGCAACGCTCGCGAGTACCGCATCTTCCGCGAGCCGCGTCCGCTGAAGGACCCGACCACCGGCGAGGTGCTCGGCTACGAAGCCAACTACGTCGGCGCCGCGGAGTACGTCCGCCAGGGCGAGAGCCGTCCCGACGCGAGCGGCAAGACCGAGATCGTGCCGGCCACGTTCACGGTGACGAGCATTCGCCAGGAAGCCGGTGTCGGCGACCGGCTCGCGATCGTTCCGGCCCGCGAATTCACGAACTATGCGCCGCATGCGCCGCAAAGCCCGATGGCGGGCCAGATCATCGGCATGTACGGTGACGCGCTGACCGGCGGGCAGAACCAGATCGTCTCGCTGAACAAGGGCGCCGTCGACGGAATGGAGCGCGGCCATGTGCTTGCGCTCTGGCGTGCCGGTAGCAGCGTGATCGACAAGACCGACTCGGCGCGTCCGACCATCAAGCTGCCTGACGAGCAGCACGGCACGCTGTTCGTGTTCCGCGTGTTCGACCGCGTGTCGTACGCGCTGATCCTGTCGGTCAAGGAGCCGGTCAAGGCCGGCGATCGATTCACGCAGCCCTGAAGTCCGGGGGCGCCCGGAGCGCCGCTTGATCGACAGAGACGAACTGGCTGCCTGGCTGCAGCTTCTTGAAAGCCCTGGTGTGGGCCGCGACGGCGCGCGCCGCCTGCTGGCCACCCACGGTTCACCCCAGGCGGTGGTGGCGGCCAAAGTGCTGGCCGAACCGCTCGCGAGCTTCCCCGCGCTGCTTGACGCAACGTTGGCCTGGTTGGCGGCCGATGAATGCCGCCGCGTCGTCACCCTCGGCGACCCCGCCTACCCGAATTCGCTTCTCGAGACCGCCGATCCGCCGCTGCTGCTCTACGCGCAGGGGCGTATCGAACTTCTGGGCGCAGACTCGATCGCGATCGTCGGCAGCCGCAACGCGACCCGCCAGGGGCTCGACAACGCGCGGAGTTTCGCGGCGCAACTGAGCGACGCGGGCTTCACGGTGGTGTCGGGCCTCGCGCTCGGCATCGATGCCTCGGCCCACGAGGGTGGACTCGAAGGAGCAGGCAGCACGGTCGCCGTGGTCGGCACCGGGCTCGACAGCGCCTATCCGACGCGCAACCGGCCGCTGGCAAATCGCATCAGCGAGTACGGCTTGCTCATTAGTGAGTATTCACTCGGCACTCCACCGTTGCCGGCTCACTTCCCGCAGCGCAACCGGATCATCGCCGGCCTCGCCCGCGCGACGCTGGTCGTCGAGGCCGCGCCACAATCGGGCTCGCTGATCACCGCGCGGCTCGCGAACGAGGCCGGCCGTGATGTGTTCGCGATTCCCGGCTCGATCCATTCGCCGCAGTCGCGCGGCTGCCATGCACTGATCAAGCAGGGCGCGAAGCTCGTCGAGTCGGTTGCCGACATCATCGAAGAGCTTCGGCCCAGTGCGGTCCCGCGCGCCCGGCGCCAAGCCGCGCCAGCCTCGATCGCTGTCCATGACCCGATCCTGGAGGCGCTCGGCTTCGACCCGCTCACGCTCGATGCGTTGGCCGAGCGCACCGGCTGGGCGCCCGCGGAACTGAACATTCGCTTACTCGACCTCGAACTCGACGGCCGCGTCGCACGCCTGCCCGGGCAACGTTTTCAGCGAATTGCGCAGGGCTGAAGCGCGTTCCGGCCTGCGGCGGGAAAGAGAACGTAAAGGCCGCAATATGCCTCGGGAACACGCCGCACCCGTCCCTGCGATCAAACCCCGTGCGGTATAGTGAATCCATGTTCGACGTGCTCGTGTACCTGTACGAAAACTACTGGCGGCCCGATGCGTGCCCCGACCACGACCAGCTGACCCGCAAGCTGTCATCCGTCGGATTCGAGTCGGACGAAATCCAGGAGGCTCTGTCGTGGCTCGACGGCGTGGCAACCGTCGCCCAGGCCTACAGCGGTGAACAAGGCGAGCACAGCATCCGTGTCTACTCGCCAGCCGAGCAGGAGCATCTGGGCGAGGATTCGATCGGTTTCATCAGCTTCCTCGAATCGGCCGGCGTGCTGCCGGCACCGATGCGCGAAATGGTGATCGACCGGGCCAACGCGATTCCGGGCGGCCCACTCGACCTCGAAGACCTGAAGATCATCGTGCTGATGGTGTTCTGGAGCCTGGGCGAAGAGCCCGACGCGCTGATCCTCGACGAGCTGTTCGTCGACCCCGAAGAGCGCCTGATCCATTGACGACAAACGCGGCCCCCGGCCGCGTTGTCAGTTCAGCAGGCGGCTCGGGTCCCCATCGAGCTTGGCCATCGCGGTGCGCGTCGCGCGCACCGTGAGCGATTCGTCCTGCGCCGGCACCAGCAGGCCGGCCTGCAGGAACGCCGCCAGCCGGTGCTGCTGAAACAGCACGCCGCGCCCCTGCGGCGAGACGAAGAGCGCCAGCTGGCGCCGCATGCCCTGCCAAGCAAGCTGCACGGCCTCGTTGCGGTTGCGGTAGTCGAGCATGTACCAGCTGCCGACCTGCAGCTCGCGCGCCCAGGCAAGCATCGCCGGGGTCGGCATCGAGCCCCCTTCGCCGACTACCTCGAGCTCTGAGCTTTCGTGGCCCGACAAGTCGTGCACCATCGACTCGTCGATCTCCATGTCGGCGGTATCGGGCAGCAGTTCTTCGAGCGTTTCGAGCCGCGCCATCAGCTCTTCGAGCCGGTCGGTCGGGATGGCAGCCGTCTTCGCGGTGAACGCCGCAGCCAGCGAGTTGTTCAGGCGTTGGATGTGTTCGTCCTGCTTGTCACCTGGCACGCCGGCGTCGGCCATGCCGTCGCGCAAGGTCTTCAGCAGCGGCGGCAGGCGCCGGATCACCTCGGCGCGCTCTTCGCGCGAGACCTTCGCGCTGGCCGACCAGATCAGGTCGGCCGCGGCACGTTTCATGTCCTTCGTTGCATCGCTCTGGTTGCCGTGCTTGACCGCCGCCATCGCGAGCACGTCCGCCCACACATGGAACAGGAAATCGCGCACCCCTTCCTGGACCGGCACCTCGTTGAGCATCTTGCGCAGCTCGATCGTGTACTGGATCGCGAGGGTCTCGCGCTGCTCGACCTGCTGGGCCAGCGAGACGCCCTTCTTCGACGCCTCGTTCTCGTTCTTGAAGTAGTGCTCGAGGAACTTCTCGAACTCGGTCAGCACGGTCTGGAAGACGCGCCGCCCGGTGTCGGGGTACGCCTCGACGACCTGCACGACGCGCTTGATCTCCTTCTCGAGCACGTCGCCGATGGCCTTCGTCGTCGTGTCGAAACCCATCACGCACGAGCCCATGCGGTCGATCAGCCGGCGCGCCGGGTGGTCGACCGTCGCAAAGAAGTCCGGCTCGCCGACCGCCACCCGCAGCACCGGCATCTGCAGCCGCGCGAACCAGACGCGCACCGCCGACGGAATGCGCTCCTCGGTCAGGATGCTCTGGAACAGCAGCGCAACGATTTCGATCGTCGCCCGCTCCACCGGCGTGCTCGCAGCCTGCTTCAGCGCCGCCTTGCGCCGGTTCAGCTCCTCGAGCAGCGCCGGCGCACTGGCCGGCCCTGCGACGGTGCGGGCACCGGTCGCTGCAACGCGCTGCACGATTTCCTGCTGCACGTCGGAGATGGCACTGCGCAGCCGCGGCGACGCCGGTACGTGCTCGCGCGAGGTGGCGGCGAACTCCGGCAGCTGGCGGCCGACGAGCTTGTTGAGCCGGCCCAGCACCGCTTCGGCGTGGTCCATGCCGCGCGCCAGGCCGGCCGCGCGCGTCATCATGCGCGTCTCCTCGCCGACCTCGCCTGCGCGCCCGCCGGCGCCGGCCGATGCGCTGCTTCCCGAATGCACGAAGCCGTCGCCGGTGCCGCCAAAGTTGCGATGCGTGTTGCGCCCGCGGCGGATGAACGGCCGCAGGTCGACCTCGGGCAGCACGTGCCGCTCGATCAGGAAGCGGTTCGTCTCGTGGTAGCCCTCTTCGGCGAAGTGCGAGAACTCATCGTGCAGCACGCCTTGCAACAGGCGCCAGTTCTCGAGCGAGAGGCCGGCCGCGCGCCACGAGGCGGTGACGATGCGCGCCAGCACATGCGGACGCAGCACGTCGTTGGTGTCGAGCTCTTCACGGCCCTCGAGCAGGGTCATGCGCGAACGCAGGTCAGTGAACTCCCACGACGCGCGGTCCATCATCGCCAGCGCGAGCCGCGAGCTGATGATCTCGATCTCGATCGTGTCGTCGTCGACCAGGCTCAGGTTCGCGTTGCGCGACGACGGCAACGGCAAATCGCCCGGCCGCGACGCCGAGACGAGACCGCTCGTCAGGCCCGTGCGCAGCATCGAGCCCATGCCGTGCTGCCAGAGCGCGATACCTTTCTGCAGGTCCGCAACGAGGTCGCGGCGCCGGAACGCGACGCCGGGTTCGGCAACCTGGGAAACGAGGATGCGGGCGCCGTTGTCGACCGCCTGCACCACCGACGGCAACCCCGCCAGCAGCCCCTCCACGTAGGACCGCCGGGCCTGCTGGGCCAATGCCGACGGGTTGGCGGGAGTGGGCATGGGCTGGGGCGGCGTCCTGAAGGGGGGATGGCGTCAGACTCTACACCACCGCCCCGGCGTTCGGGTCATCGGGATCGATGTCTTTGGCCGGTGTGGCCTTGATCAGGTCTTCACGCTTGACACCCAGCCACATCGCGATCGCCGCGGCGACGAACACCGACGAGTAGATGCCGAACAGGATGCCGATCGTCAGCGCGATCGCGAAGCCGTGCAGCGTCGGCCCGCCGAAGATCAGCATCGACAGCACCATCGCCTGGGTGCAGCCGTGGGTGATGATGGTGCGGCTCATCGTGCTGGTGATCGCGTGGTCGATCACCTCGTGGGTGGTCATCTTGCGATAGCGCCGGAACGCCTCGCGGATCCGGTCGAAGATCACGACCGACTCGTTGACCGAGTAGCCCAGCACCGCGAGCACCGCGGCGAGCACCGTCAGGTTGAACTCCCACTGGAAGAACGCGAAGAAGCCCAGGATGATGACGACGTCGTGCAGGTTCGCGATGATCGCGGCGACCGCGAACTTCCACTCGAAGCGGATCGCGAGATAGATCATGATGCCGACGATCACCACCGCCAGCGCCTTCGCGCCGTCGACCGCCAGCTCGCGCCCGACCTGCGGTCCGACGAAGTCGACCCGCTGCTGCCTGAGCGGCTCCGCGCCGTCGGCGCTCTTGCAGATCTGGCGCTTCTCGCCCTTCTCGGTCGTCGCCGGGGTCACGCTGCCGCCCTCGGCCGAGCACATCGTGGTGAACACGCGCTCGACGATCGCGGTCTGCTCGTCCTTCTTCGTTCCGGGCGGTGCCGGCAGCCGCACGACCACGTCGCGCGTGCTGCCGAAGTTCTGAACCTGGATCTCGCCGAGCTTCAGCTCGTCGAGCTTGGTGCGGATCTTGTCGACTTCGGCGGCCTTCGCGTACTGCGCCTCCATCACGATGCCGCCGGTGAACTCGATCGAGAAATGCAGCCCGCGCGTCGCGAGGAAGAACACCGCGGCGAGGAAGGTCACCGCCGAGATGATGTTGAACACCAGCGCATGCCGCATCAACGGCAGGTCGCGGCGGATTCGGAAGAATTCCATCTGAGTTTCCCAGTCGAGCCGCGATCAGGTCTTGGCCGGAACCTTGCTGGCGTTCCCGTTGCCGTTCGCGCCCGCATCCGGTTTCCAGACCTGGCCGATCGACACGCTCTTGAGCTTCTTCTGGCGCCCGTACCAGAGGTTCACCAGCCCGCGCGAGAACACGACGGCCGAGAACATCGAGGTCAGGATGCCGAGGCAGTGCACCACCGCGAAACCGCGGATCGGCCCCGAGCCGAACGCGAGCAGCGCCAGGCCGGCGATCAGCGTGGTCACGTTCGAGTCGAGAATCGTCGCCCACGCGCGTTCGTAGCCGGTGTGGATCGCCACCTGCGCCGAGGCGCCGCCGCGCAGCTCCTCGCGCACCCGCTCGTTGATCAGCACGTTCGCGTCGATCGCCATGCCGAGCGTCAGCGCGATCGCGGCGATGCCCGGCAGCGACAGGGTCGCCTGCAGCATCGACAGCACGGCCAGCAGCAGCAGCAGGTTGAAGCCCAGCGCCAGTGTCGAGAACACGCCGAACAGCAGGTAGTACAGGCACATGAAGGCGGCGATCGCGGCAAAGCCCCACAGCACGCTGTGGAAGCCCTTCGTGATGTTCTCGGCACCGAGGCTCGGGCCGACCGTCTTCTCTTCGATGATCTCCATCGGCGCGGCCAGCGAGCCGGCGCGCAGCAGCAGTGCGGTGTCGTTCGCCTCGGCCGTCGTCATGCGGCCGGTGATCTGGAAGCGCGAGCCGAGCTCGCTGCGGATCACCGGCGCGGTCACGACCTCGCCCTTGCCCTTCTCGAACAGCAGGATCGCCATCCGCTTGCCGACGTTCTCGCGCGTGACGTCCTGCATGATGCGTGCGCCCTTCGCGTCGACCGTCAGGTTCACGTTTGGCTCGTGGGTCTGCTGGTCGAAGCCCGGCTGCGCGTCGATCAGGTTGTCGCCCGTCAGCACGACCTGGCGTTTGACGATCAGCGGCGCGCCGCCGCGTTCGACGTAACGCTCGGCACCGAACGGCACCGGCCCGCTGCCGGTGGCCGCGGCGATCGCCTCGGCACTGTCGTCGACCATGCGCAGCTCGAGCGTCGCGGTGCGGCCGATGATGTCCTTCGCTTTCGCGGTGTCCTGCACGCCGGGCAGCTGGACGACGACGCGGTCCGGCCCCTGCTGCTGGATCACCGGCTCGGCCACGCCGAGCTCGTTGACGCGGTTGTGCAGCGTGGTGATGTTCTGCGTGATCGCGCTGTCCTGCACGCGCTTCTGCGCTTCGGGCTTCAGGCTCCCGCTGAGCTTGAAGTCGCTGCCGTCCTGGCTGTCGACCCACAGCAGGTCAGGCAGCTGGTCGGTCAGCAGGTTGCGCGCCGCGGTCAGCGTCTCGCGGTCGCGAAAGCGCACGTCGACGTTGTTGGCGTCGCGCGTGATGCCGGCGTGGCGCAGGTTCTTGTCGCGCAGCAGCGTGCGGATGTCGCCGGTCAGCGCTTCCGCCTTCTTCGTCAGGGCCGACTTCATGTCGACCTGCATCAGGAAGTACACGCCGCCGCGCAGGTCCAGGCCGAGGAACATCGGCAATGCGCGCACCGAGGTCAGCCAGTGCGGCGAACGCGACAGCAGGTTCAGCGCGACGATGTAGCTCGGGTCGGCCGGGTCCGGGTTCAGCGCGGCGCCGATCGCGTCCTTGGCCTTGCGCTGCGCGTCCAGATCGCCAAACCGCGCCTTCACTGAGTTGCCCTCGAACTGCACGAAGTCGGCCTTCAGGCCGGCCTTGGACAGGATGTCTTCGACGCGCGGCGCCATCGACGCATCGAGCTTCAGCGTGGCCTTCGCGCTGCTGACCTGCACTGCCGGCGCTTCGCCGAAGAAGTTGGGCAGCGTGTAGATCAGTCCGACCAGCAACGCGATCGCGATGATCGCGTACTTCCAAGCGGGGTATCGGTTCATCGCTTCTGGTCAACGCTTACTTGACGGTGCCCTTCGGCAGCACCTGCACCACCGCAGCGCGCTGCACCTGGATCTCGACGCCGGTCGCGATCTCGAGCGTCAGGAAGCTCTCGCCCATCTTCGTGACCTTGCCGAGCATGCCGCCGGTCGTGACGACCTCGTCGCCCTTGGCGAGGGCATCGATCATCGTCTTGTGCTCCTTCTGGCGCTTCATCTGCGGCCGGATCATCACGAAGTACAGCACGACGAACATCAGGAGGATGGGCAGCATGCCGGTGATGCCGCCGAACGGCGATTCCGCGGCAGCGGTGGCAGCGGGCGCAGCTTGCGCAAAGGCTTCGGAGATGAACACGGGCTTTCCTTCGATGGAGCGACTCTGGAAGCCACCGGCGAGCACCGGCGGCAAAACTTGTGGATTGTAAGCGTCCGGTCTTCAGGCAACGACCAGCCGCAGCCGGGTGATCTCGGAGGGTGCGCCGAAGCGTTTCGGCGGCCCCCAATACCCCGTTCCGCGGCTCGTGTAGACCCAGAGCCGGCGCAATCGGTTCAGTCCCGCGGTGAACGGCTGCTGCAGCGGCACGAACAGGTTCCAGGGCCAGAACTGGCCGCCGTGCGTGTGGCCGGAGAGCTGCAGGTCGAAGCCGGCGCGCTCGGCAGCGTCGGCGCTGCGCGGCTGATGCGCCAGCAGCACGCGCGTGCCGGCGTCCTGCGGGGCGCCGGCGAGCGCGGCCTGCGGATCGCTGCGCTGGGCCGGGTCGAAGTGATGCGCACTGAAGTCGGTGACGCCGGCCACGACCATCTCCGCTCCGTCATGCCGCACCACCACGTGCTCGTTCATCAGCACGCGCAGGCCGATCCGGCGCAGCTCCGTCACCCAGGGCGCGGCGCCCGAGTAGTACTCGTGGTTGCCGGTCACGAAGAAAGTGCCATGGCGCGAGCGCAGCTCGGCCAGCGGCGCGACGTGTGCAGACAGCTCGGGCACCGAGCCGTCGACCAGGTCGCCGGTCACCGCGACCATGTCCGCGCGCAGCCGGTTCACCGCGTCGACGATGCGGCGCAGGTACGGCGCCTTGATCGTCGGGCCGACGTGGATGTCGCTGATCTGCGCGATCGTGAAGCCATGCAGCGCGCCCGGCAAGCCGGCGATCGGCACATCGACGTCGACCACGGCCGCGGTGCGCCGCGCGTTCCACAGGCCGAGCGCGGTGACGAGCAGGCCGAGCAGCGGCACGGCGGCGGCACTGTCGCGCTCGAACGCCGCGAAGCCGCCGACCGGCAGCGCCAGGCTTGCCAGCCCCCATGCCAACAGCGCCAAGTCGCGCAGCACCGTCAGCACGAACAGCGACGAGAACAGCCCCATCGCGATCGACCCGGCCCAGGCCAGCCGGTCGGCGAGCGGCTGCGAGCGCACCCGCCGTGCGACCAGCGCCAGCGGCATCAGCAAGGCCGAGCCCGTCATCAGCAACGCGAACGCCAGGCCGTACGCGGGCCCGAAGGCGGCGCCGAGCTCGGGCGCAACACGCCACGCTACGTAGGCATGCAACAAGGTGGAGACAAGGAACAGCATCGACAGCCCGCAGGTGCCTCGGAGGAGGCGGTCGGGTCAATGTGGCTCCGAATCGCCCAACTTCAACGCCGGCGCTGATCGCACCGCTGCGCCCGCGGGTCTCAGCACGCCGGCCATCGCCAGGCTCAGCGCCACCAGCGGCAGCCCGATCCCGAACGACCAGCGGATGCCCCAGTGCTGCGCGATCAGCCCGAGCAACGGCGGCCCGAGCAGGAACACGACGAACGAGGTCTGCGCCAGCGTCGCGACGTTCACGGCCGCGCTGCGGTCGGTGCGCTGCGCGGCGGCCGACATCGCAAGCGGAAAGATCACACTGGTGCCCACGCCCATCAGCGCGAAGCCGGCGAACGCGACGGCGCCCGACGGCGCGAGCAGCACCGTGCCGGCGCCGATGCCCAGCAGGCTCAGCAGCACGCGAGCCACGCCGACCGGGCTGAAGCGTTCGACGAACGCATCGGCGAAGAAGCGCGTGACCGCCTGCAGCAGCGCACCGATCGCCACGGCCGAGCCGGCAACGAAGTGCCCGGCGGCGAACACGTCGCGCATGTAGATGCCCGACCACTCGGCGCCGGCCCCTTCGAGCACCATCGCCGACAGCGTCACCGCGACCAGCGCCAGGATCGCGAGCGTCGGCCGGGCGAAGCGCGGCGTCTCGTGGCCCTGCGCGGCGCCGGTGCGGTGCGGCGCGGCATCGAAGCGCCCGAGCAGCAGCGCGGTGGCGACCAGCACTAGCACCGCGTCGAGCACCAGGTGCTGCTGCACGCTGACCCCCGCCTGCGACAGCCCCGCGCCGAACAACCCCGCCACGAAGAACCCGATGCTCCAGAAGCCGTGCGCCCGGTTCATGATGCGCCGGCCCTCCTGGTGCTCGACCCGGTCGGCCTCGAGGTTGACGATGATCTCGACCGCACCGATGCACAGCCCGCAGGGCACGAGCAGCACGAACAGCATCCACGGCACGGTCGCGAACGATGCCAGCGCGTAGCAGGCCGCCATCGCCGGCGTCAGCGCGAGCAGCGCACGCCGGTGGCCGATCAAGTCGAGGAGCCGCCCGGCGAGCGTCAGCGAAATCAATGTGCCGGTCGACGCGCCGATCAGCGCCAGCCCGAGCGCGCCTTCGGTCGCGCCCATCGCGCGCTGCAGCTCGGGCACGCGCGGAAAGATGCCGCCCATCGCGAACGCGTACAGGAAGAACGCGGCGAAGACGCGTTGGCGGGGTGCGATGTGAAGGCCGAGGCGGCGCATGGGTATCGACAAAAGGCCCCTACGCTAACCGAAGCCTTCGCGGCGCCCCTATCATTCCCGTCCAATCGTTGTGCCATGCCCGACCTCGTCGACCTCGTCCTGCGCTACGGCACCTGGCTGGTGTTCGCGGTCACGCTCGCCGCCCGCATCGGCGCTCCGGTGCCCGCGGCGCCGGTGCTCGCGGTGGCCGGCGCCGCCGCGGTCGGCGCGCAGGGTTCGCTGATCGGACTGCTGATGGCGGCGATCGTCGGCAACCTGCTCGGCGACGGGCTGTGGTTCTGGGCCGGGCGCCACTACGGCTACCAGGTGCTCAAGCTGCTGTGCCGCATCTCGATGTCGCCCGACTCGTGCGTGCGGCAGAGCGAAGCCTTCATCGGCCGCTGGGGCGGCAGCTCGCTCATCGCGGCGAAGTTCGTGCCGGGCATCTCGGTCGTCGCGCCGCCGATGGCCGGGGCGCTGGGCATGTCGACGCTCGCGTTCGTCGGCTTCGAGTCGCTGGCCGCGCTGATCTGGGCCGGCGCGCTGCTCGCACTCGGCGCCGTGTTCAGCGCGCAGATCCGTGACGTGCTGGCACTGATGTCGACGTTCGGCCTGTTCGCCCTCGTTGCGCTGGCCGTGCTGTTCGTGATCTACCTCGTGGTGCGGTTTCTGCGGCGCCGCGCCTTCCTGCGTCAAGTGGGCATGTCGCGCATCAGCGTCGGCGAGTTGCGCGAGCTGATCGAGGCCGGCGCGCAACCGGTGGTCATCGACGTTCGCTCGGATGTCGGCCGCTCGCTCGACGCGCGCCGCATCCCCGGCGCCCTCGGCGTCGAACTCGCGGGGCTGAAGCAGCCGCTGATCGCGACCCTGCCGCAAGACCGCGAGATCGTGCTGTATTGCAACTGCCCCAACGAAGCGTCGGCGGCCATGGCCGCACAGCTGCTCGCCAGGCACGGCTTCACGCGCGTGCGGCCGCTCGCGGGCGGGCTCGATGCATGGATCGAGGCGGGGCATTCGATCGACGAGCATCCGCAGGTCCCGCAGATCGTTCCGGCAGTGCCTGCGTAGCCCGCGCTCCGTTC
>Ga0075370_10000709_pt1 | contig 13174 bp, 6 predicted proteins | sample EndMethybrTD3035_FD_71398 | JGI IMG/M metagenome (GOLD analysis project Ga0075370, IMG submission 71398) | Populus endosphere microbial communities from Tennessee, USA - Endosphere MetaG P. TD hybrid TD303-5 | ecosystem: Host-associated > Plants > Roots > Endosphere | place: USA: Tennessee... | reverse complement strand
GCCTCGGGCGACTTGTCGAAGAAGATCACCGTCGACGTGAAGGGCGAGATTCTCGAGCTCAAGAACACGATCAACACGATGGTAGACCAGCTCAACTCTTTCGCCTCCGAGGTGACGCGCGTCGCCCGCGAGGTGGGTACCGAGGGCAAGTTGGGCGGCCAGGCGCAGGTGCCGGGTGTCGCCGGAACCTGGAAGGGGCTGACCGATAACGTCAATCTGATGGCCGACAATCTCACCGGCCAGGTGCGCAACATTGCCGAGGTAACGACCGCGGTCGCGCGCGGGGATCTGTCAAAAAAAATTACCGTCGAAGTGCGCGGAGAAATCCTCGAGCTGAAGAACACGATCAACACGATGGTCGATCAGCTTAACTCCTTCGCCTCCGAAGTGACCCGCGTGGCGCGCGAGGTCGGCACCGAGGGCCGGCTTGGCGGCCAGGCACAGGTCGAAGGCGTCGGCGGGACCTGGAAGGATTTGACCGACAATGTGAATGCCATGGCCCGCAATCTGACCGGGCAGGTCCGCAACATCGCCGAGGTGACGACCGCGGTCGCGCGCGGCGACCTCTCCAAGAAAATCACGGTCGATGTGAAGGGCGAAATCCTTGAGCTGAAGAATACGATCAATACGATGGTCGACCAGCTTAACTCGTTCGCCTCCGAAGTGACGCGAGTCGCGCGCGAGGTCGGTACTGAAGGCCGTCTCGGCGGTCAGGCGCAGGTCGAGGGCGTCGGCGGCACGTGGAAGGATCTCACCGACAATGTGAACGCCATGGCCGACAATCTTACCGGTCAGGTTCGCAACATCGCCGAAGTCACCACTGCCGTGGCTTCGGGAGACCTCTCGAAGAAGATCACGGTCGATGTGAAGGGCGAAATTCTCGAGTTGAAGAACACAATCAACACGATGGTCGACCAGCTAAACTCGTTCGCCTCCGAGGTGACGCGCGTTGCGCGCGAGGTCGGCACCGAGGGCAAATTGGGCGGACAAGCGCAGGTCCGGGGTGTCGGCGGCACATGGAAGGACCTGACCGACAACGTCAACTTGATGGCCGACAATCTCACCAGCCAAGTCCGCAATATCGCCGACGTGACCACCGCCGTTGCGCGAGGTGACCTCTCCAAGAAGATCACGGTCGATGTGAAGGGCGAGATCCTCGAACTGAAGAACACGATCAACACGATGGTCGACCAGCTGAACTCCTTCGCTTCCGAAGTGACGCGCGTTGCGCGCGAAGTAGGCACCGAAGGCAAGCTCGGTGGGCAGGCTCAAGTGCGCGGCGTCGGCGGCACGTGGAAAGACCTGACCGACAACGTAAATCTGATGGCGACAAACCTCACCAACCAGGTGCGCGGCATCGCGGATGTCGTGACCGCGGTCGCGCAGGGCAATATGAAGCGCAAACTGACATTCGACGCCAAAGGCGAGATCGCCGCGCTAGCCGAGACGATCAATGGCATGATCGAGACGCTGTCCACCTTTGGCGACCAGGTGACCAACATGGCGCGCGAAGTGGGCGTCGAAGGTCGGCTCGGCGGCCAGGCGCGCGTGCCGGGCGCCGCCGGTCTTTGGCGCGACCTGACGGACAACGTCAACCAGCTCGCGGCTAACCTGACAAACCAAGTGCGCTCGATTGCCGACGTGGCGACCGCGGTGACAAAGGGCGACCTCACCCGTTCGATCGCGGTCGAAGCGTCGGGCGAGATGGCTGCGCTTAAAGACACGATCAACGAGATGATCCGCAACCTCAAGGATCAGACGCTCAAGAATGCCGAGCAGGACTGGCTGAAAACCAACCTCGCCCGCTTCAGCCGTATGCTCCAAGGCGAACGCGACCTCACCACGATTTCCAACCTCATCATGAGCGAACTAGCGCCGTTGGTGAACGCGCAATACGGCGTGTTTTACGTGGCGAACGAAAACGATGAAGGTCCGACTCTCGACCTTGTCGCCAGCTACGGCGCGGAGAACCGCAAGGAGCTCAAGGAGCGTTTCGAACTGCGCGAGGGACTGATCGGCCAGGCGGCTGCAGACAAACGGCCGATGCGGCTCGACCGGGTTCCCGGTGACTTCATCCGGATTGGTTCGGGCCTCGGCGCGGCCGCGCCAGCCAATATCAATATCCTGCCCGCCCTGTTCGAGGACGAGGTCAAGGCGGTCATCGAACTGGCCTCGTTCGAGGAGTTCAACGAGACGCACCACAGTTTCCTCAGCCAGCTGATGGAAACGGTGGGCATTGTGCTCAACACGATCGCCGCGACCATGCGGACCGAGGAATTGCTCAAGGAATCGCAGCTCCTTACCCAGGAACTTCAGGCGCGGCAGACCGAGCTCACCCGCAAGCAGGAAGAGCTCCACGCTACAAACGAAGAGCTCCAGGAAAAGGCGCAGCTCCTGGAAAACGAGAAGCGGCAGGTCGAAGCCAAGAACTTCGAAATCGACATGGCCCGCCGGGCGATCGAGGAGAAAGCCGAGCAGCTTTCGCTGACTTCAAAGTATAAGTCGGAATTCCTCGCCAACATGAGCCACGAGCTGCGCACGCCGCTGAACTCGCTGCTCATCCTGTCGAAGCTCCTTGCCGACAACCAGCAGGGCAATCTCAACGAGAAGCAGACCGAGTTTGCCCGAACGATCCATGGCGCCGGTACCGACCTTCTCAACCTGATCAACGACATCCTCGACCTTTCGAAGATCGAGTCCGGAACAGTCTCGATCGATCTTGGCGATATGCCGATGGCGGCTCTGAAGCAGCACATGGAACGAACCTTCCGTCAGATGGCCACGGAAAAGCAGCTAGCATTCAAGGTGGACTTCGCGGACGATCTTCCCACTGCAATCCGTACCGACGAAAAGCGCTTGCAGCAGGTCGTACTCAACCTTCTCTCCAACGCATTCAAGTTCACCGCTCAGGGCGGCGTCACCCTCGCGGTCCGCACCGCAACGCACGGCTGGAGCGATGCGCACCCGGTGCTTCGCGAGGCGGAGATGGCAATCGAAATCGCGGTCAGCGACACGGGTATCGGCATTCCCGAAGACAAGCAGAAGCTGATTTTCGAAGCCTTCCAACAGGCCGATGGAACGACGAGCCGCAAATACGGCGGCACGGGTCTGGGTCTCTCGATCAGCCGCGAAATCGCCAGGCTGCTTGGCGGAGAGCTCAAAGTTCATTCCGAACCCAACCAGGGCTCAACCTTCACGCTCTACGTGCCGCTCCAATCTGTAGGGCTGCCGGTAGCGATGCCCATCGTGCAGGTTTCGGACACTGCCGAGGCCTCCACCGGCAGCTACGTGATATCGGACGATCGCGACGAACTTAACGGCGATCCCTTCGTGCTCATCGTCGAAGATGATCCCACCTTTGCCGGCGTGCTCCTCGAGATCGCTCATTCGGCGGGCCTGAAAGGCGTCATCTCGACCGCCGGGTCAGGGACCCTGACAATGGTGCGCAAGCTAAAGCCGTCGGCCGTAACGCTCGATCTCGGTCTTTCCGATATCGACGGCTTTGTCCTGCTCGATTTGCTTCGGCACGAGCCCGACGTCGCTCACATTCCGGTCCATGTCATATCGGGCGCAGAACAGGCCGCCCACGCGCTCAATATCGGCGCGACGGGCGTTACCGAAAAGCCGGCCGATCAAGCAAAGCTGCTCGCGCTGTTCCAATCGATCATGGAGGCGGCGCGCCTGGGAACGAAGGCCGCTCGCCCGGCGACGCGCAAGGCGTCATCCAAGAACCGGCGCAATGTCGTTCGCGAGCTCGCCGGTAGCCGAATCCTCATCGTCGACGATGACATCCGCAATATCTATTCGCTCACGAGCGTTCTGGAGGCCCACAACGTCGAGGTGCTGCATGCCGAACGAGGGGCGGCCGGGATTCAAATTCTGGAAACGCGCCGGGACATCGACATCGCGCTCATCGATATCATGATGCCCGAGATGGACGGCTACGAAACGATGCGCAAAATTCGGTCGATGCCGTCGATCGCCGATACGCCGCTCGTCGCCGTTACGGCCAAAGCCATGAAAGGCGATCGCCAGAAGTGCCTGGATGCGGGCGCGTCGGACTACATCGCGAAACCCGTTGATATCGATCTGTTGCTCGCTCTGCTGCGCGTCTGGATCGGCAGGGCCAGGAGCACGAAGGATATGATCGCCGCTACGGTGATCGAGGCGGCCTGAGGTGATCATGGAGGAGCCGCTCGCTCGGTCGCAGGCACTGGGCAAGACGAGAGCGCGAATCTTGCTCGTCGACGATGACGAGCGGAATCTGCTCGCGCTTTCGCATGTTCTGCAGGACACGGCGGAAGTAGTGACTGCTGCCTCCGGAAAGGATGCGCTGCGCCTGCTCCTGACGCAGGATTTCGCGGTTATTCTGCTCGATGTCTTCATGCCCGGGATGGACGGCTATGAGGTGGCCAGCCTCATCCGGGAGCGTCAGCAGACTGCGCGCATTCCAATCATATTTCTGTCGGCGGTCAACAAGGAGACCGAGCACCTCATGCGCGGTTACGCCATGGGCGCGGTCGACTATGTGTTTAAGCCGGTGGATCCCATCGTCCTGCGATCGAAAGTCGGCGTCTTCGTCGACCTTTATGAGATGCGTCTCCAGATCGAGGAGAAGAGCCGCGATGAGCAGGAACTGCGGGACGCCCATTACCGGGCGCAGCTTGAAAAGCTGCAGATCCAGCGCGAGCTCGACGAGAGCCGCATTCGTCAGGCGGCAATCCTCAGCTCGCTGCCGATCATCCTCTACCTCGAGCCCGAAAACTGCACTCCGCGTGTGCCACAATTCGTTGGAGGCAATTTCGACGCAGTAACAGGCTTTGCCTTCGCCGAAGTGGAGGCAAATCCAACTCTCTGGGCCGACCGGCTCCATCCCGAAGACAGCGAGCGTGCGCTGCTTGCTCTCGAAGAGAGGAAGCTGACGGGGGCGATGTCGATCGAGTATCGCTGGCAGTGCGCCAAGGGTGAATACAAGCACTTCCTGGACCAGGCGGTTCTCTTACCTGGCGGAGAGGGCCGGCAGCCGCAATATGCAGGAACGCTGATCGACGTCAGCGAACGCAAGCAGCTGGAAGCGAAGCTCCTTCAGGCCGGCAAGCTTGACGCGATCGGGCAACTCACCGGCGGTATCGCGCACGATTTCAATAATCTGCTCGCCACGATTCTGGGCGGCATCAACATCCTCCAGCGGCGGATGACCTTTCCGGAAAGAGAACAATCCGTTCTCGACCATATGCGCCACGCCGCCGAGAATGGCGCGGCTCTGGTACGCCGGATGATGGCATTTGCTCGCAAACAGGATCTCCACCCCACCTGCGTCACGCCTGCCAGCCTGCGCCAGTCGGTATTGGGTCTCGTCGAGCCCACCCTGGGCGGAACGATCGACATCGAATGGCATCATACTGACACGTCGCTCAACCTGTACGTGGACGAGTCGCAACTCGAGCTGGCTCTGGTCAACCTCATCATCAATGCGCGTGACGCGATGCAGGACGGCGGCAGGATCATTATTCGCTTCGACGAATTGGAGCCAGGCGAATTGGCCAGCCAGGGGCTCTCCGGGAAATCCTATGTCCGAGTCCAGGTACAAGACGAGGGCGAAGGCATCCCCGGGGACCTGATCGATCGCATTGTCGAGCCGTTTTTTACGACCAAGGAGATAGGAAAGGGCACCGGCCTTGGCCTCTCGATGGTCGCTGGCTTTGCGCAGCAATCTGGCGGGAAACTCGCCATCCGCAGCGAGGTCGGGAAGGGAACCACAATCGAATTGATCTTGCCTGCCGATGCCAAGCCGTCGGCCATGCGCGAGACAGGGAACATTATTCCGATGGGAAAAATGGCGCGCCGGTCCATTTTGCTCGTAGACGACGATGATGCGGTAAGGGACATCCTCGGCGGGCAACTCGAAGAGCTGAACCTCGATGTTGTCTCCGCTGCGAGCGGGCTGCGCGCGCTTGAGCTTCTCGCAGAGCCGGGTCGCTGCATTGATGTTCTTCTGACCGATTTCGCTATGCCGGGCATCAACGGGTCTGAAACGATCCTGCGCGCACGGGCGCTCAGGCCATCGCTGCAAACTATTCTGATGACCGGGTACGCAGACGACCGGCTGGTCCCGCACAATGACAGCGACATCCCGGTGCTACGGAAGCCCATAGATCTCGCGGCGCTGCAAATGGCGCTTCAGGATCCAACTGCTAAGCGTCGATATGAAGCGTAATTCCGCCGACGAAGGGGACGATCGAGCTCCCGAACACATGACCTGAAAGCCGACGGTCGTTCAGCACCGACCTAGCGTGTCGATGATGCGGCGCAGGCCAAAAAAGTGGCCCGGCCAGTTTGGCCGAGCCTGAAAAGTTATGGGAGAGGATGCCTGAAAGGCACGATCTATTTCTCACCTAGGTTAGTATTGTGCAAGTGCGAAATATGAAATTTGGCTTGTTCTTTCTGCAAGCGCGCCTGTCAGGATCTGATCCGGCTGAGGCAGATCGCCTTCGGGCGGTCGATAGCCGCGGTTGACGCTTTCGTTCTCTAAAGCTGCCGCTGCTCAGGAAGTGATTTTGACCTCTGTCGGGGGCTTCCGACAGTTGCCGCCGATTTTCCGGACGCTCTATTGCTTGACCACGCTTCTCAATACTGCCGTTCATTCAGATTTTTGCCAATGATGGGATATGCACGAAGACAGGCTGCGAATGTAGCTTACGTTCTTGCGTTTTCGATCAGCCCGGACAGGACTTGTCGGATATGCTCCGCGGAGTACGGTTTTGTCATGATCGCAACAGGGGCATACCGCTGGATACTTTCTGGTGTCTTGTTGCCGCTGACAAAAGCATAGGGGATGCCTCTACTGAAAAGTTCATCAGCTACCACGAAGGAGACCTCGCCCCCAATTGCGACATCGAGGATCGCAGCGTCGAGGGGCTCGCTGACCGCCAGAGCTATGGCATCGTCGATCCGGCTGGCCGCCCGACCATCTCGCACCCCAGATCTTTCAGGATGTCCGCGAGCACGGCGGCAACGGGCGCGTGCTCTTCCAATACGAGAATGCGGCGGCCTGTCAGGTCGGTCATGCCATGACCTCACACGTAACTGCCGGGGCCGCCAACGGCTGCGGCGCGCCGGCCAGAATACGTTCGTAAAGAGCGATGTAATCGTCGGCCATCCGATCGACCGAGAATCGCGCCGACACAGAATCGCGCACATCGTCACGCTTCAGGCTCCCGGCGCTTTCGACCGCTTCTGGCGCTTTTAAGGCATCGTCAATCAGGAACCCGTTCGTGCCGTGCTCGATCAGTTCGGGCATAGAGCCTCGGCGCATCGCGATGACCGGGGTGCCGCAGGCCATCGCCTCGATCACCGAGAGGCCGAAGGGCTCGTCGAAATTGATCAGATGGAGAAGGGCATAGGCCTTGCCTAGGGCTTTGACCCGCGCTGCGCCCCCCACCGGGCCGTGAAAAACGATTCTCTCGCCATCGATGTAGGGCTGCACCTTGGTACGATAGTATTCCTCGTCCTGCACCACCCCGTACAGGTGCAGCCGTCTTCCTGTCGCCTTGGCGACATCGATGGCATCGCGCGCGCCCTTGTCGGGATGTATGCGACCGAAGAACAGCAGGTCTTCGCTGCCGACCGGATCGAAGGTGAAATCTGCCATGGGAATGCCGTGATGGATCGTTGCGGCATAGCGCAGGTCGGGATAGCGATCAGCCATGCTTATCGCGACGAAATGCACGCGATCCTCGAACGGCTTGTACATCGGCATGATCCGCTCGGACGAAAAGCCGTGGATGGTTGTGACCATTGGCGTGTTGACCAGCGGCGCAAAGGCGTGGGGGGGGAAGTCGGCCTGGTTGTGGATCAGATCGAATTCGCCGGCCTTCGCGAACATGTGGGACAGGTGCCGATGCTCCCAGACCTTGGCGTCGATCGAGGGATCTTCCGAATAGGATGCCGGTACCACGCCGTCGAGTTTGCCCGCCGTCAGGCTGTCGAGCGTCGCGAATAAGGTGACGTCGATCCCGCGCGCGACGAGCGCTTCGGTGAGCAGGCTGGTGACAAGCTCCCAGGGACCGTAGTGTCGCGGAGGCGTGCGCCAGGCGATCGGCGCGAGCATGGCTATTCGGATGAAGGTTCTCCCACGAGAAAGATGATGCCTTCGTCCGCAGCGAGTTCGCCCGCAAAGTGACGATGCGGCAAGGTGGATAGCAGCACTTCCCCTGCTGGTAGTTCGACCGGCTGTGGGTTGCGGGTGAGATTCAAGACGACGAGAATCCGCTGCCCCCCGTGAATCCGCTCATAGACCAGCACGCCATCGCTGGCTGGATGGACCTGTTGGTCGCCGATGCTGAGCGCCCGGTATTCTCGGCGCAGCGATAATAGCGCCCGGTGGAGGTTCATCATCGAGCCCGGGTCCGCATCCTGATGCGCGACGTTGCGGGTATGCCAGTCTTCGTTCAACGGGAGCCACGGCTCCGCAGTGCTGAAGCCCGCCTGCGGGCTTTCGTCCCATGGCATCGGCGTGCGCGAGCCGTCACGTCCAAGGCCGAGGCCCGGTTGCCTCAAATCCTGCGTATCGCGGATGCGATGGGGCGGAATGTTCACCTTGCCGATGCCAAGTTCGTCGCCCTGATAGAGCGTCGGCGTGCCGCGCAGGGTCAGCAGCAGCATCGCCGCGACCCGTGCTTGCGGCTCCCCCAGTCGGCCGGCTATTCGCGGTGCGTCGTGGCTGCCGATAACCCAGTTCGGCCAGCCGCCCGTGGGCAGGGCGGCCTCGTAATCCGTGATGATGCGCGCCAGGGCTTCCGCGTCCCATGGCGCGTCCAGGAGCTGGAAATTGAACGGCAAATGGACGCCCGGAGCCTCGGTCGTGCCATAGTATTGAACGAGTGACCGCACTGGCAGGCATATCTCGCCGACGAGAAGACGCTCGCCGTATTGGTCTGCCAGACGACGGAAGGACGCCGCCACTTCGTGCACTTCGGGCTGATTGGCGGAATGGTGCTGGAGCACCTTGAACTTCTCGCCCAGTTCCGGGCGGAAGTTGGGATTGGGCGGGTTGTCGAGCAGGTCGGGATGTTTGACGCAGTGCCACAGGACGTCGATGCGAAAACCGTCGACCCCGCGTTCGAGCCAGAATCGCAGGACGTCGTCCATCGCCGCGCGCACGTCCGGATTGCGCCAGTTGAAATCGGGCTGCTCGCGTAGGAAGGCATGGAGGTAATACTGCCCGGTCGCCGGATCGAATTCCCAGGCGGACCCGCCCATATCGCTGGTCCAGTTGTTGGGCGGACTCCCATCGGGCGCAGGATTGCGCCAAACGTACCAGTCGCGTTTCGGATTGCTGCACGATGACCGGCTCTCGATGAACCAGGGGTGCTGGTCCGAGCTGTGGTTGGGGACGAAATCGAGGAGCAACTTCAGCCCCAGATCGTGAACATCTTCAATCAGGCTATCGAACTGCGTCAGATCGCCGAACATCGGTTCGATCCCGCAATAGTCGCTCACATCGTAGCCGAAGTCGGCCATCGGCGAAGGAAAGATCGGCGAAAGCCAGATCGCGTCGACGCCGAGAGACTGCACATGATCGAGTCGGCGGCGAATGCCTTCCAAATCGCCGATTCCGTCTCCATTGCTGTCCTGAAACGAGCGGGGATAAATCTGGTAGATCACCGCGCTTTCCCACCAAGGCCGCACGGTGCTGGAATGGGATTTGGGCATGGCACTCATAACGCCGGAGAGCGGCAATGGTTCGCAGACGCGCGAGCTTGGTTTCAAGCTTTTGAATAGTCACGATGTATAGGAGGAGCCATTTATGCCACCCGGCCGGAGTCGCGGATCAGGTTTAGGTGGCCGACATCGCAGCCATTCGCGCTGCTATTTTCGCCGCGCGAAAGCGGTCACCTGTTCACCAAGGCAGTCGGCGGCGCTTTGTCGCCATGCAGTGCCCTCTCCCTCAGCGCTAGCTACCGTAGACGACCGAGCGGAGCCGAGCCTGGGCACCCTGAACCGCTTGCTGATTGGTTTGCAGGTTTTGCAACTTCTCCTTGATTGCGGATTGCACTGCCGGATCGCCGGTCTCTATCATGGGTCCTGAAATCCGCACGCTAGCTCGGTGTTGGTCAATATAACTCCCGAGATCGATCGCCTGATCCAGTACCTTGTTCATCACAGGAGCGATGCTCTTGAAGGCTGCGGCTGGCTGCGTAACGAGCCGGTCATACGTCTTATCGTAGACAGGTTTTAGGTCAGCTGGCTGTTCCAGCTTCGCGTGCGCCGCATCGGCCCGTGCGACGTGCTCGCCTAGGGCGCTCTCCATCGCGTTGATCCCGGCTTTTGCTTCCTTCAACTGTGCCAGCCGGGTCGAAAGATCGCCAATCGATGTGATGGAGCCAGCTTGCATGGCTGCGGTCAGTTTGGGCGAAACGCTCTGGTCCATCGCTTTATTGAAGTCTGTAATGACCGCATATTGTTCCGCGTAATGTCCGAAACTCGCCCGCTCATCGTCGGTGAGTTGGGGAACGTGGACGCCGGGCTTGTCCAGGACCCGGGTTTGAAGAAATTTGGAAAATTCCGCGCTCTGCTGTGCATCGTTGCCCCCGCAGCCGGCAAGGCATAGCGTCAGGGCTACTGCCGATGTCAGTGCGAATGCCGCTCGCCGTGTGCTCATGATCCATCCACCCCCTCGCGCAAACTGCTGCCGGGAAGACTGAACCGGGTCCAGGCTCGCCACAACACATTTAGGGCGCTGTCGGGCCGGTGCCCACCAACTCACGATCACTGCGGACGATGACTGGCCGCGGCGTCCAATATATCCAAAATGGATCTAATGCGGGGGCGTCCGTGTGGCATGAGGCTGCCCGGCATAAGGTGCGCGATGAAAGAAGCGCGCTACTGATCGTGGTCGAAATGGCCGAGGATGACAGTGCGAGTCCCGCCGCCAAGCGGCCGCGCCGCGCCGCCTTCTACTTTTTGCTCGCTGGCCAGGACGTCAGACGAGCGTCGGACGTGACTTTCGTCAACCTCGCCGCAGGAGAAGTCCTGACGCGAGTGGACGAGCGACGCTCGTCGGACCGCGGTTCCGCAGGCGCGCTGCGAATACATAGGCGCACCCGGGGATCAGCTAGGGTACGAGCTCCCAATCAGGCAGCAGCAGACTATCGTCCTGCACAAGGTCCCCGGACTGTGTAAGGTATAGCCACGCGCCGGTGCCTTCGCCGTGCAGGCGTGTCTCGATCGTGATGCCTGGAGTCCGAAAGGCGGGATCGTGGAACACCCTTTCCTCTTCCTCGGCCATCGTCGCGAGATCGAACCACTTGCGCTGCGTGTAGGTGCCCATGTGATTTCCTATGCAAATTCTGCACGCGTAACGCGACGCCGGCGTCGGTGGTTTCCGATCTCTCCAAAACGCCAACAAATCCGTCGTTCGAGTTGCCAAATGCCATTGGTGAAAGCTGATGGGGTGGACGCCTCCCTCAAGTGGTGATCAACACCTCCACTTTGGCACATCGATGCCGTCGGGGGGCGTCCACCCCATCAGCTTTGTCGAAAGCGGACATCCGTTCATTCCGCGTTGACGGATTTGGAAATGGTCAGGAATCGGGTGTCGTGCCGATCGGGTGAAAGTCTAATTCGGACGTTGGCTTAGTTTCGTGAAAGCAGCATGGCCTGACGCACGGCCTTCGTTAGATCTTCTTGATCAAATGGCTTGCCTAGTTTTACAATTTTGGTCTGGGCATCGCGAGGTAATTCGCCATAGCCCGTTGCAAGTATGATCGCCAAATTTGGACTGATCTCGATGGATTGCTCCGCAAGTTGAGTGCCTGTCATGTTCGGCATCGCTTGATCGGTGATGAGCAATTCAACATCTGCGTTCGCTTTTAGGAGCTCAAGCGCTAACTGGCCAGAATTAGCCTCAAGAACTTCGTGGCCAAGATCCGTGAGTAGATCCACTGTGTTCATCAAAATGAGCGCGTCGTCATCGACTGCGAGTATTTTCAAGGGATATGTCGAAATATCGTCGTCGGGAGTTAAGGAGGGTGTAGGGGAGGCGGCGTCATAGTCTGAGGCCGGTAGCCAAAGGGATGCGGTCGTGCCCGTTCCGATTGTGCTCGTCAGCGCAAAGGTGCCGCCCAGCTGTTTTGCCAACCCATCGATCATCGACAGCCCGAGACCGGTTCCCTTGCCTACTCCTTTGGTTGTGAAGAACGGCTCCGTCGCTCGCTCTAGGGTCGCGACATCCATCCCAGCACCCTTGTCGATCACCGAAACCTTGAGATATTTGCCAGCTGCCAAACCGGAATAGCCGCCTCCCGATACGCTCTGATGTTCCGCAGTGATGCGGATATCACCGCCATCGGGCATGGCATCGCGCGCGTTCACGGAAAGGTTTAGGATCGCCATCTCGAGCTGATTGGCATCGGCCACGACTGCAGGAAGGTCGTCGGGAAATTCGAGACTTAGCGTCCAAGCAGGTCCGAGCGTATGCTGAAGCAGAACCTTCATGCCGTCTACCAGCACTGCTACGTCAACAGGTTCTGGCTTAAGGTCCTGGCGGCGCGCAAAGGCCAGCATCCTTTGCGTCAACGCTGCGCCGCGCTGCGTTCCTTGAAGTGCATTTTCAATCATCCGATGAAGCTGCGGGTCTTCGGGAATTCTTTTCTTCAGGAGAAGCAAACTGCTTGAGATTGCCATCAGCAGATTGTTGAAGTCATGTGCGATGCCGCCGGTCAGCTGGCCGACGGCTTCCATCTTTTGGGCTTGGCGCAGCGCGTCCTCTGCCAGGCGGCGCGTGGCCAGTTCTTCCTGGACCCGCGTTTCTAGAGTATCATTAAGCTCACGAAGGGCCGCTTCTTGTTCCTTGGCCGCAGTGACGTCATAGATTACGCCAACCAGCCTGTATCCGCGGCCCTCGCGTAGAATTTCACCTCGGCGCGCGATCCAGCGATCGACACCATCGTCATTCCGGGCAATCTGGAAGATGGCATCCAGTTCGTCGGGAAGCGCGCCGGACCGCGCGTCAGGAATTAACTGGAGTTGGGCAGGTTTGACGACGCCGTTGATAGTCTGGATCGGCAGGCTCGATGCCGGATGCAGTCCAAGAAGGCGACAAAACTCCTCGGAGACTGTCGCTGTCGCGAAGCCATCGATATATTCGAATGTCCCAACGCCGCCTGCCGAC
>Ga0075370_10000708_pt1 | contig 13185 bp, 11 predicted proteins | sample EndMethybrTD3035_FD_71398 | JGI IMG/M metagenome (GOLD analysis project Ga0075370, IMG submission 71398) | Populus endosphere microbial communities from Tennessee, USA - Endosphere MetaG P. TD hybrid TD303-5 | ecosystem: Host-associated > Plants > Roots > Endosphere | place: USA: Tennessee... | reverse complement strand
GACGCTCCTGCTGGGGGACTCGTTCACCTACCGGGCGCTGCCCAGCCTGCTGCCGCTGTTCCACAAGGGCCGCTTCATCTGGACGGGCCAGGAGAGCATGAAGGACACCGCGCGCGCGGTCCGGAAGGCCGACACAGTGGTCCTCGAGGTGGTCCAGCGCTACCTGCCGATCAGCGCCATCGTGAGCAAGGAGCTCCGGCGCGCGGTGGCCGACGCGCTCCGCTGAGCAGCCGTTGACCACCCGCGCGCAGCCCTCCGGGGATGTGCGTTTGCCCGTACGCCGTCGTTAGCATGCCCGGGCACCCGCTCGCCGCGGGCCGGACCCCAGGAAGGTAGGAACCACGTGGAGCTGTCCGTGGTCATGCCTTGTCTGAACGAGGCCGAGACGGTCGAGACCTGTGTCCGCAAGACCCTCGACTTCTTCGCCCGTGAAGGCATCGAGGGCGAGGTCGTGATCGCCGACAACGGCAGCACGGACGGCAGCCAGGAGCTCGCCGCCGCCGCCGGCGCCCGGGTCGTCCTGGTCGAGGCGAAGGGCTACGGCAACGCGCTGATGGGGGGCATCCAGGCCGCCCGGGCGCCGTACGTCGCGATGGGTGACTGCGACGACTCCTACGACTTCGCGACCCTGGGGCCGTTCCTCGCCGACCTCCGCGACGGCGCCGACCTGGTGATGGGCAACCGGTTCAAGGGCGGCATCGCCCCCGGCGCCATGCCGTTCCTGCACCGCTACCTCGGGAACCCCGTCCTCAGCTTCATCGGGCGCCTGTTCTTCAGGAGCAAGGCGGGTGACTTCCACTGCGGCCTCCGCGCGTTCAACCGCAAGTCGATCCTGGCCCTCGACCTGCACACCGGCGGCATGGAGTTCGCCAGCGAGATGGTCGTGCGCGCCACCCTCAGCGGGTACGACGTCCGCGAGCGGCCCACCACGCTGCACCCCGACGGCCGCAGCCGCCCCCCGCACCTGCACACCTGGCGCGACGGGTGGCGACACCTGCGGTTCCTCACGCTCTACAGCCCGCGCTGGCTGTTCGTGATCCCCGGGCTGGTCCTGATGGCCCTGGGGCTGGCGCTCGGCACGGCGCTGGAGTTCGGCCCGGTCAAGCTCGGCGGCGTGGGCCTGGACGTCAACGCCCTGGTCGGGGCGTCGGCGATGGTGACCATCGGCTTCCAGTCGTTCAGCCTGGGCCTGCTGACCAAGCTCTACGCCATCTCGGAGGGCTTCCTCCCCCCGGACCCGTTCACCTCTCGGCTGCGGCGCTTCTGGTCGCTGGAGAAGGGCCTGGTCATCGGGGGCGTGCTGGCGCTGCTCGGCTTCGCGGGCCTGGTGGCCTCCCTCGTCTACTGGAACGGCCGCGGCTTCGGCAACCTGGACCCCCGCGACTCGCTGCGGCTCGTGGTCCCGTCCGCGACCGCACTGATCATGAGCATGCAGGTGGTGTTCGCGGCCCTGTTCGCGAGCATCCTCCTCATCCGGCGCCGCCCGGAGGGCCGGGCGCCCGCCGCACGCGAGTACACCGGCGCCTGAGGCCGCCCGCCGTGGCGATCGACATCATGCTGCCGTTCTACGGCGACAGCGGGCAGCTGCACGAGGCCGTGGAGAGCGTCCTGGCGCAGCAGGACCCGGACTGGCGGCTCACCGTGGTCGACGACGCCTACCCGGACGAGGCCGCGGCCGCCTGGGTCGCGGAGATCCCCGACCCGCGGGTTCGGCTGACCCGGAACCCGGTGAACCTCGGCGTGAGCGGCAGCTTCCAGCGCTGCCTGGAGCTGGCCTCCGAGGACTGGGTCGTGATCATGGGCGGCGACGACCGGATGCTGCCGGGCTACGTCGCCCGGGTGCGGGAGGCGGCCGACGCCCACCCGCAGGTCGCCTTCATCCAGCCGGGCGTACGCGTGATCGACGAGCGCGGCGAGCCTGCCAGGCCGCTCGCGGACCGGATGAAGGCCCGGGTCCGGCTGCACGTGGACCGCCCCACCGTCGTCGACCCGGAGACCCTCACCACGAGCCTGCTCGGCGGCAACTGGATGTACTTCCCGGCCAACGTCTGGAACCGTGCGCTGGCCCTGGAGCACGGCTTCGAGCCGCGCTACGAGGTCGTCCTCGACTGGCTCCTCATGCTGCGGCTCCTGCTGGACGGACACCCGGCGCTGCTCGACCCGGAGGTCACCTTCGAGTACAGGCGGCACCCGGAGAGCGTGAGCAGCAGCGCGGCGTTCGACATCTCCCGCTTCCACGAGGAGAAGGCGCTGGTCCTGGGGATGCGCGACGTGACCCGCCGCCGGGGCTGGACCCGGGCGAGCCGGAGGGCCGCTGCGCACACGACCTCCCGGCTGCACGCCGGCCTGATGCTCCTGCGCCGCCTGTCGCAGGGACACCTCCAGGGATCCGGAGCGCTCCTGCGCCACGTGCTGACGAACCGCTGGCCACCCGGCGACTGGCCGTCGCCGCTCGAGGGCTCCTCCGGGGCCCGCCCGTGACGCTGCGCGCCGCCGTCACGCTCCTCCTCGGGCTCGCCGTGCTGACCGGCGGGTGCGACGACGACGCGTCCGACGTCTCGGCCGAGGAGATCGACCGGTACGTGGCGATGGGCGACTCGTTCACCTCGGCACCGGGCGTGCCGGTGACCGACCAGACGACCGGCTGCCTGCGGTCGGACCACAACTACCCGGCGCTCCTGGCCGAGTCGCTCGGCCTCACGCTGGTCGACGTCAGCTGCGGCAGCGCCGACACCACGGCGATCGAGGGCGTGCAGCAGACCCCGGGCGGGCCCAAGCCGCCCCAGCTCGACGCGGTCGACCGCACCACCGACCTGGTCACGGTGGGGATCGGCATCAACGACTTCGGCCTCTACTCCTCGCTGCTCTTCAACTGTCCCCAGCTGGCCCCGACCGACCCACGCGGCTCACCGTGCCGCGACTCGATGGCGACCGAGGGTGGTGGGGACCGGCTCCGCGACACGATCGAGCAGATCGGCCCTCGGGTCGAGGCCGCCCTGGTCGCGGTCGCCAGCAAGGCCCCTCGCGCCCGCGTCGTGCTGGTGGGCTACCCGCAGTTCGTGCCGGAGTCCGGAAGCTGCGAGGCGCTTCCGCTCGCGACCGGCGACTACCCCTACCTCCGGGAGCTGGGCGCACAGCTCGGCGCTGAGCTCGAGCAGGCGGCCGAGGCCGCGGACGCCGACTACCTGGATCTTGCCGAGGCCAGCGCCGGCCACGACATCTGCGCAGGCGCGGACGCGTGGGTCAACGGCGCCCAGGACGACCCGGAGCGGGCGGTGCTGTACCACCCGTTCCCGGAGGGTCAGGAAGCCGTCGCCACGCTCATCGAGGACCTGCTGTAGCTCCGGCGTCCAGCCACCGGCACAGCCGGACGAGACCGTCGGCGACCGGGACCTGCGGGCTCCACCCCAGGCCGGCGACCGTCGGCGCGATGTCGCAGCTCGCGGCGCGCACGTCCCCGTTGCGGAACGCCCCGGTGATCGTGGGCTCCGGGGCGCCGTAGATCTCCGCGACGAGCTGGGCCAGGCGGAGGATGCTGGTGCCCTCGCCGGACCCGATGTCCCAGGGGTGCCCGGTGGTCCCGGAGCGCTGGATGCCCGCCAGCACGGCATCGGCCACGTCGTCGATGTAGACGAAGTCGCGGATGATCCTGCCGTCCTCGTAGACGGGGATCGTCTCACCGCCGCGCGCCAGCCGGGCGAAGAGCGGCACGATCCCGGTGTAGGGGTTGGTCAGCGACTGACCGGGGCCGTAGACGTTCTGGAGCCTCAGCACGACCGGGGTGACCCCCACCGCGAGGCACCAGGATGCCAGCACGTGCTCCTGGGCGAGCTTGGTCGAGCCGTACACGCTGGTCGGCCGCGGAGGGACCGTGGCCGCGGCGAACGGCGTCGGCGTCAGGCCCGGGAAGTCCCACTGCCCGGCCTCCAGCATCTCCGCCGTGCGCTGCCCCGGGTGGTGGGTCCGGCCCTCCGCGTCGACCCAGGCGCCCTCGCCGTAGACCGCGCGGGACGAGGTCAGGACCACCCGGTCCGGCAGCGCGTCGTGACGCAGCAGCGCGTCGAGCATCTGCGTGGTCCCGACGACGTTGACCTGGGCGTGCCGCGTCGACTCGGTGAGTGACTGCGCGGTGCCGGTCTCGGCGGCGAGGTGCAGCACCACGTCGGGACGCACGTCCGCGAGCAGCCCGTCCCAGGTCTCCCGCGAGGTCACGTCACCGTGGACCAGCTCGACCCGGGGGTCCAGGGCAGCGGGGCGCTGCGCCGTCGCGTGCACCTGGGGGTGCAGGTTGTCCAGGGCCACCACCCGGTCGAAGCCGTCGGCCAGGCGTCCCGAGACGGCGCAGCCGATGAAGCCGGCGCCCCCCGTCACCAGGCAGACGCCGGCCCGGGCGACGAGCGCTTCCGTCATGCCTTGGGCGCCCGCTGCGCCAGGAACCGCTCGGTGATCACGAAGAGGACCACGTCGGGGTGGTAGGTCGACATCAGCTGGGCGAGGTCCGGGGGCTTCAGACCCAGCTGGTTGATGCCGTGGCCGTACTGCACGGTGGTCCCGAACGTGGTGCTCCACAGGGGCGACAGCGCGTTCCCCGTCGAGTCGCGCAGCGTCAGCAGGGTGGACCCGGGCAGCTGCGCGGAAGGCGTCGAGGTCTTCAGCGGCGCCTGGATGGTGTCGGTGACGAAGTCGGGACTGTTGGCGATCGGCGCACCGTCGGGCAGGTGCGTCGTCGTGGTCTCCGGGTGCGGGGCGGCGTAGATCGGGTAGGTCCGCCGCGGCTTCCCCGGCTTCACGCCGTCCGCGGCGAACTCGTTGGAGTTCGCGGTGATCCCGACCCCGGTGATGGGCGGCGCGTCGGCCGCCTTCAGCGCGTCATCGGTCGCCCGCAGGCACTTGGTGATCGCCTGCCAGGCCACGTAGCCGCCGTACGGCGTCCAGTGGCTGTCGAGCGGCTCGTAGGTGTCGTTCTTCTTCGCCGCCTTGCGCAGCGCCGCCCGGGGGTCGACCCACGGGAGCTCCGGGTGCTCGGCCATCAGGGTCTGCAGCGACGTCGTGCCCCGCAGCTTCTGCGCCCAGACCGGCAGCTTCTGGGGGTAGATGTCCCAGTTGGCCGGGGAGATGACGACGTAGTACTGCCCACCGGCCTTCTCCACCGTCTTCTGGGACTGGGCGATCCACTTCGCCCAGGCGGTGCGCTGCTTCGCGGTCTGCGTGACCCGTCCCACCGCCTGCGAGAAGTTGTCCGACTGGAGGTCGGTGAAGAACTTCCAGCCGTCGCGGCCCTTGACGTAGGTGCGCTTCTCCTTCTTCATCCGCGCCTTGAAGACCTGCTCGCTCTGCTGGCGGCGCGAGCCGACCCACGGCTCGCCGCGGACGCCGGTGGAGAAGGCCGGGCGGCACGCCTGCTTGGCGCGGGCGAGCCGTTTCGCCTCGCGCTCGGCCGCCTTCTCCTTCTGGGCCGCGGTCTGCGGCGGGACCAGCGCCGACGCCGGCAGGTCCCCGGTCACCTGGCCTCCGTGCACCACGCCGACCAGGGCGAGGGCCGCCACCGTCAGGCACAGCCCGCCGAGCGGCAACAGGCGGAACCTGCTGACCGGGCGCGGGTGCTGGGCGATGCCGGTGTCGTCCGGACCGGGCTGAGTCGTCATCGGACTGTGTCTCCTAGCTCTCGGTCCCGGCCCCGGCCAGGGCCGGGACGGGTGGTGGGTCGTCGGCGGGCAGCGGATCGGGATCGTCCCCCCGCCTGCGGACGAGCGACGGGGGCACCCAGTCCTTCAGCGACATCGCCGGCTTCTCGATCAGGTGCCAGCTGGCGAACGCGATGACGTGGGTGGCCACGACGATCACGGCGAAGTAGGCCAGCATGCCGGCCTGCTCCAGGCCGAAGTAGCAGGCGAACATCATCAGGGGCCACGCGAAGATGTAGACGCCGTAGGAGAAGTCGCCGTACTTCTCCCAGTGCTGGAGCCTCGTCCAACGGATCGCGGCCCACATCAGGAAGTAGAGGAGGCCGTACTGGCCCCACACGTTCCAGCCGCCGAAGTCGTAGGTGAGGTAGGCGGCGACGATGCCGACGACGGCGAGCACGTCGCTGACGGGGATGTACCTGCCCCAGACCGCGAAGAGCATCCCGAACGCGAACGGGGCGATGAGCATGGGGTTGAACGCGTCGCTCAGGAACGGGTGTCCGAAGGGGGCCATCGGGTCGAGCTTCTCGGCCAGCCACGTGTCCCCGAACCAGGGGATCCCCGCCAACGGGTTGCCCCAGGTCGCGGGGGCGATGTGGCCCGACCACAGCAGCCCGTTGTAGACGAGGATCCCGGCGGCGGCGACGGTCGAGACCCACCTGCTGGCCGCGAAGCCCACCAGGCCGAGGACGCCGACCAGGATGTAGGCCTTGAACTCGTACTGCAGGGTCCAGGCGGATCCGTTCCAGTCGAAGCCGCCGATGTCGGCGTACGGGACCGAGGTGCCCATGCCGGCGATGTTGCGCTGGTCGAGCACCAGGAACATGTTCTGCCACACGTAGGTGAGCGGGTTGTCACGGTCGGCGCCGAAGTAGCCCGAGAGCGAGCCCTGCTCCTTGAGCCAGGCGATCGGGCCGAGCACGAACGCGGTGAGCAGCAGGGCGCACCAGAACGCCGGCATGATCCGCAGCACCCGTCGCCAGAAGTAGCGGACCATCCCGGTCCGGGCCCGGCTGCGGGTGATGAGGAAGCCGCTGAAGAAGAAGAAGCCCGCCACCGCGACGCCACCGAGCGACTGCTCGTCGCTGATCTGGATGCCGAGGTCCTCCTGGCCGTAGAAGCCGGCGACGGGCCCCGCGTGGGAGAAGATCACCGAGAACGCGAGCAGCCAGCGGAAGAACCCGATGCTGTTGGCGCGGCCGCTGAACGAGTTGCCGACGGTCCGGAACCGCGGCGTCTGGGAGCCGCCCACGTCAGCGGCGACGGTCACGTCAGCGGCGTCGGTCACCGTCGCTGTCATCTGTCCCTCACCTGCGCGCCCACCTGCGCCGGGTGCGACCGGGCGAGGGCGACTGGCCTCCACTACCTGCGCTGACGATACCGGCCTTGATCGCCTTCTTCCGGATCTGCTTGAGCTTGCGGATCCGCTTGATCTGGGTCACCGGGAGCGCCGGCAGCTTCGCGCCCACCTCGATCGCCCGGAACTCCAGGTAGGAGTAGTTGGTCGCGGCGAGCTCGGCGTTCATCACCTCACGGCAGTGGTAGCCCTCGCTGAGGGCGGCGTAGCTCACCAGGCGCTCCACGACGTGGGTGAGGGCCCCGTCGCGGTAGTTGGCCTCGTCGGGGAAGTCCTCGTGCCGGTAGCCCGCCGACGTGATCTTCACCAGCGCCTCGGGCCGCGCGATGAAGAAGCTGCCGTAGGCCGAGAGGGGCGTGCTCCGGTCGAACGGCACCTGGATGCCCAGGCGCTTCGCCTCCTCCTCGGCCCGCGGCTTGTTGAGGAACCACGCGTGACCCAGCGTGGGGTAGGCGATGTGGTAGACCGGCGGGAACACCATGCCGAGGCTGGAGTACTGCTGGAACAGGCGCAGCACGTTCGCGGTGTAGCCCGGCGAGGACAGCAGGTTCTCGAACATGTGCCGCTTGAACAGCTCCCGGACGTTGGGCGCGTCCTGCGGCTGCTTCTTCGAGTGGACCTTGACGACGATGTCGTAGTCCCCGCTCTCGAGCACGTCACGGCAGTCGATGAAGAAGGCCGAGATGTCCCGGCCCTGGTTGCTGGCCACGATCCGGATGTCGGCACTCCGGTCCCGCCGGGCGAGCGTGGCGGAGATGACCTCGGCCTTCTCCTCCTCGGTCGTCGTGACGACCAGGTCGTAGTGGTGCGGGAGGTGGTCGAGCTGGTCGACGATCTCGTCGGTCATCTCGGGGTAGAAGATGTGCACGATCGCGACGACCCGGAGCGCGCGGTCGTGGTCGTAGCCCAGGTCGACCTCCGGCAGCACCTCGAGCAGGCCCAGGTTGGTGGCGAGCCAGCGCGGCGTGGTGGTGCGGGCCAGGTTGCTGTAGAGCGTGTCCATCGGGTATCCGCGCTCGGCCATCAGCCGTGCCAGCTGGCGGCCGTCGTTGGCCTTCGCCTCGTGGAAGAGCGGTGTGTGGAAGAAGCTGCGGCGCTTCACGATCGGGCAGCCGTCACGGACCATCTGCACCGGGTTGACCAGGATCGGGTGCTTGGACCCGTAGTCCTCGGCCGGGAAGGCGACGGCACTGACGTAGCCGCGCTCCTCGAACCAGGGGGTGAAGCGGCTCTCGTGGTGGACGACCGAGTCGACGTACGACGTGATCTCGGGCATCTCGCCCCAGTACTCCACCCAGTCGTCGGAGGTGAAGAGCCGTCGGCGCGCGGCGATCCAGTGGGACTGGAGGTGCGCGGCCATCGGCCGGGAGGGGTCGAACGCGTGCTTGCGGGTGGCGCCGTGCTCGGTGATGCCCCAGAAGTCGACGTCGGTGCGCGCCTCCATGTCCGCGAACAGCGCGTCGAAGGTGTCCAGCGGGCCGAAGAAGGTGCTGTTGAGCAGGATGACCTCGTCGTACTCCGCGAGGCGCTCGGGGCCGAGCTCGGCGATCGAGTCCCGGTAGGCCCCCACGTCGAAGCCGACGTTCTCGCGCTCCCAGACCGTGTCCGCGACGCCCTCCAGCGCGGCCCGGCCGGCGGCGTCGAGGGTCGCGTTGGACACGACGAAGACGTGCTCGACGTGCGGTCGCAGGTGCCGCAGGGTGTGCAGCACGTAGTCGTCCACTTGCCCCTGCGGGTCGTAGAACAAGTAGATGGCGACGCGACGCACGAGAACCTCGAGAGTGCTGGCTGGGCGGACGGGCGGCGGTCAGCTCGCCGCGACGGGACGCGCGACTATACCGAGCGCGACGGGCGTGTCCCGCATCCGCCAGGGTCCATGCCCCGGACGGGGTGCTAGGCCCGGCGCCCGGCGCCGCGGAGGCGGCGCAGCACCCCGGCGGGCAGACGGCGCAGGGCGGCGGCCGGGGCCGGCGGCGCAGCCGCCGCCCGCTCGGCGCGCCGGAGCCGACGCCGTGCCTGGCGCAGCTCGGTGCGCAGCTCGGCCGCGCGCCGCTCGGCGCGCTCGGCCCGGCGCTCGGCCCGGCGCACGTCGCGCCTCATCGATGCGTAGAGCTCACGAAGGGCGCGCTCGGCGTTGACCCGGGTCCCCGCCAGGGTCGACTCCAGGCGCGCCACACCCTCGTCGCGGTCGCTCATGTCGCCGGCGCCTTGCGCCAGTAGGCGCCGGTCCAGTCGACCTGGTGGATCTCCTCGGTGATCCCCCGCTCCGCTCGGAAGTCGTGGATGGCCTGCGCACACGCGGGCACGGCCCCGTAGTCGTCGATGATGACGAACCCACCGGGCGACACCTTGTCGTAGAGCGGCACCAGCGCGTCCATCGTGGAGGAGTACATGTCCCCGTCCAGCCGGAGCACGGCGACCCGCTCGATGGGCGCCGACGGGAGGGTGTCGGCGAACCAGCCCTTCAGGAACCGGACCCGGTCGTCCAGCAGGTCGTAGCGACGGAAGTTCTCCTGCACCTCCTCGACGGAGATGGCGAGCTCGGTGAACGTGTGGAACTGGTCGCCGATGTCGGCGTCGTAGCGGCCGTCGTGCTCGGGCAGGCCCTCGAAGGAGTCACAGACCCAGACCTGTCGGTCCGGGTCGGCGTACGCCGCCAGGATGCCCCGCATGAAGATGCAGGACCCGCCCCGCCAGACGCCGGTCTCGACGAGGTCGCCGGGCACGCCCTCGGCGAGGGCGGTGGTCACGCACTCGCGGATGTTGCGCAGCCGCTTGAGCCCGACCATGGTCTCGGCGTCCGCCGGCCAGTCGTGGCCCTCCTCCCGCAGCTCGGCCTTGAACTCGCCGGGCTCGACGATCCGCAGCTGCCGATCGGGGGCGGCCGAGACCAGCAGCTGCCACAGGTAGGACTCGTAGCTGCCCCCGGGGAGGGTGACCGAGGCGTTGCGGCCCTCGAACCCGTAGCGGGTGAGCACCTTGGCCATCAGGTCGAGGTAGAGGTCGGCGGCGGGGTTCGGGCTCACGCGGACACACAGTAGTGGGCCGCCGGAGCGCTCCTCGCAGCCGTCCTGACCGGGGTGCCCAGGCATCTCCTGGGGTAAAGTCGCAGCGCCGAGATCCACGCTTCCGGGCCGGCGAGAGACGGACGACGGAGTGCATGTGTCCCGCTACGAGACCGCGATCGACCTCGACAACCCCAACAACAGCCAGACGCAGCTGATCTCGCTGGTGGGGCGCGACCAGAACGTCCTCGACGTCGGCTGCGCGGCAGGCGACACCGCGGAGATGCTGATCGAGCGGGGCTGCCGCGTCAGCGGCGTCGACATCGACGCCGCCGCGGCGGAGCCCGCTCGTGAGGTGCTCGACGAGCTGGTCATCGCCGACATCGACCGCAGCCCGCTGACCGAGCACTTCAAGGCCGAGACGTTCGACGCGATCATCTTCGGCGACGTGCTCGAGCACCTGGTCGACCCGTGGGCGGCGCTGCGCGACGCGACCACGTTGCTGCGTCCCGGTGGCCGCGTGCTCGTCTCGATCCCCAACGTCGCGCACGCGGCCGTCCGCCTCTCCCTCCTGGGCGGTCGCTGGGACTACACCCAGACCGGCCTCCTCGACCGCACGCACCTGCGCTTCTTCACCCTGGACGGCGTGTGCGAGCTGATGGAGAGCTCCGACCTCACCATCGAGGTGCTCCGCTCCACCGTGCTGGACCCGATGGCGGTGCAGGAGATCGCCGTGCATGCGGACCTGCTCCCCCCGACGTTGGTGGAGTGGGTGCGCCACCAGCCCCGCGCCCTGGACTACCAGTACATCGTCGTGGCCCGGCTGCTGGCCCCCGGCGAGCGGCGGGGCCCGCGTCCCCAGCTCGAGCCCGCGGTGGCCTACGACAGCGCCCGCCTGCAGGATCGCTTCAGCCAGGAGTCCTCACGCGAGGTCGAGGTCCGCCACCAGCTCCTCACGCTGCGCGACCACCTGGTCGGCCTCGAGGCGATCGTGACGGCGACCCAGATGCGGGCCCGCCGGGCCCGGGCCCGCCACCAGCACACCGAGAGCCGGCTGCGCAAGGTCCGCGCGGAGCTGCGCGCGGTGGTCGAGGAGGTCGAGCAGGTCGCCTCGTCGCGTCGACCGCGCCGCAACGCACGGGCGCTCGCCCAGCGACTGCGGCAGGCGACCCGCGGCGCCAAGCCCGAGGGTCGCGGATGAGCAACGCCGCTCCCCTGTTCTCCATCATCACGCCCGTCTACAACACCCCGCTGGACGTCCTCGACGACATGGTCCGGTCCGTGCTGGGCCAGACGTTCACGGACTGGGAGCTCGTGCTCGTCGACGACTGCTCCAGCGACGAGCGGGTGCGCGAGCTGCTCCGCCGGGTGGCCGCGGAGGACCCTCGGGTCCGGCTGCTGGAGCGTGAGGTCAACGGCCACATCGTGGTGGCCTCCAACGACGGGGTGCGCGAGGCACGCGGCGAGTTCATCGCGCTGCTCGACCACGACGACCTGCTCGTGCCGCAGGCCCTGAAGCGGATGGCCCAGGCCATCGCTCGCCACCCGGACGTCGACTACCTCTACAGCGACGAGGACAAGGTCGACTCGACGGGGACCTTCTTCGACGCCTATCGCAAGCCGGCCTGGTCGCCGGAGACTCTCCGCGGCCACATGTACACCTGCCACTTCTCGGTCCTGCGGGCCTCGCTGGTGCGTGAGGTGGGCGGGTTCCACGAGGGCTTCGAGGGATCCCAGGACCACGACCTCGTGCTCAGGGTGACCGAGCGGGCGCGCCGGGTCGTGCACATCCCCGAGGTGCTCTACCACTGGCGAGTGATCCCGGGGTCGGCGGCCGGTGACCCGCACGCCAAGCCCTATGCGTGGACCGCCGGGGTCAAGGCGGTCCAGGCCCATCTGGACCGGATGGGCGTCGACGCGGTCGCCGACTACGGCCCGGGGAAGAGCACCTATCGGATCATCCGCAAGCTCGACCCCTCCGTCCGGGTCAGCGTCGTCATCCCGACCGGCGGGCAGGACGGCCTGGTCCGGGGCGAGCGCCGGTACTTCGTGGTCGAGGCGGTGCGGTCACTGATCGCGCTGAGCGGCCACGACAACCTCGAGATCGTGGTGGTCTACGACACCAAGACGCCGCCGCGGGTGCTGGACCTGCTGCGCGAGGTCGCCCCCCGGGAGCTGCGGCTCGTCAGGTACGAGCGGCACTTCGACTTCAGCGAGAAGTGCAACCTGGGCGTGCTCTCCTCCTCGGGCGAGATGGTCGTGCTGCTCAACGACGACACGGAGGTGATCACCCCCGACTTCATCGTCCAGCTCGTCGCCCCGCTGCTCGAGCCCGGTGTCGGCATGACGGGGGCGAAGCTGGTGTTCCCGGACGGCCGGGTCCAGCACGGCGGCCTGGCGATCGACCGGCGGCTGGAGCACGTCACCCTCGAGGGCCGGGCCTCCAACACCGGTCCGTTCCTCGTCCGGGAGAACGCCAGCAGCCGGGTCGGGGGCGTCCTCATCGTCAACCGGGAGTGCTCGGGCCTGTCCGCCGCCTGCCTCGCCATCTCCCGCACCCTCTACGAGGAGGTCGGAGGGCTCAGCGAGTCGCTGCCGATCAACTTCGGGGACGTGGACCTGTCCCTGAAGGTGCAGCGCACCGGGCACCGGATGCTCTGGCTGGCCGGTCCCACGGCGTACCACTTCGAGGCGAGCACCCGACGACCACTGGTGAAGCCCGTCGAGACACGCACCCTGACGAACCGGTGGGTGCTGCCCAACCACGACCCCTATCTCCCCTACCTGCCCGAGAGCCAGCCGCAGGGGCGGGCCCGGCAGCAGGGCGGCAAGCGTCCCAAGCAGCGCCCGCGCGCTCGCTGGCAGTAGCCCCGCGAGTCGGGAGGGATCAGGCAGCCGCCAGGAGGAACGCCACCATGCCGAGCGTGCCCAGGACCACCAGCCCCGGCCCGCCCGAGGGGCGGCGGCTCGCGGCCACTGCCACGCAGGCCGCGGCCGCGGGCAGCAGGCTGAGTCCGTAGCGGCCCGGGATCGTGTAGGAGACCCCCTCCGCCACGAACAGCATGACGGCCAGTGCCGGGCCGCCCAGGACCATCGAGGCGAAGACCGCGGTGCCCAGGCGGGACGCGAGCTCACCGCG
>Ga0075370_10000707_pt1 | contig 13189 bp, 12 predicted proteins | sample EndMethybrTD3035_FD_71398 | JGI IMG/M metagenome (GOLD analysis project Ga0075370, IMG submission 71398) | Populus endosphere microbial communities from Tennessee, USA - Endosphere MetaG P. TD hybrid TD303-5 | ecosystem: Host-associated > Plants > Roots > Endosphere | place: USA: Tennessee... | reverse complement strand
GCGCGCACGCGCCGCGCAGGGTCGAGTCAAGGGCAGCAAGAGCGAGAACCGGATTGCTTTGGAGCCGCCGGAATGGGTGCTGCTTGCGCGGTGCCTGCCTTCGCCCAGTCGGCCACCGACCTCCCGCGCGAGGGTATCGAACTGCGCATGTCGCCCGAGCTGAAGCCGCTGCCACGCGGCGACGCCGGGCGCCAGCTGCCGATCATCCTGCAGGCGCAGGAAGTGCGCGGTCGGCCCGATCTGGAGACGGTCGCGGAAGGCAATGTCGAGTTTCGCCGCGGGGGGGTCGTGATCCGTTCCGATCGGCTGACCTACGAGCAGCCCGAAGACCTGGCGATCGCGCGCGGCAATGTTCGCATCAGCCGCGACGGCAACCGCTACAGCGGCCCCGAACTGCAGCTGAAGATTCAGCGCTTCGAAGGGTTCTTCCTGAACCCGACCTACTACTTCGCGCGCACCGGCGCGGGCGGCACCGCGCAGCGGGTCGACTTCCTCGACGAGCAACGTTCCATCGCGAGCGGCGCGACCTACACGAGCTGCACGCCCGACGGCGCAGGCACGCCCGCCTGGCTGCTGACGACCGATCGGGTCACGCTCGACTTCGGAACCAACGAAGGCATCGCCGACGGCGCGGTGCTGCGCTTTCTCGGCGTGCCGATCCTCGCTGCGCCGCGCCTGAGCTTCCCGCTGACTGACGAGCGAAAGTCCGGCTGGCTGCCGCCGAGCTTCGGCCTGGACAGCAAGAGCGGCCTGCAGCTTGCCGTGCCCTACTACTGGAACATCGCGCCGAACCGGGATGCCACGCTGATTCCGCAGCTCAGCAGCCGTCGCGGCGCCGGGCTGGACACCGAGTTCCGCTATCTTGAGCCGCGCGATAACGGCGAGGTGCGGCTCAACCTCCTGCCGACCGACCTGATCACGCACACGACGCGCTATTCGCTCAGCGGCAAGCACGAGAGCGATTTCAGCAACGGCGCGCTTTTCGAGGCGCGCGTGCTGCGCGTCTCCGACAACGACTACTGGAAAGACTTCTCACGCGGCGTTCCAAGCCTGACGCCTAGACTGCTCGCCTCCGACATGGCGCTGTCGCGCCCGTTTGGCGACTGGGACACCTATGCGCGCGTCAAGAGCTGGCAGGTGCTGCAGACGGCGGACCCGACGACGCGGATCGAAGCCCCGTACGAACGGCTGCCGCAGATCGGCGCGCGCTACTCGAAAAGCCTGTGGGGTGGACTCGAGGTCGGCTTCGAGGGCGAGTTCAACCGGTTCGTGAACCCGACCGATCCGTCGGCGATCGCCGGCGCAAACGACCGCATCACCGGCATGCGCTTGCACGCACTGGGCAGCATCAGCCGGCCGTTCGGCCGGCCGGGCTGGACCTTGACGCCGCGCGTGTCGTTCAACGCCGCGTCATATTCGCTCGACCAGCCGCTCCCCGATGGCCGCACGAGCGCCGGCCGCGTCATCCCAACCTTCAGCCTTGACAGCGCGTGGGTGCTCGAGCGGGATGCCAGCTTCTTCGGCCGCGCGGTGCGCCAGACCCTCGAGCCGCGGCTCTACTACGTGAACACGCCGTTCCACGACCAGACGCTGTTGCCGAACTTCGACGCGTCGGCGAAGGACTTCAACTTCGACTCGATCTTCACCGACAACACGTTCTCGGGCGTCGATCGGGTTTCGGACGCGCATCAGGTGACCGCTGGCGTCACCACCCGCTTCATCGACCCCGAAACCGGCGCCGAGATGCTGCGCCTCGGCCTCGCTCAACGCTATCTGCTGCGCGACCAACGCGTCACGCCCGACAGCCAGCCGCTGACGCGGCGCTTCTCCGACCTGCTGCTGCTCGGCTCGACGACGCTCGTGCCAAGCTGGGCGCTCGACGCGTCCTTGCAATACAGCCCGGACAGCCGGCGCGTCGAGCGTTCGATCGTCGGCGTGCGCTATTCACCGGGGCCGTTCCGCACACTGAGCGCGACCTACCGTCTCACACGCGGCCTCAGTGAGCAGGTGGAACTCGGCTGGCAGTGGCCGATCTATGGGCCAACGCCGGACGAGTCGCGGCGCGCGGCCCGCAACAACGGCGAAGGCACGTCCACCGGTTCGTGCCGCGGCAGCTGGTACGCCGTCGGGCGGGTCAACTACAGCACGCTGGAGCGGCGGATGACCGATGCGGTCGGCGGATTCGAGTACGACGCAGGTTGCTGGATCGGCCGGGTCGTCGCCGAACGGCTCTCGACCGGACGCAGCGAAGCGACCACGCGCTTGCTGATTCAGCTCGAGCTGGTGGGCCTGTCGCGCCTCGGTTCCAACCCGCTTCAGGTCTTGAAGGACAATATCCCCGGCTACCGGCTGTTGCGCGACGAGCGCGCGCCGGCCCAACCGATGACGAGTTATGACTGACCTGCTGCTGCCCCGACCTCCGTATCGCTCGATCGCCTTGGCTGCCGCCTGGGTGTTGTCTGCCGCGAGCGTGTCGAGCGCGCTGGCCCAGCCGAGCCCGCCGCCCGCCGCGGCCACCGGGCCGCGTGTCGCGGTTCCGGCCGCCGCGGTCACACCGCGAACCGCTGACTACATTCTGGCTGTCGTCAATACCGAACTGGTCACGAACAACGAGCTGCAGGCTCGCCTGGCCCGCATTCGCGAAGACGCGGCGCGCAGCAATGCGACGCTGCCGCCGCCGGCCGAGTTGCGCAAGCAGGTGCTCGACGTGCTGATCGATGAACGCGTCCAGGTCACGAACGCGCGCGACAGCGGCGTGAAGATCGACGAGGGTGAACTCGACCGCGCGGTCGCGAACGTCGCGGTGCAGAACCAGATGACGATGGCGCAGCTGCTCGCGCGGTTGAAGCAGCAGGGCATTGCGTACGGCACGTTTCGCAACAACGTGCGCGACCAGTTGCTGATCGAACGTGTCCGCGAGCGCGAGGTCGGCCAGCGCATCAAGGTCAGCGCTGAAGAGGTCGATGCGTTTCTGGACAAGCGCCGCTCGGCCGCCGGTGGGGCGGCGCAACTGAACATCGCGCAGGTGCTTGTCACCGTGCCGGAGAACGCCAGCGAGGCCGAGGTGGCGCAGCGCCGCGCGCGCGCCGAGGCCGCGCTCGCTCGCGTCAAGGGCGGCGAGCCGTTCGAAGCGGTGGCCCGCGAGATCTCCGAGGACGGCAATCGTGCGCAAGGCGGCGTCATCGGGCTGCGCGCGGCGGACCGCCTGCCGGACGTGTTTGTCGAGGTGGTCCGGCCTTTGAAGCCGGGAGATGTATCGCCGACGCTGCTGCGAAGCGGCGCCGGGTTCCATGTGATCAAGCTGCTCGAACGACGTGAGGCAGCCGGCCTGTCGATCACGCAGACTCACGCCCGCCATATCCTGCTGCGTGTCTCGCCCCAACTGACGCAGGAGGCGGCAGCGCGTCGTCTGGCCGACTTCAAGCGACAGATCCAATCGGGCACCAAGAGCTTCGAGCAAGTGGCTCGCGAGAACTCCGAAGACGGTTCCGCGCAGCAGGGCGGCGATCTGGGCTGGGCCTCGCCCGGCAACTTCGTGCCGGAGTTCGAGGAGGCGCTCAACGGATTGCCGCTGAACGGAATCTCGGAGCCGGTCGTCTCGCGGTTCGGCGTGCATCTGATCCAGGTGCTCGAGCGGCGCGAGGCAACGCTCGATCTGAAGCAGGCGCGCGAACAAGCCCGCAACGTGCTGCGCGAACAGAAATTCGAGGGCGCCTACCTCGACTGGATCCGCGACTTGCGCGGGCGCGCGTACATCGAGATGCGGGAGCCGCCGCAGTCGTGACCGCTTCAGCGCGGGCCGAGCGCTGGGCCGCTCCCGACGCGGGCCGCATCGGCTCCGCGGACCGGCGGCGGTACCCCGCCGACGAGTCGCAGTCATGAAACATCAAGCCCGCAAGCGCTTCGGTCAGCACTTTCTGACCGACGAGTCGGTGATCGATCGCATCGTGGATGCAATCGATCCGCAGCGCGGGCAGGCGCTTGTCGAAATCGGGCCCGGGCTCGGTGCGATGACGAAGCCGCTGATCGAACGGCTCGATCGCCTCAGCGTCATCGAGCTCGACCGCGATCTTGCACAGCGACTGCGGCGCGAGCCGAAGCTCGACGTCATCGAGGCGGACGTGCTGAAGGTCGACGTCGCTGGGCTTGCGTCCGAGCGCGGACAGCGGCTGCGCATCGTCGGGAACCTGCCATACAACATCTCGACGCCGATCCTCTTTCACTTGCTGGAGGCCGTCGAGCATGTGGTCGACCAGCACTTCATGCTGCAAAAGGAAGTGGTCGAACGCATGGCCGCCGGGCCTGGCCGCAAGGAGTACGGAAGGCTCAGCGTGATGCTGCAGTGGCGTTACCGGATCGAGTGGCTGTTCGACGTGTCGCCGGCGTCATTCGACCCGCCGCCGCGCGTCGAGTCGGCCATTGTGCGGATGCGCCCCTGGCCGGCGCCACGCGCGCTGCCGGCAGGCAGGCTCGAAGAGCTGGTGCGCGTCGCCTTTTCCCAGCGCCGCAAGCTGTTGCGCCACACACTCGGGCGCTGGCTCGATGAGCACGCCTACATGGGCGCATTCGACCTGCAGCGGCGTGCCGAAGAGGTGGCGGTCGAGGAATACCTGGAACTTGCGGCCGCCATGCCGGCCGGGTCCTGAAATGAAAAACCCCGGCGCTCGGCCGGGGTGGTGTGCGTGCAGGCGGCGCGCTTATGCAGCGTTCAACCACATCGCCGTATCAAAGGCGCTGCTCATCAGCGGCATGTTCATGCCGAAGCTGGCGTTTGCCGCTGCTTTGGACGCCGGCTTGACCGGCTTGTCTGCGACGCTGGGGGCCACATCTGTCGCCCGCTCCCATGACCCGATTTCCTGGGAGCGGGCTACTGAAAAGAATAGAAACATCTGAAGGGTATTTTTCGCTCCCCCCAAAAGTCGGCTGCATCGCGGAACACATCAAGCAACTGCTCGCGGGCCTCGCGGTCGAAGCGCGCGTTGTCGGGCAACTGTTCCAGCACGACCACGAATCCGGGTTGCGCGCCCGACTTGTGGACCAGGTCGGTCATGCAGTCGTACAGCGCATCAAGGTTCTTGCCGAAATGCGCCGGAAACATGAAGGCCTGGGCAATCGCCTCGAGTACGTCCTGTTTGGATTGGGCGTTGGTCAGGTTCGCGTAGAGGAAATGCTGGTTCGCGCCTTGCGCGGCCTGCATCAGGTCCTCTACGCGAAAGGCGCGTATCGACTGGACGATGTTTGGACGGACTGTCTGCAACAGCATGGTCACGTTCCTCTCCTTGGATCAAAAGACACGAATACAAAGAACTTGAACGATGCCGCGTCGAGGGCTACTCGACGATCCGGCTGAAACTCGCGTAGTGGTCACCCGAGTAGTAACAAACTTCCGGCCGCGTGGGCGGTTGGCCGCCGCAGACGATCCGACGGGCACCTCGGTTGCGACTGCGCGGTGTCGGCACCGTGTACTCGCGGTAGTAGCCGCGCGGCTGGCTTGGCAGCAGTCGTTCGCGATTGCCGAACGTTATGCCGTCCTTGGGGAAGGGGAACGGTCCGCCAGTTCGGATCAGGCTGCGCGTGGCTTGGGCTTCAGCCGGCAACTGCGCCAGCGAAACGGTTGGAGACTTTGGAGATTCCTTGGCCGGGACCAGCCCGCTTGCCGAGACCAGAACCGCCGCCGTGACCACCTGCCCCATCTTGCGCAGAGCTTGCCACCGCCGTGGCCGACCGGAGAAAAACACGGGTAATCCCTGAATTCAGAATCGCCAATGCTACCGAATCGGGCCACAAAGCTCAAGCCTTTGCCTCAATTTGGGGCAGTAAAGCGCTCTGGAAGGTGAGCGCACGCTCTTCCCCAGAAAGCGGTGTGCTGGAGGTTGCGGCGATCACAGCCGGTCACGCGCCCGACCGGATCGAGCTGTCATGCAACCGTCGCAAAGCCTTCGGGTATTCCCGGAAATGAGCCCCGCGCCGGTGCCTGTGGACAAGACGCTGGCGCGCCTCAACGCGCCGCGTTTGCGTCGGCGACCGTCATCGCCGTCATGTTGATGATGCGGCGCACCGTGGCTGACGGCGTCAGGATGTGGACCGGCTGAGCCGCCCCGAGCAGAACTGGACCGATCGCGATGCCGCCGCCGGCAGCCGTCTTCAGCAGGTTGTAACTGATATTGGCGGCATCGATGTTCGGCAGCACCAGCAGGTTGGCTTCGCCGGTCAGTGGGCTACCCGGCATCAGCGTGGAGCGGTACTTCGCATCGAGTGCGGTATCGCCATGCATCTCGCCGTCGACCTCGAGCCAGGGTGCGTCGCGTTGCAGCAGCGCGAGCGCGTCGCGCATCTTCACTGCCGAGGGCTGGTTGCTCGAACCGAAGTTGCTGTGCGACAGCAGTGCGGCTTTCGGCTGCAGCCCGAAACGCATCATCTCCTCGGCCGCCATGATCGTGATCTCGGCAAGCTGCTCCGCGGTGGGGTCGTAGTTGACGTGCGTGTCGACCAGCATGACCTGACGCCCTGGAAGCACCAGCCCGTTCATGCAGGCGTAGGTCTTGGCGCCTTCGCGCTTGCCGATGACCTGATCGATGTAGTGCAGGTGCAGCTGCGTCGTTCCCCAGGTGCCGCAGAGCATGCCATCGACCTCTCCGCTCTTGAGCAGCATCGCCCCAATCAGCGTCAGCCGCCGCCGCATCTCGATCTTCGCAAGTTGCGCAGTCACGCCCTTGCGCTCGGTCATGCGGTGATAGGTTTGCCAGTAGTCGCGGAAGCGATGGTCGTTCTCGGTGTTGACGAGGTCGTAATCGCGCCCGGCAGCGAGCCGCAAACCAAACTTCTCGATGCGCTGCGCGATCACTTCCGGCCGCCCGATCAGCGTGGGACGCGCCAGGTTCTCGTCGACGACCACCTGGACGGCACGCAGGATCCGCTCTTCCTCGCCCTCGGCGTAGGCGACCCGTTTGTGCTCGGCGCGCTTGGCCATGCTGAAGATCGGCTTCATCGTCGTGCCGGAGGCATAGACGAAGGTCTGCAGCTTGTCGCGGTAGGCGTCGAGATCGGCGATCGGCCGCAAGGCGACGCCTGAATCGGCTGCGGCTTTCGCGACCGCCGGCGCAATGCGGATCATCAGGCGGGGGTCGAACGGCTTCGGGATGAGATGCTCAGGTCCGAAGCTCAGCGTCGAATCGGCATACGCGGCGGCGACCACCTCGTTCTGCTCGGCCTGCGCGAGCTCGGCGATCGCGTGCACCGCCGCAATCTCCATCGCATCGGTGATCGTCGTCGCGCCCGAGTCGAGCGCGCCACGGAAGATGTACGGAAAACACAGGACGTTGTTGACCTGGTTCGGGTAGTCGGTGCGGCCGGTCGCGATGATCGCGTCGCTGCGCACTTCCTTGACCTCTTCCGGAAGGATCTCCGGCGTCGGATTCGCCAGCGCGAAGATCATCGGCGCAGGCCCCATCTTCGCGACCATCTCCTTCTTCAGAACGCCAGCAGCCGACAGGCCGAGGAACACGTCGGCACCTTCGATCACCTCGGCCAGCGTGCGCTTGCCGGTCTTCTGCGCGAACTGCACCTTGTCTTCGTCCATCAACTCGGTGCGGCCTTCATAGACCACGCCGGCGAGGTCGGTGACCCAGATGTTCTCGCGCGGCAGTCCGAGCTTCATCAGGAGGCTCAGGCACGCCAGCGCGGCGGCACCGGCGCCGGACGTGACGAGCTTGACTTCCTTGATGCTCTTTCCGCTCACCTTCAAGGCGTTCAGCACGCCGGCGCCAACGACGATCGCAGTGCCGTGCTGATCGTCATGAAACACCGGAATTTTCATCCGCGAGCGCAGCGCACGTTCCACGTAAAAACAGTCGGGCGCCTTGATGTCTTCGAGGTTGATGCCGCCGAAGGTCGGCTCGAGCGCGGCGATCACGTCGACCAGCTTGTCGAGATTCTTTTCGTTGACCTCGATGTCGAATACGTCGATGCCGGCGAACTTCTTGAACAGCACGCCCTTGCCTTCCATCACCGGTTTGGCGGCGAGCGGCCCGATGTCTCCGAGGCCGAGCACGGCGGTGCCGTTCGTGATCACCGCGACCAGATTGCCGCGCGCCGTGTAGCGGTAGGCGTTCGCCGGGTCGTTGACGATCTCTTCGCACGCCGCCGCGACACCCGGCGAATACGCGAGCGACAGGTCGCGTTGGTTGACCATCTGCTTGGTTGCCGCGATCGCGATCTTCCCGGGAACCGGGAACTCGTGGTATTCGAGGGCGGCGCGCCGCAGTTCGGCCGCCTTTTGTTCGGATTGCGTTGACATGCGCTTGTCTCGTGAATGGTCTGGGATCGAACCGCGCCGACTCGTACACGCGGGCATGAGGCGCCCTGTGGCATCGGCGGGCCATTGTAGGAGCGTGGCCACCGGCGCGCGACGCGGATAATGCGGATGCCGCATTGCCCCATTCATTCCCCCGACGCATGTCCCTGGGCGAGTTCGACCTGATCGCAAAATACTTCACCCGCAGCGTCAAGCGGGCAGCGCTCGGCGTGGGCGACGATTGCGCGCTGTTCGCAGCCTCGCCGGGCATGCAGCTCGCGGTGTCGAGCGACATGCTGGTCGAGGGCCGGCACTTTCTTGCGACAGTCGCGCCCGAGCGGCTCGGCCACAAGGCGCTGGCCGTGAACCTGAGCGATCTGGCCGCATGCGGCGCCCGGCCGATCGGCTTCACGCTGGCGCTGGCGATGCCGCGCGTCGATGAACGATTCCTCGAAGGGTTTGCACGCGGCTTGCTCGCGCTGGCCGATGAACACGATTGCGAACTGATCGGCGGCGACACCACGCAGGGCCCGCTGAACCTGTGCATCACAGTGTTCGGCGAATTGCCGGCCGGTGACGCGCTGCTGCGCTCCGGCGCCCGCGCGGGCGACGACCTGTATGTCAGCGGCACGCTCGGCGATGCGCGGGCCGCGCTGGAAGTATTCCGCGGCAAGCTGTCGGTCGACGGCGCAGCCTTCGACACGCTTCGTCTGGCCATGGAGCAGCCGCAGCCGCGCGTCGCGCTGGGCCAGGCGTTGCGCGGCGTCGCCACGAGCGCGATCGATGTCTCGGACGGCTTGCTCGGCGACCTCGGCCACATCCTGCGTCGGTCGCAAGTCGGCGCGACGCTCGATGTCGATGCGCTGCCGCGCAGCGCTGTGCTGCGCACATTGCCCGCCGCACTGCAGCGTGAATTCGCACTCGCCGGCGGCGACGACTACGAGCTTGTGTTCAGCGCTGCGCCGGGGCGCGCCAAGGCAGTGGCCCTCGCTGCGAACGCGGCCGGCGTGCCTGTCACGAGGATCGGCCGGCTGGATGCCGAGCCCGGGCTGCGGCTCATCGACGCGAACGGCGGCCCGATCGCCAACGGCTTCGGCTCGTTCGACCATTTCAAGTCGTGATGACCTCGTCGCCCCCGAGTCAACCGCTCAGCCGGCCGCTCGGCCCCGCGCCGCGCAAAGCGACATGGCGCTTCTTGCTGTCGCACCCGGCGCATGCGATCGCGCTCGGCTTCGGCAGCGGGCTGTCTCCGGTGGCGCCGGGAACGGTCGGCACGCTGTGGGCATGGGCTGCCTTCCTGGTTCTGCAGCCGCACCTTTCCACTGTCCAGTGGGCATGGTTGATCGGCTCAAGCCTCGTCTTCGGCTGCTGGGTCTGCACGCTGAGCGCCCGACACCTCGCGGTGGCGGACCCGAGCGCGATCGTCTGGGACGAGATCGCCGCGTTCTGGATCGTGCTGTGGCTCGTCACGCCTGCCAGCATGTGGGCGCAGTTCGCCGCCTTCGTGTTGTTCCGGATCTTCGATGCGGCGAAGCCCGGACCGGTGGCCTGGGCCGACTCGCTCTTCAAGGTTCGGCGCGGTCAGTCGATCGGCTGGGCGCAGGGCTTCGGCATCCTGCTCGACGACCTGGTCGCCGCATTTTGTACGCTGCTCGTGATCGCGTTGTGGAGGTTCGTTTGAACGCCGAGATCGACGCTCTCGTGGCGGGGCTGGCCAATGCATTGCGGCGTGCCGGGCTGAAGATGGCGACCGCCGAGTCATGCACTGGCGGCCTGATTGCCGCCGCCTGCACGACCATCTCCGGCTCCAGCGATTGGTTCGAGCGCGGCTTCGTCACCTATTCGAACGAAGCGAAGACCGAAATGCTGGGCGTTACGCCAGCACTCATCGTTGCGCATGGCGCCGTCAGCGAGCCGGTGGCGCGGGCAATGGCCGAAGGCGCGATCGCGCGTTCGCACGCGCAACTCGGCGTCGCGGTGACCGGCGTCGCCGGCCCGGGCGGTGGCTCGCCGAGCAAGCCGGTGGGCACGGTGTGGCTCGCGTGGGTGCGTGCCGGCGAGGCAACCCGCGCTGAGCTGCTGCAGCTCCACGGAGACCGCCGCGCGATCCGCGAGCAGACGGTGCAGCATGCACTGCGGCGGTTGCTCGACAGCGCAAGCGCCGGCTGAGCCGGGCCACCTGCCATGGCGATCCTGCTCGCAACCAATTTCGACGACGCCGAACTGGCCGCCTGGTGGCCCGCTCTGCAGCGTGCACTCCCCGGCGAGAGGCTGTTGCGCGATCGCTCAGAGCTGGACGCAGGCGAGACGATCGACATCGCGCTCGCCGCGAACCCGCCGCGCGCTGCACTTGCCGATTTGCCCGCGCTGCGCCTGATTCAGTCGCTGTGGGCCGGCGTCGACAAGCTGCTCGCCGACCCCAGCGTCCCTTCCGACGTGCCGCTCGCACGAATGGTCGACCCGGCGATGAACGAGGCGATGGCCGAAACCGCACTGTGGGCGGTCTTGAGTCTGCAACGCGCCTACTTCGCCTATGCCCGGCAGCAGCGCGAAGTGGACTGGCGGCAACTGCCGCAGCGGCGCGCCGATGAAACGACGGTGGCCGTTCTGGGCCTCGGCCAGATGGGCCGCACCTGCGCGCTGCGCCTCGTGCGAAACGGCTATCGGGTGAATGGCTGGAGCCGCAGCGAGGCGCGGGTGCCCGGCATCGAGACATTCGCGGGCGAGGCTTCCTTCGAACGCGTGCTGGCGGACGCCGATGTCGTCGTGAATCTGCTCCCGCTGACAGAGGCGACGCGCGGCCTGTTCAATGCGCAGACCTTTGCGAAGATGCGCGCAGGCGCGGCGCTCGTCAACCTTGCGCGCGGCGCGCACGTCATCGAGGCGGATCTGCTGGATGCGCTTGCCACCGGGCGCCTTGCCCATGCCGTGCTGGACGTGTTCGCCAGCGAGCCGCTGCCGGCCACGCACCCGTTCTGGCTGCATCCGCGCATCACGGTGCTGCCGCATGTCGCCGCCTTGACCGATCCGCGCAGCGCCGCTGTGATCGTCGCCCGCAACGTCATCGCGTTGCGCGAAGGGCGCGCACTCGAGAACCTGGTCGATCGCTCCCGCGGTTATTGAGCCGGCGATCGAATCCGCGTGCGGCTCAGGCGCTCAACGCGAGCGTCGTGGCACGCCCGCGACCCGCCGACGGCAGCGAGGCCGTTCGCTGCACCAGCATCAGCACCAGACGCCTCAACGCATCCCACGGCTCCTGTGGCCATTCCGGATGTTTGAGCCCCTTGACGATGCCGTCGCAGACCTGCGCTGCATCGAGCAGCGGCGCAAGCGTGTTGTCGCCGAGCAGCGGAACCACGCGCTCGAACAATCGCTCCTTGACGCCCCAGACACGTGCCTCACGCAGCGCCATCGGCAGCGGCTTGCCGCCTGCCATCGCGTCTTTCACCCGCTTCAGCGCGCGGATGTCTTCGGCCAGCGTCCAGTGCACGAGCACGGCGGCCTCGCCTTCGGAGCGCAGGCCGTCGAGCATCCGCAGCGCGCGCGCGACCTGCCCGGCGAGCACAGCCTCGCCCAGCTTGAAGACGTCGTAGCGCGCCACGTTCAGCACCGCCGCCTCGATCTGCTCGAAACTCAGCTCGCCGGCAGGATAGAGCAGCGCGAGCTTCTGGATTTCCTGGTGCGCCGCGAGCAGGTTGCCCTCGACCCGATCGGCGAAAAACGCCAAGCTTCGCTGGCCTTCGTCGGCGCCGCGCACACGCTGCTGCTGCTGTGCGAGCCGTTGCGCGATCCACTGCGGCAAGGCCTTGCGCTCGATCGGGTCGACGCGGATCGTCACGCCGGCGCCATCGAGCGCACCGAACCAGGCGCTGCTTTGCTGCGTCCGGTCGAGGCGGGGCAGCTGAATCAACGTGACGGTGTCGTCGCTGAGGTTCTCGCAATAGCGCTGCAATGCTTCGGAGCCGTCCTTGCCGGGCTTGCCGGAGGGAATGCGGATCTCGATCAGCTGCTTGTCGGCGAACAGGCTGAGCGCCATCGAGGCGCCGAGCAGCCCGCTCCAGTCGAAGTGCGCGCCGGAGACGGTGTGCACCTGGCGCTCGCTGCAGCCGGCAGCGCGTGCCGCGGCGCGAATCGCATCGCCGGCTTCCTGCGCCAGCAGCGGCTCGTCGCCCCACACCGTGTACAGCGGCCGCACGCCCTTCTGCAGATGGCTTGCGAGCTGATCGGCGCGCACTTGCATCGTCGGGTCTCAGAAGCTCTGGATGGAAGCGAGCCGGCGCAACACCTGCGCGACGATGTCGCTCTGCATCGCGCGGTACAGGAACCCTTCTTCCTGCTCCTTGCCGAGCGCCGCACTCTCGGTGTAGCTCATGTCGCGCGTCAGCAGTAGCTCGGCGGCCGGGATCAGCTCCTTGCCGCCGGTGCCGCGCACGCGAAACTTGAAGCGTTGGCGCAACTGGAACTCGGTGACCTGTCCGACCGCGGTGCTCGCGACAACGGTCTTCTCCCGCACGTCGTCGATCGCCTCGAGCACGACCTGTGCCTGCGCCGCGGTCTCGACGACCTTGGTCGTCGTGCTCGAGTTGATGTTCATGCGCAGCTCGTCGGCCAGTGGCGAGCGCGGCTTGAAGCCGACCAGCTGAATGGTCTGAAAGCGCATCTCCGGCGCGCGTCGCAGCTCGAACCCGCACCCGCCGACGAGCGGCAGCGCGAGCGCCGATGAGAGTCCCGCCGCGGCCCGAAGGAAGTTGCGGCGGCAGATCGTCGGCACGCTCTTCACACGACCACGTTGACGAGCCGCCCCGGCACCACGATCACCTTCTTCGCACGTTTGCCTTCGGCGAACTTGATGAAGTCGGGGCTGTGCAGCGCCGCATGCTCGATCGTGTGCTTGCC
>Ga0075370_10000706_pt1 | contig 13191 bp, 12 predicted proteins | sample EndMethybrTD3035_FD_71398 | JGI IMG/M metagenome (GOLD analysis project Ga0075370, IMG submission 71398) | Populus endosphere microbial communities from Tennessee, USA - Endosphere MetaG P. TD hybrid TD303-5 | ecosystem: Host-associated > Plants > Roots > Endosphere | place: USA: Tennessee... | reverse complement strand
AGGGATGCGAAACTCGCGCGGATGGACGGCTGGCTCGAACACCTGCAATCGCTGCAAGGGCTGAGCGCGTATGCGCTGCTGTTCGCACTGCTGTTCGCCTGCGGCATCGGCGCGCCGATGAACGAGGACATCGTGCTGCTGGTCGCCTCGGCGCTCACGCTGGCCGGTGTGATGGAGCCGGTGCCGCTGATGATCGTGGCCTGGTTCGGGCTGGTGCTCGGCGACGCGCTGGTGTTCCACTGGGGTCACCGGTTCGGGCCATGGATCCTGCGCCGGCGCTTCGTTGCGCGCATCGTTCCGGAGCAGCGCCTGGCGGAGTTTCAGGAGCGGGTGCGGCGCGGCGGGCCGGCCTACATCTTCCTGATCCGCTTCATGCCCGGCATCCGCACCGCGCTGTTCTTCGCCGCCGGCACCTTGAAGCTGCGGTACCGCACGCTGTTCCTGTTCGACGGGTTCGCAGCGCTGGTCGAGCTGCCGCTGCTCGTCTACGGTGTGCGCTTCGTCGGCGGGCGCTGGCAGCAGATCCTCGCGTACATCAAGCAGTTCCAGGTGGCGCTGCTGATCGGGCTCGCGCTGGTTGCGCTTGCGTTCTTCGTTTGGCGGCGGATGCGCCGCTCGGCCGGCGCGACGTCCGGCAGCCCATGACGCACGCACTGCCACTGACCGGGCGGGCACCGGCCGACGTGTTGCGCGAGCTGCGTGCCCACGCCGAACACGACCCCGACTACCGGCACGGCCGCTTGTGGAGCCTCGTCTACTACCTCGATGACGAGTTCGCCGAGTTCCTCGGCGAGGCCTATCAGGCTTTCGCGTCGGCAAACGGCCTGAACCCGACCGCGTTCAGGAGCCTGAAACGTTTCGAGACCGAGATCGTCGACGCGGTTGCGCAGATCCTGCATGGCCCGGCGACGACCTGCGGCGTCGTCACCTCGGGCGGCACCGAGAGCTGCCTGCTGGCGGTCAAGACCTACCGCGACATGGCGCGTGCGCAGCGCCGCGTCACGAAGCCCGAGATGGTCGTGCCCGAGAGCGCGCACGTCGCGTGGTTCAAGGCCTCGGAGTATTTCGGCGTGAAGCTGCGGCGCCTGCCGCTCGCGGCCGACTACCGTGCCGATGCAGGCCGGCTCGAGCAGCTGATCAACCGCAACACCGTGATGGTGCTCGGCTCGGCACCCGAGTATCCGCACGGCATGATCGACCCGATCGAGGCGATGGCGGCGATCGCACAGCGGCGCGGCGTGCCGATGCATGTGGACGCCTGCGTCGGCGGCTTCATCCTGCCGTTCATGGAGATGAACGGTGTGGCGCTGCCGCGCTGGGACTATCGCGTCGACGGCGTGACCTCGATCTCGGCCGATGTGCACAAGTACGGCTTCGCGTCCAAGGGCGCCTCGACGATCACCTATCGCAGCCTCGAGCTGCTGAAGCACCAGATGTTCGTCTGCCAGGACTGGCCGGGCGGCGTGTTCGCATCGCCCGCGCTGCTTGGCACCCGGCCCGGCGGCGCCTATGCGGCGGCCTGGGCCGCGCTGCAGTACTTCGGCATCAGCGGCTACCGCGAGCTGGCGGCGCGCACGCTCGAGGCGTTCATGCGCATCAAGGACGGCGTGAACGCGACGCCCGAACTGCGCGTGCTAGGCGATCCGCACGGGCCGCTGCTCGGCTATGCATCACGCGACCCGCAGGTCGACATCTACGCGGTCGGCGACCAGATGACGGCGCGCGGCTGGCAGATCAACCGGCTGCAGTTCCCGCCCGGCTTGCATGCGATGGTCACCGCGAAACATCTCGAGGTCGTCGATGCCTATCTCGCGGACCTGAAGGCCTCGGTCGCGGCGGTGAAGGCGGATCCGTCGCTCGCGCAGCGAGGCGAGGCTGCGACCTACGGACTGATGGCGCACATCCCGCTGCGAGGCATGGTGAAGCAACGCGTGCTCGAGGTGTTCGCGAACCTGTACCGGCCGGGCGGTGGCGAGCTCGATCTGTCCGCCGCGGCGGCGGCGGACGGCGTGCACGACGCCGCCGCCGCGCCGCGCTCGTTGACCGATCGGCTCGCGCTCTGGTACGTGGCGCGCAAGCGGCGGCGTCAGGGGTGAGGCATGTGCTGCGCCTGTCGCTCGTTGCGCTGCTGCTCGCAGGGCTGTCGGGCTGCGCGCTCTGGCGGCCGATGAAGGTGCCGATGCCCAGGCTGGAGCTGCCCGCGCGCTGCCCCGGGCCGGTCGATACGCTCGTGGTGTTCCTCCCGGGTGCGTATTCGCGACCCGAAGAGTTCGTTCGCGAAGGTGTCGTGCAAACGCTGCGCGAGCAGCATGTCGCCGCCGACGCGTGGATCGTCGACGCACACATCGGCTACTACGAGGCGCGCAGCATCATCGAGCGCATCCAGGCCGACGTGATCGTGCCGGCGCGTGCCCACGGCTACCGCCACATCTGGCTGGTCGGCGTGTCGATCGGCGGCTTCGGTGCGCTGATCCACTCGCTGAGCCATCCCGGCGAGGTCGACGGCATCGTCGCGATCGCGCCCTACCTCGGTCAGCGCGCGGTGCTCGACGAGATTGCCAGCGCCGGCGGGCTGCGTTCATGGACGGCACCGGTCGGCGAGCTTCCTCTGGAACGGATGGACAGCGCCCTGTGGCGCTGGCTGCAGGGCTATCTCGACGCGCGCGAGCCGCGTCCGCCGCTTTATCTCGGAGCCGGGCGCGATGATCGTTTTGCCGATGCGCATGCGCTGCTGAGCACGGTGCTGCCGCGCGAGCACGTGTTCACCAGCGCGGGCGGGCACGACTGGGGCCCGTGGCGCGAGGTCTGGCAGCGCATCGTGCCGGCTCTGCCGCTGCCCGTCGATGCCAGCTGCAGCGATCACCCAGAATCGCGCCACCCAAGTTGAACGCGCAGCCATGGACCACAGCTTTCTCTCCGCCTTCATCCTGCTGCTGCTCGTGCTGGACCCGCTCGGCAGCCTGCCGGTGTTCATCCCGATCATGCGCGACGTTCCTGCGCAGCGGCGGCGCTGGGTCGCGGTGCGCGAGGTGGGCATCGCGTTCGCGGTGCTGTTCGCGTTCATGTTCTTCGGCGAGGCGTTCCTGCGCGTGATGCGGCTGTCGGAGCGGTCGCTCGAGGTGGCCGGCGGCGTGATCCTGCTGATGGTGGCGATCCGGATGATCTTCAGCCACGAGGGCGGTGTCTACGGTGTGCCCGAAGGCAAGGAGCCGCTGATCTTTCCGCTCGCGGTGCCGCTGCTCGCCGGGCCGTCGGCCATGGCGACCGTGCTGCTGCTCGCATCGCGCCAGCCGGACCGGCTGATGTCTTGGGTTGCCGCGCTCACGTGCGCGATGCTGGTGTCGGGCGCGGTGCTGCTGCTGTGCGACCGCATCCGCAAGCTGCTCGGCGACTCGGTCGTCTCGGCGCTCGAGAAGCTGATGGGCCTGGTGCTGACGGCGATCGCGGTGGAGATGGTGCTTGCGGGCCTGAAGCGCTATTTCATGGCGCCGCTGTAGGCCCCTCGCGCCTCACGGGCGCGTGGCGGTCGCGGCCGACAGATGTTGCCACGGCAGGTCGCCGGGGTCGGCCGCCATCGGCCCCGGCGCCTTTGCGACCAGGATCTGCGAGGCGATCGGCGCGAACGCGGCGCGAAAGTGCACCGAGCTCTTGTTGACGAGCAGCTTCATCTGCGCCGGCTCGACGCCGAGAAAGCGGTAGAGATCGAGGTCGAGCATCTGCGCCTTGCCGCTCGTCAGCAGGACCTTCACGCCGTCGACCTCGACGCAGGCCGACGCACCGAGCGTCATCGTGGCCCCGGCTGTCATCGGGCCGAACAGCGGCACGACGCCGCCGCTGACCGCGAGCACGCGGCAGCGTGCCGGCACGGGCGGGTCGGTCAGCTCGCCGCTCCAGGTGCGCACCGCGCGGCCGAGCTCGAGGACAAGCGTCGCGCCGACACCGGCTGCGCATGCCGCCGCGGCCGATGCCGGATCGAACAGCAGGCCGAGCGCGACACGCCCGGCCAGACGCTGCCCGGCGTTCGCCGCAAGCAGCGCGCGCAGCATGCCGGTGGTGTTGGAGTCGCCGCCGGCGCCTGGGTTGTCCTGCGTGTCGGCGATCACGACCGGCGCGTCGGCGGCTTCCGCGAGCGCGATTGCGCGTTCGACCGCGGCGTCGGGCGAGAGCACGTCGAGGCGCCAGCGCGCTCGCGCTTTCACCACGGTCTCGTGAAGCTGCTGAACCGCGCTGCGCGTCGTCGCGGCGTCGGCGCCGTAGCCGAACAGCACGGGGCCGCATTCGGCGAAGTCGGCGGCCGAGAAGCCCATCGAGAAGTTCAGCTCGACGTCGTGCTCGGCTTCGAGCCGTTCGATCAGCGTGATCACCTCGGAGGCCGGTTGCATCAGCGTGCACTGTGCGTTCAGCGGCAGCAGGAAGGGCACGCGCTCGGCGTGCACGGGGCGCGCGGCGGCCGGCGCGGCGAGCCGCCGCGCGAGCATCTGCGCGGCGCGCGCGCCGGTCTCGCGCATGTCGACGTGCGGGTAGGTGCGAAACGCCGTCATCGCGCTCGTCAGGTGCAGCATGCGTTCGGTGACGTTCGCGTGCAGGTCGAGGCTCGCGACGATGGGCAGGGCGGGCCTGGTGACCGCGCGGATGCGGTGCAGCAGCTCGCCCTCGGCATCGTCGGCGCATTCGGCGACGGCGGCGCCGTGCAGGTCGAGGTAGATCGCGTCGATGCCGCCGGCGTCGCTCAGCGCGCGCTGCAGGTCCTGCACGATCTCGCCGGCGATGCGCTCGAATGCGTCGGTCGTCACGCGGTTGGACGGCATCGCGCCCGCCCAGACCGAGGGCACGAGCGTCCAGCCCTGCTGCGCCGCTGCGCCGGCGAATCCGCCGATCGACATGCTGGTCGTTGCCATCGTGCGCAGCATCGTCTCGCCGCGCGAATAGGCGACGTAGCCGCCGCCGGCATTGAAGGCATCCCAGTCGGCCGGCGACGGCGCGAAGGTGTTGGTTTCGTGATGGAAACCGGCGACGAAGATGCGGGTCATGAGGAGCTCACCTTGGGATCAGAGGGTCGAAGCTCATGCGAGCTTCGCGATCTCGGCCTCGCTGAAACCGGCCGCGCGCCGGGCCGACAGGTTGAACGGCGCGCGCAGCCGCGGCGCGTCGTAACGGCGCGCGAGCTCGGGGTAGTGCGCTTCGGCGTCCAGCCCGTCGCGCTCGCACAGCCAGCGGTACCAGTGGTTGCCGATCGCGACGTGGCCGATCTCGTCGCGCAGGATCACGTCGAGGATCTCGACGGCGCGCACGTCGCCGCAGCGCGCGAGCTTGGCCTGCAGCGGCGGCGTCGCGTCGAGCCCGCGCGCTTCCAGCGTGCGCGGCACCAGCGCCATGCGGGCGGTGATGTCGTGCGCGGTGCGCTCGGTCATCAGCCACAGGCCGTCGTGCGCGTCGAAGCTGCCGTAGTCGGCGCCAAGCGCCTGCAGATGCGCGCGCAGCAGCGTGAAGTGCAGCGCCTCCTCGCTCGCGACCTGCAGCCAGTCGCGGTAGAACTCGACGGGCATTGCGGAAAAGCGCCAGACCGCGTCGAGTGCGAGGTTGATCGCGTTGAACTCGATGTGCGTGATCGCATGCAGCAGCGCCGCGCGGCCTTCGGTCGTGAACGGGGAGCGTGACGGAACCTCCTTCGGCGGGACCAGCCGCGGGAGGTCCGGCCGGCCAGGCAGCTCGGCATCGGGAGCGAAGGCCGCGTCAGGGTCGACGGCGCCGAGATCGAGCGAAGCAAACAGCGCACGGGCCTGCTGCGCCTTCAGGTCCGGGTCGCGCTCGCACAAGACCTGCAAAGCTTGCCTGCGAGGGTTCATCCGGCAATTATCGATGCCCGAGGGCACGTGGACCGTGCGTCCTGCGTCCGGGGTGCAGCACGGAGTTGGTGCGGATCGGCATACCGTTGCGACGAGCGCAAAGCTCCCTCATCTGAGGTGGTTCGAAGCGTTCGTCGATGGGTATGATCGCGTCGCCTTGCTTTGGATGTGCGGCTCGCCCCCGCGGTTGGTTCCTTTGGAGACTCGACGATGACCAAGGATGAGATCCTTGAGAAGCTGCAGGATGTGTTTCGCGACGTCTTCGAAGACGACGAACTCACGATACATCGCGCGAGCAGCGCCGACGATGTGGAGGGGTGGGATTCGCTGATGCACGTCTCCTTGATGATCAACGTCGAGCGCGCCTTCAAGGCCAAGTTCAGTACGACGCAGGTTGCGTCGCTGAAGAACGTTGGCGAACTGGTGGACTTGCTCGAATCCCGGCAGGCCGGTGCCTCCGGAGGGCCGGCGTGATCGAGGGGCGTCTTCACCACGTCAGCATCATTGTTCCCGACGACGAGCGGGTGCACGAGCTCGCGGCGCTGCTGGGGCTGAAGCTCGGGCGCAGGCAGTTCGTGGCGCAGTACGAGGCCGATTGCATCTTCACGACCGGCAGCAGCGGCGTGATCGAGTTCATCATCGCCAAGAGCGGCAAGCTCTCGAAGTTCAACAAGGGAATGGGCGGCCTGCATCACATCGCGATCGCCGTTCCAGATCTCGAAGTCACGAAGCAGCAGCTCGCAGAACAAGGCATTCCGCTGCTGGAGACCAAACCGGTCGACGCCGGGCCGATCTACATCAACTTTCTCGCCCCTGCCTACACCCGGGGCGTGATCGTCGAGTACGTCCAGGAGGTCGCGGCACAGGATGCGGCAGTCGATGGTGCTCGACCACTGGCCGCCGAGCCCCAGGCCGCCCTGACGACGGGATCGGACGGCGGGCGGCTGAGTGAGCGTGACATCTTCAAGAATGCGCGCTCCTTGCGCAGCGAAGGGCGTGCCGAGGAAGCCGCGCTGAGCCTGCGCGAAGCGCTGCGACGCAACTGGCTCTCGCCCGAAGGGATCGAGAAGGCAGGGCGTCACATCGCGGGCTTTCTCGACGAGAGCTCCGGCAAACCGCTCGATGTGCTGGTGCTGGGCCAGTGCACGACGCATTGGGTCGGCAACTGCCTCACTGCGGTGGGTTGGGGCTGCGGCGCAGCGGTGCGCACGGTGGACGGCCAATACGACAACGTCATTCAGGAACTGATGAACGCCGCCGCCTCGGGCCGGCGCTACGAAGCAGTCGTGCTGGTGCCCTGGAGCGAGCGGCTCCTCGGCGGCGAGCCGGGGGAAGGGGCGGCGCGCGCCGCCGAGGAACTGGCCTTCTGGCAGCGTGCCTGGCAGATCGTGACGACGCAGATGTCGTCACGGCTGATTCAGGTCGGCTACGACTGGGTCTCGCCGGGTGCGATGGGGCATCACTTGAGTGCTCGCCGGCAGGGCCCGGTGCAGATCGTCCGGCAAATGAATGAGAGCCTGCAGGCGGCACTTCCGCCTTCGGCATTCTTCGTCGACCTCGACCAGGCCTCCGGGGTGATGGGGCGCGACCAGTTCTACGACGCGCGTCGCTACGCATGGACGAAGCAACCGTTCAGCGAGGCTGGGGCGGTGCGTCTCGCTCAGCACCTCTGGTCGGGCATTCGGGCCATGATCAACGGTCCGAAGAAGGTGCTGGTGCTGGATCTGGACAATACCCTGTGGGGCGGCGTGGTCGGCGAGACCGGGCCTCTTGGCATCGAGGTCGGCGACGGGGCGTCGGGCGAATCGTTCAAGGCGTTCCAGCAGTACGCGAAAGCCCTGTCGCAGCGAGGCGTGCTTCTGGCGGTGTCGTCGAAGAACAACCCGGCCGATGCGCGCGAACCGTTCGAAAAGAACCCGGCGCTGCCCCTGAAGCTCAGCGACTTCGCCGCGTTCGAGGCGAACTGGGAGCCCAAGTCTGCCGCCATCGCGCGCATGGCCAAGACGTTGCAGCTGGGCCTCGACAGCTTCGTGTTCTTCGACGACAACCCCGCCGAGCGCGAACATGTCCGGCAGATGCTGCCGGAGGTCGAGGTCGTCGACGTCCCTGAGGAGCCCGCCCAGTACATTCGCGCGCTCGAGGCCGGCCAGTGGTTCGAGGCGCTCGACCTCACGGCCGAAGATGCCGAACGCACCGCGCAGTACCGCGCCGAGGCCGAAAGACGCGGGCTGCAAGAGAGCTTTGCGTCGATGGACGACTACCTGCGGTCGCTCGACATGCGAGGCGCGGTGCGTGAAGTCGACGAGGCCGATTTGCCGCGGGTGGTGCAACTGCTCGGCAAGACCAATCAGTTCAACCTGACAACGCGTCGGCACAGCCTCGAGGAGGTGCGCGCGTTGCTCGCGAGACCGCGCTCGATCGGGCTGACCGTCCGAATCGCCGATCGATTTGCCGATTACGGACTGGTCGCGGTCATTCTGGGCGTCGAACAGGAAGGCGAGACGGCACCGACCCTTCGCGTCGACACGTGGTTGATGAGTTGTCGCGTGATCGCGCGGACGGTCGAAGAGTTCTGCCTCAACGCCTTGTTGCACGCGGCTCGCGAGCGTGGCTTCGAGCGAGTCGTCGGGCACTATCTGCCGACCAAGAAGAACCAACTGGTCGCCGATCTCTACGACCGTCTGGGATTCGGCCGAACCGGCGAAGTGGCCGACAACGGCGTCGGTTATGCACTTGACGACATCGCTCAAGTGTCCGCGACCACTTTTGTCGCGCGACAAGGGTGAGCGACTACCTGATCGATCTGACGAAGGCGCCGTTCTGGCTGGCGCTGATCGTCGCCGCCGTCCTGGTTGCGCCGCTTGCACGCGGGCAGAGCCGCTCGCCGCTGTTTGCGCTGGTCAATGCCGGCTTCATCGCCACGTTGATGGGCTTGCAGGCGGCGCTGCTGATTCTCGCCGGGACTGCTGTCGTGTGGGCGCTCGCGTGGGCAAGCCGTCGAACGTCGAGTCGCATCGTCTGGGCTGCGCTCGGGCTCGCGCTGTGCTTGGGCTTGTTCCTGCTGCACAAGCTGCCCGGCTGGTCGGCGGCGCTGAACCTGTCTCGCGTCAATCCGTTGCTTTCGGTCATCGGCTTCTCGTACGTGACCTTGCGGATCATCGAGCTGTTTCGCGCGATGTACGAACAGCGCCATGAAGCGCCTGGGTTCATCGGCACGGTCAACTACCTGCTGCCCTTTCACATGCTGGCGGCTGGCCCGATTCAGGCGTACGACGAGTTCGCCGCGCAACCCAACGAACCGCGGCCGCTGACCAAGCTCGTGGTTCTCGAGGCCGTCGAGCGGATCGCGTTCGGCATCTTCAAGAAGTTCGTTCTCGCCTATGGCGTGCAGAAGCTCTTCCTGACCGACTTCACTGCCGGCGGAGCCTATTGGTTCTTCGAGGCGCAGATGTTCTTCATCTGGCTCTACCTCGACTTTTCAGCGTACAGCGACATCGCAGTGGGCGTAGGCAAACTGCTCGGCGTTCACACGCCGGAGAACTTCAATCAGCCCTACTTCGCGCGCAACATCACCGTGTTCTGGGAGCGTTGGCACATATCGTTGTCGATGTGGATCCGTCGCAACCTCTTCTTTCCGATCCAGGTCGCGCTGCTGCGACGCACCGAAGGCAAGTATCCGATGCTCTGCGGAGCGATCGGCTTTGCGGTGTCGTTCCTCCTGTGCGGCTTGTGGCATGGCATCGCGTGGAACTTCGTCGTGTGGGGCGTGATGCACGCATCCGGGTTGATCATCGTCAACGCCTACCGCAAGGCACTGAGTGATCGGCTGGGGTCGAAGGGCGTGAAGCGCTATCTGGCCAACCCGTACATCAAGGCGGTCAGCATGGCGATCACGTTCGAATGGGTGGCGATCTCCCACCTGACGTTCTTCTACCGCTTCTGAGCGGAGGGCTGTTGTCATGTCTGTTGTCATCGACAAGCTGCGAGACTGGGTGGTCCCTCCCGAACTGACGGTGTGGCGTTTCGCGGGACGGCTGCTGCTGATCGTCGCTCAGGTGTTGCTCGCGTATTGCTTCGCCGGGCAGTCCAACCCCTTCTTCTATCAGGCGTTCTGAGGCCGCGATGAAAGCCGTACTTGCACGCTTCGGCGTCGTGGCAGCCGTCGGGCTCGGGCTCGCGGCAGCCGTGGTGCTGATCAATCTCGTGCTGCACCTCAGCACGACCGTGGCGCCGGACTGGTTGCCGTATCGCCTGGCTGGCGCAGGCTATGCGAACGACATCACGCAGCGTGTCGAAGCTGCAGAGAGGCAATACCGGGACGGCAGCCTGCGTGACCAGAAGTACCTTTGTGCCCTGATCGGCCTGTCAGGGCTGCGCGAAGCGGTCGACCTGAAGGTCATGTCCGAGGTCAACGCAAACTGCCGCTACATCGGTCTCGGCGGGGCTGGGGCGGCAATGGAGACCATTGCAGAGGAGTCCAGCGGCTTCTTTGCGAGCAAGTTGCGGCCCGACGTGGCAGTCGTCGGGATCGCGGACTTCCTGCTCGTGAAACCGGCTCCTCCGGGAGCGGGCGGCGGCGCGGACGCTGCTCCGTGGATGGCTGCGCTGCGTGAAGGCAGGGTTCGCGATCTCGCACGGATGGCGCGAGACGGGCTCTGGTTCATCGAGCGCCGCCGTGACGTCAACGGCGCCGTGGAGGAGGCGCTGATCGCCGGCAAGATGAGCATCCTGCGCTTCCTGGGCGCGAGTGCGGCCTCGCAGCACAACCCTCTGGCCGATCCGTGGCGCGAGATGATTCGCAACGAGGTACCCGAGCATCCATCCGAAGCTGCCATGCGCGCCGGGATTGCCGGCTACGAGGCACGCAAGCTGTATGAGCCGGCGTCCTATCAGCCCCAACGCATTCAGCTGCAGACGCAGGCCTTGAACGAGCTGGTCCGCATGTTGCGGGCGCGGGGTACGACCGTGATCCTGGCGGTGATGCCGCAGCACTCTCGGTTGCGTGCGCGCCTTCCTGCGCAGGCAATGAGTGCCTTGAGGACGGGCCTGGACGAAGCGTTCGGTCCTTCCGCGCCACCCTTGCTCGATTTGCGCGAAGCAGTTCCCGATACCGGCTTTGCGGACATCGCGCACGTCAACACCGAAGGTCGCCGCATAGTCAGCCAGCGCATCGCGACTCAGATCGACTCGCTTGTTCCGCGAGGAAAACCGCCGCTCGCGCAAGGATCGTGAATCCCTAGAATCCTTCGTCTTTACGGAGGTGAACCATGGCGATCTACGAACTCGACGGACGCGAGCCGCAAATCGGTGACGGTGCCTGGGTGGCCGACAGTGCACAGGTCATCGGCAACGTCCGCCTCGAGGCTGGTGCCAGCGTCTGGTTCGGTGCCGTCGTGAGAGGCGACAACGAGGCCATGACCGTGGGCGCGAGATCGAACGTGCAAGAGGGCAGCGTTCTCCACTCCGACCCGGGCTTCCCATTGGTGATCGGTGATGACGTGACGATCGGCCATCAAGTCATGCTGCACGGATGCACGATCGGGGATGGAACGCTGATAGGCATCAACGCGGTCGTGCTGAACGGCGCAAGGATCGGAAAGAATTGCATCGTCGGCGCGAGTGCGCTTGTCACCGAAGGCAAGGAGTTCCCGGACGGCTCGATGATCATCGGCGCACCGGCGCGGGCGGTTCGGCAACTGACCCCGGAAGAGATGGCCGGGCTGCCGCGCATCGCCGAGCACTACGTCGCGAACGCGAAGCGGTTCATGACGGGGTTGAAGAAGATCGCATGAGCGAGTTGCACAAGTTCATCTTCGAGGGCATGGCGGTGCGCGGCATGGTCGTGCGGCTCACCGATGGCTGGCAGGAGGTGGTGAAGCGGCGGGCCGAGTCGGGCGAAGCCTTCGCGGCCCCGGTGCGCTCACTCCTGGGCGAGATGGCGGCGGCAAGCGTGCTGATGCAATCGAACATCCGCTTCGACGGCGCGCTGGTGTTGCAGATCTTCGGCGATGGGCCGGTCAAGCTCGCGGTGGCCGAGGTGCAGAGCGACCTGGCGTTTCGGGTCACCGCCAAGGTCGTTGCCTCGGTCGCCGAGACTGCGCAGCTCGAGGCCCTGGTGAACGTCCATGGCCAAGGGCGCTGCGCGATCACGCTCGATCCGAAGAGCAAGCGCCCGGGGCAGCAGGCGTACCAGGGGGTCGTCGCGTTGCACGGCGACAAGCGCGAGCCGCTGCAACGGCTCAGCGAAGTGCTGGAGCACTACATGCTGCAGTCGGAACAGCTCGACACGCGGCTGATCCTTGCGGCCGACGACTCGGTCGCGGCCGGCCTGCTGATTCAGCGCCTGCCGGTCGCGGGGGAACGCAACCTCGAGCGCTCCGGCGAACGTTCCGTCGCCGACGAAGACCAGATCGGCCGCAACGAAGACTTCAACCGCATCGCACACCTCGCCGCGACGCTCACGCGCGACGAGTTGCTGCAGCTCGACGCGAACACCTTGTTGCGCCGCCTGTTCTGGGAAGAGCCGCTGCGCCGCTTCCCCACCCTTGCCGGCGACGACGGCCCGCGCTTCGTCTGCTCGTGCTCGCGCATGCGCGTGGGCAGCATGCTGAAGAGCCTGGGCCGTGCCGAGATCGACGGCATCGTCGCCGAGCAGGGACGGGTCGAGATCGGCTGCGACTTCTGCGGGCTGAAGTACCACTTCGATCCGGTCGACGTCGGCGAGCTGTTCACGCCGGTGCGGGACCAGCCACCGAGCTCGTCGGCAACGCACTGAGCCTCGCGGCTCAGGGCGCGCCGCTGCGGCGGTCTTCAGCCGCCTTGACTCGCTGGCAGTGTGCTTCGCCGGCGTGCTCGGGCCTGCCGCACTCGCGCGACTCGCACACGGCCTGACTGATCGCGTTGCGGCCCGCGCAGACTTCCTGCGCCGTGCGCGGCGTCGCAGCCGGGGCAGGCGCGGGTGCCGGCTTCGCGGACGATTGGGCCGCTGCGCGCGCGCGGGCTTCCTCGGCGCGTTTGCGCGCGGCCTCCTGCTCTGCACCCTTCGCAGCCTGCTGTTCCTGCAAGGCCTTCGCTTTCGCGTCGCGAGCGGCCTTGGCCTTGGCCGCCTTGTCGCGCGCGTCGGCCTCACGGGTGCGCTGGGCATCGGCGTCCAGTGGGGCGACGATGGTTGCGCTGGCTGCTTCGGGGGCACGTGCGGGTGGCGCCGCAGGTGCGGATGCCGATTGTTGCGGCGGCGCCGACGCGGCCGCAGGGGCGGTGGGTGCTGTGTCGGAGGGCGTGGGTGCGCTCGCGGTGGTGGGTGCGACCGGCGCGGGAGCGGGTGCCGAGGCAGCCGGTGCCGGGC
>Ga0075370_10000705_pt1 | contig 13193 bp, 15 predicted proteins | sample EndMethybrTD3035_FD_71398 | JGI IMG/M metagenome (GOLD analysis project Ga0075370, IMG submission 71398) | Populus endosphere microbial communities from Tennessee, USA - Endosphere MetaG P. TD hybrid TD303-5 | ecosystem: Host-associated > Plants > Roots > Endosphere | place: USA: Tennessee... | reverse complement strand
CAAGTTGACATAATATACATTGTCGCGCTTATCAGGCAGATGCCCGAAAAGCGATCACTCCTCAGACGCTGCCGCTGCCTCCACCGCATCGTCGAACGCCACTGTCTCGTCGGCAGCCGGTTGCGGCGCGTGGGGCTTGTCCAATGGCCTGCAGATGCGGCTGTGCAGCCGCGAAAGGCGCTCGGAGCGCTCGATGGCTGCGAACACCGCAGCCGGATCCATCATCAGCGCGAACGGGTTCGATTCGACTTGGGTCTGCGACATGTTGGGCACTCCTGGTGCGGTGTTGAACGCCTCCAATGTAGGCCGCGTGTTCATCGCGCAGAAGTCGGCGCCCAGCCAAAGGCCGCGTAAGGCAGATTCCTAGGGGCGCGTCATCACGGCGCGCGGCGTGTCAGGGTTTCAGCGCTGCAGTTTCTGCAATCTGGCAGTCAGTGCATCACGCCCGGCCAGCTTTGCGAAGTCGGCGGCGCGCAGGTCGCGCTGGTTGCGGCGATTGGGGTCGGCGCCGCGGTCGAGCAACAACTTCACGCTGTCTTCGCTGCCGTATTGCGAGGCCATCATCAGCGGCGTCGTTCCGTTCGGCGACGCTGCATCGACTTCTGCGCCGCGCTCCAGCAGCAGGCGCACGAGCCCAGGTTCGGGCCCGGTAGCGGCGTAATGCAGCGGCGACCAACCGCTTTGATTGACCTTGGCGCCGCGCTCCAGAAGCATCTTTGCGCCCGTCATGTCGCCCTTGAGCGCGGCCATCATCAGCGCCGACTCGCCGGCCTGGTTCAACGCATCGATCTTCACGCTCGGCTGCTCGAGCAGCAGCTTCGCTGCCTTCAGCGAGCGTTCCTGCATGGCCATCGTCAAGCCGGGCTGGCCTTTCTCGTTGACCGTGTTGGGATCGAAGCCACGTTGCAGGAGCGCCCCGAGCGCTGCCGTGTTGTCGTTGCGGATGGCGATGAAGAAGTCTTCGTATGACCCTGCGACGGCGCCAGAAACTCCAACTGCCAGAATAAGATAAACAAACTTCTTCAAGTAGTTCATGAGCGTCATGACAAAGATGTAACAGAAGATCGAGGGAGCTTGAACAGCTGTTCGAAGTTCCGACTCGTCGCCTCGGCGATAGTTTCGACCGATAACGATTTGAGTTCCGCGATCTGCCGCGCCACGTACGGCACGTACGCTGGGCTGTTGGTCTTGCCGCGGTACGGCACTGGTGCGAGATACGGACTGTCGGTTTCGATGAGGCAGCGGTCGAGCGGAACGAATCTCGCCACCTCGCGCAGCTCGTGCGCGGTCTTGAAGGTCAGGATGCCGGAGAACGAGATGAAGAAGCCCAGGTCGAGCGCAGCGCGCGCCACGGCCTGCGTTTCGGTAAAGCAATGGAACACGCCACCGCACGCAGCAGCGCCCTCCTCCTCCAGGATCGCGACGGTATCGTCCGAAGCGCTGCGCGTGTGAATGATCAACGGCCGCATCGATCTCCTCGCCGCGCGCACGTGCACGCGCAGACGCTCGCGCTGCCACTCCATCTCGGCGACGCTGCGCCCGTTCAGGCGGTAGTAGTCGAGGCCCGTCTCGCCGATCGCCACCACGCGTGGCCGAGCGGCAAGCGCCAGCAGGTCATCGACGCTGGGTTCGCGCACGTCTTCGTTGTCGGGGTGCACGCCGGCGCTGCACCAGAAGTTTTCGTAGCGCATGGCCAGTGCGTGCACGTCGTCGAACTCTTCGAGCGTGGTGCAGATGCACAGCGCGCGGTCGACCTGCGCGGCCGCCATGTCGCGGCGGATGTCGTCTATCCGCGCGCTCAGCTCGGGAAAGCTCAGATGGCAGTGGGAGTCGACGTACATGCAAGCTGCCGAAACCGCCGGCGCACCTCAGCAGGCGCCGCCGGCTCGTTCTCTTTCGTCAGATCGTCTGCGTGGGCTTGGCCGACGAGATCGAGGTGCCGAGCACCTCCTCGATCTTCAGCCGCAATGCGCGCGTCTTCTCGTCGGTCGGGAAACGAACGCCCACGCCCTGCGTGCGCCCGCCCGAAGCGTTGGCCGGCGTGATCCAGCCGACCTTGCCCGCCACCGGATAGCGCTGCGGGTCATCGGGCAGTGAGAGCAACAGGTAGATGTCTTCGCCGAGCTTGTACTCGCGCGTGGTCGGCACGAAGAGCCCGCCGTCGGAGAACACCGGCATGTAGGCGGCGTACAGCGCGCTCTTCTCGCGGAACACCAGCTGGATCACGCTCGGCCGAGCGGCGCTGGCTCCCGGTGCGTTGACGGGCGGCAGGCTGCGTCCTGGGGTGTCACTCATGCGCGCGAGTGTACCGAATCGACCTTCGCCGAGGCACTGCGCGGCCAGGCCGCCTCGAACGCGCGAGCCCCCTGCTCCACCAGCGACTCCGCAAGCAGCCCCGCATTCCACGGGTGCTCGGCAAAGCGGGCGGCGCGCTGGAGCTCGCGCTCCCAGGCGTGCAACGGCTGCGCCGCAGCGCTGTCGCTGTGCGGCGACGCGCCCTTCAGTGACCCAGCCGGAAAGTAGCGCGGCGCAGCGCCCGCGGCCACGCACAGCGCGTCGTGGCAGAGCTTCTGCAGCGACTCGATCAGGCGCGGCAACGGCCAGCCCGCAACGGCTGCCACTGCGCCGCGTTGCACCAGCACAGGCAATTGGCTCCAGAGCGCAGCGTCGATGCCTTCGTGGCTCCATGCGAGCGCGTCCTGCGGTTGCCCGCCGGCTGCGGCGAGCAGCACGGCCGGGTCTGCCACACCTTGGCGGCGCAACCATTCGATCGCGACCTCCGTTGCCGGCAGGGTCAAGGTAACGGCCTGGCAGCGGCTGCGGATCGTCGGCAGCAATGCGTCGGGCGCACCGCTGCTCAGAACGAAGCGTGCGTCACCCGGGGGCTCTTCGAGGGTCTTCAGCAGCGTGTTCGCCGAGATGCCGTTCATGCGCTCGGCGGGGTGCAACACGACGACCTTGCCTCGTCCGCGTGCCGATGTGGTCTGCGAGAACACCACCGCCGCGCGCACGGCCTCGACCTTGATGTCTTTGCTCGGCTTGGCCTTGGAGGCTTTGTCGCCGCTATCGTCGGCCTCGGCGTCGGGCTCCCAGCCGAGCGCGGCGCGCAATGCCTCGGGCACCAGCACCAGCAGGTCAGGATGCGTTCGGGCCGCAACGAGGCGGCACGCCGCGCAACGGCCGCACGGCCGCAACGTGCTGTCGTCTTGCGACGTCTGCGGCACAGCCTCGCACAGCCAGCCCTGCGCAAGGCCGAGCGCCAGCTCGAACTGGCCGACGCCGCTCGGCCCATGCACCAGCAGCGCATGCGAACGCTGTTCGCGCAGCGCGCGCTGCAGCGCAGCGGCGAGCCACGGCAGCGCCGCGGGGTCGGCCGTGGTCTCTACCATCCGCGTGCGCTCAGAACGGCATCGATCTGCCGCCAGACGGCATCGCGATCAGGCGCCGCATCGATCCGCGCAAAACGTTGCGGCGCGGCGCTGGCCCGCGCCGCGTAGGCGCCGCGAACACGCTCGAAATACTCGACGTCCTGCTGCTCGAAACGGTCTGCCGCGCGCGCCTGGGCGCGGCGTTGTGCCGCAATGGCGGGCGGCAGATCGAACCAGATCGTCAGGTCGGGCTGGCGCACGCCGTCGCCGGTGCCCTGCACCCAGGCCTCGAGTTGCTGGAGCTGCGAGACGTCGGCGCCACCACCGCCGCCTTGGTAGGCGAAGGTGGCATCCGTGAACCGATCGCACAGCACGGTGTCGCCGCGCTGCAGTGCGGGCTCGATCACTTCCCGCAGGTGGTCGCGCCGCGCCGCGAAGACGATCAGGCATTCGGTGAGCGTGTCCATGGGCTCGTGCAGCACGAGCTCGCGAAGCCGTTCGGCGAGCCGCGTGCCGCCCGGTTCGCGAGTGCCGACGACGTTCGCGCCAGCCCGGCGCAGCCGCTCGGCCACCTCAGAGATGTGGGTCGACTTGCCGGCGCCGTCGATGCCTTCGAAAGTGATGAAGCGGGCGGTCATGGGAGCTGGTTCACTTGCCGCGCTGCGGTGCGCGCTGGTATTGGTTCACGGCCCGGTTGTGGTCTGCGAGAGTGTCGCTGAACTCGCTGCTGCCATCGCCGCGCGAGACGAAATACAGCGCTTTCGTGGTGTCCGGGCGCACGGCTGCGAGCAACGCGGCCTTGCCCGGCATTGCGATCGGCGTAGGCGGCAGGCCGGCGCGCGTGTAGGTGTTGTAGGGCGTGTCGGCCTGGAGGTCACGCTTGCGAAGGTTGCCGTCGAATGCGGTGCCCAAGCCATAGATCACGCTCGGGTCGGTCTGCAGCGGCATGCCCAGGCGCAGGCGGTTGGCGAAGACGCCTGCGACGCGGCCACGGTCGGCTGCAGTGCCGGTTTCCTTCTCGATGATCGACGCGAGCACGAGTGCCTCTTCTGCGCTCTTGAGCGGCGTGTCGGGTGCGCGTTCGGCCCACGCAGCGTCGAGGCGCTTTTGCATCGCGTGGAAGGCGCGCTTGAGTACCGCGAGGTCGCTCACGCCCTTGCTGTATGCGTAGGTGTCGGGGTAGAAGCGCCCTTCCGGCGCGACGCCGGGGGCGCCGAGTGCAGCCATCAACTGCTCGTCGCTCATCGTCGCGGTGGTTGGCTTCAACGAATCGGCCTTTGCCAGTTCGGCGCGGAACTGGCGGAAGGTCCAGCCTTCGATCAGCCGCGCGACAGCCAGCGTCTCGTCGCCGCGCACCATCTTGTTCAGCAGCGCAAGCGGTGTCGTGCCTCGGCCGATCTCATAGCTTCCGGCGCGGATCTTCCGTGCCTGGCCCGACCAGCGAAACCACTCGTACAACAGCAGCGAGGGCGCATCGACGCCCGCCTGCACCCACGCCTGCGCAATCTCGCGCGGCGGCGTGCCGGGGTCGATCGAGACTTCGACGGTGTCGCTCGCGAGCGGCAGCGGACGGTTCAGCCACCAGTATGCAGAACCCCCCACGCCGAGGAAGGCGAGCAGCAACAGAACCAGCAGGAGGCGCAGCAACTTCAACAACAAGATCACCTACGCGTCGACGCGCCGGCGCGCCGAAACCCCTGAGCCACAAGAATCATGGGCGCTGATGATAATCGGGCATGCTTTCTCCAACGGTGTATCAAGGCGCGTCCGTACTGCAGCACCTGGGCGTGATCCGTGCGCGCGGTGCCGATGCTGCGAGCTTCCTGCAGGGCCAGCTCACCAACGACGTGATCACGCTTGGCCCCGAGCGCGCACGTCTCGCCGGCTTCTGCTCGGCCAAGGGCCGTCTCCAGGCGAGCTTCTGGGTCGTGCGGCCCATGCCCGACGAGCTGCTTCTGATCTGCTCGGCCGACCTGCTGGCGCCCACGCTGAAACGCCTGTCGATGTTCGTGCTGCGCGCAAAGTGCAAGCTCGACGATGCGAGCGCGGAGCTGCCGTTGCTCGGCGTGGTTGGCAGCGCGGACGGCACGGGCCTCGTGACATCTCTCTTGCCATCAAGCGGCGCGCCATGGCACGTGCAAGACACCGCCCACGGCCGGACGATCCGCCTGCCCGATGCTGCCGGGCAAGCTCGCTGGCTCGTGATCGGCGCACCCGAGAGCGCGTCGCTAGCGCTCCCCGCACTCCCACTCGACACCTGGCGCTGGCTGGACGTACAAGCCGGCGTGCCACTGATCCAGTCCGCGACCGTCGACCAGTTCGTGCCGCAGATGCTCAACTACGAGATCCTCGGCGGCGTCGACTTCAAGAAGGGTTGCTACCCCGGGCAGGAGGTCGTCGCGCGCAGCCAGTACCGCGGCACGATCAAGCGCCGCATGTTCTTGTTCGACACCAGCGGTGACACCACCCCAGGTGCCGAACTCTTCGACGCGCGCGATGCAGCTCAGCCCGCCGGCATGGTGGTCAATGCCGCGCCGAACCCCGAAGGCGGTTGCAGCGTGCTCGCCGAGGTGAAGCTCGCGATGCTTTCCGACGGTGCCCCGCAGCTCCATCTGGGCAGCGCTGCCGGACCCGCATTGACGCTGCGCGAGCTGCCGTACGTGGTGCCGCACGAGGCCGTCGAGGTGCCCTGACGAGGCACCCGCTCTCCCTCGCGCGGCAACAATCGTCAACAATTCACAACGGGTCCGGATCCGAGCTGACGCCCGGGCACACGATGCGCGAGCTGTTCATCTACTATCGCGTTCACTTGCAGGCAGTGCCTGCGGCGAAGACCGCCGTCGCCGCCATGCAGGAGCGCTTGCGGCAACGCCATCCGGGGTTGAACGCGCGGCTGATGTGCCGTGCTGAAGCAGACACCGCCCCGGGTGCCACGCCGACCCAGACCTGGATGGAAACCTACGCGATCGATCCGATGACGCACCCTGCTGGAATCACCCGCGAGCTTCAGGCCGAGATCGACACCGAAGCGCGCGTGCTGGCGGTGTGGATCGATGGCGCTCGCCACACCGAGGCGTTCCTCCCATGTGCCTGGTAGCGCTCGCCATTGATCACGATCGGCGCTTCCCCTTGGTGGTGGCGGCGAATCGCGATGAATTCTTCAGCCGCCCTGCCAACCGCCTCGCGTGGTGGAACCCGGACAAGGGCGAGGCGCCGATTCTCGGCGGCCGCGACCTCGAATCGGGCGGCACCTGGATGGGCCTCACGCAGCAAGGCCGCTTCGCCTTTCTCACCAACGTGCGCGATCCGCGCCGTCACGATCCTCAGGCGCCCTCGCGCGGGACCATCGTGCCGGCCTGGCTGTCGGGCCGCGAGACGACCGACCGCTTCTGGATGCGCACGGCCTTGTCGGGCCACAACGGCTTCAACCTCGTCGCTGCGGACTTCACGCAAGGCGAGTGCTTCTGGGCTTCGAGCACCGAGCCGTATCCGCGCCGCCTGCAGCGCGGCGTGTACGGCCTCTCGAACGGCGGGCTCGACACGCCGTGGCCCAAGGTGCAGACCCTCAAGGCGCGCGTACGCGCGAGCCTCGCCACGGCAACGACCGTCGATGCGCTGGCCGCGCGGCTCTTCGCCGCGCTCTCCGACCGCGAAGTGGCATCCGATGCCGAACTGCCGCAGACCGGCGTTCCGCAAGAATGGGAACGCGCCCTATCGGCCGCGTTCGTTCGCAGCCGCGACCAAGCCTACGGCACGCGCTGCTCGACCTTGATCATCACCGAGCGCAGCGGGCGCAATCCAGTCACGCACGTGTTCGAGCGCACCTTCAGCACCACGAGCGACGTGGCGCTGCTGCGCCGGGCGACTCTGCGCAACTGGCCCCCGCGTTATCGCACCGAAGACGCGATGGCCACGGACCCGCAGGCCGTGGTTTCCGAATCGGCGATCGACGTTGTGGCGCCGGTCACGAGCCCGGGCAAGCGCACGCGCGTGCGCTCGCTGCTCAAACCCGAGCCGGGGCGTGTCAGCCGGCCGGTCGCGCTGACGGACTGATCAAGGCCCGGGCCAGATCAAAGCACTCGCCGCATCTCGATGTGCGCGATGCCGGCTTCCTCGAACACCGCGCCGTGCGGCGCGAACCCGGCACGCAGATAGAAGTTCTGCGCCGCCGTCTGCGCATTCAGCATCAACTCGCGCACGCCTCGTGAACGTGCGGCCTGGATCAACGCGTCGAGCACGTGGCGGCCCACCCCACCGCTGCGCACGAGACGGCTTGTCGCCATCCGACCGATGCGTGCGGGCGCGTCCTGCTGCAGGATCAGCCGGCCCGTGGCGAGCGGCAGGCCGAAGCGGTTGAACGCCACCGCATGAATCGCGTCTGCATCGGCGGCGTCCCACTCGAGCTCCGCCGGAATCTTCTGCTCGACCACGAACACCTCGCTGCGCAACGCGCGCGCCGGCTCGCCGAGTTCGCTCCAACTGCCGGTGCGCACGTCGAGCATCGGCTCGCCGGCTTCGAACCCGAGCAGCACTTTGCGCAGCGAGTCCGGTACCGGCTTGGACGTCTGGCTGTGCGGATCTGCAAACACGTAGACCAGTTCGCCGCTGACCAGCAGTTCTTCCTGCCGAAACACCGCTCCGGTGAACAGCATCGACGAGTTGCCGATACGCGAGCAGCGCATGCCGACGTCGAGAACGTCGTCGTACCGCGCCGACCCGAGGTACTCGAGCGTCGCCTTGCGCACGTAGAGATCGCCACCCAGCGCTTCCATCGTCTGTGCGTACGGCATCGCCAGGGCGCGCCAGTAGGCTGCGACCGCGGTGTCGAAGTACATCAGATAGTGGCCGTTGAAGACGATCTTCTGAGCATCGATCTCGGCCCAGCGCACGCGCAGCCGGTCGAAGAACCGGAATTCTTGCTTGTTCATCGCGCGGATTGTGCGGCGAACGCGGCCTTCAGTGCCGCACCGATCACCGCCTGCGACGCAGCCGCCTCGGGTAGCACACGGCCCATCTTGATGAAGTCGTGCGTCATCCCGCGCACCAGGTCGAGCTCCACGGGCACACCTGCAGCACGCAGCTTGTCGGCGTATGCGATGCCTTCGTCGACCAGTGGGTCGCACTCGGCGAGCACCACGCAGGCCGGCGCAACGTCGTCGACGTCATCCGCCTCGAGCGGCGCGAAGCGCCAGTCGAGGCGCTGCTCGTGCGCGACGTACTGGTCGAAGAACCACGCGATGGTCTCGGCATCGAGCAAGAAGCCATGCGCGAACTCGCGATGCGAGGGCGTGTCGGCGAACGCGGTAGTGCCCGGAGTGATCAGCACCTGCAGGCAAAGCGGTATGCCGAGGTCGCGTGCGTGGATCGCCGCGGCCGCCGCGAGTGTGCCGCCGGCGCTGTCGCCGCCGACGGCCAGGCGTGACGGGTCGAGACCCAGCTCACCTGCATGCTCGGCGAGCCAGCGCAATGCGGCCCAGGTGTCGTCGACCGCGCACGGGAACCGGTGCTCCGGCGCGAGCCGATAGTCGAGCGCGAGCACCGCAGCGCCGGAGCGCAGCGCGATCTGCCTGCACAGGCTGTCGTGGGTCTCGAGGTTGCCGATCGTGAAACCGCCGCCGTGCGTGTAGAGCAGCACCGGCAGCGCCTCGTGCGACGGCGCGTACAGGCGGGCACTCAGCGGCGTTGCGTCGCCGCCCGGCAGCTGCACGGGCTCGACCCTCGCGAGCGCAGCGCGCGGCGGCTCGAGTACTTCGGCGCCAGCGGTGTACGACGCGCGCGCCTGCGCGACGCTCTGCGTGTGAAACGCCGGCCGGTTGGCACGGCGGATGTTGTCGAGCAGCGCAGCCATGCGGCGCGTCAGAAGATGTCGGCTCGTGGCTTGCGTCATTGCTAAGAAAATGTCGGCGCGAGTGTGCCAGACTGGCACAGCACATACGGAGACATCATGGCTTTCATCAACTACATCACCCAGGTGCAGCTCGACTTCGGCGCGGTGAAGCTGCTGCCCCAGGAATGCGAGCGCATCGGCATTCGCCGCCCGTTGATCGTCACCGACGCCGGCGTGCGCGCGGCCGGCGTGCTCGACAAGGCGATCGCCGCACTAGGCACGTTGCCGCACGCGGTGTTCGATCAGACGCCGTCGAACCCCACCGAAGCCGCCGTGCACGCCGCGGCGCGCCTGTTCAACGAGCACGGGTGCGACGGGCTGATCGCGGTCGGGGGCGGCTCGAGCATCGACCTCGCCAAAGGCGTCGCGATCGCCGCGACGCACGAGGGTGCGCTGAAGACCTACGCGACCATCGAAGGCGGCAGCCCGAAGATCAGCGAGCGCGTCGCACCGCTGATCGCCGTGCCGACGACCGCCGGCACCGGCAGCGAGGTCGCGCGGGGCGCGATCATCATCGTCGACGACGGCCGCAAGCTCGGTTTCCACAGCTGGTTCCTCGTGCCGCGTGCCGCCATCTGCGACCCCGAGCTGACGCTCGGCCTGCCGCCGATGCTGACTGCCGCGACTGGCATGGACGCGATCGCGCATTGCATGGAAACCTTCATGGCGCCGGCGGTGAACCCGCCGGCCGACGGCATCGCGCTCGATGGCCTCGAGCGCGGCTGGGCCAGCATCGAGGCCGCTACGCGCGACGGCGGCAACCGCCAGGCGCGCTGGAACATGATGAGCGCGAGCATGCAGGGTGCGATGGCATTCCAGAAGGGCCTCGGCTGCGTGCACAGCCTGAGCCACAGCCTGGGCGGCGTGAACCCGAAGCTGCATCACGGCACCTTGAACGCGATGTTCCTGCCGGCAGTCGTGCGCTTCAACGCCAGCGCGGAGTCGATCGTCGCGGACAAGCGCCTCGCCCGGCTCGCTCACGCGATGGGGATCGGGCGCAGCGATGCCGCGGGCACCGAGATAGCCGATGCGCTGCGCGAGATGAATGCCCGCCTCGGCTTGCCGAGCGGGCTTGCGGCGATGGGTGTCGAGCGCAGCTGGTTCGAGCGCATCATCGACGGGGCGATGGCCGATCACTGCCACAAGACGAACCCGCGGATCGCAACGCGCGAGGAGTATCGCGAGATGCTCGAAGCGTCGATGTAGAGGGAACGGTCAGCTCCGTTCGGGCTGAGGTATCGCAGCCCTTCGACAAGCTCCGAACGAGCGGCCTTGGTCAGAACAGCGAGTCCCGATCGATCCCTTGTCGCGCCATTCGGCGCTTGAGCTTGAGCAACGCTTCCTGCTGGATCTGCCGAATCCGCTCGCGCGTGAGCCCGAGCCGCTCAGCCAGGACCTCGAGCGTTTCGGGTTCGCGATCGCCCAGGCCGTAGCGCCCCGCGACCACTTCGCGCTCGCGTTCGTTCAGCTCGTCGAGGCCGTGGTGCAAGAGGATGTCGATCTCGTGGCTCAGCGTGTGACCCATCGGGTCGCTCGAGCCGTCATCGGCCACGCCGTCGAGCAAGGTCTCCGAGTGTCCGTCGGCTTGGCCACGCTCGATCGGCGCATCCAGTGAGGTCGGTTGTTCGGCATAGCGCAAGAGGTCGCTGACCTCCTGCACCGGACGGCCGACTGCGGCTGCGACATCTTCGACACGCACCGGCCCTTCCCCGCCGCGCCCCGCAGCCGCCGACGACGCCTCCAGCGCACGCCGCGCCTTCAGCACGTGGTTGAGCTCGCGCACCACATGCACCGGCAGCCTCACGAGGCGAGCCTGATGCATGATCGCCCGCTCGATGTTCTGCCGCACCCACCACGACGCATACGTCGAGAAGCGGAACCCGCGATCAGGCTCGAACTTGCTGATCGAGTGCATGAGGCCGAGGTTGCCTTCCTCGATGAGGTCGGTCATCGGCAGGCCGCGGCCGAGGTAGTTCTTGGCGATGCTCACGACCAGCCGCAGGTTGTGCTCGATCATCGCCTGACGGGCCGCAAAGTCGCCGTTGCGCGCGCGCGTGGCCATCTCGAATTCCTGCGGTGGCGTCAGCAACGGAGCCCGGCGGATTTCGCGCAGGTAGATCTGCAGCGTGTTGCTGGCATCGACATCGCCGGGGGCCAGGTCGGCGCGTTCGGTGGTGGTGGCAGCAGTCGTCTCGTCTGCATCGAGGCCGTCGGCGCGACCTCCACGCTCTGCGGCCTGGGCCTCGATCAGCAGTTCGATGCCGGGCTCGACGGGTTCAGGCGTCGCGAGCTCGGCGTTCAGCGTTGCAGCGACATGCCCGTTCGCGGTGGCGGCGGACTCGGCCGCACGAGCTGGCGCCAATCCAGACCCATCGAGCAGCGTGCGCTTTCGGGCCATGGTCCACCTCGATGCACCTGCGCCGTCAGCGCGGCGGAAGCAACTTCGCCGGATCGATCGGCTTGCCTTGGCGCCGGATCTCGAAGTGCAGCCGCACGCTGTCGGCATCGGTCGAGCCCATCTCGGCGATCTTCTGCCCCTTGCGCACAGCCTGGTCGTCTTTGACGAGCAGCGTCTGGTTGTGCGCGTACGCAGTGAGGTACGTGTTGTTGTGCTTGATGATCACGAGGTTGCCATACCCGCGCAGCCCGGCACCGGCGTAGACGACGCGCCCATCGGCTGCGGCGAGAACCGGGTCACCGGCCTTGCCGCCGATCTGCAGCCCCTTGACCTTGCCTTCTTCGAACCCACCAACCACCGGGCCGCTCGACGGCCACGCCCAGTTGACGTCGTCGTCGCCGTCGCGTGGTGCGGCAGCGGTGGCGGTCGAGACAGTCGCGGGCGGTCCCGAGCTTGCCGGAACACCGCTCGCCGCGACCGGTGCGCCCTTGGCGTCCAGCGGTTTGGTCTCGACCTTGGCCGTAGCGACCGGCTTGGTCGCTGCCGAGTTCGGATCGACACCTGGAGGCACCACGCGCAGCGTCTGGCCGACCTCGATGATGTTCGGGTTCTCGAGGTTGTTCCACTTGACCAAGTCTTTCCAGTTCTGGCCATTCTCGAGACCGATGCGGATCAGCGTGTCGCCCGGCTTGACGGTGTAGTAACCGACCTTGCCGGCGTTCTCGGCGCCCGGCAACGGCTTGGTCGCATCGACAGGTGCCGACGCTGCAACCGCCGGCGCAACCGCCATCGTGGCAGCGGGCGCGCGAGCTCCGGCGTTGCGGTCTTCGACCGGCGCGCGGTTATGCGTGGTGCCGCAGCCCGCGATTGCGAACATTGCCACCATCACGCACCCCAACCGCTTCAATTCGCTCAGCATTCGTTCGCTTCCAGGAGGCCTTGTGGGCCTGCATCAACCGGCCAGGCCGGATTTTAGGGGGACGAAGTGAACGGCCTCATAGACCGCCTGCTCGATCCCGTGTTCATGTCTGTCCATCACCATCAACACCTGCCGCTCGCTGCCCGCCTGGCGCACCGGCGAGACGAGACGTCCGCCGATCGCCAGTTGTTCGAGCCACGCGGGCGGCACCGAATCGCCTCCCGCAGCGGCAATGATGCTGTCGTACGGCGCATTCGGCGGGTGTCCGCGCATGCCGTCACCATACACCAGCCGCAGGTGCGCCGGCCGCAGCGGCGCGAGCAACTCGCGTGCCTTGTCGTGCAGCGGGCGCAGCCGCTCGATCGAGACGACGTGCTGCGCAAGCGCCGACAGCACCGCCGCCTGATAGCCACAGCCGGTGCCGATCTCCAGCACACGACCGAGTTGCTGCGTGCGACGCGCGTTCGCGCCGCCCAGCAGGAGTTCAATCATGCGGGCGACGACCGATGGTTTCGAGATCGTCTGGCCGTGGCCAATTGGCAGACTCGTGTCTTCGTATGCCTGCGTGACGAGCGCGGCATCGACGAACTGATGGCGCGGCACCTGCGCCATCGCGGCGAG
>Ga0075370_10000704_pt1 | contig 13194 bp, 11 predicted proteins | sample EndMethybrTD3035_FD_71398 | JGI IMG/M metagenome (GOLD analysis project Ga0075370, IMG submission 71398) | Populus endosphere microbial communities from Tennessee, USA - Endosphere MetaG P. TD hybrid TD303-5 | ecosystem: Host-associated > Plants > Roots > Endosphere | place: USA: Tennessee... | reverse complement strand
GTCAATGACCGGACCGACCGCTACGGCGGTTCGATCGAAAACCGCAGCCGTTTCATGCTCGAACTCATCGAGCAGGTGCTCAAGGTCGTCCCGGCCAACCGCGTGATCGCCCGGATTTCGCCCTCGCGCTTCATGGGCGGCGTCTACGAATGGCCCGATGTCGACGAAATGCTCGCCTATCTCATCCCGGCGCTGCGCCAGCGGGGCCTGCAGGCGCTCGACGTCAGCTGCGCCAATTCGGACTATTTCCAGACCTCGGGCAAGATGATCCGCAAGATCCGGCCGATGTGGGACGGTGTCATCCTCGGTGGTGCCTCGCTCAGCCCGCAGCAGGCCGAAGAGGAGCTAGAGGCCGGGCTGGTCGATCTCGTCACCTGGGGCCGGGCGTTCATCGCCAACCCCGATCTGGCTGCGCGCATCGAGGCCCAGGCGGATCTCATGCCTTTCGACGATTCGATGCGCGAGACGATCGTCTGAGCGAATGATCCCGTGAGGCGCCGAGGCGCGATCTCATCTCATGAAAGCACATCCATGACGAAATTCAGCAAAATAGCCGCATTCGGTGCGGGCAGTGGCCTGAAGGACCTGCTCACGCTGATCCCCGAAGACGTCGAGTTCGTCGCTATCGGCGATAACGACCAGGCGCGCCACGGGCAGTCCGTGGGCAACGTGCCCGTGGTTCCCGCGGCCGATCTTGCCACGCTGGACTACGACGCGCTGGTCATCACCACGAGCTCCGTCGATCCGGTACGCGCGCAGCTCATTGCGCTGGGCGTGGCCCCCGAGAAGATCGTCGCGCTGTGCCCCAGCGGCAGTGCCGAGCTGGTGGACCAGGTGAACGCCGACATCGTCCGCCTCAATGAGGGCCTGGGCATCAACCTGCCGGCCGCGGGCATCGCAACGATGTACCTTCGCTTCGAAAGCGAAAACCTCAAGGCCTCGGCCTGGCCGGTCGATTTCGTGCGCAATCAGACCTTCAACCTCTGCGCGGAACAGATCGCGGCGCGCGGCGTCGCCGGCTCGGTTGCCGAACTCGGCGTGTTTCGCGGCGACCAGGCGCACCTGATCTCGCGACTGTTCCCCGATCGGCCGTTTCACCTGTTCGACACCTTCGAAGGCTTCGCCAAGGCCGATCTGGGCGCGGAAAAGGCCGCCGGCTTCTCTGCCGCCAGCCTGGGCGACTTCGCCAACACCAGCATCGACCTGGTGATGGGCAAACTGCATCAACCCGAGCGCGTCGTGGTCCACCAGGGATTTTTCCCCGCAACCGCGGAGGGCGTCGAAGACCGGTTCGCTTTCGTCAGCCTGGACGTCGATCTGCACGATCCCACCGCTGCCGGCCTCGAATTCTTCTACGAGCGGCTCAATTCCGGCGGCTTCATTTTCGTGCATGACTACAACAACGGCCGCTACAACGGCGTGCGCAAGGCGGTGGAAGATTTCGTCGCCAGGACCGATGCCTGCACGCTGCCGCTGCCCGACTTTTCCGGCTCGATCGTGGTGATAAAGCCCTAAATGGGGCTTTGCCGTGATCGATCCGCATAGCGAGGCACTCGTCGCCGGCCTTGGGGGGCCGCGCGCATGGTGAGGGGGTAGATGATTTCAGAGCGCTCCGCGTCCGCGGCAGGATCGCGCTGGCTGGCATGGCTGCTGGCGGCAATCCTCGTGGTCGCCTTCCTCCTGCGCCTGCAGAGCATCCACTTCGGGCTGCCCGCGCTCAACGACCCCGACGAGCTGACCTTCGAGCTCGGCGCGCTCAAGATGCTGCGCGGGCCGACGCTCAATCCGGGCTGGTTCGGCCATCCCGCTACAACAACGATGTATGTGCTGGCGCTGGTCACTGCGGCCGTATTCGGTATCGGCCATCTTGTCGGGAAATTCCCGACGGTCGGCAGCTTCGCCGATGCGATCTATGCCGACCCGAGCTGGGTAATGCTGCCCGGGCGAATAGCCATGGCGGTTTTCGCTGTGGCGACGATCTACCTGACCTATCGCCTTGCCAGCGAACTGTTCGGCCGGCGCACGGCCCTCGCCGCCGCGGCGCTGCTTGCGGTCAATCCGGTGCATGTCACCTGGTCGCAGGTGATCCGCTCGGACATGATGGCCTGCTTCTTCATGCTGCTGTGCATGCTGGCGGCGCTGCGTATCGCTCGACAGGATCGCTGGCGCGACCACGTATTCGCCGCGCTGTGGCTGGGCGCGGCGGTGGCTACGAAATGGCCCTATGCCATGACCGCTCTGGCTCTTTGCGGAGCCGCTGCGCTGCGCATGGCCAGCCACTCCGCCGACCGCCGCCGCAGCATGCTACGCCTGGCCTTGTCGGGCGCAATGGCGTTGGGCTTCCTGCTGCTGATCTCGCCCTACCTCTTGCTCGACTATCAGACGGCGCTCGCCAACATGCGCGGCGAGGCGCAAATCCATCACCTCGGCGCCACGGGCGGCGCGCCCTGGGACAATGCCTGGTGGTATCTGAGCGGACCGGTGCTGACCGGTTTCGGCATCGTCGGCCTCGCCCTGGCTACCTGTGGTCTCGCGATTATGGCTCGCCGGCGTGAGGCGCTGGCCATTATCATGCCGGTCGCGCTCGGCTTCTTCCTGCTGCTCTGCGTGCAGAATCTGGTCTGGGAGCGCTGGGTGCTGGCACTGATGCCGCTTCTGGCCATCGCCGGCGCCGTCGGCCTGGCTGCGCTGGAAGCCGTGCTCGCCCAGTGCACCTCGACGCGCTTCGCCAGCGGCGCGATCGCCGCGATGCTCGCGGTCGCATTGCTTCAGCCTGGCCTGCACGCCGAAGCCGACGCACGCGCGCGGCTCAACGACACGCGCCAGCTCGCATCGGCCTGGGCGCACACCAACGTCCCTGCCGGCAGCACGGTGCTGGTCGAGCATTTCGCGTTCGACCTCCAGCCCGAACCCTGGCACTTCATCTTCCCGCTCGGCGATGCGGGCTGCATCGATGCCAAGGCCATGCTGCACGGCAAGGTCCAGCTCCACACGGTCGAGGCCGGCAAAGGCGCACGATCGAACGTCGACTACGGAACCGTCGCACCGGCAATGCGCGGAACCTGCGCGACCGACTATGCCATCCTGACGCAGTATGACCGCTATGCGGCTGAACGCACCGCCTTCCCGGAGCAATATGCAGCCTACCGCGAAATGCTCGCGCGCGGCCAACTCGTCGCGACCTTCTCGCCGCGGTATGGCGCTGTAGGAGGGCCGATCGTCCGGATCATCCGCTTCCGGCGCTAGGCACGATCAACGCTCGCGCATCGATTCCGATGTGGTCTTGGTGATCGGCTTGGTCAGGTAGCGGAATACGGTGTTCTTGCCGGTGATGATCTCGGCCGTGGCAGTCATGCCCGGCTGGATCTCGATCCTCTCGCCCGGGTGGCGCGGCCGCAGCCGGCTGGCATCTGCTTCGAGATTGACCCGGAAATAGGTGACCGACTGGCCGTCGGGGCGCTGTTCGCTCAGCGTGTCCGGGCTGATGAAGGTAACCCTGCCATGGCCGGCACCGTAGATGCTGCTGTCATAGGCATCGAACTTGACCGACGCCTGCTGGCCGACTTTCACGAAGGCGATATCCTTGGGCGCGACCTGCGCCTCGATGATCAGCCTTTCGCCCGAGGGCACGATCTGCAGCACCTCGTCGCCGGGGCGCAACACGGCGCCCACGGTGGTCAGGCGCACGTTCTTGACGATGCCGTTGGTCGGCGCGACGAGGTCGGTCGCCTTCAAAGAATCCTCTCGCTGGGCCAGGATCTGCTGCGCGCTGACCAGATCCTCGTCGGTCTTGGTATATTCGGTCTGGAGATCGGCGATGTATTTTGCCTGCTTGCCCGAGATTTGCCCGTCGACGTCGGCGATGCCGCGCTGCATGCGAATGATTTCCGAGCGCGCCACGTCGCCGCTCTTGAGCAGCGGCATGTTCAGATCGAGCTCCTGCCGCATCAGCCCTTTCATCGAACGCAGCGCATCGAGATCGGACTGCTGCGCGGCGCGGCGCTTGAAATAGAGCTCGCGCTGGTTGCGCACGAAGTCCGGATAGCCGTCGAGCCCGGCGGGGAAGGTGAGCGGCCGATCATAGAGCTCGGCCTGGATCCGAACCATCGAACTCTGCAGCGAGGCGACCTTGGCGCGCGCCTCGGTCACCGCGGCCTGGAGCTTGACCTTGTCGAGCGTCACCAGCAGCTGGCCGCGCGTGACCTTGTCACCCTCGCGCACGCGGATCTCGCTGATCACACCGCCGTCTGCGCTCTGGACGATCTGGACGCGCCCGATCGGCACGACGCGGCCCGGCGCCCGGGTGATCTGATCGAGTTCGGCCCAAAGCGACCAGAGGATGAACAGCACGATCGTCGCCGCGATGGTGACGATGACCCAGGTCGAGGTCCGAGACGCTTTGAACATGGTGCTGCGTTTCCTGGAACTAGCGGCCGAAAGTGCCCGAGGCGGGAGGTGCGGCCGGAGAATCGGACGGAGCCGCGGCGGGTGCGATCTTGGCCTGCCGCGCCGGTGGCGCCGGCTTGGCCTGAAGCTTCTGGATCACCTCATTGGTCGGCCCGTCGAGCATGACCTTGCCGCCGCCCATCAGGATCACGCGCTGCACGCGCGCGAGCAGCTGCAGGCGGTGGGTAACGATCACCATGATCTGGTCGGGCCCGATCGCCTTGTCGAGCGCGGCCAGGACCGCGACTTCGCTGTTCTGGTCGAGATTGGCGGTCGGCTCGTCGAGCAGCCAGATGCGCGGGTTGGCCATCAGCAGGCGGGTAAGGCCGACAAGGCTGCGCTGGCCGCCCGAGAGGCCGCGGCCGCCTTCCTGGATCGGCAGGTCGAGCCCGAGCGGATGCGAGGCGATGAGCTGGATCAGCCCCGTCTTTTTCGCCGCTTCCATGACCGCCTCGTCGCTGGGCTTGGCGAGACCGAGCATCAGATTGTCGCGCAGGGTGCCGTTGATCAGGCGGTATTCCTGCGGGAGATAGCCTATGTGCTGGCGCAGCACGTCGTCGGCGATCTGGGTCAGATCGAGGCCGCCGATCTTCGCCGTACCCTGCTGGGCGTTGAACATGCCGGCCATGATGCGGATCAGAGTGGTCTTGCCCGAACCCACCCCGCCGATGACCGCGACGCGCTCACCGGGGCGAAATTCGAGCCGCGCGATGTCGAGCCCCTCGCGCGCGCCGGGATAGGCGAAGCGGACCTTCTCGAGCAGCATCGGTCCTTCCATCTTGCCCGGCCGCAGCGAGCTTTCGCCCGAAGTCCGGTCGAGCGGCAGCTTGAGGATGCCATCGAGCGCGCGCAGCGAGGAAGAGGCATAGCCCCACTGCACGATGAGCCCGGGCAGCATGGCGATCAGCGGGCCGTTGACTCGTCCGGCGATGATCGAGCAGGCCAGCAACGCGCCCGAAGTCATGTTGCCCGCCGCGACCTGGATCGCGCCCACGGCCATGATGCCGACATAGGACAACTGCTGCATCGTCGCGAAGACCGTCGCCGCAGCGGCCGACTTCTGCTTGACCGGGTCCTCGTAGTGATGGACCTCGCGCAGCAGCCGGTTCCAGCGCGCCAGCATGAACCACGATCCGCGCCCGGCCTTGATCGATTCGGCGGCATCGAGCGATTCGACCAGCAGGCCGTTCTTGCGGTTGCTGCTGACCTGCGCGCGGTCGGTGCCCAGGCGGATCATCTTGGCGAGGCCGAAAGCCATGGCCAGCGAGATCGGCAGCGAAAGCACGGGTATGATCGCCACCACGCCGCCGATCATGGCAATGACGATGATGAAGAACAGCGCGAAGGGGAGATCCGCCAAGAGGAACAGCGATCCCGAGGACATGACCCCGCGCACCTGCTCGAGCCCGCGCAGCTGGGCCGCCATCGTGCCGATGCCCGGTGGGCGGGCGTCGAGCCGCACGGCCTGTGCCCGCGCGAAGAAATATTCGGAGACTTCGGCGTCGATCTCGGCAGCTTCGCGCTCGATCATGACCGAGCGCACCGTGCGCAGGATGAAGTCGATGATCAAAGCCACGACGACGCCCACAGTCAGCACCCAGAGCGTCGAGAAGCTGCCCAGCGGGATCACCCGGTCGAACAGCTGCATGGAATAGAGCGAAGTGCCGAGCGTGACGATATTGGCGACAACGGTCGCCAAAGTCGCCGAGATCAGCACCGACTTGCGCTTGACGATCGCGCGCCAGAAGATCGAGATCGCCTTAGGCGTTTCCTGGGTCTGCTGGAGCGGATCGGGGAATGCCACGTCGAAGAAGGCCAGGTCGTCGCGGTATTCGAGCAGCGGCAGATGCAGGCCCGAAAGCCGGACCATGGTATCGTTTTCCCATTGTTCGGCCACCGCCCAGCCGAAGGCCGGATCGTGGACGAGAAGCGGGAGCTGGTCGGCACGCGGCCTGGCGTGGAGCGGTGCGGGCGCAGGCCAGGCCAGCCGGGCGCAGAGCACGCCGAGGTCTTCGGCGCCGAGACCGAGGTCCTCATCCTCGAGACCATCATCCCATTTGGGCGCAAGCGCCATGCCCTTGACGTGGGCGAAATGCTCCACCGCGCCGCGGATGCTGGTGTCTGTCGTCATTTCTTCGCTCCCTGGATGCCGCCGTCGAGCGGCCTCGGCTGCCAGCCACAGGTCCTGAGCCAGATATGCGCATTTGATGCCATGGCCGATATTTCTGCCTCGGCCACGGATAGTTTAGAATTGGTTGCCTCACGCGACGCATTCATCACATCGAGCCAGGTGCGCCGCCCGGTGATGAACTGGCGTTTGTAGGATTCGGTGACGAGTTCCGAAGTCATGCTCGCCTGCGCATTCGCGGCTACACGCTCGCGCGCCGATCGGTTGTTGACGAAGTCGAGCTGCAGCGACTCGCGCAGTTCGCGTTCGGCCGTGGAGACGTTGAACAGGGCAGCATCGACCCTGGTCCGCGCCGCCTCGGATTCCGCGAACTTCGACAGGCCGTTGCCGGTCTGCGCGCGCAGCACGATGCCCGCGCGCGTGCCGGTGATCTCATTGTGCGTCACCTGCCCCACCACTTCGGGCATGATCGAGGCCTTGGCGACTCTGGCATCGGCCTGGGCGATCAGCACTTCGCCGCGCAGCCGGGCCAGCCCCGGATCACAGTTCAGCGCCCGAGCCATGGCGCCCTGATCGCTCGGATGCATCGTCACGCTGTCGTAGTCCGGCACCATGCCGAAATCCTGGGTATTGGTCCCGACGAGCTGGACCAGGCGGGCCAAGCTGGAACTGCGCCCGGCCTTGGCCTGTTCGAGGTCCTGTTCGAGCTGCGCCGTGCGCGACATCGCGAGATCGAGGTCGGACTGCGGGCTGACTTCCTGGCGGACCCGGTTCTGGATTGTCTGGAGCAGCGCGCGGTGCTGCGCCAGACCGCTCTCGAGCACCGACGTGCGCCGGGCCGCCAGCGCGAGGTTGTAGAAGGCGTCGGATACTTCGAGCGCCACCTGCTGCGCGGTCTGGTCGAGCGCGGCGACGCGGACCGTCATGGCAGCCTGGGCGCGGTCGATGGTCCCGTCGAGCTTGCCGAAATTGTATATCGGCTGCTCACCGACGATATTGGCGGTGAAGCCGTCATCATAGCCCGGCTTGCCTCCTATCAAGGCCAAGGCCTCGACCGAAACGTTGGGAAAGCGCAGCCAGCGCGCGCCCCGCAGATCCGCCCGCGAGGCACGCAGCTCGGCCTCGGCATTGCGGATCGACGGATAATTCTCGGTCGCAGTCGCCGCGGCTTCCAACAGCGCGGGCGGAATGCCGGGGGGCGCCGCGACCGACACGATCGCCACGTCGCTGTCCGATGGCGGGCCGTAGGGGGACGAGCTGGGCGCCGGAGGCCCCTGAACCGGTGGCGCGGCGGCGACGAGACATGCCGCGGCACCACACAGAGCAGCCAGATAGGCCTTCGGGATCATCGTCCGACGCTCGCGCTGAACTCGCGGATGGCCCGGCCCTTGCCGATGGCCGGACAAGTTACATCCGGCCGAGTTACATCCGGGCTGTGGTTCAAACGCGGTCGCTCCGAGATGGCTGATTGGCATACTTGAAAATCTCGTCACGCGCCTGTCCCCTCAGACGCGGCCGGCAATTGCCGGCGAACCCGCAGGTGTTTTTGCCACCGCCATAGCCGAGCGACATCGTCGGCACGCCTACGAGCGTGCGGTCAACTATAGTTAACCATTGAGACGCATGCAAATCCTGAACGGCCTGCCGCAACCGAATGCGGAAACTACGACATGATGTGGTTTTATTGACCCGCGGGAGAAGCCGTTGGGGTTGCAGCGGGCTGAGCCGGCGCGGAGGAACCCGTGCCCGACTGTCCGGCTCCCGACTGCTCTGCCTGGCGGCGCGCGTCGTAGTCGCGTTCGGCCTGTTCGACGCGGACCTGAGTGGCGGCGGCATCGGCGTCGATCGTCGAAAGCCGGCGCGCGCGTTCGGCGGCGATCAGTTCGCTGAAGCGGATCGCAGGATCGGCGCCCTTTTCGGCATAGGCCTTGTTGATCAACTGCTGGGCGCAGCCGGTAAAGCCGCCACCGCCGACCGGCGAGCAGCTCAGCGTGCCGGTCTTGCCGACCATCTCATAGGCCAGCACCTTGTTGTTCCAGGCGTCGTTCTGTGGCGATTCAGAACCGCGCAGGGCTTCGGGAATGCGATAGCGCTCGTTCTCGCCCTTGCGCGCGCAGACGGTGATCTCGTCGCCCTTGGGCTGCGGACATTCGTCCTCGCCATAGACGATGACCATGTTGACCTTCTCGTCCGGCCCCTGCGCAGCGGCGGGAGCGGCAGGAAGCAGAAGCGCGGAGACCAGGGTTGCGGCTGCGGCGGCTAGAGGAAGGCGTGGCACGGCATCGTTTCCTTGTCTGGTCGGTCTGGGTCTGGTCGGGTCTGCTCGGACGATATAGGGTCGCCGCGAGTGAATGCTAACTGAAGATGGCGGGACCGTACATCGTTCCCCCCAATGGGCTTCAAATGCGCTCGGACAGGCGGATGGCGACGCGACATCCCAGACGGATCGCCGCCGAGACCAGCGGAAAGCCCGGCGCCCGTTCCGCCCCCGCTTCCAGCGCCGCCGCGCGGTGCGCACGCTCGTCGGCGCGGAACTCCTCGATCATGTCCGAAAGCTCGGGATCGCTGTCGCCCAGCTGTTCGAGCTGGCGCGTGTAGTGACGGTCGATCTCCTCCTCGACCGCGGCCGTGCAGGCCATTGCCGTCTCCGGCCCGACCAGCGCAGTCGCCGCGCCCAGCGCAAAGCCGGCGACGCTCCACAGCGGCTGCAACGCGGTCGGCCGCACGCCGCGCTTGGCGAGCAAGGCATCGAAGCGCGCACGGTGCGCAGCCTCCTGAACTGCCATTGCGGCGATCTCGGCGGCGCGCGGCGTGCGGTTGCCCATCACGGCGAGCTGGCCCGCATAGATCCGCGTCGCACCATATTCGCCCGCCTGATCGACGCGGAGCATGACCGTCTTGTCGTTCGCCTCCTCGGTCATACCCTTCCCTTCGCGCTGCGGGTGAGCAGTAGCATGATCGCCAGCGCAGCCGCACCGGAAATGAGGAAGTTCCACCCCGCGAGCGAAATGCCCGCCAGATCCCACGGAGCCGTGTCGCAGCGCACCAGCGGCGCGTTCATGATCGCATCGAGCGGGTCGCCGCCCTTAGCGGTGACCGAGGTGCTGCAGGCGGTGAACCCTTCCCACCAGTGATATTCGACCCCCGCGTGGAATCCGCCGATCAGGCCCGAAACGGCGATCGCCAGCGCTGCCATCCAGACGAGTGCGCGCTTTCCGGCCGGAAGCGCAAAGGCCAGCGCCGCGAGCGCAAAGGCCGCGAAATGGGCATAGCGCTGCCACCAGCACATTTCACACGGGAACAGGCCGAAGGCATATTGCCCGACATAGGCGCCGCCGAGCAGCGCCAGCGGCGTCATCAGCGCGACGATGCGCGCCAGCCTCAGCCCGGCTTCCCCCCCCGCCACGACCGGACCCTCAGGGCTTGCGCGCGGCAAGAAGGCCCGGCTGGGCAGTCCGGCGCAAGGTGTCGACCGCATAGCTTAGCTGGAAGTCGGTGATGCCCTTGGCCTTCAGCTGCTCGGCGGTCACGCGGAAGCGCGGATCGTCCTGTTTGTCGGTTTCGAGCTGCTTGTCCTCGAGATTGACTTCGTTGATCAGGTGGCCGCGCAGATCGGACTCGCGCAGCGCGCGTTCCGCACGCTTGCGTGCGTCGGGATCGGATAGCTGCGGTACGCGGATATCGGGCTCGATACCGCCTTCCTGCACCGAATGGCCCGAAGGCGTGAAATAGCGCGCCGTGGTGAGCTTGACCGCACTGGTCTTGTCGAGCGTGAACATCGACTGCACGCTTCCCTTGCCGAAAGTGCGCTCGCCCATGATCACCGCGCGGTCCTGGTCCTGCAGCGCGCCCGCGACGATTTCGGAGGCAGAGGCACTGCCGGCATCGACCAGCACGATGATCGGCAGGCCCTTGGCGACATCGCCCTTGAACATCGATTCGGCGCGGTAATACTCGTTCTCGCTGGCGATCCGCCCGCGCTGCGAGACGATGTCGCCCGAAGTCAGGAACAGGTCGGACAGCGCGATTGCTTCGTCGAGCGAGCCGCCGGGGTTGGAGCGCAGGTCGAGCACGAGGCCCGAGAGCTTGCCCGCACTGTCGCGCTTCATCTTCGCGATCGCGTCGTTGACGTATTTGCCGACGTCGCGGGAGAATTCGTTGACCGTGACCACGCCGACCGTGCCGTCGAGCTTCGAGGTCACCGGCTGGAGCTGGATCACGCCGCGGGTGACGGTCACGTCGAAGGGCTCGTCGCGGCCCGAGCGGAAGATCGTCAGGCGGATCGAGGTCCCGGCCTGGCCGCGCATCTTGGCAACGGCCTCGTCGAGGTCGCCGCCGTAATAGAGCTTGCCGTCGAGATGGGTGATATAGTCGCCGGCCTTGATCCCCGCCTGCTCGGCCGGACTGCCGCGGAAAGGCGAGACCACCTTGACCGCGCCGTCGTCCATCACGACCGACAGACCGAGGCCCGAATAGTTGCCATCAATCATCGTCTCGAGCCGCTGCAGGCTCGGGCCATCGAGGAACGAAGAATGCGGATCGAGGCTTTCGAGCATGCCGTTGATCGCACCCTTGACCAGCTTGTCGTCGTCGACGTTGTCGACGTAGTTCTGCTTGATCAGCTGGTAGATCGCCACGAGCCGGCCGAATTGCGGCCCCGAGCGGCTGTCTACGGCGGCGAGCCCCTGAGTGGCCGCGGGAATGAGCGCGACCGCGCCGACCAGCATGGTCGCACGGGCGATTGAAGCGAACTTGGACATCGGGAGTCTTTCAAACATGAATGGTGCTTGTATCGCCCCCGCCCGATGAACGCCAGATGGCCCGCATCGGGCATCCGGCCTCATTGCCGCCCCGCTATTGGCCCCGCTATCGACCGACGAATTCGAGCGGATTGACCGGAACGCCGTCGCGGCGCAGCTCGATCGTGACAACGGGCTGGCCCGACCCGGCAATGCCGAGCGGCGATCCGCCGAGCAACTGTTCGCCGACGTTGCTGTCGAGGCGGGCGATGCCGGTGACGAGCGAGGTCCAGCCGCCGGGATGCTCGATGATCACAATATTGCCGTAGCCGCGATAGGGCCCGGCGAAAGCGACGCGGCCCGCCGCCGGTGCGACCAGCTGGGCCCCGCCGCGCGTCGCCAACGCTATGCCGCGAACGAGCGCGCCGCCCGGCTGCTGTGCCGCGCCGAAGCCGCTGACCAGACGGCCCGCGACGGGCAGCATGTAACCCGAGAGGCCGACGGCCGCCTCACTGGGCGTCGCCTCGGCCAAAGCCACCTGCGCTTCCTCTGGCCGCGCCGGGCGCATCACCGGGCCGGGAAGCCTGGCAAGCTGGTCGCGTACCGCGCCGGCCTTGCGCAGTTCCTCGGTCAGCGCGCCGAGATCGCGCGCTTGCTCGGCCAGAGCGAGCGCGCGTTCCGACTCGCGATCTGCTGCGCCCGTCACGCTGCGCGAATCGAGCCGTTGGCGGGTTTCGAGCGCGGCCAGCGTCTTGCGCCGCGCAGTGAGCATCGACTGGCTGTCGCGCAAGTTGCGCTGCGCAACTTCGGCACGCTGCTGCAGCGCCTTGCTGCGGTCGATCTCGGCGCGGAGCGCGGCGGTGCGGCGCTGGACCTCGGGCAGCATCGTCGCGAGCAGCGCGCGCATGTACATGGTCTCGCGCACCGAGCCGGGGCGCAGCAGCGCCAGCGCAGGCGGCCGCCGCGACAGGCGCTGCAGCGCCGCGGTGAGCCGCACCACGGGCTGCTGCCGCTCGGCCAGCCGCGCGCGCAGCACCGCCTGCTCACGACCGATCAGCCGGGTCTGGGCTTGATGCTCCGCGATATCGGCCTCGGTCTGCTGAATGCGCGCGGCGACGGCGGCGGCCTCGCGCGCAGTGCGATCGGCGACCGCGGATACCCGCACGGCCTCGGCCTCGAGCCGCTCGGCGCGCGCGCGCGCGGTGGCGCCCTGCGCGCGCGCCTCGACCAGCGCGCGGCGCGCGTCGGCGGCGTCGTCGAAAGTCTGCTGCGCAACCGCGACCCCAACCATGCCGACCCCGGCAAGCACGCTCATTGGCCACAGAACGTACAAAAGTGGTCGCAACGCCGTCATGACGTCACGCTTAACCAGATCGGTGGTAGGGATGGCCAGCAAGAATGCTGGTCGCGCGCCACAATTGTTCGGCGAGCATCGCGCGGGCCAGCATGTGCGGCCAGGTCATCGCGCCGAAAGCGATGAGCAGATCGGCCTTGGCCCGGCGTTCATCGCCATGTCCATCGGCCGCGCCGATCAGGAAGCGCGTCTCGCGCACCCCGTCGTCGCGCCAGCGGCCGAGCAGCGCGGCGAATTCCTCGGAGGAAAGCTGACGGCCGCGCTCGTCGAGCAGTACGTCGCGCGAGGGTGTCAGCAGCGCCGGGAGCGTGCCGCCCACGTCGGGCAGCTCGCTGATCTTGAACGGCCAGGCAATGCGCTTGGCATAGCGGTCGACAAGTTCGGCCTCGGGCGAGCGGCCGATCTTGCCTCTGGCAATGATGTGGAGCCTCACGCGGCTCCGACAGCCCCCGTATCGCCGAACGCCCACATGCGCTCGAGGTTGTAGAAGCTGCGCACTTCGGGGCGGAACAGGTGCACGACGATGT
>Ga0075370_10000702_pt1 | contig 13206 bp, 10 predicted proteins | sample EndMethybrTD3035_FD_71398 | JGI IMG/M metagenome (GOLD analysis project Ga0075370, IMG submission 71398) | Populus endosphere microbial communities from Tennessee, USA - Endosphere MetaG P. TD hybrid TD303-5 | ecosystem: Host-associated > Plants > Roots > Endosphere | place: USA: Tennessee... | reverse complement strand
CCAGAACTCTGTTCCGCTGATCTTGCGAAAATAGTGTACGGTCCGAGCTAAGGAGCCGGCCTTCGAGCGCGGCTGAAATATGACGCCGGAAGGACTGGCCCCGCGGGCGCGATCGATGAAGTCCTGCACCGTAAATGCGAGGTCTTCGGTCTGCTGAGCACACAGGACCAGTTCACCCCCCGGGCAATAGCGCCGGGGTTCGATCTGCAGTGGGGAAAGACGCCCGCGCTTCATTGCAACCTTGCCAGGTACGCGCGTCACTTCGGGTGTATGAACTTCGTCATACCATTTGTGATACTCCGCCTCACGCCCGACGGTGAAATTGGCCAGAATGATCGAGACCCCGGAGAAAGGCTTCCCGGGCCGGTGGTTTGGACTGAACTGCCAGTCCGAATACAAGGTGTAGCTGTAGATGCGCTCGCTCTGAGTGGTATCGTCGGTCAGCCCGGCATCGCGGGGCTGCGCGAGCAACGGACCCAGGGCCGGCAAATCGATCTCCGGCGCGGGATAGTCGAACTCATAGACGCTGAGGAACTGCCAGGGCTGCGGAATGTCGGGCATGACCTGCTCGGATGTAACCTCGAACCGATCGGCGCTGCGAAACCCGCGCAGCCGCGCCAGTTCGTCCCGGTGTGGGCCATCGAACCAATCGGCAAAGTCTGCCTCGCGGCCCGGCGTGACATTGTGGAGGTGGATGGTGGCATAAAGGTTCATGTCCGGTCCCTTGGCTGCTGCAGCAAGCAGGCGGTGCAGAATGTAAAGGCTCCGGGGTGTGGCACCGGAAGCGGCCAGGCGCGGTTCGTTCCGCTCGCATGATCGAACCGATTGAGGGTATCGCCGCGTATGTCGAGCCAGATAAGCGCCGCCTGCTCTTGCGACCAGAGCGGCGCCTCGCCGAGCGAGGCCTTGACGTCCAGCAGATGGCGCACGTCGAACATAGCCTTGTCCATCCCTCCGGTTTAGCTCGTGCAGTTGGACCCGGCTGGGCACGGCCTCCCCCCGAGCCCGACCCGGCCGGGCGCTCGGCGATCAGGCCCGCAGAAGGTGGCCCGGCGCCGCGCTGGTTCGCTCGCCCTGGTCAATGATCGCCGTGCCGTTGACGATGACGTAGGGGACGGATCGCGCGCGCTTGGCCAGACGGATGGCCTTCCCGCCAGGGAACTCGAGCGTCTCAAGTGCCTCGGGTTGGACGGTTTCGGCATCGAAGATGACCACGTCGGCCGCCTTGCCCGGCTCGAGGACGCCGCGATCCTTCAACCCCATGAAGGCGGCAACTTCCGAAGTGAGCGCGGCAACGCCCTCCTCCAGGGTAAAAGTCGCCTTCTCGCGCACCCAGTGCTGTAGAAAATAGGTGGGGAAATCGGCCCCGGCGAAAGTTTGGAGGTGAGCGCCGCCATCCGAGACCCCGATCAATGTCGAAGGGCTCCTGAGGATGCGTTCGGCAACCGATTCATCGTCCTTCGGCCGACCGCGCAACAAAATGATGGTGCCCAGACCATCTTCCTCGACGATATCAAACATCAGATCCACCGGATCGACGCCGCGCTCGGCGGCAATGTCGGTCAGGTACCTGCCCCGCAGTGCCTCGAGCGCGGGGTTCTGCACCTTCTCCACCATGGCGGAGGTGAGATAGGACACATTGCGCCAATACTTGCCCAAGCGCTCGCGCCAGGCCGGCTGCGCGATCGCCTGGAGCTGCGCATCGCGATCGAGCTTGCAGAACTCGCGCCAGTCCGCATCGCCTGAATATAGTGGCGAGATCTGGCCAGCGGTGAAGCGGGTCTCGGCCGGCTGGCAGCGTGCCACTACTCGCACGTCGCGGCCCTGACGGATCTCGTCCTCCATGAATTCGATCGTCGAGAGCCAGTTGGGCGCTCCGGCGCCGAAATCGTTCCACGAAATGGTCACGCCCGAGGCCTTGGCCAGACGCGACATCAGCGCCTTGTCCGCGTCCGAGATGCCCTCGCGCTTGCTGCGCGGGTTGAGCGCGAAGCTGCGCTTGCCGCTTTGTCCGACAGCGACCGCGAGGGCTTCCGTCTCATCGTCGGCTGAAAAGAAAGAGGGGACGTGGCCGCCCGACCCATCGATATGATGCGGCGAGAAGCTGGTGCTCACGCCCCAGGCGCCCGCATCCATCGCCTCTCTTGCCAGGCGCACCATTTCGGCGATTTCGGCCGGCGTGGCTTCGCGCTTGAGCGAATCCTCACCCATCACGTAACGCCGGACAGCGGCGTGGCCGAACAGGGTCAGCACGTTGACGCCGCAGGCGACCTTTTCGACCCGGTCGAGATATTCCGGGAAGGTCTCCCATTCGAGCGGCAGGTTATCCTCCAGCACGTCGAGCGGTACCTCCTCGGTGGCGCTGAACAAACCCAAGGCATAGGCCTTGTCGTCGGGGCGGACCGGGGCAAGCGTAAAGCCGCAGTTGCCGACGACGATGGTTGTGATGCCATGCCAGGTTGCGGGGTCGATCGCCGGGTCCCAGAACATCTGCGCATCATAATGGGTGTGGCAATCGATGAAGCCGGGCGCCACGATCTGGCCGCCGGCATCGATCACACGGGTCGCCTGTCCATCGACATCGCCGACAGCGGCGATACGTCCGTCCTTGATCGCCAGGTTGCCCTTGTAGCGTTGCTTGCCGGTACCATCGACGATCGTGCCGCCCTTGATAAGCAGGTCATAGGTCATGTTCTTCACTCCTGTATCGTCGAAGCCCGCGCACCGCTCGCGCGCCGTCCAGGGCGCAGCGCGGTGCCGATGGCCGTTCAGTTCACGGTTTCAGCGACGCGCAGGGCCCTGCCCAGCTCGCGAATGTCATCGAGCTGATCGAGCCGATCGCACAGCGCGATCACGTCCCTGCGCTGATCTGGCGAAACCACTTCCTCGGCGCATTCGTGGAACTTGCCGATCACCTCGTCGCGTGTCAGCGGATCGGCCGGGTTGCCATGGGTGCGCGTGACTGTTTCCTCCAGCGCCTCGCCATTGGCGAGCGTGACCACCACCCGGCTGGCGAGACCCGCGTTGGTCGGATGGACCACCACTTTGCCCATCAGCGCACGCGCCTCGGGCCGTTGCACGGCTGCATCTTTGTACTGGTGCAGCCCGGCCCTGCCATCCAGCGCAATAGCGGCCAGCCCGTATTGCAGGCTGTACTTGGCCTGCAAGCCGGTTTCCGGCGCGTCATAGGGCATCATCGGCAATAGGAATTCGGGAACCTCGACATCGATCCGGGCGATCTCGTCAGCCGCGATAGCGCGATTGCGGACGATCTTCTGCAACGCGTCCTGACTCCAGTGGCTGGCCCCGCAACAAGCGTGGAGGCGGAGCGTCGAGCCTTGCGTGGCCATGGTCCAGCTGCCTAGACCATCGAGCATGACCTCGGCGCCGCGTGCGCCGAAACTGAGCAGGCGAGCGACGCCGATCTCGTTGTCCATGATCTCGTCATTGGCGGTAAAGCCCAGCGCAACCAGCTCGGCCGCCATGATACCGTGCATCGCGGCATTGCCCGCGACGAAACCCTTTGTGTCGCTGCCCCGGTTCTTGAGCATCCCGGCCATGGTCGATGCCGCATGCCCCATCGCCATGCGCGTCTGCATGACGTCGAAATTCATCATCCGTGCGGCCGCAGCTGCCACGCCGATCGCGGGTAGGAAACCCTGGTTGAACCAGCCGCGATTAAGCAAGATATTGCCTTTGGGATCGGCCGCCACTTTCGATGTCTGGGCGATGATGTCATAGCCCACCATCCACCCCAGGATCACGTCCCGGCCCGATGCGCCCAGCTTCTCGCCGAGCGCCAGGGTCGCCGCCGTCATCGGATTGGCGTAGTGACCGCTGCCTACGGCAATATCGTCGTATTCGAGCGCGTGCCCGGCCGCCGCATTGGCGAGCGTGGCATAAGAAGGTGATGTAGTGAAATCGGTCCCGAGCACGGTGCATGGGCCTCGCGCGCCCTGCTGGGACACCCATTCGGTCATGATCCGTCCGGTCGACACCGACATCCCGGCGCAAGCCACGCCGATCGTATCGATGAACCGTTCCCGAACCCGCGCGACCCCTGCTTCCGGCACATCTTCGAACCGGGTCGAGGCGATCCATTCTGCAAGGGTTTCGGTAACGGGCTTTGTCATCATTGTGGCTTCCTTCTTCGGAACTCCCGCCCTCAGGCCAGGAATCCCTCCCGTGTGAGTTTCTTGATCACGCCGCCCTCTTCAACGATGCTCTGGATTTCCTGCGGCAGGGGCTGACCGATCACGGACGTACCCTTGGTCAGGTTGCGCACCTCGCCGGTGCCCCAATCGACTTCGGCAATATCGCCCTCGTCGAAGGCATCGAGGATGCCCCGGCAAGGCAGCGAGGCAAGACCCGCGTTGACGCAGTTGCGCAGACCCAGCCCGTTGAAGCTTTCCGCGACCACCGCGGTCACGCCGAGATCAACGAATACGTCGCCGATCGGCCTGCCCGATCCGACTCCGAAATTGGTTCCCGCGATCAGGATATCACCCGGTTGGACTTCATCGACCCAGCCAGGTCGATTGGCCACGAAGCAGTGCGGAGGCTGTTCTTCGCGCTTCATGTAGATGGCGAAGTTTGGGATGACGAGATCGGTATTGATGTCGCTGCCGAACTTCCAGACTTTGCCGGTTACTTTCTTGTTGCTCATGCCAGTTCCTGAACCTTCAAGGCGTCGCGTGGGTCGGTGATGAAGCCGGCGATCGCCGATGCGGCGACCGTCGCCGGCGATCCCATGTAGATTTCGGCCTCAGCGCTGCCCATGCGGCCCTTGAAGTTGCGCGTAGAGGCTGTGATGCACACCTCGCCGTCGGCAAGCAGGCCCATGTGGCCGCCGTAGCATGCCCCGCAGGTCGAATTGGTGACGACCGCGCCGGCTTCCAGCAGTGTCTCGACATAGCCGGCGCGTACCGCCTGGCGCATAACTTCCTGGCTGCCGGGTGTGATGATGAAGCGCGTGCCCTCGGCAACCTTCTTGCCCTTGACCACTTCGGCAGCGATGGCAAAATCGCTAAGCCGGCCATTGGCGCAGGAGCCGATGAAGGCCTGATCGACGTGCTTGCCGAGCACTTCGCTGATCGGCCTCGAGTTCCAGGCCACCTTGTTGGGCAAGACGACCTGCGGCTCGATCTCGGACAGATTGATCGTGATGACTTGCTCATATTCAGCGTCATCATCGGGGAACGACGGCTCGAACGGGCGTTTCGCACGGCCATCGAGATAGTCGGCAAGCACCGTGTCATAGGGAAACAGCGAGAACTCGACCGAAAGCTCGGCCGAAATGGTGGCCATGGTCAGGCGGCCGTCCATGCCGATCGCTTCGAGACCAGACCCGTACCATTCGAGGTTGCGCCCAGCGAAATCGCCGTGTTGCCCGGCCAGATAGTGGATCACATCGCGCGGAAACACGCCTTCGGACAGCTTGCCCTCAAGCACGATCTTGGTGGTGGGGCCGACGATGTACCAGGTTTTGCCCTTGCAGATGATGTAAGTCATCTCCGAAGGACCCATGCCGCGTGCCAGGCAGTTCAGCGCACCGGAGGAGCAGGTGTGGGAATCGCCGTTCACAAGAATCGTGCCGGGCAGCGCCAGCCCTTCTTCGGCCACCAGCACGTGTGAGATGCCGTGCCGGCCGACGGGGAAATAGTTCTTTATCCCGAATTTGGCGACGAATTCGCGCATGGCCTTCGCGCCATTGGCGGCCGCAAGGGTCGGTGACGGCACGACATGGTCGTGCAGCATCACCAGCATGTCGGGATTATGAACCTTCTGAATATTGGTCTTGCCGTAGTCGAACGATACAGCCGTATCCACATCGACGACCACGACATCGCCCGGCCTGACCACCGCCTGGCCGGAACGCCGCGCCAGAATTTTCTCAATTGCGTTCATGCCCATCGGACAAACTCCTGATAAAAGCTATTTTCGGGCAAATAGCGGTGCCAGTTCGGAAACGTCGGCAATATCGCTCAGCCCGATCGCCCGCGCATAGAGTTCCTCCGCTTGGTCCTCGCCCAGCACACGCTCCGCCATTTCCATGAATTTGTGCTTGAACTCCGCCTCGCTCAGCGGATTGCTCGGATTTCCGCGCGGATAGAGCACTTCATCGGTGAACTCGCGCCCGTCCTTGGTCCGCACGGTCACACGGCCGGGCATCGAATTCTTGACCCGCTGGTAGAGTTCGAGATCCTGGGTGACCGTGACCTTGGGGATCAGGCCCTGAATGTCGGGATCGGCCACAGTCTCGTCGGTGAATTCGTCTACTGTTACCTTGCCGCGAACCGCGGCCATCGCCAGCGCAAAAGGCAGGCTGGCCTGGGCGGAGACGACGGTGGAGACTTTGTGCTTCGCCAGGAATGGTTCGACTTTTTGCCAGGCCGCGGAAATCTCTGCGATTTCGCTGTGGTGGAGATTGTTCGCCTTCATCACCTTGAGCAGTGCCTCGGTCGGGGCGTGCAGCGTGGTGTTCATCGGATAGGCCTTGACCCACCGGTTGGTGATAACGAACGACTTGCCCAGATCTTCGAACATGTCGTCAGCGCGGATCGTCTTGTCGCCGAACATTGCGGCAAAGCCCTGAATCCCCTCGAGCCCAAGCCGCGTCGCCTGATAGCCGCTTTCGGCCAGCATGGCCGCAGTGACGCCGCGCTCACCGGCCATGCCGCCATTGAGGCAGCGTTGCCAGGCGCCTTCCTCGTGGCCCTGGAACGTTCCCCCTGTAAAGGCCGCTGCGAGACCCAGCGCTGCCTGCGTGCGTTCGCCGTTCAGGCTCAGAAGACTGGCGCAGGCTGCCCCCGAACCCAGCGTGCCATAGACCGCGGGCGTGTAGAAACCGGTTGGCCCCTTGGGGTGCATACCGCGGAACGTGCGCCACATGACTTCGTAGCCAACGACGATCGCCAGCGCGAGTTGCTTCCCCGACAGCTTGCGGAACTCCGCCAGGCAGAGCGGTCCGGTGACAGCGAATGGATAGGGCCGGCTGCCTGCGCCGTAATCGGCGTATTCGAAGCCCAGGGCCATCGTGCCGTTGGCCAGCGCGGCGCGCGACACCAGCGTTTTCTTGCCCAGCGCAATGATCGTCGCTTCCGGTTGGCCGCCGCCGTTCACCGCGCAGAACTGCGCGATCTCCTGACCCAGCGGCTTGGTGCCGCCGACGAACAGGCATTCGCCCAGGTAATCGACCAGCGCCCGGCCTGCTTCCGCCGCGACGTCACTTGGCAGATCCTCATAGCGCAGCGAAGCGACCCATTCAGCCAGTTCCTGGGTAACCAGCCTGCCACCGCTCACCGTTTCTGCTTCACCGTCCGCCATGACCCTCAGGCTTTCCCGTCTTCTTGGAGCTCTTCCTCGACCATCGCCCGGATTTCGTTGACCATAGACGATGCCGTGGTCCGCAGGACGCCGGCATCGACGGGCAGCGTATGCGCCGTCACGAAGCGTGACTCGTCGCTCGCGAAATAAAGCACGGCGTTCGCGATGTCCCAGGCATCCCCGGGAATGCCGAGCATGCCGGCCTTTTCGCGCATCTTCTGCATCCGCTCATGCCCAGGGAAAGCCTTGAGCACGTTGGTCGCGATCGGCGTGTTGATATTCCCGGGAAGCACGCAGTTCACCCGAACACCTTTGCGGCCATAGGCATAGGCCATGTCGAAGGTCATGGCCTCCACGCCCGCCTTGGCGGCCGAATAGGCGACGGTGCGTCCCGGCCGCTGGGCCGAAATCGACGAGAGATTGATGATCGACCCCGAATTCTGCGCCATCATGACGGGGATCGTGTACTTGCAGCACAAGAATACGGTGCGCAGGTTGATATCGAACACCCTGTCCCAGTCGCGCTCATACATCTCGGTAACCGTGCCCGGCGAAGCCAGGCCCAGGTTGTTCACCAGGATATCGATGCGACCAAAGGCATCCATGGCCTTGAGCACCATGTCCGCACAATCGCGCCATTTGGTGCAATCCGCCTTGACGACAATGGCATCGCCGCCCTCCGCCTCGATGGCCTGCCTGGTCTCCTCGGCGCGCTCGGGAAAGAGATCGACCAGAACCAGCTTGGCACCTTCACGCGCCAGCGCGATCGAGATGGCCTTGCCCGTGCCCACCCCCGGCCCCGGCACCGATCCGGCGCCGGTAACGATGGCGACTTTCCCTTCGACCCGTCCGGGACGCTCAACCATTCAAGACTCCTGTGGTCCACTATTCCGCCCTGATTACAGCGGGCACGCGCCCACCCGGACGGCTGTTATTCTAAGCCAGATCGGTTCCATGCCCCGTCTGGACGATCACACGATTGTCCTTCGCGGGAACGAAGAAATCAGCGCTGTTGAAGGCCCATTCCTTCCCCTGCCGGTCGCGCATCGTCACGCGCGTTTCCGCGAACAGATACCAATCCTCCATCACGCGATGGAGATAGTCGACATTGACGATTTCGTATTTGTCGAAAAACGCCTTGAGGTAGGCGCGATAGCCATCCTTGCTTTCGATGCCGATCAGTGCGCCGCTATCGTTCACATAGTCACGGATGTTCGCCTGGACGCCATCGTTCATGTTCGCCAGCACGGCTTCGACGTCGTTGGCGCGCAGACCGGCGAGATAGGCATTGTGCTGTGCCAGAAGGTGACGTCGCGCCGCATCGCCTTCCAGCGGAGGATCGACGGGATCAGGTCCGGCCCCTAGGCGCGCCCGAGGGACCTTGGCCCAGACAAGCTCACCGGTGATCCCCTTCGCGGTCGAAACCGGGAAGATTGCGATCGTGAAGCTTTCCGTGATGTTGTCCTGGCCCCTGACCCGGCCACGATTGATACTTGCGTGAAAATTGTACCAGCTGCTCTTGATATCGACCAGCGGCTCACCCGAAATGAGATCGCTGCGGCCGCGCACGAACTTGTAGCATTCGCGAATTTCCTCGGCCGTTGAGATGACGGGAGACCTGACGCTTCCATCCTCGAAGACCCGCGGCACGATCGTGTAGGCATAGGGGCCTTTGGGAACCAGCGTTTCCATCAAGCCATCGACGTCGCCAACGAACTCCGCCTCCATATGAGTCCAGGCCTCGACGCCCGCGCGCGCAGCCGCCTTGGCGTACCTGTCGAGAAGTTTGGGGTCGATATCGATAACACGCATGGCCATGCCTTCTGTTCCAACGCCGAGCCGGTTCAATAATGAACCAGCGGGACGAACTCCTTGAGTGCTGCCTCGTCGAAACCCTGTTCGTAGCCGGGCAGGCGATAGAGCCGCGCCACGTTGCCAGCGACCAGGTTCGCGCGCACATCGGCCGGGGCCTCGGCGGTGATGCGGGCGGCCTGCTGGCGATTGTCCGGCCAATTGGAATCGTCATAGGGAAAATGACTTGCCCACATCAGATGCGCCGGGCCGATGTTATGGCGGTTGCGGATCGCCGTCGCGTCGTGATGGAACGTGAACCACACGCGGGTACGGATATATTCGCTGGGCAGCGAGTTCTCGTCCTTCAGCGTATAGGCGTTGAGGTGCCGGTGACGCAGGAAATACATGTCGGTGAATTCAAGCCAGTGCATCGACCAGCCGGCATCGCCGTGGGCCAGCACCACGCGGACATTCTCATAGCGATCGAACAGACCCGATGCGACCATCGGCAGAACCGCGTCCGCCATCTGTGGGCGCATGCCGGGGGCCGGGCCACTTTCGGGCATCGTGTTCGCAGTGGGACCAACCGCAATGTGCAGGCTGACCGGTAGGCCGGTCTCATTCACGGCTTCCCAGAAAGGCTCGTCATCGGGATTGCCGCCGACCTTGGCGCCGCTGGGGAAGCAATCGAGGACCAGGCCGCGCAGCTTCAGATCTGCGCAGCGCCGGACTTCGGCTACCGCGTCGGCAACCGAGGTGGTCGGCACCTTGCCAAGGCCGATCAGCCGGTCAGGCGAATGCGCACAGAACTCGGCGATCCAGTCGTTATAGGCCTTGACGCAGGCAAGCTGCAGTTCGGCATCGTCGAGCAGCTTGATCGCATCCCACAAGGTCGGGGTCGGATAGAGCACTTCGGCGTCGACGCTGTCGGCCTCCTGGGCCTTCAGACGCTCGGCAGGGTCGGTCAACGCGGGCAGAACGTCTTCATAGGCAATGGTATCGGCGCCCGTCATGTTGCTGAGCCGATATCCCGAGCCCGTGCGAGCCGTCGGCGGCAGCGGAACCGGATCCAGGTCGGCGATGAACCAGGCACTGCCGCCATCGTGAGGCTTCAGCTTGGGCGCGCGATCGCGCAGGTTCGCTGGAAGCCGCTTCTCGAACAGGTCCGCAGGCTCAAGAATATGCGAATCCGCGGAGATGAGGTTATATGTAATCTTGTCTGCCATGTGCATTGCCTTTTGGTAGCTGGTTCAGGCCCGCGCGCGGGCCGTCACTCGAAAATGTTGCTTGAAATTCTTCATGCCGCCGCCAGCGCGTCAGTCTCCTGAGGCCAGGAGACCACGCTATCGGCGCGAAGCTTGTCCATCTCGGCTTCGTCATAACCAAGCTCGGCCAGTAGCCGGCGCGTGAACTCGCCCTGCACCGAGGTAGAGGTGACCAGGCCCGGCGTCTCCGAAAACCGCAGCAGCGGCGCATGGCGCCAATAGCGGCCGATGCTCGAATGCTCGGTCAGGACAGTGAACTGGTTGGCTTGAGCCTGTTCGTCCTTGTAAAGAAAGGCGAAGTTGGACATCGCATCGGCCTGGACGCAGCCCACTTGGCCGGACAGCAGGCTGTCCTGCCACTCACGGCCGGAGCGCGTCAGGAACAGCGCCGCCAATTCCTCGGCGAGTGCCTCGTCATTGACTTTGCGCGAAGCCTTCGTCGCGAACCGGGCATCTCGGACCAGGTCCTCCCGGCCCGCTACCGTGCAGAATCGGCTGAACTCCTCATCCGTCTCAGCGGCCAGAAAGACCCAACGCGGATTCTGGTTCTCATGCGGCGCGAACACGGTGCCCGCCGGGGCCGGCGCCGTCTGGTAGAGCCTGTAGAGTGCGTTCAAGCCGAACTGAAAGGCATCCGGTTCGGCGCGATCGGGCTTGCCCGCATAGCTCAGCGCATCTTCATAGTTGTGATAGATGTTCGAGATGATCATCGCGGATTCGACCGACTGGCCTTTGCCGGTGCGGTCACGGGCAAAAAGGCCCAGCAGCATAGCTGAGGCATGGCCCGTAGCCGCGACCGGATCTGCGCCCGTCTCCGACAGAGGGGAATTCCCCCTGCCTGCCTGATGCGCGGTGGTCCCGGAATAGGCGGCGATGATCGGATCGATCGCGGGCTGACGCGAATTGGGACCGACTGCGCCATAGGAAGCACCATAGTGATAGACGATGTCCGGTTTGATCACGCGCAACGATGCCTCATCGATGCCCAGCGATTCCGGCACGCCCTTGCGGAAGCAATGGATGAAGACATCGGCCCGTTCGATCAGTCCGCGCAGGATCTTCTTGCCTTCCTCGGACTTGAGATCGAGCGAGATGCTTTCCTTGCCCTGCATGGCGCGAACCATGTTGTTGTGGCCCAGGTTCAGCACCGGATCGCCCCGCCCGGCATTGGCCAGCGAGCGATAGGGATCGCCACGCAGCGGTTCGATCTTGATGATCCGCGCGCCCATTTCGGCGAGCAGCGCGGTCGCGAAAGGCGTGGCATAGTAATAAGCCGCCTCCACGATCGTCACGCCTTCAAGCGGGCGGGCGAGCGTAACATTGCCCGGAGCCTCACGCGCAAGCGGCTGAAGTTCGCCGCTTAGAATTTCATCGTTGTGCTCACCTGCTGCAGGCGCAGGACGCAGCACCTCGGCAGGCGCATTGGAAATACTGGCCAAAGGACCGATCTGAAGGATCGGACCGGCCACGGGATCTTCGATCGTCACGACAAGACCCGCGGCTACCGACTGCCGGTGCCGCAGCGCATCCTGGGTGGTCTGCACCATGTCACCGCAGACATTGCCGTTGGCAATATAGGCCTCGAGCCATTCGGCGGCGGTCTTTTCCTTCATCCTTGCCTTGAGCAGTTCGGTGAGCTCCACGCGGTCGGCATCGCTTTCGAACTTGTGCGGCGCGCCCTTGTAGCGATCGTCGTCCCAAATCCATTTCATGCCGATCGCATCGATCCACGCCGGGAAGAAATGCGGTTCGGTGTGCGAATGGACCATCCAGCGCCCATCGGCCGTTTCCACTCGCATGCCGATCAGATTGGTCTGGCGCGGATCGAGGTGATGGGGAAGCACGTGCTTTTCACTTTGCACTTCAGTGCCGCCGCTGCCTTCGGCCGGAAGCTCCTCGCCCTCGCGCAGCATCCACCGGACCCTGGGATTCTGCCGGCAGGAAAGCGCCGCCAGCATGTTCAGGTCCACGTGCTGACCCTTGCCCGTCAGGTCACGGACGCGGATCGCGGCAAGAATTCCCTGCAGGGCTAGCATGCCCGAGAACATCGTGGCGTCACGGGTCGAGCGAAACACCGGACGGATGCCGTCCTGATGCCAGCCGGGCTGATCGCGAAAAATGCCGGCCTTGGCCATGATCAGGGCATCGTCGGCCTTGACCTCGCTAAAGGGACCATTGCGGCCAAACGCGGTGATCGAGAGGTGGACAAGATCGGGGCGCAGCGCCGAAAGTGCCTGGTAGGTCACGCCCTTGCGCGCCGCCTCGGCCGGGGACATGGTTTCGATGACCACGTCCACGGCCGGGATCAGCCGGTAGAGAGCGGCACGGCCCTCAGCCGTTTCGAGATCGAGCAGCACGCTCTTCTTGCCGCGATTGAGCAAGCGGAACGAGGGTTTTTCACGGCGTGCGTTCTCGCCCTTGGGTTCGACGATGATAACCTCGGCACCATAGTCCGCAAGGACCATGGCCGCCATTGAACCGGCATCCTGCGTGCTCAGGTCGAGCACCCTTATTCCAGCGCAAGCTCCAGTCATCATCCCAGCTCCCAAACCCATCTGATCAGTTATTCGTCCGGGGACCGAGCCTCGCCCGGCCCCCGCAAGGTTTACGCTGCGAGGCTGAGCGTCGCAGGTTCATCGTATGGCAGCTTGTAAATATCGGCGCAGGTCTTCCACATGATGCGCTCGATTTCGCTGCGGGTTGCTCCGGTTCTCTCAAGTATTTCGAGACCGAGCTCATAGTCGAGCGGGAAGTTGCTCGACGAGTGCGGGAAATCGGGGCCCCACATGATCTTGTCGACGCCGATCGCGTAGCGGTTCTC
>Ga0075370_10000701_pt1 | contig 13221 bp, 14 predicted proteins | sample EndMethybrTD3035_FD_71398 | JGI IMG/M metagenome (GOLD analysis project Ga0075370, IMG submission 71398) | Populus endosphere microbial communities from Tennessee, USA - Endosphere MetaG P. TD hybrid TD303-5 | ecosystem: Host-associated > Plants > Roots > Endosphere | place: USA: Tennessee... | reverse complement strand
GACCTTGGTGACGCGGTTGACCGCGATCATCTTTTCCTTCAGACCGTCGTCACGACCTTCGTCCTGAACGCGAGGTTGGAACTTTGCCATTTCAGATTCCTTCGTTGACGGTCAGAACTGCAGACCGGCTTCGCGAGCCGCATCCGCCAGTGCCTTGACACGGCCGTGGTAGGCGAAGCCCGCACGGTCGAACGCCACCTTCTCGATGCCGGCGGCCTTCGCCTTCTCGGCGATGCGCTTTCCGACCACGGCAGCCGCCGCGGCGTTGCCGCCGCTCTTGAGCTGCTCGCGCACTTCCTTCTCGGCGGTCGAGGCCGAAGCGACGACGCTGGCGCCGTCCACGGAGATGACGCTGGCGTAGATGTGCAGGTTCGAGCGGAAGATCGTCAGGCGCGCGATATCCTGCTTGGCGATGCGGGCCCGCGTCTGGCGCGAGCGGCGAAGCCGTTGTTCCTTCTTGTTCAGCATGATGGCGCTCCTTACTTCTTCTTCGTCTCTTTCAGCACCACGCGCTCATCGGCGTAGCGGATGCCCTTGCCCTTGTAGGGCTCCGGCGGACGGATGGCACGCACTTCGGCCGCGATCTGGCCGACGGCCTGGCGGTCGGAGCCCTTGATCACGATTTCCGTCTGCGTCGGGCACGTGCGTGATGCCGGCCGGCATGTCCTTGACGACGGGGTGCGAGAAACCGATCGACAGGTTCAGCTTGGCGCCGGCGGCCTGGGCACGGAAGCCCACGCCAACCAGGCTCAGCTTCTTCTCGAAGCCCTTGCTGACGCCGTTGACCATGTTGTTGACCAGCGCGCGCATCGTGCCGCTCATGGCGTTGGCTTCCATGCCGTCGTTGGCCGGAGCGAACGACAGGACGGCGCCTTCCTTGCGGACTTCGACCAGCGCGTTGACCGGGCGGGTCAGGGTGCCGTTGGCACCCTTGACGGTGATTTGATCTGCCGTGACCGACACGTCCACGCCTTGCGGGACGGTGATCGGCATCTTACCTACGCGGGACATTGCTATATCTCCTTAGGCGACGTAGCAGAGGACTTCGCCGCCGACGCCGTTGGCGCGCGCCTTGCGGTCGGTCATCACGCCCTTGGGGGTGGTGACGATCGCCACGCCCAGGCCGTTCATGACGGACGGGATCGCGTCGCGGCCGCGGTAGATGCGCAGGCCGGGACGGCTCACGCGCTCGATGCGCTCGATGACGGGACGACCTGCGTAGTACTTCAGCGAGATCTCGAGTTCGGACTTCACGCCCTCGCTCTTGACCGCGAAGGAGTCGATGTAACCCTCGTCCTTGAGGACCTGGGCGATTGCGACCTTGAGCTTCGACGAAGGCATGCTGACGACCGGCTTCTCAACGCTCTGCGCGTTGCGGATGCGGGTCAGCATGTCGGCGATAGGATCACTCATGCTCATGCTGTTTTCTCCTGATTCGCCTGATTACCAGCTGGCCTTGATCACGCCCGGGATGTCGCCCTTGAAGGCGAGCTCGCGGATCTTGGACCGGGCCAGACCAAACTTGCGGAACGTGCCGCGGGGGCGGCCGGTGAGGTTGCAACGGTTGCGCAGACGCACCGGCGCGGCATTGCGCGGCAGCTTCTGGAACTCGAGACGGGCGATGTAGCGCTCTTCGTCGCTGCGCTTCGCATCGTTGATGATCTCGAGGAGCCCGGCACGCTTCTTCGCGTACTTGGCCACCGTCGCTTCACGCTTGAGTTCGCGCTGGATGAGGGAAAGCTTTGCCATTGGGAAGCGCCTTCAGTTCTTGAACGGGAACTTGAACGCCGCCAGCAGTGCCTTGCACTCGTCGTCGTTCTTGGCCGTCGTGGTGATCGAGATGTTCATGCCACGGATCGCGTCGATCTTGTCGTACTCGATTTCCGGGAAGATGATCTGCTCTTTCACGCCGATGTTGTAGTTGCCGCGGCCGTCGAACGAACGGCCGGAGATGCCGCGGAAGTCGCGCACGCGCGGCAGGGCGATCGTCACGAAGCGGTCCAGGAATTCGTACATCTGGACGCCGCGCAGCGTGACCATGCAGCCGATGGGCACGCCGTCACGGATCTTGAAGCCGGCGATGGCCTTCTTCGACTTGGTGACCACGGGCTTCTGGCCGGCGATCTTGGTCAGGTCGCCCACGGCGTGATCCATGACCTTCTTGTCGGCGACGGCTTCGGACACACCCATGTTCAGGGTGATCTTGGTCAGACGCGGCACTTCCATCACGGACTTGTAGCCAAACTTGGCCGTCAGGTCCGGAACGATCTTTTCGCGGTAAATGGTTTGGAGACGAGCCATGTCGGACCTCTTATGCCTTGACTTCTTCGCCGCTGGACTTGAAGACGCGAACCTTCTTGCCATCGGCCAGAATCTTGAAGCCCACGCGATCGGCCTTGCCGGTCGCCGGGTTGAATAGCGCGACGTTGGACTGCTGGATGGGCATCGCCTTGTCGATGACGCCACCGGTGGTGCCCTTCAGCGGATTCGGCTTCACGTGCTTCTTGGCGACGTTGATGCCCTCGACGAGCAGCAGCTGTTCGCTGACGCGCTCGGCAACGGTGCCGCGCTTGCCCTTGTCACGACCGGTCGTCACGATGACCTGGTCGCCCTTGCGGATCTTGTTCATGGCGTTTCCTTGTACTGCGGGCGCGCTTAGAGCACTTCCGGGGCCAGCGACACGATCTTCATGAAGCGCTCGGAGCGCAGTTCGCGCGTCACGGGGCCGAAGATGCGGGTGCCGATCGGCTCCAGCTTGGCGTTGAGCAACACGGCGGCGTTGCCGTCGAACTTGATCAGCGAGCCATCCTGGCGACGCACGCCCTTGGCGGTGCGCACGACGACGGCGTTGTAGACCTCGCCCTTCTTCACACGGCCACGCGGCGCGGCTTCCTTGATGCTGACCTTGATCACGTCGCCAATGCCGGCGTAACGGCGCTTCGAGCCGCCGATGACCTTGATGCACTGGACGGACTTCGCACCGGTGTTGTCCGCGACGTCGAGTCGCGACTGCATTTGAATCATGGTTTATCCCCAACTTGCTCCCGCAGACGGCAACACCCGAGAGCGGTCAGTATTGGGCCCGTCGTTGCGCCTCCTCGGCTGCAGGCAGGGCCCGCGGCTTCGAAAACACCCCGATTGGGCTGAAATTCCTCCGAGGCAAGCAGCGCAGCCTCCTGGTCACTCCAGGCGCCCCAGTGTTGACTGGAAGCGGCACGCGTTGCTCACGCCTCTTCGGCGAAGTCGGCCATTATGCACCGAACCCGCAGCACATGTCAAACGCCTTCGCAATCGATCTTGGAGGGCGTGCCTGCCAGCGGGAATGGGCGTCGAAGAGCGGGCGTCGAAGAGCGGGCGTCGAAGAGCGGGCGCCGAAGAGCGGGCGCCGGACGCGGGCCGTCCACCGGCCCGGGCCAGCGGACGGACGCCGCTGGCGCCCAGACGTGAGAACGCCGCGGCACCTGGCCGCGGCGTTCCTGGGTCGACGACTCGGTGGCTCAGTGGTCGGACTCGCGGTACCAGTAGGTCCTGCGGCGGGTCTTCTTGATGGCGATCTTCGGCTTTTGCGCGCCGAGGCCCGACTTGGCGTCCGGTCCCAGGCCGCCGCCGCCGCCGATCAGGAACGGCAGCTGGCGATCCTGGCCGTTCACCGGGACAGTGACGATGCCGAACACCGGCGACGGAAGCAGGCCGCCGCCATCCATCACCGTGGATTTCACCTCGCCGGTGAGGAAGTTCACCGAGTAGCTGCTCGCCTTGCCCAGGTTGGCCTGGCAGACGGAGGAATCGGGAGCAACGGGCTGGTTGGTGCCGAAGTAGGTCAGCCCGCCCACCGTGGTCGGCGCGTTCACGCCCTTTTCCCCGGAACCGCTGAGCGTGACGTAGAACCCGCTGAGCGACCCGTCGTAGCCTGTGGTGGAGGTGACGTGGAACAGCGCGGTCGGGGCGCTGTCGCTCGTGTCGCTGGTGTCGTCGTGCACGACCGCCGCGCCGGCCGCGGTGGCGCCGACCTTGGTGTCCTTGATCATGTAGAACCGGTTCACGATGCTGCTGGCCTGCTCGTTGAGCAGCGGATGCTCGCGATCACCGGTGGTGTCGAGCAGGACGTCGTAGGTCTTGGTCAGGACGACGTCGGGCGGGAAGAAGAACTTCCGCTTCGTGGTGCCGGTGCCGCCCAGCGCGGCCACCTGGGTGACCGCCCAGGTCGACAAGGCGCCGGTGCCCGTCGGCTCGAGGTCGACCCGCCAGATGTTGCCGCCCGTGTCGGCCGCGTAGAGACGGTCGATCACTCCGTCGAAATTGCGGTCGACGAGCGTGATGTCGGCGGGCGTGGAATAGGTCATGGCCGGAACCGCCAGCTGGCACGGGGCGGTGCTGCACGCGGTCAGCCCGCTGGGGCCGGCGTGCCAGAGCAGCGCGCCGCTCACCGCGTCCAGGATGAAGATGCCGCGTCCCATCGTGTCGGCGGCGGGCGGCTCCAGATCCTGGTTGGGGTCGTAGCCGGCGCCGAAGATCAGCACCGGGTTCGTGTTGCCCTTGATCATCGCCACCTTGGGCTGCGACCAGGTCTGTCCGAGCTCCCCGAAGCCCGAGTCTGCGCTGCTGTGCTTCCAGAGGAACTTGGGATTGGCCGGATCGCTCACGTCCAGCGCGTAGAGCAGGCGTCCGCCGCGGCGCGCCGACAGGAAGATGTAGGCCTTGCTGGTCGCGGTGTTCTGGTACACGCTGGGGGCGCCGTCGAAGAAGTAGGTCTTCGGCGTGCCGCCCGTGGAGCCCAGCGTCAGGGCCGGGCTGTTCTGGTAGAGCCGCTGCAGGCCGGGGTAGAACTCCGAAGGAACGAAGCTCCACAACTCGCCGCCGGGAGGCACGTTGATGTTGTTGCCCTTGGCGTCCTTGGCCGGAATCGCGCAAGTCGTCGAGACGGTGCAATATCCCAGGGGCTTGGTGCTGTCCGTGGAGTTGGCCGGCTGGTTGCCATTGATCGCGCGGAACATGCCGTCGTTGGCGCCATAGAACACCACCACGCCGGTGCTGCCGCCGTAATTGATGACCGCGGGACGCGAATGCAGGACGTCGCCATGCACGGAACCGCGGACCGTGATGCTGCTGTCGGGCGGCGTGTTCGCTTCCGAACCGGCTTTCAAATCGCTGGCCGCCGCGTAGGTGTCCTCGCCTCGCACCCAATTGATCAGGTTGGGGACGGTGATCGTGCTGCCGCTCGGGATGCCGAGGGTCGTCGCAGTCAACGACGTGTTGCCGGCGCTGAACGGCATGGTGCTCAGCGACGTATTGCCGCTGCACCCCGTACCGAGACAGGTATAGACGTTGCGGGCGGTGGTGGCGGTCGTCACGGTCGACGAGCTGGGATAGGTGTCGGTCAGGTACTTGAGCCGCAGCTGTTGGGCAACGCCCCCCTTCTCGACGATCTCGCCGTCGGGCGAGTCGTAGCCGGCGCCGATCCCCTGCGGCAAGTTGGCCCAGAAGCCGCTCTTGGAGTCGGGCAGCGTGTTGACGTTCTTGGAGGTCCAGAAGCTGATCGCCGTCGGCGAGATGAAACCCGTGCCGCCCCCGTTGTTCAGCGCCGGATGGGCAGGCGCGCCAGCCTGGACCCAGGTCGCGTCGGCCAGGTAGAGCTGCGGCAGGTTCGGGTCGGTCATGTCGACGCCGAACTGGTACTGCTTCAGGTTGCCCATCCAGCGCGGGTTGTCCTGGCCGTCGGGGCGGAACATGCCCATGTAGATCTGGTTGAGGTAGGTGCCCTGCGTATTGGCGCTCACCGGCAGCACCGGCGCCGCGAACACGCTGTTGACCGCCTGGACGTCGTGCATCACCTGTGCGATGGCATCCTTCAGCCCCTGGACATCACCCAGTTGCACGCGGAACTCCTTGCTGCCGCCGTTGCGCGCCATGCTCGCCATGAGCTGCTCGTAGTTCGGGTTCGAGCCGTCGCTCAGGATGATGGTGTAGGTCGTGATCGGGGGATAAGGCGTCGTCAGATTGGGCGACGTTCCCGTGTACATGAATTTCGCCCACTCGTCCGAGTAGTCACCCTGGTACTTGCCGGTGGCCCCCGTCCAGTTGGGCAATGCCAGTTGCGCGGGAAGGCTGGTCAGGCCCTCGGCCTGCTGGAGCGCGTTGCCGCCCGCCGTCCCGCTGTCCTGCGGCTTCTGGTTGTTGGTGGCGAGCGTGATGTACAGAACGAAGTTCTTGATACAGGGCCCGAGGATCGTCGTGTCGGGATGGTAGGTGGTTCCCGACAGCCCGGTCTTGCCCTGGTAGAAGGCCCAGGATTCCTGCATCGCCTGGGCGATCTGGTTGTTGTTGCTCTTGTCCTTGGAAAGGCTCAACGCCGCAAGGCGCGTCAGCATCGTACTGATGCCGGTGTCGTTCATCTGGAGCAACGAGGTGGGAGCGGAAGTGGCCGGCTCCACGAACGTTCCGCCGTTGGTCCCGCCGGTCGGGAAGTACATCAAGCCCAGGTTGATGTTGTTCTTGAGCGTGCTGTCGCTGGTGATGGACTTCACTGCGGCGTAGAGGCCGCACTGCTCGAAGCCGAGATTCTTGCTCGGGTCGTTCACCGCCAGGATGACATTCCCCGCCGAGTCCTTGCACTGGTACGACGAAGTCGCGTCGGCGGCGGCCGAGTTGTCGAGGATCATCAACAGGTTCGGGATGCCGCCGCTGGTCGTGCCCGCGTAGATGTCGATGTCGTCCGCATGGGCCGCGAAGCCGGCCAGCACGAGCGTCGCGCCGACGGCGCGACGCGAAAGAGAGGTCAGCTTCGTCATGGAATTCCCTTTCATGATCAGCATGCGTCGCCGACTGCCACGCGCACGGCGATGCCCTGGTGGACGGTCGCGGCCGACGCACCGGTCGCGGGCACCTTGGCCGTCGCGTTGACGTCCCAGTTCGAGTTCGAGCACAAGGAATTGCCGCTGGTGCCGGAGCCGACGATGCCGGTGTTCTGTGCAGCGCCGCTGGCGTAGCACGACTGGTCGTCCACGTTGGCCGCGTCGAGCTCGCTGAGCTTGATGGGCTTGAGGCCGATGCACTTGGGTGCGGGCACCGTCACGGCGTAGGCGGCGCCCGCCTGGCCGCTGCCGTTGATGTCGACCGTCGTGGTGCTGGCCGTCGGCAGCGTGGTGAAGTCGGCGCTGATGGCCGTCTCGATCGCTTGCTGAGCCGACGCGTCCGCTTCGTTCTGGGTCTGCATGTTGCCGACCAGCCGCGTGTTGATGTTGGTCACCTTGATGGCCGACACGACGATGAGCGTCAGCACCACGAGGAAGATCATCGAGACCAGCAAGGTGACGCCTCGCTGGGCCCGCGACGGGCTGGGACGTCCGAGGCGTTTCATGGGGTTTCCCTTTGGCCGGAGGCGTTGTTCAGGCGCGCGACCGTGCTGTAGACATGGCGCTTGTAATGGTCGCCGGCGGTCACCGCCGACGACGCGGCCAGGCCCATGTCGTAGGTGCGCGAGTCGGTCCATCCAGCGCTGGTTTCGGTGCTGCGCGCCAGCACGTGGATGCGCACGGCCATGACGTTGGCCCAGTTGGACGCGGCGACCGTCCAGTCGTAGGGCGTGGACGGCTGGGGGCAGACGCCGACGGCGATCTGGGCCGCGGGCGGGCTGGTGGGGTCGCTGACGTAGCAGTCGGGCGAGCCGTTGCCGTCCATGTCGATGCCATAGTCGAACTGCAGGTTCTCGATGCCTTCGACCAGCGGCGTGATGGTCATCGCGCCGTTCACGAACTCGGCCATCTTGAGCGTCGGCGTGGTATCGGTACCGGCGCCGGTGCCGCACACGTTGCAGCTGCTCACGTAGTAGACGTGCTGCACGATCTTGCGCAACTGAGCCAGGTTCGCCGCGGTGCAGTCCTTCTGCATCAGCGTGAACGCCGCGGCGGCGGAGGCCGCTGGGGTGGCGGCGGCGGCCGCGAAGGGCAGCGAGTCGTTCGCACAGGCGGAGACCTGCAGGTAGACCTCGCTCGAGTTCGCGGACGCGAGCGCGACGGTGGCGGTATCGACGCGCGAGACCACCAGCACGGCCGTTCCCGCGACGACGTTGCTGATGCAGCTGGGCGTGGTGGTCGCGACGTAGAGCGGCATCGGGACGGTCGAAGCGCCGGGGGTCGTGCTCGGTGAATAGCCCAGGTCGGACACGGTGGCCGGACAGGCGACGGGCGCCTGCGCGGTGAACGAGGAGCTGGCCGTCTCGCCCGTGAAGCCGGCCAGCTGGATGTCCTGGCTCAGCAACTGCATCGCGTAGCGACCGTTCTCGATCTGGCGCGAGGACTTGTCGAGTTCCGTGCGCGCGCTGGTCGTCGAGACGATGAGGCTGACCAGGCCGATCATCATGAACATGCCGATGGCCAGGCCGACCATCAGCTCCACCAGCGTGAAGCCGCGGCTGCCGCGCAGCCCGGCGAACGGCTTGCGCGCGCTCACGACAACACCCCCACCTGGACCTTGGTGGTGACCACGCGGTGGAGCGCCTCGTTGCCATAGCTGCCGTTGCCGCAAGGGAACGCGACGCCGCCCTTCAACGGCGCGGCCGTCTTGGCGAGACCCTGCCAGGACACCGCGATCAGGTAGGTGTTGACCGTGTTGCCGCCGACGGTGTCGGTAGCGTCCAGGGTGACGCAGCCGATCGCGCCGATCATGCCCCCGAGCTTCTGCGTCGTGCCCGAATTGACCTGGGTCTCGGCCTGGCCGTTGATCAGGTCGCGCCAGGCGGTCAGGTCGGCCACGGCCTGCGTCTGCTGCTGCGTGTTGCTGCCCGCCGCCGTGCAGGCCGGAATGGTGTTGCTGCTGCCGCCCAGCTGGACGCCGGCCGTGCCGTTCGAATAGCAGCTCGCGACCCTGCGGTTCGCGTTGATGCGGTTGGCCATGTCCTGCACGAGCTCCAGGGCCTGGACGCGCTGATAGGACTCCATCTCGGCGAGGTTGGCGCGATTGTTCACGCCGGCCAGGCCCAGCAGGCCGATCAGCAGGATCACGAGCGACACCAGCACTTCCATCAGCGCGAAGCCGCGCTGGCGCGCCGCGCGGAGGCCGGGCGATTGCACGAGGTTGTAGTTCATTGACAGGCTCCCACACTGCTGCTGGGCACGCCGCTCAGGCCGATCTTGATGCAACGGGAACTGACACCGTCGACCGCGGTGGATGGCGCGATCGTGAAGCTGGTGGTCGCCGATACGGCCCGGCCGTCCTTGCCGTAGGTCACCGCACCGAGCGTGGCGGAATCGGTGATGGAGATGCCCTTGTAGGCCTCCTGGTCCAGGAGGGTGTTGCTGGCGCTGTCGGTGACTTTCCAGCCGCGATCCCAGTTGCCGGAGGTCACCTTCTTCGCCAGGGAGATGTTGGCGTTGTGCGCGATGGCCTCGCTGCGTGTCCGCAACAGCGACGCCATCAGGTCGAACGAGACGTTCCTGACGCGCTGGTTGGCGACGAACTGGCGGAAAGAGGGCAGCGCCAACCCGACGAGGACCGCCAGCACGGCGATCGTGGTGAGCATTTCCAGCAGCGTGAAACCGCGCGTGCGCGGGTACACGAGTGGGTGGCGAGTCACCAGCATGCCGACACCCCGCCGGTTCCCGAAGCCGTCTTCGCTCCGGCTTCATCGAGCGTCATCGTGGCGCACGCGGTGTCCTTCGCCAGTTGATTGCCTCTGGGGGTGGCGGTCACCGTGAAGCCGGGGGGCGTCGTCCCGGCCTTGGGAGCCGTCGTCACGTCGTAGTTCGACGAGACGTTCGGCGGCGGCGTCGAATTCAATGTCGCCAGATCCGCCGCATACGCCCGCGCATCCAGCAGATAGCGCTGCTGCAGATTGCTCACTTCGAGCATGTAGCCCTGGGCCGCCGCGCGATTGGCCCGGATCACGTGCGACAGGTAGGACGGGTAGGCGATCGCCGCCAGGACGGCCACGATCGCGACGGTCACCATCAACTCGATCAGCGTGAAGCCGCGTTCGCGCCGGCGCAGGCCGCCATGGCGCGCGGGCCGTGTGGTCGTGCCGACCATCGGAGTTCGTTCGGTGCCGCGTTGCATCTGTTTATCCCTTCGCCCACCACGCTGTTGCGACTCACTGGAGTACAGCACTGCGGAAATGATTTGTTCAGCGCGAGGCCCATTATTAGATGGGCTATTTGCACATTTGTCGCACTACCCGGCTTTTCCGACGAGTGGTTGCAATCGCCTGACGGACGGTTTGAGCCTTCAGACTCCAGAAAGCTGCTCGCCAGGCTTGCTGGACCCGCCGGGCCGCCGGGCCGCTGCTGGGCGTTCGGGCGGGGCGGCGCGCACGGGGCGCCTAGGTATATCGACCAGTCGGCGCGTCGATCAAGCCGGCGGGGACTGCAGGGGCGACCTGCAGGACGTCGATTCGGATGCGTGCCCGCCTCCGATTCGCAAGCCCCCGGGAAAGTCTCAAGCCGGTGGCCGCTTGTCGGGCGTCCTCGCCCGCTCGAGCCGCGCCACAATCCGTCCGCTCGGCGATGAATCACCCGCCACACGCACCCGGGACGACCACGCATCGTCCCGTCAACCAACGAGTTCAAAGGGAGGTCAACCCATGAAGATATTTGCGCGCTCCATCCTGGAGGCGGCGCTTGCCGCGCTCGCGGCGCTGCCCGCGTTGGCGACGGCCGCAGAGCCCGCCGCGGCACCGGCCACCGTGTCCGCGGCGACGTTCTTCCGCTTCGCGGACATGAACGACGTCCGCATCTCGCCCGATGGCAGCGCTGTCGCGATCCTGGTGCGAAACAAGGCCGGACGGCGCCAGCTGGCGGTGATGGACACCGCCGACCTGAGCAAGATCAAGATCGTCGCGAGCTTCGAGGAGTTCGACGTCGCCTGGGCCCAGTGGGCCGACGCCAAGTCGCTCGTGTTCGGCCTCGGCGACGAGTCCGAATCGGCCTACGAGACCCGCGGCGCCGGGCTGTACGGCATCGACCGGGACGGCGAGAACCTGCGGGTGCTGATCAACTTCCGGGGCCGCAACATGGAGACCGGGACGATGATCAAGTCGCGCTCGCTCGAGCCGCACGACTACAGCTTCGATCGCGTGCTGCACGACGGCAGCGGCGACATCGTCGTCGACCACTGGACGGCGAACATCAAGGTCAACGCCTACGGCTCGGAGTGGACCGGCATGTCGCCGATACGCATGAACGTGCGTACCGGAACCCTCACCCCGATGGGCAAGGCCTGGCCCGACCACGTGTTCGACTGGGTCATCGACGGCCAGGGGCAGGTGAAGGCGGGCGGGCAGACCGTCGAGGGCCGGACGACGGTGCTCGCCCAGGAGCCCGACGGCAGCTGGAAGCCGCGCTCGCAATTTCCCACCTACGGCGCCAGCGCGGACTCGTTCAGCGTCAACGACGTGGGCGCCGACGGCCAGATCTATGTCAACAAGGCGGCGGGCCCCGACGGTGCGCGCGGGCTGTTCCGCTACGACCTGGCAACCGGCCGCGCCGAGTCCCAGCCTGTGGTCAACGCGCGCGGCTTCGATATCGACGCCACCCTGATCGAGGACTACCGCACCCACAAGGTGCTCGGCGTGCACTACGAGGCCGACGCTGCCGGCACCGTATGGTTCGATCCCGGCATGAAGGCCCTGCAGGCCAAGGTCGACGCCCGGCTGCCGGGATTGATCAACCAGATCGATCCCGCGGACTGCGGCTGCGCGCAACGCGTGCTCGTGACCTCCCACTCCGATCGCCAGCCCCGGCTGTTCTTTCTCTACGACCGCGTCGACGACCTGCTGATCCCGTTCGGCAGCGCCCGGCCGGCCATCGACCCGCGGCAGATGGCCGATACCGACTTCGTCCGCATCAAGGCTCGCGACGGTCTCGAGGTCCCGGTCTACGTCACCAAACCGCACGGCAAGGGCCCGTGGCCGACGGTCGTGCTCGTCCACGGCGGCCCGCGGGTACGCGGTTGGCACTGGCGCTGGGACGACGAATCGCAGTTCCTCGCGTCGCGCGGCTACCTGGTGGTCAAGCCCGAATTCCGCGGCAGCAGCGGCTACGGCTACGCGCTGCAGGGCGCCGGCGATCGCCAGTGGGGCCTGAAGATGCAGGACGACATCGCCGACGCGACCGTCTGGGCGGCCAAGCAAGGCCTGGCAGACCCCCGGCGCACCTGCATCGCGGGCGCCAGCTACGGCGGCTACGCCACCCTGATGGGTCTCGTGCGCTATCCGGACCTGTACCGCTGCGGCGTCGCCTGGGCGGCGGTGACCGACATCAACCTCATGTACGACATCGCCTGGAGCGATTTCAGCGATGACTACAAGACTTACGGCATGCCAGCGCTCATCGGCGACCAGGTCAAGGACGCCGAACAGCTCGCGGCGACGTCGCCGCTGCAGCAGGCGGCCAGGATCACTCGCCCGCTGCTGCTCGCGCACGGCGGCGTCGACAGGCGGGTTCCGATCGCGCATGCCACCAAGCTGCTGTCCGCGCTGGAGGCGAACCACGCGCCGGTGACCTGGATCGAATACAAGGACGAGGCGCACGGCTGGAAGAAGCCGGAGACGCGCATCGCCTTCTACGAACGCATGCAGCAGTTCCTGGACGCGAACATCGGCGCCAAGACCGAGGTCGCAGCGCATTGATCGAGCGGGCGGGCCGCGCCGCCAGCAACACGCGCAACGGCACCTGCCCCAGAAGAAAAGGCCGCGCGCGCGTGACGCGCGGGCGGCCTTCCCGGATCGCGTGGGCGTCCCGGCGCTTCAGCCCTTGAGCGCCCGCGCCTGCTTGAGCATCGTGTCCGCGTCGCTGACCTCGAACTTGCCGGGCGCCTCGACGTTGAGCGTCTTGACCACGCCGTCGACCACGAGCATCGAGTAGCGTTGCGAGCGCACGCCCATGCCGTTGGCGGTGAGGTCCAGCGGCAGGCCGACGGCCTGCGTGAACGCGGCGGAGCCGTCGCCCAGCATGCGGACCTTGCCGGCCGTCTTCTGGTCGCGCGCCCAGGCGCCCATCACGAAGGCGTCGTTGACCGACACGCACCAGATCTCGTCGACGCCGGCGGCGCGCAGCGCGTCGGCCTGGGCGACATAGCCCGGCACGTGCTTGGCCGAGCAGGTGGGCGTGTAGGCGCCCGGCAGCGCGAACAGCGCGATCGTCTTGCCGGCGCTGGCCTGGGCCACGTCGACGTTGTTCGGACCGAGCGAACAGCCCTCGGTCTCGACTTCGATGAATTCCTTGAGGGTGC
>Ga0075370_10000699_pt1 | contig 13231 bp, 11 predicted proteins | sample EndMethybrTD3035_FD_71398 | JGI IMG/M metagenome (GOLD analysis project Ga0075370, IMG submission 71398) | Populus endosphere microbial communities from Tennessee, USA - Endosphere MetaG P. TD hybrid TD303-5 | ecosystem: Host-associated > Plants > Roots > Endosphere | place: USA: Tennessee... | reverse complement strand
TTGCCGACGGACGACTCTGATCGGACGGCAGACAGATGGTGTCCGGCTCCTCAGGCTCGACCGCCTACGAGCGCCTCCAGGAGCGTCTCATCGCGCAGCCACGCACGTGGCTCGTCACCGGTGTGGCCGGGTTCATCGGCAGCAACCTGCTCGAGACTCTGCTCAAGCTCGATCAGCGCGTCGTGGGACTGGACAACTTCGCTACCGGCCGCCAGCGCAACCTGCGCGAAGTGCAAGGCGCGGTCCATCCCCGGCAGTGGGGCAACTTCAGCTTTCTGGAAGGCGATATCCGCAACCCGGACGACTGTCGACGGGCATGCGAGGGCGTGGAGCATGTCCTGCATCAGGCCGCGTTGGGCAGCGTTCCCCGCAGCTTGGCGGAGCCCTTGACCACCAACGCCGTCAATGTCACCGGCTTCCTGAACATGCTCGACGCCGCACGCCAGGCGCAGGTCAAGAGCTTCGTCTATGCCGCCAGCAGCAGCACCTACGGCGACCACCCGCGGCTGCCCAAGGTGGAAGACGTCATTGGCAAACCCCTGAGTCCATACGCCGTCACGAAATACGTGAACGAGCTCTACGCCGAGGTGTACCACCGCTGCTACGGCTTCAGCACCATCGGCTTGCGCTACTTCAACGTGTTTGGCAAGCGCCAGGATCCTCATGGAGCCTATGCCGCGGTGATTCCCAGGTGGACGACGTCGCTCTTGCGCGGCGAGCCGGTGTTGATCAATGGCGACGGCGAGACCAGCCGCGATTTTTGCTATGTCATCAACGCTGTCCAGACGAATCTGCTGGCCGCGACCACGGAGGACCCGGCGGCGAAGGACCAAATCTACAACGTGGCCGTCGGTGCTCGCACGACATTGAACGCGTTGTTTGCGCTGTTGTGCAAGAACCTCGGTGCATGCGGCGTTTCTCCTGACACGCAGCCGATCTATCGCGATTTCCGCGCGGGCGACGTACGTCATAGTCTCGCCGATATCGGAAAAGCCCGGACCCTGTTGGGCTACGCGCCTACGTACACCGTCGCGCTAGGTCTGGCGGAGGCGGTTCAGTGGTATCTGCGATGCGAGTGATGCCGTCGCAGGCGCTTGCTTCGCCAGTGCGCCCAGCATTTGACGAGCACTTGCGCGAAGAGGCAGGACGCTGACCATGCGCTTGTCAAACATCGCGTGGAATGTCGGCGGCCTGCTGCTCCCCTTGGGCGTTGCGGCGTTGGTCGTGCCCCAACTGATCCAGCGCCTGGGTCAGGAAAGGTTCGGCCTGCTGGCGCTCGCCTGGGGACTGATCGGGTACGCCGGCGCCATGGATCTCGGAATCGGCCGGGCCCTGACCCAAAGGGTCGCTGGGTTGCGCGGCGAGGGAGCACTCCGAAGCATCCCGGACGTGCTGGCGACCGCCGGAAGAATCACGCTGCTCGCCGGCCTTGCGGGTGGAGTCGTCATCGCTCTGGCGGCGTCGCTGGGGGCAGGTGCCTGGGTCCGCACCGACAGCACGCCGAGCCACGAGATCAGAAACGCGATGCTGTTGCTGGCGGTGGCGTTGCCCGCGCAAGCGATGACGGCCACGTACAGGGGCATGAATGAAGCCTTCATGAACTTCAGGGAGATCAGTCTTCTGAGGGCGGGATTGGGCGTGATCAATTTTGGAGGGCCTTACCTGGTCTCTCTCTCGACCACGCAACTGCCGTGGCTTGTTTCAACACTGGTCGTCAGCCGTTGGCTGGCTCTGCTCGTGTTTCGCCGACTCGCAAACGGATGCCTGGAATCTGCGGATGGGGGAGGGCGGTCGGGGGCCTATTCGAGGCCCGTCGCCCGGTCTCTTCTTTCTTTCGGCGCCTGGGTCACCCTGAGCGGCATCGTGAGTCCGATATTGGTTCATGCGGACCGCTTTCTCATTGCCTCGGCCATTTCGGCAGCGGCGGTGTCGGTTTATGTACTGCCCTATGAAGTGGTGGTCCAAAGCCTGATCTTGGCAGGTTCCGTGTCGTCCGTGATGTTTCCCGGATTGACTCAATTGATGCGAGAAAAGCCCGATCAATGGCAATCGTATTTCAAAAAATGGCTTTGGAGAATTGCTGGATCGATGGTAATCGTCTGCACCACGCTGCTGCTCGTGTTGCCCATGCTGCTGTCGTTTTGGATCAATGAAAACTTGAATCCTGAGTCCATCGTGATAGGCCGGGTGTTGTGCCTCGGGGTTTTCGCCAACGCGATCGGTTCCATGTTCTACGCACTCCTTCATGCAAAAGGGCGGGCAGATATCACTGCCAAATTGCACGTTGTCGAATTACCGATATTCATCATCGCTTTGATCTTCATGATCGCTGCGCACGGGGTGGTCGGCGCCGCATGGGCATGGGTGGGCCGCATGGCGCTGGACGCAGTTTTGTTGGCCGGGTGTGCGAGGTTCGGCCGTGCTTGAGCTATTGCTGCTCCTGACGGCCACGGGCCTGGCGCTGGCATGTGATCGGCGCCTCGGATTTGGAAATCCATTTCAAATTTATTTTCTGATTTGGTCGCTGATTTTTTTCGCATTTTATTTATTTCGAGAAACCTTCGTCGCCGTCCCGATGGAGTATCTGCTCTTGATGCTGACGGCGAAGGCGTTGGTTCTGTTGCTGTTGCTCGTGATTCGTATTGAATTTTCAAATCAGACGGGCGTCAACAGGCATCCGTCGTTCAATCTTCGAACGCATCTGATTGCTGTGGCCCAAGTGTCAGTCTGCTTCGCAGCACCATTTGCCTATTTAAGAGCAAAAGAGCTTGCCGGTGGTGAAGATATTTTCACGGTAGTCGGATACATCACGCTCCGATCCGAGATGACGGATGGTGGCGGCCAAATTGGCTTTCTCGCCTATTTTTCCATATTGTCCTATGCGGTAACCTCGCTCACCATGCTTGCCTACAAAAAGAAAGCTGCGGGCATGCTGCGATTGGTATTTTCTTCGGTGGTAAGCCTGTTTTACGTTTATTTAAGCACTGGAAGAACGAATCTTCTACTTCTTTTTTCATTAATGCTGATGCCGCTGATCTTGCTCGAATTTGTTCGAGTAAAAAGTGCGATCGTGGCCTTATTTTTCGTGGGTTTAATTTTTACTTTTGTCGCGGCCATGACGGCAAAGGGCATTTCGCTGGAAGCGGGATTTTCCGAAAATGCAATTTCGCTAAGTGAAAATCTGAGGGCATACACGGTCGCCCCTTTCCTGGCCATGTCGGAACTCATGCAGACCGAGCGCACAGCGGAATGGGGTGCGAACACATTCCGCTTTGCCATATCCGTAATGCACGCCTTGGGAGTCATCGAGCAACCGCCTGCTGCTTTGATTCGGGACTATGTGTTCGTTCCTGATCCAACTAACGTCTATACGGTTTATGACGTCTATTTTCGCGATTTTTCCTATCTTGGGATTTTTATTCCGCCGGCGCTTTTAGTGTTCCATTGGTGGTTGTATCGTCAGGGTCGAAAGATCGGAGGAAGGTGGGTGTTTTATTACGCCGCCTCGGTGTATCCGCTCGCGATGCAGTTCTTTCAGGACCAGTATTTTTCGCTGCTCTCCATTTGGATCCAAGTGGGGCTTTGGTTCTGGATTTTCGTTGTTCCGGAGAGATCGATTCATGAAGAGCTTCGGCCGCGCCATGCTTGACATCATCTTGGTCAACTGGAATTCCGGACGCCAACTGCTGGATGCCGTTGTCAGCATCATCAATCATCACGCGGGGGTGGTCGGCAAGGTGATCGTAGTGGACAACAACTCGACGGACGGGTCGCTGGATGTCTTGAAGCAGCAATTGCCGAACGTCCCGTTTTGCGTGCAATTTGTGGAAAATTCATTCAACAAGGGTTTTGGCGCCGCGTGCAACCAGGGGGCTCGGCTATGCGGCAGCGGGTATCTGCTGTTTTTGAATCCGGATGCCAGGCTGTTCGCTGGCTCCCTGGTGGCGCCACTGGCCTATATCCAGCAGCCCGAGAATATGGATGTCGGAATCTGCGGCGTCCAGCTCATCGATGAGGACCAGGAAGTGGCCCGCAGCTGCGCTCGATTTCCTAGTGCGGCGGCGTTTGCACTCGAAGCCGTCGGACTGAGCAAACTCCGGGGGCTGCGGTCGCTTGGCCATCACATGAGCGAATGGCGCCACACGACCACGCGGCAAGTCGACCATGTCATCGGCGCTTTCTACCTGGTTCGACGTCCGTTGTTCGAAGCCTTGAATGGCTTCGATGAACGATTCTTTGTCTATCTGGAAGATCTGGATTTGTCGCTGCGGGCGCGTCGGGCGGGCTGGCGCTGCATCTATTACGCAGGCGCTCAGGCCTTCCATGCTGGCGGCGGCACTTCACGGCAGGTCAAGGCCACCCGCCTCTTTTACTCGCTGCGCAGTCGCCTGCTCTACGGTTTCAAGCATTTCTCGCTTCCTCAGGCTTGGGCGGTATTGGGTGTGACTTTGCTGCTCGAGCCTGTGTCCCGCTTCTTTCTCTCTCTTTTGAAGGGCAGCCTTGGCGACGCACGCGATACCTTGCGCGGGTATGTCATGTTGTGGCGAGCGTTGCCGGGGATCATCGGATCTGCGCAGCGATGAAGATTCTTCTGCTCACCCGCTACGGCCGCCTGGGCGCTTCTTCGCGACTGCGCACGTTGCAGTATTTGCCGTGGCTTGAGGCGGCCGGAATGTCGTGCACAGTCCAGGCGCTTTTCTCGGACGAAATGCTGCGGGCCAAGTACCTGTCCGGAGGTTATCGGCTCGCAGAGGTGCTGTCGGCGTACAAGGCGCGCGTGCAAGTGCTTGTCGAGCGGAACGAATTCGATCTTGTCTGGATTGAGAAGGAGGCCTTGCCATGGCTGCCGGCCTGGGTCGAGCGCCTCTTGCTGCGTGGCGTGCCCTATGTCCTCGACTACGACGACGCGATTTTCCACAACTACGACATGCATTCATCGATCTGCGTGCGGCAATTGCTTGGACGACGGATCGATCGATTGATGCGCCATGCGCGCCTGGTCATCGGTGGCAATGAATATTTGGTGCGTCGCGCCCGAGAGGCGGGCGCCTCGTGGGTGGAAACCGTGTCTACCGTGGTCGATCTGGAGCGCTATACCCCAAGGCACTACAGCAGTCGTCGGAAGTCGTTGCCATGCATCGTATGGATCGGTTCACCAGCGACCGTTCACTACCTGGAGAGTGTCAGGCAACCACTGGCAGAACTGGCTCGCCGTTGCGCCTACACCTTGAGAGTCATCGGGAGCGCCTTTGAGCTTGCCGGCGTGAAGGTGGAATGTGTGCCGTGGTCCGAGGCGACCGAGGTGGCCCATATTGCCGCAGGCGACATAGGCATCATGCCGCTGCAAGATTCACCGTGGGAACAGGGAAAGTGCGGCTACAAGCTGATTCAGTACATGGCTTGTGGTTTGCCCGTCGTGGCATCGCCCATTGGCGTGAACCAAATCATCGTGCGGCAGGGCGAGAACGGGTATCTCGCAGGCTCGTCGGAGCAATGGGTGTCCGCGCTCGATCGAATGATCGACGACGTCGCCATCCGCCGAACCATGGGTGCTGCCGGCCGGCGACGCGTCGAGGTCGACTATTGCCTCCAGGCGATTGCCCCTGGCGTTCGCGACATGTTGCTCAAGGCTGCCGAAGGTCAGAGGAGGAGTCTCTGATGTGCGGCTTTGTCGGATTCCTGTCGGCCCGAGCAGCACATTGGGGCGAACCCGTTCTACAACGCATGGCGGACGCGATCCAGCAGAGGGGGCCGGACGGCGCTGGCTATTGGCTTGATGCAAAAGGCGGGGTAGCCCTCGGCCATCGCCGCTTGGCCGTCGTGGATTTGTCCGCGGCGGGTCATCAACCCATGCACTCGAGCAGCGGGCGCTACGTCCTTGCCTTCAATGGCGAGATCTACAACCACCTCGATCTGCGCGCGGAGCTGCAGGCCGGCGTTCCGGCCATCTGGCGCGGCCATTCCGACACGGAGACTCTGCTGGCAGGTTTCGAGGCATGGGGCGTCGAAGCCATGATCAAGAAGTGCATTGGCATGTTTGCCTTTGCGATGTGGGACCAGAAGAACCGCTCGCTGACACTGGGGCGCGACCGACTTGGAGAGAAGCCGCTGTATTACGGTTGGCAGGGCGATGGAGAGGAGGCGGTCTTCCTGTTCGGCTCAGAGCTCAAGGCGCTCAGGGCGCACCCCTCCTTTGCGGCGCCGGTGTGTCGCCAGGCGTTGACGCTGTATATGCGGCATGGCTACGTGCCGGCGCCCTTGAGCATTTGCAAAGGTATAGGCAAGTTGCTGCCTGCGCATCTGCTGACTGTCCGATTGGGCGATCGCGCGCTGCACATGCGGGCGTACTGGAGTGCCAAGGCCATGGTGGAGCAGAGTCTGGCCCAGCCCTTTTCAGGCACACCGGCGCAGGCGGTCGATACGCTGGAGCTGCTCTTGAAGGATGCGATCTCCAAGCAACTGATGGCCGACGTACCGCTCGGCGCCCTGTTATCCGGCGGCGTGGACAGCAGCACCGTCGTGGCGCTCATGCAGGTGCTTGCCAGGGCGCGCGGCGATCGGCCCGTCAAGACCTTCACGATCGGCTTTCACGACAGGGCATATGACGAAGCCAGACACGCCGCCGCCGTGGCACGCCATCTCGGGACGGACCATGCCGAGCTGTACGTGTCACAGGAAGATGCGTTGGCGGTCATTCCCGGGCTGCCGCGTCTGTACTGCGAGCCTTTCGCAGACAGCTCGCAGATCCCCACCTTTCTGGTGAGCCGGTTGGCGCGCCAGCATGTCACCGTATCGCTGAGCGGGGATGCCGGCGACGAGCTGTTTGCGGGCTATCGCCGCTATTGGTATGCCGATCAGATCTGGGGCAAGCTTGCCAAGGTTCCCCGATGCTTGCGCCATCTGATGGCGAGTGGCGTAACGACGTTCTCCCCCAGCACCTGGAACCGATTGCTGGGCGCCGTGCAGGGCTTGCTGCCCAGCCGACTGGTGCGGGCCGATTGGGGAGACACGCTGCACAAGGGGGCGGACGTTCTGGGCGCCGCCAGCGCCATGGAGCTGTATCGCTTGCTGATCAGTGCGTGGCCGGATCCCGCATCGTTGGTGCTCGGCGGCGTGGAGCCGCCCACGGTCTTGACCGATCCCGATCGGCAACCCAAGGGCGATCAGTTCGTGCACCAGATGATGGCGATCGACATGCTGAGCTATCTGCCGGACGACATTCTGTGCAAGGTGGACCGTGCAGCCATGGGCGTCAGCCTGGAGACGCGCGTGCCGATGCTGGATCACCGGGTGGTGGAGTTCGCCTGGAGCCTGCCGATCGACTACAAGCTGCGTGCGGGCGTCAGCAAATGGCCCCTGCGCGAGGTGCTTTACCGCCACGTGCCACGCGCGCTGATCGAACGGCCCAAAATGGGCTTCGGCATTCCACTGAATGATTGGTTGCGCGGCTCTCTGCGCCCCTGGGCCGAGGAGTTGCTCGCACCACATCGACTTCGGCAGCAAGGGTATTTCCATGCCGAACCCATTCGACGCAAGTGGGCCGAACACCTGGGCGGCCAGCGCAATTGGGGTGCCGCGCTGTGGACGGTTCTGATGTTCCAGTCCTGGCTGGAAGCGCAGGAGCCGGCGGCATGAAACGCCTATTCCTTCATTCCGGTCGTGGAGCACGTCCGACGGAAATCGCGGATGGGCCTCGCAGGAGGAGGTTCCTTCTGGTGGCTGGTCTTGCCGAATCCTTGCTGGGCTTTCGCGCTCCGCTGATCGCCGCGCTGCAGGCCGAGGGTTTGCAGCTGCACGTGGCAGCGCCCGGGCTGCCTGCCGGGCACGACTTGCGCTTGCAACTGGAGCAGCAGGGTCTGGTCGTGCACACCATTCCGCTGCAGCGCACCGGCAGCAACCCCGTGTCGGATCTGCGGACCCTCTTCTTCCTGATCCTGCTGATGCGGCGAATCCGGCCGCACTGGGTCCTGGGCTACACGGTCAAGCCGGTCATCTACGGCTCGCTCGCGGCGTGGGTGGCTGGTGTCTCACACCGCTTTGCGCTGATCACCGGACTCGGATACGCATTCCAGGACGAGCAGCGGCGAGGGCGCTTGCAAGGGCTGGTGCAGCGCTTGTATGCGCTGGCGCTCGCGCGCGTGCACAAGGTCTTCTTCCAGAACCCGGACGACGAGGCGCTGTTCCGCCGGCGCCGAATTCTGCGCACTGCCATTCCTTCCTGCGTCGTGAATGGCTCGGGCGTGGATATCGTCGCTTTCGATGTGGCCGGCCTGCCGCCAGGCCCGCTGCACTTCCTGCTGATTGCTCGGCTGCTCGGCGGCAAGGGCGTACGCGAATACGCCCAGGCCGCGCGCCGGATACGTGAGCGCCACCCGGCAGTGCGGTTCTCGATAGCCGGCTGGATCGACACCAACCCCGATGCAATCGCCCAGCACGAACTGGACGAATGGATCAGCGACGGAACATTGAACTATCTTGGACGCCTCTCGGACGTGCGCCCGGCGCTGGTCGCCAGCAGCGTCTACGTGTTGCCCTCCTACCGCGAGGGCACGCCGCGCACGGTCCTGGAAGCCATGGCGATGGGCCGTCCGGTCATCACCACCGACGTCCCCGGCTGCAGGGAAACCGTGGTGGACGGCGACAACGGTTTCCTGGTGCCGGTCAGGTCCGTGGATGCGCTGGAGGAGGCCATGTGCAGCTTCATCGAAGACCCGGCACTGGTGCCGCGCATGGGGCGGCGCGCGCGCCGGCTTGCCGAAGAGAAGTACGACGTGCGCAAGGTGAACTCCGTGATGCTGCGCGAGATGGGGGTTGCATGAAGCGTCTTGTCGACATCATGGCGTCGTCGATGGCCCTGGTCCTGCTCGGCCTGCCGATGCTGCTGCTGGCCTGGCAGGTGCGTCGCAGGTTGGGCAGCCCGGTCTTCTTCTGGCAGACCCGTCCCGGTCGTCATGGCCGCCCGTTCCGGATGATCAAGTTTCGCACCATGACGGATGCGCGCGGACGCGACGGCCACTTGCTCCCCGATGTGGATCGCCTCACCTCCTTCGGCAGTTTTCTGCGCGCCAGCAGCCTGGACGAATTGCCAGAACTCTGGAACGTGCTCAAAGGGGACATGAGCCTGGTCGGTCCGCGTCCTCTGCTGATCGAGTATCTGCCGCTGTACTCCCGAGCGCAGGCGCGGCGCCATGAAGTGCGTCCGGGCATCACGGGCTGGGCGCAGGTCAATGGGCGCAACGCCTTGTCTTGGGACAGGAAGCTCGAGCTCGACGTCTGGTATGTCGACAACCGCTCGACATGGCTCGACTTCCGAATCCTGTGGCGCACCTTGTGCAAAGTCCTGGCGCGCGATGGCATCAGCGCGACGGGCGAGGCAACGATGCCGCGCTTTACCGGCCCGCAGATGGAGCAAGAGCCATGAACGCACCACTCTTCGCCGTCTACGGCGCCAGCGGCTGCGGCCGGAGCGTCATGCCCCTTGCACGGTCGCAACTGCAGCGACAGGGAATCCTGGCGACGCGGCTGGTTTTCGTCGACGACCGGCCAGAGGCGGCCATGGTGAACGGCCAACGCGTGCTGCGCTACGAGGACTTCGTTCAAGGCCCGGCCAGCACGCGCCACGCCGTGCTCGCCATCTCCGACAGCGAGGTACGGAAGCAACTCGCCGACCGCTGCCGCGTCGATGGCGTTCAGCCCTGGACGCTCATCGCCGCCAGCGTGGTGGTGATGGACGAAGTCACCCTGGGGGAGGGCGCGATCCTCAGCCCCTTCGTCACCCTCGGTTCCAACATCCGCATCGGCCGGCATTTCCACGCCAACCTCTACAGCTATGTCGAGCACGACTGCGTCATCGGCGACTTCGTCACCTTCGCGCCGGGCGTCAAGTGCAACGGCAATGTGGTGGTCGAGGACCACGCCTACATCGGTACGGGGGCGGTCATCAAGCAGGGCAGTCCGGGCCAGCCGCTGGTCATCGGCCGCGGCGCCGTCATCGGAATGGGCGCAGTGGTCACGCGCCATGTGCCCGCGGGCACGACCGTAGCCGGCAACCCTGCCAGGCCACTCGTCAAGGGTTGATCATGCTGAACACCTCTTTTTCTCCCTGGCCCAGCTTCACCGTCCAAGAAGCCGAAGCCGTGGTGCGGGTGCTGATTTCCAACAAGGTCAATTACTGGACCGGCGAGGAATGCCGCGCCTTCGAGCGCGAATTCGCCGCCTGGACCGGCGCCACGCATGCCGTGTCGCTGGGCAACGGCACGCTGGCACTGGATGCGGTGCTCAAGGCGATGGACATCGGCGCGGGCGACGAAGTCATCGTCACGCCGCGCACCTTCATTGCCAGCGTGTCCTGCGTCGTCAACGCCGGCGCAACGCCGGTGTTCGCCGACGTCGAGCCCGACAGCGGCAACCTCTCGGCGCGAACCATTGCACGGGCCATCACGACCCGCACCCGGGCCGTCATCTGCGTGCATCTGGCCGGCTGGCCCTGCGACATGGACCCCATCATGGCCCTGGCCGCCGAGCACGGCATCAAGGTCATCGAAGACTGCGCCCAGGCCCATGGCGCGCGCTACAAGGGCCGCTCCGTCGGGACCCTCGGCCATGCCGGCGCCTGGTCCTTCTGCCAGGACAAGATCATGTCCACGGGCGGCGAAGGCGGCATGGTCACGACGCACGACACGGATTTGTGGCGCGCCGTCTGGCAATACAAGGACCACGGCAAGAGCCATGAAGCAGTCTACGAGCGCCAGCACCCGCCGGGCTTTCGCTGGCTGCACGAAAGCTTCGGCACCAACTGGCGCATGCTGGAGATGCAGGCGGTCATCGGGCGCATGCAGCTGCGCAGCATGGCCGACTGGACCGCGAGGCGCACGCGCCATGCCGAGGCGATCTGGGCGGCGTGCGCACCGCATGCGGCAGTGCGCGTGCCGCGGCTGCCGGCTTCCTGCATCCATGGCCACTACAAGTGCTACGCCTACGTGCGGCCGGACCGGCTTGCGCCCGGCTGGCATCGCGACCGCATCGTCGAGGCCATTCAGTCGCTGGGCGTTCCCTGCTATCAAGGAACGTGCTCCGAGGTTTATCTCGAGAAAGCCTTCGACGGCACGGGCTGGCGACCGGCCGAGCGGCTGCCCGTGGCGCGCGAGCTCGGGGAGACCAGCCTGATGTTCTTGGTACACCCGACGCTGACCTCGGCAGAGATCGCCAGGACCTGCACGGCGATCGGGCAGGTGCTGCACGAGGCGGAGGCCTGATCATGCGCACGACCCTTCTTCGTTCGGCCTTCTGGATGTGCGCGCTGACGCTCCTGGTGCTCGCGCTCATGCCGCCGGTGCCGCAGATGCCCACCACCGGTTGGGACAAGAGCAACCACATGCTGGGCTTCGCCGTGCTGATGCTGCTCGGCCGCTGGGCTTATCCGGGGCGCACGGTGCTTCTCGTGTTCGGCCTGCTGGTCTACGGCGCCTCGATCGAGCTGCTGCAATCGCTCACCCCTTCCCGCTTCGCCGAGTGGGGGGATCTGCTGGCAGACGGGCTCGGACTCTGCGCGGGCTGGGCTGTCGGCCAGGCGATGGCCTGGCTCCAGGCCAGGCGCGTCGCACCGAGGTCGGGAAATGAATGAGCACCCGACGCTCCTGATGCAGGCCGCGGCCCCTTTGCTGGCGCTGCCCCGCGCCGCCAAGCGTGCTCTGGCACTGGGGGTGGATGCCGGGCTCTGCGTGTTCACGGTCTGGCTGGCGCTTTCGCTGCGCTTCGAGGCCTGGGTGGTCTTGTCGAGGGGCGACGTCTGGGTCGCGGGCGTATCGCTTTCGCTGGCGCTGCCCTTGTTCGTAAAGTTCGGCCTGTACCGCGCGATCTTCCGCTACAGCGGATGGCCGGCCCTCGCTGCCGTCGCGAAGGCGGTGCTGATCTACGCCCTGGCATTTGGCCTGGTCTTCGCGGCGATCGGCGTGCCGGGCGTGCCGCGCAGCATCGGCCTGGTCCAACCGATGCTGCTGCTGGTGACGGTGAGCGCTTCGCGCCTGCTGGCCCGCGGCTGGCTGGGCGGCATCTATCAAAGGCTGCTGAGCCGCAGGGAACTTCCCCGGGTGCTCATCTACGGCGCAGGCGACGCTGGCCGCAAGCTCGCGCAGGCCTTGCTCGCCAGCTGCGAGCTGCAGTTGCTGGGCTTCCTCGACGACGACAAGCGCCTGCACGGCGGCCTGATCCACGGCCTGCCGGTGCATGACCCTGCGGCGCTGAAGGCGAAGGCCGCCACATTGCGCGTCAGCGAAATCTTTTTGGCCATACCCTCGGCTTCGCGCCAGCGGCGGCACGAGATCCTGGAGCAGGTGCGGCAGGTCAGGGTCTCGGTGCGGACGCTGCCGGGTCTGATGGAACTGGCCCAGGGCAAGGTCCAGGTCAGCGACTTGCGCGAACTGGACGTCGAAGACCTGCTCGGGCGCAACGCCGTTCCGCCCCACGCGCTCCTGCTCGGCAAGAACATTCGCGGCAAGGTGGTGCTGGTGACGGGCGCCGGCGGCTCCATCGGCAGCGAGCTGTGCCGCCAGATCGTCGCAGGCGATGCCGCCACGCTGCTGCTGGTGGAGCGCTCCGAGTTCGCGCTCTACTCCATCCATCGCGAACTGCTGCAAGTACTGGAAGGCCGCGGCGCTGCCACGCCGCGGATCGTGCCTCTGCTCGCATCGGTAGCCGATGCGCGGCGCATGCGCGAGATCATGGCGGCCTGGCATCCGCAGACCGTCTACCATGCCGCCGCCTACAAGCATGTGCCGCTGGTGGAGCACAACCCGGCCGAGGGGGTTCGCAACAACGTATTCGGCACGCTGATCATGGCCGGGGCCGCGGCCGCGCACGGCGTGCGCGATTTCGTGCTCATCAGCACCGACAAGGCCGTGCGGCCCACCAACATCATGGGCTGCAGCAAGCGCCTGGCCGAGATGGGCCTGCAAGCCCTGGCGGAGCAGGCGGCACGCCGGCCCAACGGCACGCGCTTCTCCATGGTGCGCTTCGGCAACGTGCTGGACTCCTCGGGCTCCGTGGTGCCGCTGTTCCGCCAGCAGATCCGCAAGGGCGGCCCCGTCACGCTGACGCACCTCGACATCACCCGCTACTTCATGACCATTCCCGAGGCGGCGCAGCTGGTGATCCAGGCCGGGGCCATGGCGAGCGGCGGCGATGTGTTCGTGCTCGACATGGGCGAGCCGATCCGGATCGCGGATCTCGCCCG
>Ga0075370_10000698_pt1 | contig 13232 bp, 13 predicted proteins | sample EndMethybrTD3035_FD_71398 | JGI IMG/M metagenome (GOLD analysis project Ga0075370, IMG submission 71398) | Populus endosphere microbial communities from Tennessee, USA - Endosphere MetaG P. TD hybrid TD303-5 | ecosystem: Host-associated > Plants > Roots > Endosphere | place: USA: Tennessee... | reverse complement strand
GGTGCAGGTGATTCACCACGTCCCCGTCGGTGTAGTGCTCGATCCGAAAGCCGAAGGGATCGCGCCAGTAGTCGAAGATCTGGCTTCCGAGCAGGTGCCTGCCGACGCCGCAGTCAAGGATGTAGCCTCGCTCCAGCAGGAAGTCGTGCGCGCTCATCACTGCATCCAGCCCGTCCATCTCGAATGAGCAGTGGTGTACGCCGACCACTGGCGCCTGCAGCACGAGCATGCAATGGTGGTCCACCCACGCTTCTCCTGCATCCACCCGCAGGAAGCTGCCGATGGTGCGCCCCGGCTCGCCGGGCACGGCCAGGTAGTCCGAGGCGATGAGCCCGAAACGTTCGCGCAGCCAGGCCACCGACGCGTCGTGATCGCTGACATGCAGTACGAAATGGCCCAGGCGCCGCACCGGTTGCGTCTGCCGCGCCACCCGCACCGGCACGTTCTTGCGCGGCTTGGCTGCCGCGGCGTTGAAGTCGTCCACCCGCGGAAGATGCAGCGGCTGCGCGGGCACGGCACCGTGCAAAGCATCGATCTCGAAGCCGTCGGGCATGCGCATGCGCACGCGCTCGCCACCGCCGGGAAGTCCGGACACCGGCTCAACCGCGCTCGAGCCCGGCAAGCGCGCCAGCGCAGCAAGATCGGCGCACGATGCCACCTGCAGTCCGGCGCCAAGGAAGCGAGGTTCGCTGCCCAGTATGGCCTCGTAGACGAACGGCGCGGTGCCGCTCCCGCGCATCAGCAGCCGCTTGCCGTCACAGGGCGCTGCCGGATGCATGCCGAAGTCGAGCAGGAAGGTTTCCAGTCGCGACAGGTCCGGCGTCTGGTAGCGCACGTAGGCCAGGTCGATCGCCTTCATTGGAGTGCCTCCTCTTGCGCACTGGCCTCGGCAGGCGCATGTCCCAGAATGGTGGCAGCCAGGTCGCCGCGCGCACGTGCGGCCCTGGCGCTACCCGACCAGACCAGCCGCCCGGAGTCCAGGACGTACACGCGATCCGAAAACGCGAGTGCCTTGGACAGGTTCTGCTCGACGAGCAGCACCGCCAGCCCCTGCTGCTTGAGCTGATGAAGGGCCGCATAGCAGATGTCCACGTTCTTAGGCATCAAGCCCAGCGACAGCTCGTCGATGAGGATGAGATCCGGCTGCGCCATCAACGCGCGGCCGATCGCCACCATTTGCTGCTCGCCGCCCGAGAGCGTGCGCCCCATCGATCCGGATCGCTCCTGCAGCCGGGGGAACATGTCCAGCACGCGCTGCATGTTGTGCGCAGCCACGCGGCGGGGCTGCGAATAGCCTCCCACCAGCAAGTTCTCGCGCACCGTCATGTCGCCGAACAGCTTGCGGCCCTCGGGCGAGATGGCGATGCCGGCGCGCACCCGGGCCTGCGGCGTCAATGCGGTGATATCTTGGCCGCCGAAGCTGACATTGCCGCTGGTCGCACGAACATGGCCGGCGATGCATTGCAACGTGGAAGTCTTGCCGGCGCCATTCGGCCCGATCAGCGCGACGATCTCTCCCCTCTTCACCGTGAGAGAGAGTTCATGCAGAACCACGGCGGCGCCATACCCGCAACTCAAGCGCTCGACTTCAAGCATGGACTGCTCCTTCGCCCAGATAGGCCTCGACCACGTGCGGGTTCGCCATCACCTCGGCGGCGCGGCCGTCGGCGATCTTGCGGCCGTTGTCCAGCACGACAATGCGCGCACAGATCCGCATCACCTCGGCGAGGTTGTGTTCGATCAGCAGAATGGTCAGCCCCGATGCGTTCAGACCCCAGATCAAGTCGGCCAAGCGCACCGCCTCGTCGTGTCCAAGGCCCGCCAGCGGTTCGTCCAGCAGCAGCAACTGCGGCCGCGTTGCCAAGGCGCGGGCAACCTCTAGGCGCTTGAGCACCCCGAGCGGCTGAGTCGAGGGCATGCGGTTCGCCAGATCCGCGATGCCGACCATGTCCAGACAGCGCAGCGCTGCCTCGCGCAGGCACTTGCGATCCAGCGTGGCGACAGCGCGCCATGGTGTGCGCGTGATCTCGGCACCGGCTGCCAGCACGACGTTGTCGAGCAAAGTCATGTTGCGGAATGGGCGCACGATCTGGTGCGACATCGCCATTCCGAGCCGCGCGCGCGCAGCAGCGGCCAGCCGGCTGATCGACCGGCCGCCGAATCGGATCTCGCCCGATCCGGGTGCAACCGCTCCGGAAATGAGCCGCAACAGGGTCGTCTTGCCCGCCCCATTGGGTCCGAGCAACCCCACAAGCTCCCCCGTCGCGAGTTCGAACGAAACACCGTTCAACGCAACGATTCCGCCGAAGCGCACGCCCAGGTCGCGCACTTGCATCAGCTTCGTGCTCATGCGATCTCCTTCGCCCGCAACAGACGCAGTTGCTGCACCAGCCAGGGAAACAGCCCTTGGGGGGCGATCCGCATGATGGCAAACAGCAGCAGCCCGAACACCAGGAGCTTGTAGTCGTTCACGAAGCGAAACCACTCGGGCGCAAGCGTCAGCAGTGCCGCGGCGAGCACGCTGCCCCACAGCGACCCCATGCCGCCGATCACGACCATGGCGAGGATCATCACCGAGACGGGGAACCCGAATGCCTCGGTGCCCACGTTGCCCAGGTGATACGCGTACAGGCAACCGGCCAGACCTGCCAACGCCGTGCCGATCGTGAACGCCGCCAGCTTGTAGAGCGGCGTGTCGATCCCAAGGCTGCGCGCAGCCGGCTCGTCGGCGCTCACCGCCTCGAAAACATAGCCCAGCCAGCTGCGCTTGACGACCCAGCAGACCAGCCCTGTCAACGCCGCACAGGCAATCACCAGGATCGGGTAGGCGGTACCGAGGCCCGTCGCAGGGATTTGCGAGATGCCGAGCTCTCCCCCCAGTGCATCGGTCGTGCGAACCGCACCGACGAACAGAAAGCCTGCTGCCATCGTGGCGATCGCCAGGAAATCGTCCCGCACCCGCAGGCTGCAGAAACCGACCACCAAGCCGACGGCGCCGGCCAGCAGCAAGGCAGAGGACAGGGTGACGACCATGCCGAAGCCGGCCTTGGCGAGCAGCGCGGTCGCATACGCGCCAACACCGAAGAATGCTGCATGCCCCAGGCTCACCTGCCCGCACAAGCCTGTGATGAGGTTGAGACTCAGCGCCAGGATCACGTTGATGGCCACCAGGGTCAGGAGTGACGTTTCATAAGCGCCCATTGAGTCGCTCCTTTCTGTTTCATAAGCTGCACCACCCGGCGGCGCCAGTGGCCGCCGGAGAAGAGGCCTTCCGGCTTGACCAGCAGCACGGCGAGCATTGCGGCGAACGCCACGCTGTCGCGGTCCAGTACATTGGCGAGGTAGGTCGATCCAAACGCTTCCACCAGGCCCAGCAGCAGCGACGCCATGAGCGTGCCGGCCATGTTGCCCAGGCCCCCGAGGACGATGATTGCGAGGGCCTTGTAGGTCGGCACCGCGCCCATGGAAGGCTCAACCAGGTTGTTCAGGACGCCCACCATCACACCCGCGGCCGCGGCAAATGCAGAGCCGATCGCGAAATTGAGATAGCGAACCTGCCGCAAGCTGATTCCGCACGACGCCGCCATGCGCGGCTCACTGACCGTGGCACGCCAGGCCATGCCAACCCGCGTGCGCGTCGCGAAGATCGCAAGCCCCGCCAGCAAGACCACCGCCATGGCCACTGCGCACAACTCTGCGTACTTGATCTGCATGTCGCCGAGCACGACCGCGCCTTGCAGCGGCGGCACGCGATAGGACAACCCATAGTCGCCGAACACCAGCCGGAGCAATTCCTCGATGGCGAGGAACATGCCGACGGAAGCGATCAGCGCCACATACGGCGGCTGCTCCAGGATCGGCTCGTAGCAGAACCGGTACATCAGCATTCCGCACGCTGCCACAGCGACCATGCTTACCAACATGCCGAGCGCAAAGCTGCCCGTGGCGTTGGTGATGACCAGGCCCAGGTAACCGCCAAGTGTGAACAGCCCCGCATGTGCAATGTGCAGCACCCGCAGCAGCCCGAAGACCATGGCCAGGCCGATCGCAACCAGCGCATAGATCGCGCCGTTGATCAAGCCTTGGGTTGCAAGATTGAGGATGAGGTTCATAGAAAACTAAGCATCCAAGCAGCTCAGGCGTGAAAAACCGGGCAGCCCCGATGAACCGAGTAGGACTCGCGTGCATTCAGGGAGGTCACGTCGAATCCCGCCTTTTTGCGGAAGTCCTCGGCCCGCTGCGCGATCTCGGTCGCCGGGATGACATCGTTGATGTCACTGAACCCGTTTGGAGCGCGGGCAAACACGGCATCCATGATGATCTCGTGCGAAAGGTTGCGATTGGACAGGCAGATGTCCCGCATCGGTGGCAACCGTTCCGCTTCATATTCCTGCAGCGCGAATTCGGGGCGATCCGGATGGTCGAACAGATGCTTGGCGAGCACGCGCCCGTCCACCACAGCCTGGGAGCCGGCCTGCGATCCGACCGGGTGCATCGGGTGAGCGGCGTCGCCCAGCAGGGTGACGCGCCCAAACGACCAGCGGTCCACAGGGTCGCGATCGACCTTGGGGAACTCGAAAATGCTGTCTGCCGCCTGGATGAGCGAAGGCACGTCGAGCCAATCGAACTTCCAGTCCGCGAAAGCGTCCGCGAACTTGGCCTTGTCGATCTTCCGGTTCCACTCCTCGCGCGGGGGACCATCACCGGTCTGCCCCAGCTCGAAGATGAAGTTTCCAAGGACTTGTCCGTCCGGCAAGGCACGAATCGGGTAGGCCACCAGCTTCTGATTGCGGTGGCCGATCATCGTCATCGTATTGCCACCCAGCCAGGCCTTGACAGGAACGGCTGTACGCCACATCAACTGGCCCCCGAATCGCAGCCCCTGCAGGGGATAGAACTGCTTGCGTACCAGCGAATGCAGGCCATCTGCCGCCACCAGGATGCCGCCCTTCACGGGCGCCAGTCGCTCGCGGGTTTCGGTGTTGACGAACTGCAGCGTGACGCCACCTTCGTCCTGCTCGAACCCGGTCAAAGTGTGGTTGGTGACGATGTTCTGCGCTCCGATGCGCTCCCGCGTCGCATTGAGCAAGAGCACCTGCAGATCGCCTCTGTGCACTGCGCACTGGGGCCACCTGTAACCCGCGGCGGTGCCGCGCGGCTCGATCGAGATCTGCTTTCCCTGAACGCTGTAGAAACCCAGGTTCTGAATGCTGACCGAGATCGCGCGCAGTGCGTCACCCAGGCCCAGCTCGGTCAGTTCCCGCACAGCATTGGGCTGCAGATGGATCCCGAGACCCATCGCTTCGATGCGCGGTGCCGCTTCATACACTTTCACGGGGATGCCGGCGGCATGCAGGCTGAGTGCCGCACTCAGCCCGCCGATACCAGCTCCGACGATGATGACTTGCATATCTGTTCCTTCAGAAGCCCGGGTCACCGGACTTCAACAATCGTTTCGACTTCCAGGGCCGTGTTGCTCGGGTTGGAATTCACGCCCTCCAAGGCCCGCGGATGCTTGCCGGCCTCACCGAACACCGCCGTATAGAGCGTCGAGCAGCCTTCCGCGATCGGGGTCAGATCCGAGAACCCGGGCTGCACGGAAATGTTGAAGCGCACATAAGCGATCCGCTTGACCCGGTTCAAATCCCCGAGCAAATGCTTCATTCGGGCGATCTGACGCACGCACGCGCGGCGCGCCAGCATCGGCGCGTCCGCGGCTGGGACCTTGTCCGGAATGGAGCCCTTGACCCATTGCCCGTTGGCGTCCTGCGGGGCCGCGGACGAGAGATAGAGCAGATTGCCAACCAAGGCGCCGTGCAGCCAGGGGCCACTGTCAGGCGCCAAGGTCGGAAGCCTTCCCTCGGGGTAACCCATGGCAGTCAGTTCGGCGTGGAGCCTGGACTCGACCGTGCTTGCGCTTTGGGCCGACGCGATACCGGCTGCGAGCATCGCTGCGGCCAGCACGAAGGCGTGTTGGATCTTGGAACGGTTTGCGGTTCTCATCATGTCTCCTGGATTGACTCAACTGTTGTGACACTTACCCATCGCGACCATCAGACGTCGCCGAAGTTTTCCCTCGCCATCAACACCGAAGCGCTAAAGCCGCCGTCGACGTTGATGTTGGCTGCGTTCCACCAGCTCGCGTAGTCGTGCTGCAGCAGGACCAGTGCCTTGGCCACGTCCTCGGCGCTGCCGGCATCGCCGGTGCGCTCGGCGTCCTTTTTCAGCAGGGCCTCCCCGTATGCACTCACGAACTCCGCAAACATCGGCGTGTGCGTCAGCCCCGGGCTGAAGGCATTGATGCGACGCCCCGTGCCGATCCATTCGAGCCCCGTCTTCATGGTCCAGATGATCAGCGCCTCCTTGGACCAGGCGTACGCAAACGGGCCTTCCTGAGGGTTTTCTTTGAGCCATTGCAGGCCTTCCTCGAAACTCTTGGTCTCGACCAGCGGCGTGAAGCGGTCCAGGTGCTGTTCCCAGCGCACTGCCGTGCTGGAGGCGACGTTGAAGACGGCAGACTTGGCCTTGAGCCGGGGCACCATCGCCAGTGTGAGGTGGCGCGCGCCGAGGAAGTTCACGCGGAACGCCATGTCCGGTGTCGCGATCGAGGACACCCCGGCGACGTTGATCAAGGCGTCATAGCCGTCGCCGGCGACCGCAACCGCGCGATCGATCAGCGCGGGATCGCTCAAGTCCAAGTGATGGAAGGCCGCGAGTTTGAGCGGCTTGCTCAATGGGGCACGATCGGCGCCTACGACCTCTGCGCCGGCTTGAATCAGCAGGTCAGCGGTGGCCTGACCGATCCCTGAAGCGACGCCGGTGACAAAGAATTTTTTGCCGGAAAGATCTAAATTCATGTGTTCTCCACTTTTCATGTCAATGAATGGTCCAACGACGCTTGCCGCGCCGCGCGCACTTCATGCGGCTGGACCAGTTTTTCTCGCGCTTTACCGGAGCGCGCTCCCGCTTGCTTTTCGAACGCATCCAGCCTGGACCACGCCTGAAAGTCCAGGAAGTCGACGCCGCGATCGCGAAGCAGGTCGGCAATGTCGTCGCCGGCCGCCGGTTCACCCAGCGCGCCGGCCTGAAGGTCGGCCAACAATGTCGCCACTGTTTCCATGCTGTCGTTTCGGTTGGTGCCGATGACACCGGTCGGGCCACGCTTGATCCAACCGGTGCAATAGAGACCCGGGCGTTGCACGCCTGCTTCGTCGATGATCCTGCCGTTCACGTGGCGCACGGTCGCTGCTCGTGCGTCGAAAGGGACGTTGGCCGGTGCAACGCCCTTGTAGCCAACGCTGGCAAATACGGCATGGCAGGGCATGAGGAGAAACTCGCCCGTGCCGCGCGATCCCTGCTGGAAGGCGGATCCGGTCAAGGCCGTACGTTCCAGCACCAACGCTGCGACTTCTTCGTTCCCCTCCAGCCTGACAGGAGCCAGGCAGAACCTGAATTCGATGCACCGCTCGTTGGGAGATATGGCATCGGCCGCCACATCGGCGAACCTGCGCAACAGCGCCACGTTCCTGCGTGCCTCGTCCGCAGCCGGACTCTCCAGCTCGAATCGGCTGGCCTCGTTGAATGCCATCTCGTCGTCGCGCACCAACGCAGTAACGCCTGCAAGCTGCTCGAACTCGGCCAGTTCCTTATTGGTGAACTTGGCCTGAGCCGGTCCGCGCCTGCCGACCACGCACACCTTGCGCACCTTGCTGTTGCGAAGCGCTTCCAGAGCGTGGTTGGCGATCTCGGTAGAAGCCAACTCGTCGACCGACTTGAGAAGGATGCGTGCGACATCCAATGCCACGTTCCCATGGCCGACCACGACCGCCGTCTCGCCTGACAAGTCGAACTGAAGGTGACGGAAGTCGGGATGGCCGTTGTACCAGGCGACGAAGTCCGCGGCGTTGTAGCTGCCCGGCTTGTCATCCCCGGGGATGCCGAGCTTTCTGCTGGCCTGAGCGCCGGTGGCGATCACCACCGCGTGATAGCGCTGCTGCAGTTCTTCGAGCTGAACGTCCCTCCCCAGCTCCACCTGGCCAAACCAGCGCAGCCCTGGCTTGCCCGCCACCATGTCGAACACCCTGCTCACTGACTTGAGCTTCTCATGGTCGGGAGCGACGCCGTAACGCACCAGGCCATAGGGCGCGTGCAGTCGTTCGAACATGTCGATGCTCGCGCCGGGAACCTTCTTCTGTACCGCGTCAGCGGCGTAGAAGCCCGAAGGTCCGCTACCAACTATTGCAACGCGCATCTTGATCGTCCTCACGCAATCTGCGGCTCAGCCGCCATAGCCCAGGGCCTGCTGCCGGCTGAGTGCCGTCGGCAGGGGGTCGAGCTTGTCGGCAATGATCGGCAAGCCCGGCGCGCGCTCCGCATTCAGGGCTCTCCAATGCGCAAATTCGGCCGGCAGGTCGCGCGCTTCGTAGATGGCGTGAACCGGGCAGATCGGGATGCACGCCCCGCAATCGATGCACTCGACGGGATCGACGTAGACCATCTTGCCGTCGGTATGGAAGCAGGCCACAGGGCAGACGGTCACGCAGTCCGTGAACCGGCATCCATCGCACTTTTCCGTGACGATGACGGTCATGATCAGAAGTCCACCACGTTGAAATCCGACTTTTTGTCGCCGCAGTGCGGGCACTTCCAGTCTGCCGGGATGTCTTCCCAGCGCGTTCCCGCGGCAAGCCCTTCCTCGGGCAAACCTTCGCTCTCGTGGTACACCCAACCACAGCTCAAACAGATATAGCTCTTGAAGTTCATCTTCTTTCCAGTCAAGGGGTGAGGTCGATCAGCGCAGACAGCGGCGCATGAACAGCGCTGCATTGCTCAGGGCTTCATTTGCTTCGGGTAGCTGCCCGGCAAAGATGGGCCAGACGTGCGGCATGTCCTTCCAGACTTCGAGTTCGACATCGACGCCGAGCTTGTCGAGCCTGTGCGCGAGGACTGCGGCATCGTCATGCCACATTTCAGTGCTGCCGCAGGCGACGAAGCAAGCCGGCATACCTCTCAGGTCCGCGCCCAAGGGCGACGCGAGCGGATGGGCCCAGCTCTCCTCGCCCATGTATTGCGCGACCCACGTATCGACGATATTGACGTGCACGAACTCGTCGAGCTGCGCGTTCATGCGGAATGACGGCAGCGAAGAAGTCAGGTCAAGCCACGGCGAGAAACCGACGATGCCACGCGGTTGAGGCAGGCCCGCTTCCCGCGCCCTCAGCAGCGCGCCGACAGCGAGGTTGACGCCGCAGGAGTCGCCGCCTATGAACAGGCTGCCGGGGTCGACTCCCTCCGTCTCGATGAGGTATCTGTACGCGGCCAGAGCGTCGTCAGCGGCAGCGGGAAACTTGTGTTCCGGTGCCAGACGGTAGTCAGGCACGAAAACCTTGGCATTTGCGAGACGCGCCAAAGGAACCGTGATGGTCCGGGCGGTTTGCGGGTTTCCAAGGAAATAAGCACCGCCGTGGAGGAACAGCAGATTGCAATCGGGTTTCGTCCCCGAGATGCTGACCACCTCGGCCGGCACACCGCCCATGTCGAGCGATGCGAAAACGTCGCTCTCGCGCCGCACGTGCTGGCTGTAGCCCTCCTCCATCATGCCGATGATGGCCAGCCTGCGTTCCTGCACCGAGACCGCGTCGGGCCGCTCGCAGCTCGCGCGAAAGCCGCGCGTGTTCTCACGCACCGCTTGCGACTGCGGACTCGATCGTTCGATGCTCGTGTATTTCACGGCTCAGGCCCTCACCGCATCCGCTTCGATCAGGACTGGCACGGAATCGAATCCGTGCTCGTTGCCCGTTCCCCCCAGATGGGGTTTCACTGGGCGATCGGCGTCCAGCCGGATGGAAGCGACCGTCTCGAACAAGTGCGTCATCGCCTTGGACAGCTCGCGCCGCGCGAGGACGGCGCCGATGCAGGTGTGGACCCCGCGGCTGAATGACAGATGCTCACTCACGTTCGGCCGGTCGATGTTGAACTCCTCGGGGTTTTCGAAGACGTCTTCGTCCATGTTGCCGCTGCCGGTGCACAGCTTCACGATGGAACCCTTGGGAATCGTCACGCCGCGGATCGTGATGTCTTCGGCTGCGATGCGAGGGTTCGACTGCAGCACCGGCCGATAGCGCAAGGTCTCGTCGATGAAAGCCGGGATGCGCGAGCGATCGTCCTTGATGCGCCTGAACAGGGCCGGGTCTTGGCCCAGGATGCCGATCGCGCTGCTGAGGGTGAAGGTGGTCGTTTCATGTCCGCCCGTGAACAGCATGTTCATGAAGTCGGCCACGTTGCGCACGGACAATTTGCCGCCCGTTGCCGCGTTCTGGGCGAGCAGCGAGCCGATGTTGTCTTCCGGATGTGCGATGTAGTCGCGCACCACGCCTTCGAGGAACGCGACAAGGTCCGCCTGGCCTTTGTGGTCTTCCGGCTTGCCTGGCAAGCCGAAGGCCTGGCCCATGGCCCTGAGCGAGCAGCCGATCCAGTGGTCGATCTGCTGCGGGTCGATCTTGATCCCAAGCATGTGGTTGACCACCGCCGCCGGGAACAGCTGGCAATACGTGGCCGCGTCGCCACCCCGGCCGTCCAGCAGGTACTGGAAGCACGCGCGGTTGATACGGTCGATGGCCTCATCGATCAGATCGATGCCCTTCTTCGACAGATGCGACTGCACGCTGCTGCGGATCGTGGTGTGCTCGGGCGGATCCTTGAACATCAGCCAGCCGACGGTGTCCGTGACCGCGGCGGAAAACCGTTTGTGGTCCAGTGCCGCCGCCTTGATGTCGTCGTACTTCGTGATCATGTAGACGACATTGCCGTTCGGCAGATCCACCCGGTGTACGGGGTCGTTCTCGCGGCACCAGCGATAGTGTTCGTACGGAAAGACCTGGTAGGTCTGCGTGCCGAAGTCCCAGGCCAAGTCATCGTGGGCCACTTTGCGTGTACGGGCGTGATAGGTCATTTGTGTTTCACCTTCATTGACGCACCAACGGGTGCGATGGTCTCTTCCGGGGGTATCACTGCTCAGGAGGCGCCAGCAGTCCGGCGTCGTCGATGACACCGAAGCCTTGCCACTTGCCGTTGCGGACGATGGACAGCGGAAAATTCTTTTTAACTTCGCGCAGCTTGTTGAAGCTGACTCGACCCATGACTGTCATGGCTTCGGTGGTCTCCAGGGCTGCGCGGATCCTGGCCGGCTCGTCGGACTTCGCGTTGCGCAAGGCAGCCAACAGGACGGTTGTCGCGGCATGCGTCGTCGCGGCCACTGCCGCCGCGGGCGTTCCCGTCGCCGCCTTGTAGCGGTTGAGGAAGTCCACGATCCCCGGATCCTGCGAACCCCAATCGATGACGTTGGTGATCACCGTGCCTTCGGCTGCCGGGCCGGCGATGTCGATGAACTGCTGGGGACTGAGCGATTCCGCACCCAAGATGTCTGCCGTCACGCCAGCGCTGCGCAATTGCGCCACCAGCGGGCCTCCGGTGAAATAAAATCCGGTGGCATAGATCGCTTGCGGGTTGTCTGCCTTGATGGATGCGATCAGCGGCCCGAACTGGCGATCGGTCGGCGCGTATTCGTACTCCTTCACGATCTCCAGCCCAAAGCGTGGCGCCGCTTCCTTGAAGCCGGCGACCAGCGCCTTGCCGAAGTCCGTCTTCATCGTGAGCAGCACGACGCGCCTCTTGTGCAGCAGCTCGCCCATCGCCTTGGCGGCGGCACGGCCCTGTACTTCGCCCACGCTGGTGACGCGGAACATGTAGTCCCCGCCCCGCGTGATTTCGGGCGCCGAAGACACCGCGACCACGTACGGCAACTTCGCCTTCTGGAAGACTGGCGCGGCGGCGCGCGCCGGCGCGGAATAGGCGGCGGAGATCACCGCGCGCACGCCCTCGCCGATCAGGCGGTTGGCGACCTGCGCCGCGTGCTCAGGCTTGCCCTGGTCGTCCTCTACAACGAGTTCAAGCTTCCTGCCTCCAATGCCACCTTGCGCGTTGCTCTGCTCGATGGCCACCCGCGCCGCTGCGAGGGCGGCGTTGCCGTCGGCTGCGGCGGGACCGGTGAGGCCGGCGTGGAAGCCGATCTTGATTGGGGCCTGCGCCCAGGCCCCAGAGATCAGGCTGGCGGCGAGCACCAGGCCGGCGGCCCAGCGCGGCGACTGATTCAACATGTTTTCGTCTCCTTCAGAACGTTGGTCGGGCTAGCGATCTGTGTACTTTGCGGGGCCTTTTTGCTTTCCCCTGGAGCCGAATGATCGGCGCGCCGAGTCACCATGACAATTAGAAAAGTGAGCGCCCGATATACTGTTTTTGTTAAAACGCAGACCAAAAGCCCAGACAGCCTGTTAGTGCTGCGATGATTCGTGTCGTGCCGCTTTCGCGGAAATGCATATCAGGAGACTCCCGATGGCAAAGCTGGATTGGTACATCCGCGCCGGATTGAAGCTGCGCCACCTGCAGGTACTTGTGGCCCTCGACGACCTTCGTCATCAAGGCAAGGTGGCCACCGCCATGAACGTGACACAGCCCGCGCTGTCCCGGACACTGACGGACTTGCAGACTGCCATGGGGCATGTGCTTTTCGAGCGCACAGGTCGCGGACTTCGGCCGACGCCCTACGGTGAATGCTTGATTCGGCACGCCCGCAAAGTTCTGCAGGACCTTTCCGAGGCGGGGGAGGAACTGCACGCACTGGCAACGGGAACCTCCCGCAAGATCCGCGTGGGCGTGCTGCCTGCCTCCGCCGGCTGGCTGCTTCCCAGGGCGCTGATGCTATTCAAGCATGCCTCTCCCAAGTCGTCGATCATGGTCCGCGAGGCCACCATGGACGTCCTGCTGGGAGAGCTGCGACTTGGGCACCTTGATCTCATCGTCGGTACGTTGCCATCTCAGCTGGCCGCAACGAACCTGGAGGAAAAGGCCCTGTTCGAGGATGCGACCATGCTGGTCGCACGCAATGGCCATCCGCTGGCGCGCGGCAACTTCAAACCGAGTTGGCGCCAACTGGTGGAGTGTCCGTGGGTGCTGCCGCCGCATGACTCGCTGCTGCGCCAACCCCTGCTCACGGCATTTGAAGTGAACGGCGTCGAACCACCCATCAGCTTCATCGAGACGCTTTCGCTGAACGTGACGCTCGCCTACTTGCAGGGAAGCGACGCGATCGCGACGCTTCCCGCTTCGCTTGCCCACAAGTATGCGGAGCTCGGCACGCTGGCTCCACTGCGCACAGAGATGCCGCGCCTGGTTCG
>Ga0075370_10000697_pt1 | contig 13244 bp, 15 predicted proteins | sample EndMethybrTD3035_FD_71398 | JGI IMG/M metagenome (GOLD analysis project Ga0075370, IMG submission 71398) | Populus endosphere microbial communities from Tennessee, USA - Endosphere MetaG P. TD hybrid TD303-5 | ecosystem: Host-associated > Plants > Roots > Endosphere | place: USA: Tennessee... | reverse complement strand
CCTCGCTTGCCTTTTGTGACGATCAGATTGGACGGCTGATCGCCGAATTGCGCCGCACCGGTGCGATCGATAATACCTTGATCATCTACATCCAGGGCGACAATGGAGCGAGCGCGGAAGGCAGCTTCAACGGCAAGCTGTTCGAGCAATCGGCGCTGTCGGGCGTGACCGAGGACCCCGCCTATGCCACGGCGCATCAGGACGATATCGGTACAAGGCGAGCCTATAATCTCAATGTCGGGGGCTGGGGCTGGGCGATGAACGCGCCCTTCCCCTGGTCCAAGCGCTATGGCTCGCATTTCGGAGGCACGCGTAACGGCATGGTCATTAGCTGGAAAGGACATATTGCCGATCCTGGAGGGCTGCGCAGCCAGTTCCTACACGTCAGCGATATCATGCCGACCGTGCTCGAGATCGTCGGAATCAAGGCGCCCGATGAGCTCGACGGCATTGCCCAGCAGCCGATCACCGGCATCAGTGCGGCCTATTCGATCACGCAAAAGGATGCCCCCTCGCACCGCACGACGCAGATCTTCGCCATGGCAGAGAATCTGGCGATCTACCGCGACGGATGGGTCGCCGCGACCGTGCCAAAAGTTACGCCATGGGAACCCTCTCCACCCAAACCGGTGGCCTTGGCCGACCGACGCTGGCAGCTCTACGACATCGAGCACGACTTCAGTGAGGCACACGATCTCGCCTCGCGCTATCCGGACCGGCTGACCAGTCTCGTCAGCGAGTTCTGGAAGGAAGCGTCCACTGGCAACGTCCTGCCCATCCACACCAGCGAGGGCCAGCAGCGTGGGAGGCCCGACCCGAACCGCGACCGCAAGAGCTTCACCTACTTTGCACCGATGGCGCAAATCGCGGAGAGCGCGGCGCCGAACACGGTCGGCCATTCGTTTACAATCGCGGCCGATGTCGTGATCCCAGAAACGCCCGCCGGTGCGATCGTCGCGCATGGCGGACGCTATGGCGGTTACAGCTTTTTCCTCGATAAAGGACGTCCAGCCTTCACCTTCAACCTCACGCCTGCGCATGTGACGCGCATCGTCGCTGACAACACCCTACCGGCCGGCCCCCACCGCCTCGGCGTGGACTTCGCGCTCGACCGCGAAGCGCCAAGCAGCGGCGGTACGGTCACTCTGACGGTCGACGGCAAGCCGGTCGCTTCGGGCAAAGTCGCGCAGACTTTCGCGCGCGTTGTCTCGCACAGCGAGGGTTTCGACGTGGGGCAGGACCTCATCAGCCCGGTCGATGAAAGCTACAAAAGCTCGGCGAGCGCGTTTAATGGTCGGCTGAATCGTCTCGACATTACCCTGAAGCACTGATCCGACGAGGCCATCGCCGTACACCAGGAATGCGGCGATGGCCTTTTCACGTGCGCAAGACACACACACACAGAAACGAGCCGGCCCAGGGGAGAGGTCTGGACCGGCTCGCGCCTTTACTGAGAAAACCCGCCGGCGCCGTAATCGTGAGGCGTGGCGCCGGCTATCCTCAGAACTTGAAGCGGGCGCCCGCGGTGAAGGCGCGGCCCACGAAATCGTAAGTCGAGATATTCGTCGGTAGATTGACGCCCGGCGTGAGGCCTGGGATCAGCGGCGGATCCTTGTCGAACAGGTTGTTCACCGTGGCGAAGAACTCGAGATAGCCTTCGTTGTGCGGCACACGGTAGCGCAGCGACAGATCGGTGTAGACATAGGCTCCGACCTTGCCATTCACGAAGTTGGAGAGCGCCGGGGACGCCGCGTTGATGAAGCGGTCCATCTTTCCGATGTACTGCTCCGACACCGTTACCCCGAAGCCACCCAGAGAATAATCGATCGAGAGCGATCCACGCCATTTCGGATAAGACACTGGGTTGGAGCCCACCACGTTCGCGCCGCCGTAGTGGATCACCGGCTGCCCAGCGTATTGCTGGGTGTCGAAGTAGCTGAGGTAGTTGGCATAGAGCCGGACCCCCAGCGAGCTTTCTTCGCTCAGCGCCGTGCGGTAGCTCGCATCAACGTCGATGCCGGCGGTGTTGATGAACGAGATGTTCGCCTCGGAGATGCGGACCAGCGTCGGCGGCTGGTTGGCCACGGGACGAGTGATCAGCGAACATTCAGGCGTGGACGAGCCGAACTGTGCGCAGTTGTTGAGAATCTGCTGTCCCGTCAGCGCATCAATCGCGCCGCGTAGGCGGATGCGGTAATAGTCGACCGACAGACTGAACCCCGGCAGGAACCTGGGGCTCAGCACACCGCCAATGGTCAGCGTCTTGGCGACTTCGGGCTTGAGGTTGGTGTTGCCACCACTGACCTGCGCCACGTTCTGGTTGATCTGCGTCACTGGATCCAGAAGGATGCTCAAGCTGCTGGTGTCGCCGCGGTACAGTTCATAGAGGTTCGGCGCGCGGATATCGCGCGAGTATGTCGCACGCAGCAGCAGATCGGGCAGCGGCTTCCAAGTGCCGCCGAATTTCCAGGTCGTAACCGTGCCCGAAGTTGAATAGTCGGTGACGCGGATCGCGCCGTTCAGGCTCAGTTCCTGGAAGCCCGGGGTATCCTTCAGTATCGGTATCGCGATTTCGCCGAAGGCTTCCTTGACGTTGAGGCTGCCGTTGGCGACGCCGACGTTGGTTAGCCAGTAGAACAGTTCGGTGCTCGGCACGCCGCGAAGCCCTGCGAAATAGGTGTTACGTTCGGCAGTGGTGTCGAGCAGCGCCGGGTCGGCGTTGCTGGTCAGACTCAGCGACTGGTGACGATATTCGGCACCGACCACGATGTCGACCGGCCCCGCGGGCAGCTCGAATAGGCTGCCACTGAGGCTGGCGGTGATCGAATCATGCTTGAACTTCGCACGATACTGCGAGGTGCCGGTGGCCCAGGCATAGGCTGCCGACTGAGTCTGCTGCGGATAGCCGTTGAACAGGTTGAGCGGCAGGCAACCGGCATATTGCGACGCGACCGTCGGATCGGTCAGCACGCGGCAGGTCGGCGTGCCGTTGACGTTGACGACGTCCGCCGCGGCGTTGAGGCGCTTCCAGTCCCAAAGGCCCGACTGAGCCATCTTGTGAGTCGAATCGCCGTGAGTGTAGTTGATGCTGGCCTTCCAATCGCCGAGCTTGGCGTCGAAGCCGGTGGTCGCCTGCCAGAAGTCGGTCCGCTCCTTGACCCGCGTCGCCTGGACCGACCCCCAATAGGCGTTGTAACCGATCGAACCGCCCACTGGGATGGTCGCGTCGAGCGCAGCGGGAATGAACGGATTGCCTTTGAATAGCGTGACCGTGGGGTTGGCCTGCACGAGGCTGTTGGCCAGCGCATCATAGTCCAGGTCCTGGCGCGAATAGATCGCCTGGACATAGAAATTGACATCGTCGGTTAGGTCGTAGCTAACGCGTCCAAACGCCTGATAGGTTTTGAACGGGGCTATCGCGGTTGTGCGGGCGGGAATGGTATAGCCGTCGCCGCCGATCTGCTCGCCACCAGTCCCCACCGCGCCGCCGTTGTCGAACGGCGAGAGCGTCCCATTCGCATTGACTTTGAAGGTGTTGAAGGGATTGCCTGGAGCAAAGATCTTGCCGAATTCGGATGCCGCGTTGAGCCGGACATTGCCGGCGATGACTAGCGGATTGAGCGAGCCACCTGGCGAGCAGACCGTAGCCGCGCTGCCGACCGGCACGACGCAACCAACTGTCTGGCCTACATAGGCGTACCTTCCGTTGCCGATCGCACGCTTGTCCCGCGTGAGGCCATCGTTGTTGTAGAATTCGCCGCTGAGCAGCAGGTGGCCACGATCATCGGCGAAGCCCGTGCCGAAGGCAGCCCCGATACGCTGGTTGCCAACGTCGCCACGGCCAGAAATGCCTGCTTGAGCGACTCCCTTGATGCCAGTGAACTTCTTGTCGAGAATGAAGTTGACCACTCCTGCGACGGCGTCGGAGCCCCATGCGGCGGAGGCACCGCCGGTCACCACATCGACGCGCTGCACGAGCAGATTGGGGATCACATTGGTATCAATCGTGCCGATATAGGTGGTGGGCGCGACGCGCACTCCATCGAGCATGATCAGCGTTCGCAGTGGCCCTTTGGGATTCGCCGTTGGCGTGCCCAGCCCGCGCAGGTTGAGAATATTGCCGTGAATCGGGATCGCCGAGAAGTTGTTTGCCGAGCGGCCGGGGCTGAGCGAGTTCTGAAACTGCGGCAGCTTGTTGAGCGCGTCGGGAAGATTGCTCGGGGTCGTTTTCACGAGGTCTTCGGTCGTCGCAACGGTGACGGGAGTGGGCGCGGTATAACCGTCGCGTACGATGCGCGTTCCGGTCACGACGATCGCGCCCGAAGTTTCGCCCGTGCCTTCGCTGGGCGCCACATCCTTCGGCGTGTCAGCGGCCGTAACTTGCGCGTGGGCGGGCGTGACCACGGTCAGCGCACTGCACGCCAACAAAACGGAAATCGCACGGTTTCGCATGTCTACCCCTCCCAAATAAAAAGTGAAGGGCGCTGAACCGCCTCTCTCACTTTTTAACCTCAATTGCAACTTTTGTATGCCAGTCAATTCTGCCAGTCAATGCAAAATTAGATCGGGTGGATAATTCGCGAAAAAGGGAGTCCTTCCTTCGCAGCGCCTTTAGCGCGCTGCGCCGCCTCGTGCCGGAAGGCGCGGGGCCCCCCGAAGGGGCCCTTTTCTTGACCGGCGGCACGCCGGTCCCGCAGAGGCCCTTGCATCAGGCGCGGTGCTCGAAGATAATGCCGGGCGGCGGGCAGGCCTCCTCAAGTCAGGAGTTCCTATGCCCAAGATGACCGACCGTGAACGGCTCGCGAAGCTCGAAGCCGATCAACGCAAACTAGCCGAAGAGGCTGATAACGTCCGGCGCGCGCTGCGCGCCAGCTATGGTGCCATCGTCGCCGACCTTGCCGTCGAAACGATGACCGAACGCGAGTTTCACGACCTGCTCACCCAGGCTGTCCGAGCCGGCGGCACAGCATCGATCGCCGCGCTCAAGGCTCTCCCCAGCGCCTAGCCAGACTCGCCGGAACGGCGTCCCAGCGACGAGCACGGCGAAGCCGCGCGCAGGAGGCCGTCGCCCATGGGCGATGCATCGGTGGGCGACGGGGCCGGCCTCGGCCGGCCCCCTGAGCCCGCCGACCCTTCCCTCAAGGCAAAAGAAAAGGCCGGCGGCGGAAGCACCGCCACCGGCCAATTGCATTTCAGGCTGTGCGCCCACGCTGCCCGGCCAGCGTGAGGAACCGCGCCGGCACACTCGCCGCGCGAACGAGGCGCGCGAGATGCGACTGCAGCCCCGAGCCCTCGCAGACCAGCGCCTCGACCGGGTTCAACCGCATCATCGCTTCGTTGCGCGCAAACCCGGCCCGCTTGCCCAGACGCCCGTCCGGCGTGAAAGCGATGAGCTTGACGCCCGACCGCGCTGCCCAGGCTGCAGCAATTGCATCGCATCCCTTGTTCTGGGCTGTGGTCGCCAGAATCATGCTCGGAATTCGCGCCTTGGCCGCGTCGAGGAGATTCCAAATCTGGGCGTGATCCTCCCAGATCTGTCCACCTGAAAAGATGACGATCGGCCCCTGCGGCGCGTGCGCGTCGATGCGGCGCTGGCGGCGTGCGGCAAGGAAGTCGGCGGCCGCGATGACCGAAGCGGTGCGCTTACCCGAAGCGAGCGTTGCCCGCGGGCTGGACCATGGCCTCCCGGTCTCGACGCGGAACATGTCTGCTGCGTGATCGCGCATGCAGGCGACTGCCTCGCGCGCCTCATCGAGCCCATGGCAGAGCATCTGCGCCTCCTCCAGTTTGGTCGCCGCAATCTCGCTGCCGTCGTTTTCGCGGACGAGCTCCCCGACCTTACGCGCCGCGCGATCAGCCTCGCCGTCGAGCTGTTCGGTGACCTTGTGGAAGGAATGGACGAGGCCCCAGGCGAGGCGTTCGGAAATGGCTTCCAGCCGCGTGTCGCGCATGAGATCGAAGAGCGTCGTCACCATCATCTCGATGCCAAGCTGCGCTTGGGTTGCGTCCGGCATGTCGGCGGTTATGGCATCGTCGCCGACCGCAAGTCTCACCTCGTCCGTCGTCTCATGGAAGGCCGCTGCGAAGCGCTCGGAGAGTTCGCCCGTCTCCTCGGCGAGGAAAGCGGCAACGTCGCCAAAGTGCATGGGCTTGCGGATGGAATTCGTCATAGGAACCTCCTGATGCTTGAAGAGGTCCCTTCCCCGGCACGGGCTCCGAGCGCCGGGGTCAAGGATCGCGGGCGATAGCCCGCGACCGCGAAGCGGCGGTGGGGGTCACGATTTTGCGAAGCAAAATGGTGGGGACCCTGCCGTCCTTGAGGCCGGTGCGATCCCGTGCCACGCTTGGAGGACTTGAGAGAGAAGAAGAGCTGCCCTGCGGGGGGCTCGATGCCCCGCGCAGGGCACTGCGTTCACGCGCAAGGCCCGCTTCAACAGGGTTATACCCGAACCTGGGTTCCGGCAGCGTGACGCGGGCGCGCCATTGCAGTAGCCGCCATGGATGGAACAGATTCGAAGGAGTGAGGCGAGATTGGAAACGCCGAGCGAAGACGGCGAAATCGTCCAGGCTTCCCGCGTAGTTCTCGCGAGCTCCCGGACGCTGTTCCGTGCCTTTATCGATGCCGAGACGATGGCCGGCTGGCGCACCTTCGATGGCATCGACCTCGCATTCTCGGATTTCCGCCCGCAAGTTGGCGGCGGTTACAGGGTGCGGCTGCGCCCCAACAGGACAACCCTCGGCCCGGGCCTTCCCGACAAGCTGGAGATCGCCGTGAGCTTCGCCGAGCTTGCCGGCGAGGAACGCATTGTCGAGGTCATCAGTGTCAATTCCGATGTTCCTAACCTTTCCGGCACCCTGACGCTCACCACCACTTTCGAGCCCGATCGCGATGGAACGAAGGTCACACTTCGGGCACAAGGCGGGCCGGCATTCCTGCGTGCCCGCAACCAGGACGAGATCCTCGCGAGCAGCTTGCGCAAGCTCGCCCTGCTCACCGAATAGATCCGGTCGCCGAGCTGACGAATCGACTAGGTCGGGGGCACATAGGCCTCGAACGGGTTCCCGTCGTGGAGGTGACCGAACGGCGTGAAGAGATAGTCCGAGCCATCGCTTGCCACAGCGCAGATGACGTAGCGAGGCTCGCCGGTTGCCGCATCCGCGCACTCCATCAGCGCAAGGTCACCCTGCTCGGCTGCTTGCAGGAGGGTCTGGAAATTTCGCCGATAGGCATCGGGTATGGCCATGGTCAGGACCTCCCCGCGCGCCGCCGCATGGGCGCCACGTCCTCGCATTGCGCTGACTTCTTGAATGCGTGGATCGGCACACGCGCCTGCCGCAGCAGCTGATAGAGGTTCGACTGCAACCCCGAGCCTTCGCATAGGATGGCCTCCACGGGTTTCAGCTCCACGAGCTTGCGATTGCGAGTGAAGGCGACCTTGGACCCCGTCCCATAGAGCCCATAGGCAACGAGCGGCACACGGATGTCGCTGCGCCCAGCCCAGGCCGCCGCGATCGCATCGGCGCCCTTGCGCTGGCCCGTGGTGACCAGCGTCATACTCGGAATGCGCGCGTGGATCGCGCCGAGCCGGTCCCAAATGAGCTGGTGATCGTGCCAGTGAGCGGGGCCCGAAAAGACCACGATCGGCCCCTCGGGCATGTGCCGCTCTCGGGCCGCAAGCTGGCGCGCGCGCAGGAAATCGAGCGCATCGATATGACTGGCGCTCGCCTTCGACACCTTGCTGCCGCGCGAGGGCGACCAGGGCCATCCCGAGAGCGTGCGGTACATCTCGGCCGCATAGTCGCGCATGGTCTCGAGCGCCTCCCGCTGCTCGGCGACCGATTGGCAGAGGAGCTGCTTTTCTTCGAGCTCGCGCACGAAGACTTCGCCCATGTCGAGGTTGCGGGCCATCTCGCGCAGCTCCTGGGCGAGGCCATCCTCGCGCCGCTCGAGCTTGCTCGCCGTGAAGTGGAACGAGTTCACGAAACCCCATGCGATCTCGGGCGCCAGCGCCTCGAGCCGGGTGTCGGTCAGAAGATCGAACAGGCAAGCGATCACGCCGCCGCAATCGGCCTGGACGGCCAATGGTTCGGGCATGTCGAGCTCCGAGGCTTCCTCGCCGGGCGCGGCAATGGTGAGACCAAGCGGCTCGCCGAACACCGCCTGGAACTCGGGCGTAGCGGTCATCTCGGCGTAGAGGTCTTTGAGATCGGCGAAACGGTGGACGCTCGCGGAATGGGTGCGGGTCATAGCCCTGCTCCTTGCAAATAGGCGTGAGAAAAGGGCCGGAGAAGCACTTCTCCTCCGGCCCGAATGACGATGGCAACGGTTCCTCAGAACGGGATGTCGTCGTCGAGGTCGGCACCCATGCCAGCGCCTGCGCCCATCATCGCGCCATCGGCACCGGCGGTGCTGTCACCGAACCCGCCGGAGCCAGAGCCAGAGCCAGAGCCAGAGCCAGGGCCCGCGCCCTCATCCGAGCCCCGCGGCGCACCGCGGTTGAGCGGCGCGAAGGCATCGCGCGGCTGCGGCCGGCGCCATGCGACACGGAAGCCGTCCGCCTCGCTGCCGAAAAGCGCGATCGACAGCGGCTCGGGAAGGCTCGGATCGTCGATCGAGCCCTGCAAGAACATCTCGCCCGTCGTGTTCTTGGCCACGGCCTGCCAGAGTGCACCGATCTGGACCCAGCGGTTGCCGACGTTGAGCGCGAGGATCTCATAGACCGGCGCGCGGTCATTCGTGCTTTCCACCTCGCGCAAGCCCAGACGAGGCAGGTCGATTGTGCGGGTCGCAATCCAGCCCAGCAGACGGTCGTTCACATTCTTGAATTCACCGATGTTCATGGCACTTCCTTTGACGTTTCATCGCTCGGCCAATTCCAAGCGACACTCTTCAAAAGCCCCCTCTTCTCTTCAGCGATCGGCCGCCCCAGGCGCAAACGTGGCCTTGGGAAAGCAGCATCTGCCCCAGCCGCGGCTTCCCCCGAACTCCAGCCACGCGTAGAATGGCCGGCATGGACGCAGAGACGGTCAAGGCTATCGCGGACCTCGCTCGTAGGGGCGCGCAGCTACGCGAAAGGTTCGCCGAGGGTGACGGGATTATGCGCCTCGGCGCCGCGCGCGAACTGCGCGAGCTCGCCCCCGATTTCGATGCCAGCGCCGATGCGCTCACCCCGCGCAGCCACCACAAACGCTGACCTCTCCATCGCGCCGCGCCCCGGCAGTGGGTCGAAGCCCGAAGGGACGAGATCCGGCGCAGCCGGAGCTCGATCTGATCGCAGCTCAGACGAGGGCCGCGGTGCCCGCGCCAGCGGGCAACCGCCAGAATGGACGCGCTTTCCTATTGTCCATCCGTTCGATCTATGTTCCTTTTTGCGCCCACCCCAAGGACAGATTCCGATGCGTACCTGGCTTGCCACCTACAACCACAACCTGGCTCTGCTCGACGTGGTCAACGACCCCGATTCCAGCGACCTCGATGCCCGCCTTGCGGCCCTGTCGCTCGGCGAGGGCCTCGACAGCGGCTACTACGATGCGGAGGTCTTGGCCGACGCGGTGGCGCACCTGTGGGCAGAGAAAGCCTTCGGTATCGAGAACGATGACAGCGAAGCGCGCCGGGAACTTGCCGATATTCTGGCTCGCGGCGGCGCCTATACTCACATTCTCTATGACGAGGTGAAGATGCTCTCAGCCAGAACGGCAGCGCTGCATCTTTACGATCATGCCAAGCGCATGATGGACCGTGCGGACATGGCGCGGATCGCCCGCGAGGTGACCGGCCAGACCGCCTGAAGGACCGGGCACGGTCAGACCCGAGGGCTCCTCCCGCCCAGACCGCTCATCAATGCGCGCGCGATCGCCGGTAGCCTGCCGCCTGCGCATCCGCTTCGCTACAGAACATCGCCTCCGCCCGCGTTTCCGCGTAATAGGGCATACCGGGCAGGTGGTAGATGAGCTCGCCCTTGCGGCTCACGTTGCCCTTGATCGCGCAGCCATAGGACTGCGACTGGGGATAGGATCGCAAGGTCCGAGGGGCCGATCGCGCCCGCGCCGCAGCCGCCGGCTCTCTTCGCTGGCGATAGTCGGCTGGATTGTCGAACTCAGAACTCCAGATGCCGGCGCCGGCGGTCTTGGCGGCAAGCTCATCGCCGACATAATCGTCGGAGTATCTGCGAAACGCGGTCGCCCAGCCTGACGCGACCATGGCTTTGCCCAGCTCCCACCTCCCAGCGGTGCAGACGGCAACGGCCCGGCCGTATTCGTCCGTATCGACGCGCCGGCAGGATACGAGTCGCCCTTCGACCAGCGCTTGAAGCTGGCGTTTCGCCTCTTCGCCGCAAGGCCAGGACACGCCTCGCCGATTGCAGGTTTGAGCCAGTTCCGGCGCGTCGATGCCGTGGAGCCGGATCGCAATACCGGACAGGGAGAGGCTATCGCCGTCCCTCGCCTGCGCGGTGCCCGACATGAGGCTTTGCGCAGCGGCCGGAGCGGAGACTGTCATCAAGAGCAGAGCAAGGCCCAACGCATTCATCCGCTCCACCCCGCGGGGCATCGAATAGTTCGAGAGATCAGGCTTTCGGAGCAGCAGCGCTCTTCGCGCGCGGCGCCTTGGCCTTGGCGACTTTCGCGCCCGGCTTGCGGCCGAGGCCGATGCGCTTGGCCATGCTGCGGCGCATTTCCGCATAGTTCTCGGCGACCATGGGATAGTCGGCCTTGAGGCCGTACCGCTCGCGATATTCCTGCGGCGTAAGGCCGTTGCCCGCGAGATGGCGCTTGAGCGTCTTGTAGGGCTTGCCATCGATAAGCGAGATGATGTGGTCCTTCGACGCCAGCGAGCGGCGAACCGTGACGGCAGGCGTGAACTGGGACACGGGCGCCTGCGTTTCTTCCGAGACGACGGGCGCGGACAGGTTCGATACGGCCGTGTGCATGGTTTGAAGGAAGACCGGCACTTCTTCGGCAGCGACGCGCGTGTTCGGGTTGGCGAGCCACGCGATTGTCAGCTCCGTTGCGAGCTCGAGAAGGTCGGTGTTCGCAGTTTCATCAGCCATAGTCATTGTTCCCATCTCGCCCCGCCCCAGACGCATAGGGCAAAGTCAAGATGCGTCAATATGACCGATACCTTGCTCGGGTCCTAAGACGTCAAAGGATAATTCCCTCAAGTGGGACCGCGACTGCCGGGACTTGTAGCACCTAGCTGCGAGTGGCCGCCCAGACCGGGCGTAGATCGCCCGCGAGACACCAAGCCGCCTCGTCTGCGCCCTATTCGCGTGGTTTCGGTACGGCGAAGTTCACGCTCAACGCCATCGAGTCCGAAGGCAGGCACGAGACAATCATCATCGAATGAGCGAAGAGTGGCCCGGCTCACAACTCCCGAAGCGTGAGCGTCACTCCTCATCTCGTGGACCGCGCCTGCTATCTCGCTTCGACTTGCCTTTGTCTCGCGCTGCTTCGTCATCACAACACTCCGGCAGTGAAGTTGCCGACGGTTCTATGCGGTCTCGATGTCCGTCTGGGGAAAGTCGTCACCCTTATAGAGGAGAGGGACGCCAGCATGACGGGCGCAAGCATAGGCGAAACAATCGCCGAAGTTGAGTGCTGCCTTATGGCGCGACTTCCCAAAGCGATCGTATGCCTCGATTGCGAACTTGCGAGCTGCAGGCTCAACGGCCACAACATCAATTCCGAGCAGGGTCAGGAATTCCTCGACCTGATCAGCAGCCCTCTGGACCGAATATTCCATTTTGCGCGAAATGGCGACCGTGGTCTCCCACACCGCAAGAGCCGAGGTAATTCGAGTGCGGCCATTTTGAATACGGGCCAACAGTTCCGGACCGTCTTCTTCGCTGATCAGGATCGCCGTCAGAGCAGATGCGTCAATAAACATCACTCGTCCTCGTAAAGGCTATCGATGAATGCCTTGTCGACCGGCGCGCCCTTGCCCGGCGCGCCCGCGCGCAGAGCGCGGGCAAAAGCCATGCCGCGTTCAACGAGGGATGTCTCCTCACCTTCGCGCTCCAACTCATGGAGCAACGCGCGCCTCACGGCTTCGGTCTTACTGATCCGGTGTAGCGCGGCTAGGCGGCCGGCCAGTCGGTCCACTTCGACATCCTTCACGTAAAGTGGCATGGATATACTCCTTTTATATGGAATATACCACCGGAATATTTCCCAATCAACTGAAACCTGGCTAGTCACGCTTTAGTTGATTCTTGCGCCGCTTGGAAACGAGAGAGCCACGCGCGCATAGTCGAGCGCAGCTGGGTCGGGACATTCGCGGCGCGATTGTGAAATTCCAGCAAATCTGCAGGTGCCCTCAAGATGATCTTGTCCACCAGGCTCGGAATTCGATCACCGATACTCGATTTTCAGGCAGCGGCGGCCAGGTTGACCCACCATCCGAACACTGACGAGGCTGGAGATGACCATGGCGAGGGACGACTATCGATGCGACGTGTGCGGCGAACCTGCAGTGAAGGTCACGCTATCAGAGCCATGAGTTGCTCGTTGGGCGTGGGCGGTGTGGCGCTCACGCGCACAGGTTGGAGCGGACAAGCTGAGCGGATGATGAACTGGTGCGCCCCCGTCTCTTCACGAAGCCGGAGGGCGATAGCGTAGGCGTGGGCGAAGCAATCGAGACGGGTGCGCAGGGTCATGGCCAACATGGCAATCCTCCGATGCGGAATGGTGGGACTTCTGGACAAGCGCGCGCTCAAGCCGCCTGCGCGAGTTGCGCATCCGAACCGGGTTCGCTCGCGGCCACCGGCACGTCTGCGTCGTTGCCCGGATCGAACTCGCCCTTGGTCGTCGCCAGTTCGGCCTCAAGCGCGGCGAGCTCTGCCTGCTTCTCCTCGAGCATGGCGGTGTCGGGGAATTCCTGCCCGAGGCGTGCCTCGAACGCGGGAAGGCGCCGCTCGTCGGCCTCGAGGGCTGCCCTCGCTCCGGCGAGATCGGTATCGAGCCCGCGAATGGACGCTTCGAGGCGCCCGACCAAGGTGCTCCAGCGGGTCCGGTCGGTCACCGGGAAGTCGCATGGCTCGCCCTGGTGCACCAAGCCAACCGTCGTCGAGAGGGCCCGGCTCCCTTCCTCGTCGATGGCCTCAAAGGACGAGATCTCTACATCGAAACCGTTGAACGAGCCGACGACGAGCTGCGCTGCGCTCCGCTGCAGACGCATTTCGCGGGCACGAAGGAGGATGTGTTCGCCGGTCGCCTTGCGATCGGTCACGGTCGTGCCTCGCCATTCG
>Ga0075370_10000695_pt1 | contig 13246 bp, 12 predicted proteins | sample EndMethybrTD3035_FD_71398 | JGI IMG/M metagenome (GOLD analysis project Ga0075370, IMG submission 71398) | Populus endosphere microbial communities from Tennessee, USA - Endosphere MetaG P. TD hybrid TD303-5 | ecosystem: Host-associated > Plants > Roots > Endosphere | place: USA: Tennessee... | reverse complement strand
TCGAGCAGCAGCGACGTGATGCGCTGGCCGGCTTCGCCGTTCTCGGGGGCACCGCTGCTGTTCAGCACGCTGACCGTGCTGCGATCGCCGTCGGCCTTGACGACGACGCGATAGCGCGTCGGGCTGCCGATCTCGTCCTTCTTGCCGAAGCTGAACAGCTTGGAGAAGAAGTTCGGCTCCTCCTTGCCGGCGAACTTGGGATCGATGTAGCGCACGAAGTAGATGCCTTGCGTGCGGTCGCGGTCTTCCACCGTGAAGCCGGTGCGGTCGAGCGCGACGCCGACGCGACGCCAGGCACGGTCGAAGCCATCGTCGACCTGCAGCGTGGCGGCGGGCTGCCCGGTGACGATGCGCGCGCGCGCCGGCGCGCCGGGCACACCGGGCTGCGGCGCCGCGGCCGCGGCTTCGGCCTGCACCTTGGCGGTTTCTTCCTTCGCGCCGAGCTTGATCATCAGGCGCGAGAGCAGTTCGGCTTCGAGCTGCGGGTCGGCCGGGCGCGGTTGCCAGATCGTCTGGTCCTTGTTCTGGCCGGTGACCGTCTCGACCATGCCGCGGTGCGTGATGTAGACCTCGCTTCCGCCGTTCGCGCCGCGCTCGACGCGGGTGCGGAACTTGTCGAGCTCGCCGGTCGAGTAGGCACCGTCGAACAGCTTGCCGATCGACGCACGGATGAAATCCTGCGGCAGCTTCGCGCGGTTCTCGGCCCAGTCGGTTTCCAGCACGCCGGCGGTCGGCGTGTCTTGCACGATCGTGAAGCCGCGCTCCTTCCAGAACGCCTGCAGCTGCGGCCACAACTGCTCGGGCGTCAGCGTGGTGCGCAGCCAGCGCTCGTTGCCCTGGCGTTCGATGCTGCTGCTTCCGAGGGTCTGCGGCGCAACGTTCGGCGTGGTCGGCGCGACGTTCGCGCCGCCCACCGGCGGAGCCTGGAACTGCGCCGCGCTGACGCTGCCGCCAGTCTGCTGGTAGCGCGAGTCCTTCGTCAGCTGGGTCAGGTCGGGCGGCACCTCGAGGCCCGATGTCTTGTTGCCTCCGCTGCGGTAGTCGATCTTGTCGCCCGAGAACGCGTCGCTGAGGGACGAGCAGCCGGCCAGCGAGAACACGGTCAGCGCGGCCGCGGCGAGCGCGACCGGCCGCAAGGCAAGGGGAGGGAGGGAACGGGTCACGAGATGCATCTCCAAAGGGTGCTCGATGGCGGCCTCAGTGGCGGCGTCCCGCCGCGTGAAGCCCCGCGATCTTGAAACAACGGCGTCGCAACAACGGCGCTTCAAATCAGGCCCGCTTCGCGCAGCGCCTGCTCGACCACCTTCTGCCCGGCGTCGGACAGGGGCGTGATCGGCAAGCGCAGGGCGTCGCTGCACAGCCCGAGCTTGGCCATCGCCCACTTGGTCGGGGCGGGGCTCGGTTCGATGAAGAGGTTCTTGTGCAGCGCGAGCAGCTTCAGGTGGATCGCGGCGGCTTCCTTCGCCTGCCCGGCGACTGCCGCCTTGCACAGCTGGCTCATCAGGCGCGGCGCGACGTTCGCGGTGACGCTCACGTTCCCGTGGCCGCCGAGCAGCATCAGCGCCACCGCCGTGCCGTCGTCGCCCGAGTAGATCGAGAAGCCCTTGGGCGCCTGCTTGATCAGCCACGCGGCGCGATCGATCTGCCCGCTCGCTTCCTTGATGCCGACGATGCCGGGCACCTGCGCGAGACGCAACGTCGTCTCGACGCTCATGTCTGCCACCGTGCGCCCGGGCACGTTGTAGAGCACCATCGGCAGGTCGACCGCCTCGGCGATGGCCTTGAAGTGGCGGTAGATGCCTTCCTGCGACGGCTTGTTGTAGTACGGGACGACCGACAACGTGCAATCGGCGCCGACCTTGAGCGCGTACTTCGACAGCTCGATCGCTTCGGCCGTCGAGTTGGCACCGGTGCCGGCCATGATCGGGATCCGGCCTTTGGCGTGCTCGACGCAGACGCGGATCACCTCGCAGTGTTCTTCGACCGTGACGGTCGGCGATTCGCCGGTCGTGCCGACGGCGCCGATGCATGCCGTGCCTTCGGCGATGTGCCAGTCGACCAGGCGACGCAGCGCGTCGTAGTCGACGCTGCCGTCTTCGTGCATCGGCGTCACCAGCGCGACGATGCTGCCAACAATTGCGTTCATGCGCGTTGTCCTCAGAATCGGGGGATTTTAGCTGCCCGCGCGAGCAGCCCCGCCGCCTACAGGCGCCGGCGTGCCGGATCGTCCGCAGGGTCAGTCTCGCGCAGCGCCACAATCCGTTGCACGCAGCGCTCGGGCGCCGCCGCGAAGCCGTCCTCGAAGGCGACCACGCGCAGACCCGCCATCAGCGTCAGAAGTTCACCGGGGCGCAGCAGAAAGTCGGGATTCGAGGGCTTGCCATAGCGCTCGTTGCCGAGTGCGAAGGTTTCGTAGATCAGCACGCCGCCGGCATCGACCGATTCGACGATCCGCGGCATCAATGCGCGCCACAGATAGTTCGTCACGACGACAAGATCGAATCGACGTTGCGCGAAGGGCCACGGGCCGTTCTCGATATCGGCGTGAACAAGCTCGGCGCCCGAGGCCCGTGCCGACTCGAGCGCTGCCGCGTCGCGATCGACGCCGGTCACGCGACAGCCGCGCTGCGAGAACCAGCGCAGGTGCCGGCCCGAGCCGCACGCGACGTCGAGCACGCGCGCGTGGGGTGCGACCAGATGCGACCAGCGCTGCACCCAGGCAGACGGCTCGCTCGACACATGCGCAGCGCTCATCGCCGGTTCAGAAGCAGTTCCAGAGCTGGGTCGCAAGCGTCAGCGCGAGCTCGGGCCGCAGATACGCCGCGAACACGCCGATCAGCGCGACGCTCACCGCGATCCACGCGAACGTGCGCCGCAGTTTCATGCCGCTGCCGGTGCGGTGCGTGCGATCGCCTGCTCGCGCACCGGCAGGTTGACGATGCCCGCGAAGATGCCGAGCGCGACCGCGATCCACCAGACGATGTCGTAGCTGCCCGTCGCGTCGTAGAGCTTGCCGCCCAGCCACACGCCGAGGAAGCTGCCGATCTGGTGCGACAGGAACACGAAACCGCCCAGCATCGACAGGTACTGCACGCCGAAGATCTGTGCGATCACGGCGTTGGTCGGCGGGATGGTCGAGAGCCACAGCAGCCCCATCGCGGCGGCGAACACGTACACACTCATCGGCGTCAGCGGCAGCAGCAGGAAGAGCGTGATCACGAGCGCGCGCAGGAAGTAGATCGCGCTGAGGATGTAGCGCTTCTGCAGGCGTGCGCCGAGCGTGCCGGCTGCGTAGGTGCCGAACACGTTGAACAGGCCGATGAGCGCGAGCGCCGTCGTCGCGACGTTGGGCGTCAGGCCGTGGTCCTTCAAGTAGCTCGGCATGTGCACGCCGATGAACACCACCTGGAAGCCGCAGACGAAGTAGCCGGCCGTCAGCAGCTGGAAGCTCGGGTAGGCGAAGGCCTCGCGCAGCGCCGCGCCGACGCTTTGATGCGAGCCTTTGGCCGCTGCCTGTGCCGGCTCCTTCAGGCCGAACGCGAGCGGCAGGATCGCGAGCGAGAGGCAGCCGAGTGCGAACAGCGCTTCCTGCCAGCCGAAGCCGCCGATCAGCCAGTTCTCGACCGGCACCATCAGGAACTGGCCGAACGAGCCGGCCGCGGCCGTCACGCCCATCGCCCAGCTGCGCTTCTCGGCCGCGACGTTGCGGCCGATCACGCCGTAGACGATCGCGTAGGTGGTGCCCGACTGCGCCATGCCGAGCAGCAGGCCCGCGCTCCCCATGAAGGCGAGGCCGGACGTGGCCAGGCCCATGAAGACGAGACCGGCCGCGTACAGCAGGCCGCCGACGATCAGCACGCGGAATGCGCCGAAGCGATCGGCCAGTCCGCCCGCGAATGGACCGGCAATGCCCCAGGCGAGGTTCTGGATCGCGATCGCGAGCGCGAAGGTCTCGCGGGTCCAGCCGCGCTCCATCGTGATCGGCTGCAGCCACAGGCCGAAGCCATGACGGATGCCCATCGACAGCGTGACGACCATCGCCCCGCAGATCAGGACCTGGGTCATCGAGAGCTTCGGGGCGGGGCTGGCTGAATTCATCGCGCGACTGTAGCGATTCGCGGAAAAGCGTGTCGGCGCAGCATCCGGAAGTCCCCGAAGGGCCCGCGCCTAGAATTCCGCGCCATATGGCCACCAAGCAGAACTCCGGCGCCGGCACCTACGGCGAAGCCTCGATCCGTGTGCTCAAGGGGCTCGAGCCCGTCAAGCAGCGGCCGGGCATGTACACGCGCACCGACAACCCGCTGCACATCGTTCAGGAGGTGATCGACAACGCGGCCGACGAGGCGCTCGCCGGCTCCGGCCGGCGCATCGACGTTACCCTGCATGCCGACGGTTCGGTGAGCGTGGAGGACGACGGGCGCGGCATCCCGTTTGGCCTGCACCCCGAGGAGAAGGTGCCGGTCGTCGAGATCGTCTACACGCGGCTGCATGCCGGCGGCAAGTTCGACAAGGGCGCCGGCGGCGCGTACAGCTTTTCCGGCGGCCTGCACGGCGTGGGCGTCAGCGTGACGAATGCGTTGTCCAAACGGCTCGAGGTGACCGTGTGGCGCGAAGGGCAGGTCGCGAACCTCGCGTTCGCCCACGGCGACGTGATCGAGAAGCTGAAGACCCGCAAGGCCGCGGCCGGCGACCGCAGGAGCGGCACGACCGTGCGGGCCTGGCCCGATGCGAAGTATTTCGAGAGTGCCGAGCTGCCGCGCGGCGAACTGATGCACCTGCTGCGCAGCAAGGCCGTGCTGATGCCGGGCGTCACGGTGACGCTGAAGATCGAGAAGACCGGCCGTCATGAAGAAGAGCGGCAGACCTGGCTCTACAAGGGCGGCCTGCGCGACTATTTGATGCAGACCCTGCCGGTCGACCCGGTGATCCCGGAGTTCGAAGGCGAGCACTATGCCGACGGCGGCGAGACCGAGAACTTCGCCGAAGGCGAAGGCGCGGCCTGGTGCGTCGCGTTCACCGAAGACGGCTCGCCGGTGCGCGAGAGCTACGTGAACCTGATCCCGACGGTGGCCGGCGGCACCCACGAGTCCGGCCTGAAGGACGGCCTGTTCGGTGCGATCAAGGGCTTCATCGAGCTGCACAGCCTGCTGCCCAAAGGCGTGAAGCTGATGCCCGAAGACGTGTTCTCGCGCGCCAGCTTCGTGCTCTCGGCCAAGGTGCTCGACCCACAGTTCCAGGGCCAGATCAAGGAGCGGCTGAACTCGCGCGACGCGCTGCGGCTGGTCTCGACCTACGTGAAGCCGTCGTTCGAGCTGTGGCTGAGCCAGCATGTCGATCACGGCAAGAAGCTCGCCGAGCTCGTGATCCGGCAGGCGCAGACGCGCCAGCGCGCGTCGCAGAAGGTCGAGAAGCGCAAGGGCTCCGGCGTGGCCGTGCTGCCGGGCAAGCTGACCGATTGCGAAAGCCGCGACCTGAGCCTGAACGAGCTGTTCCTCGTCGAGGGGGACTCGGCCGGCGGCAGCGCGAAGATGGGTCGCGACAAGGAAACCCAGGCGGTGCTGCCGCTGCGCGGCAAGGTGCTCAACGCCTGGGAGGTCGAGCGCGATCGCCTGTTCGCGAACAACGAGATTCACGACATCGCCGTCGCGATCGGCGTCGACCCGCACGGCGCAAACGATACGCCCGACCTGGGCGGCCTGCGCTACGGAAAGATCTGCATCCTCAGCGATGCCGATGTCGACGGCTCGCATATCCAGGTACTGCTGCTGACGCTGTTCTTCCGCCACTTCCCGAAGCTGATCGAGGCCGGGCACATCTACATCGCGAAGCCGCCGCTGTACCGGGTCGACGCGCCGGCCCGCGGCAAGAAGCCGGCCGCGAAGATCTACGCGCTCGACGACGGCGAACTCGACGCTGCGCTCGACAAGCTGCGCAAGGAAGGCGCACGCGAGGGCTCGTGGAGCATCGGCCGCTTCAAGGGCCTCGGCGAGATGAATGCCGAGCAGTTGTGGGACACCACGCTGAACCCCGACACTCGCCGCCTGCTGCAGATCGAGTTCGGCGCGCTCGGCTTCACCGAGACCGTGAGCTCGCTGACGCGCCTGATGGGCAAGGGCGAAGCGCAAGCCCGCCGCGAGCTGATGGAGCTGCACGGCGACGACGTGGAAATCGACGTGTGAGCGGCACGAACCCGCTGTTGGTGAGGCTGCGGCCAACGATGAGCTCCGACCTCGACTTCGTGCTGTCGGTCGAGCAAGACGCGCTGAACCTGCCGTTCATCACGCCGTGGGATCGCACACAGCACGAAGGAGCGATCCGCTTTCCGGACTCGCGCCACTTCATCGTCGAAGCCGGCGAGGCCTATGCATCGGCCGGGTTCGTGATCCTGCAAGGCTGCCGCAACCCGAACCGCTCGCTCGAGCTCAAGCGCATCGTGCTGCGGCCCGAGCTGCAGGGGCAGGGCGTCGGGCGGCAATGCATCCGCCTGCTGGCGCAGATGGCGTTTCGCGACCTGGGTGCGCACCGATTCTGGCTCGACGTGAAAGGGCGCAACATCCGGGCGCAGGCGCTGTACGCGAGCGAAGGTTTTGTCGAGGAGGGTCGGTTGCGCGAAAGCGTGCGCACCGAGGCGGGCTACGACTCGCTGATCGTGATGTCGATGCTGGAGAGCGAACACGCTGCGTTGAACGCCCGCCGGTGAGGCCAACCGATTCTGGAGGCAAGACATGCAAGCCACGATGATGGATGTGCCGCTGTCGCTGAATCATCTGCTGGAGCGCGCCGGCCAGTACTTCGGTGCGAACACGGTGATCTCGCGCCTGCCCGACAAGTCGCTGAAGACGCACCGCTATGCCGAGATCTACCGGCGCACGCGGGCGCTGGGCTCGGCGCTGCAGACACTCGGGCTGAAGCGCGGCGACCGCGTTGCCACGCTGTGCTGGAACCACCATGCGCACCTCGAGTGCTACTTCGGCATCCCGGCGGCTGGCGGCGTGATGCACACGCTGAACCTGCGCCTGTCGCCCGATGAGCTCGGCTGGATCGCGAACGATGCGAAAGATCGCTTCCTCGTCGTCGACGACGTGCTGCTGCCGCTGTACCGGCAGTTCGCCGACAAGCACGCGTTCGAGAAGGTGATCGTCGTGTCGTTCTCGGGCGCGCCGGTGGCCGACGGCTTCGCCGACTACGAAGCGCTGCTCGCCGGCGCCGACCCCGACGGTTTCGTCTATGCCGAGCACGACGAGGACGACCCGGTTGCGATGTGCTACACGTCGGGCACGACCGGCCGCGCGAAGGGCGTCGTCTACTCGCACCGCTCGACCGTGCTGCATGCGCTGGTCGGCTGTCTGCCTGACCACTGGGGGCTGCGCAGCACCGACGTGGTGCTGCCGGTCACGCCGATGTTCCACGCGAACTCGTGGGGCCTGCCATACGGCGCGCTGATGCTCGGCGTGAAGCTGGTGTTCCCGGGGCCGCACCTGCACCCCGACGATCTGCTGGACCTGATCACCGCCGAACCGCCGACGCTCGCGCTCGGCGTGCCGACGATCTGGATGGGCCTGATCCAGGCCTACGACGCGGCACAGGCGAAGCAGCCGGGTCGCTGGAAGCTGCCGGCCGGGATGCGCTCCCTGGTCGGCGGCGCCGCGGCGCCCGAGTCGCTGATCCGCGCGTTCGCGAAACACGGCGTCTGGCTGCTGCAGGGCTGGGGCATGACCGAGACCTCGCCGCTCGCAACCGTGTCGTACCTGCGCAGCGAGCTGAAGGACCATGGCGACGAAGAGCGCTTCCATCGCGCCGCGATGGCCGGCGTGCCGGTGCCGCTGGTCGACGTGCGCATCCGCGCCGACGACGGCAGCGATGCGCCGCGCGACGGCAAGGCGATGGGCGAGATCCAGGTGCGCGGCCCGTTCATCACCGGCTCGTATCACGAGGTGCCTGTCAGCGCTGACAAGTTCACCCGCGACGGCTGGCTGCGCACCGGCGATGTCGCGACGATGGACGCGCTCGGCTTCGTGCGCATCACCGACCGCACGAAAGACCTGATCAAGTCGGGTGGCGAGTGGATCAGCTCGGTCGATCTCGAGAACGCGCTGATGGCGCACCCGGCGCTCGCCGAGGCGGCGGTGATCGCGATCCCCGACGAGAAGTGGAGCGAACGGCCGCTCGCCTGCATCGTCCTCAAACCCGGCGACAATGCGGCCCCTGCCGATCTGCGTGCCGCGCTGAACGCGCACCTGCTGCAGCACGGCTTCGCCAAGTGGCAGCTGCCGGACCGCTATGAAGTGATCGCCGCGGTTCCGCGCACGTCGACCGGCAAGTTTTGGAAGCTCAAGCTGCGCGAGATGTTCCCGCGCTGATTGTGGTCGCTTGCAAGATATACAATTCACTGTTGTATATCCAAGACCGGAGGATTCCGCAATGCAGGTCTCCAAGTGGGGCAACAGCCTGGCCATCCGCCTGCCGGCTGCGGTCGTCGAAGTGCTGGATCTGAAGGAGGGCGACCAGGTCGAGATCGAAGTCGCGAACACGCGCACGCTGCGCGTCGAGCGTGCCGACGCGGGCAATCGCGCCGCGCTCGCGCGTCTGCGCAAGCTGCGCGGCACGCTGCCGGCCGACTTCAAGTTCGACCGGATGGAAGCGAACGCCCGCGGCCGCTGATGGCTGCACCGTTTGCCGACACCAACGTCCTGCTCTACCTGCTCTCCGGCGACCTGGCGAAGGCAGATCGCGCGGAGGCTTTGCTCGCGGCACGTGTCGTGATCAGCGTGCAAGTGCTCAACGAGTTCGCGAATGTGGCCCGACGCAAGATGGCATTGCACTGGCCGGTGGTCGAGCAGGCGCTGGTGGACCTGCGTCGCTTCGCCGACGTGCGCGCGCTGACACTGGCGACGCATGAAACCGGCGTCGCGTTGGCGAGGCGCTATCAGTTGAGCGTGCACGACGCGATGATCGCGGCTGCGGCACTCGAGGCCGGCTGCACGACGCTGCTGTCGGAAGATTTCTCGGCCGGACAGCGGTTCGGCGGACGCCTGACGGTGCGAAACCCGTTTGCTTGAGCAATCGAATGACTCCTGAACCCGATCTCTTCTCGCCGCCGCCTGGCGGCAATGACGGCAACGGCGGCGATGCCGTCGCGCTGGCCGACTACGCCGAGCGCGCCTACCTCGAATATGCGCTGAGCGTCGTGAAGGGCCGCGCGCTGCCCGATGTCTGCGACGGCCAGAAGCCGGTGCAGCGGCGCATCCTGTATTCGATGGAGCGCATGGGCCTGGCCTTCACCACGGCGGCTGGCCCGAAGGCGGTGAAGAGCGCGCGCGTCGTCGGCGACGTGCTCGGCAAGTACCACCCGCACGGCGACACCGCGGCCTACGACGCGATGGTGCGCATGGCGCAGGACTTCTCGCAGCGCTATCCGTTGGTCGACGGCCAAGGCAACTTCGGCTCGCGCGACGGCGACGGCGCTGCCGCGATGCGCTACACCGAAGCGCGGCTCGCCCCGATCACGCGGCTCCTGCTCGACGAGATCGACGAAGGCACGGTCGACTTCATTCCGAACTACGACGGCTCGGAGCAGGAGCCCAGGCAGCTGCCGGCGCGCCTGCCGTTCGTGCTGCTGAACGGTGCGAGCGGCATCGCGGTCGGCCTCGCGACGGAAGTGCCGAGCCACAACCTGCGTGAGGTCGCCGCGGCGGCGGTTGCGCTGATCCGCAACGACAAGCTCGGCGACGAGGAACTCGCGGACCTGATCCCCGGCCCCGACTACCCGGGCGGCGGCCAGATCATCAGCGATGCGGCCGACATCCGTGCCGCCTATGCGAGCGGCCGCGGCAGCCTGAAGGTGCGGGCGCGCTGGAAGATCGAGGATCTGGCGCGCGGGCAGTGGCAGCTCGTCGTCAACGAGCTGCCGCCCGGCACCAGCGCGCAGAAGGTGCTCGAAGAGATCGAGGAGCTGACCAACCCGAAGGTCAAGGCCGGCAAGAAGACGCTCTCGACCGAACAGGTGCAGCTGAAGACGACCGTGCTGTCGGTGCTCGACGCGGTGCGCGACGAGTCGAGCAAGGACGCGCCGGTGCGCATCGTGTTCGAGCCGAAGACGCGCACCGTCGAGCAGCAGGAGCTGATCACGACGCTGCTCGCGCACACCAGCCTCGAGAGTTCGGCGCCGATCAACCTGACGATGGTCGGCGCCGACGGCCGGCCGACGCAGAAGAGCCTGCGCCAGATCCTCGCCGAGTGGATCGCGTTTCGCATGCAGACGGTGCAGCGGCGCACGCAGCACCGCCTGACGAAGGTGCTCGATCGCATCCACGTGCTCGAGGGCCGGCAGCTGGTGCTGCTGAACATCGACGAGGTGATCCGCATCATCCGCGCGTCCGACGAGCCGAAGGCCGCGCTGATCGAACGCTTCAAGCTGAGCGACCGGCAGGCCGACGACATCCTCGAGATCCGGCTGCGTCAGCTCGCGCGGCTCGAAGCGATCAAGATCGAGCAGGAGCTGAAGGAGCTGCGCACCGAGCAGGGCAAGCTCGAAGACATCCTTGCCAGCCCGGCCTCGCTCAAGCGCACGCTGATCAAGGAGATCGAGGCCGACGCGAAGGCACACGGCGACGATCGCCGCACGCTGATCCAGGCCGAGAAGAAGGCGGTTGCCGAGGTGAAGGTGATAGACGAGCCGGTCACCGTCGTCGTCAGCCTGAAGGGCTGGGTGCGCGCGCTCAAGGGGCACGAGGTCGATCCCGCGACGCTCGCGTTCAAGGCCGGCGACTCGCTCTATGGCACCTTCCCATGCCGCAGCGTCGACGCGCTGCTCGTGTTCGGCAGCAACGGCCGCGTCTATTCGACGCCGGCGAGCCAGCTGCCCGGCGGGCGCGGCGACGGGCAGCCGATCACGAGCCTGATCGACCTGGAAACCGGCACGCAACCGGCCCACTACTTCGCCGGCCATGCGCAGCAGACGCTGCTGCTCGCGAACACCGGCGGCTTCGGGCTGCTGGCTCGCGCCGGCGACCTGATCTCGCGCCAGCGCGGCGGCAAGTCGTTCCTGAGCCTGGAAGCCGACGAGAAACCGCTGCCGCCGAGCCTGGCCGACGGCATGTCGCAAGTGGCCTGCCTGACGCTGAGTGGCCGGCTGCTCGTGTTCGGCCTCGATGAGCTGAAGCTCCAGGCCAACGGCGGCCGTGGCCTCACGCTGGTCGATCTCGACGCGAAGGATGCGCTGGTCAGCGTGGCCGCGTTCGATCAGACCTTGCAGGTACTCGGCACCGGCCGCGGAGGCGCCAAGCCGAAGGACGAGATGCTCAAGGGCTCCGCGCTTGCCGAGTACGTCGGCAAGCGTGCACGCAAAGGGCGCAAGCAGGACGTGATGGTCAAGGCGATGCGCGTGCTGCGCGGCAGCTGACGGCGGCCTCGGCGGGCTGCGGCCGGGTTCACCCGCTGGTGCAGCGCGCCCTGTAGTTGGCCTCGAACAAGTCGAGATCGGCCTTCTCGCCGGCCGTCATCGTCGCAGCGCGCTGCCGCCTGGCGTGCAGAGCGCCCAGCATCTCGTGGCATTGTTCGCTCGCGATCACGGCGCGCTTGCGGTCGTCGCTACGAGCCAGGTCTTGTTGCTGGCGCTGTGTCCGCTCGTCGCTCTGCTGCTGCCACAGGCGCTGGCGCGCCTGCTGCTCGTCCTCGCCGCACTGCTTGCGGTAGTTCTCCGACAGTTCCGACAAGGCCCTGCCCTTGAGGCCGCGCGCCGGACCGGTTCGCAGGCCTTCGGCGAGATTCGAGCACTCCGTGCTCATGTACTGAAGGTGCTCGCCTGCCTTGGCCATGGTCGGCGAATAGCTCGGCGACGCGTATCGATTCGGCTGCTGGACGGCTCCGATCGCCCTGAGCTGCGTGCGACCCGAGTCGCCGATGCCGCTGCAGGGCCGGTCCGAAACGTAGGTGCCGCTGCTGCCGTTGCAGCGATAGAGTGTTTGCGCTGACGCCGGCAAGGCGCCTGCGGCGAGTGCGGCCGCAAGGCCGACTGCGGTGATCCACCGATCGAACATCTTCTTTCCCTCGGGCCTTGCGCCGCGCCGTTTGTCCTCGCGCGCAGTGTAGTGACCGCGCCGGTCGTGTTGCCGGCAGAGCGCGCCGCCGGGCCCAAAACCACACGATCGAGGGGGAGGGCACGCGCCGGACGAGTCCTACGCGCCGCGGGTGTCGCGCCTGATCGCCAGGCCGGCCGGCCCTTGCTGCAATCGATGAACAAGTTCACCGACGAAAGGACAGCACATGGCCTCGCATGCCGAACAAGTCACCGACCCGATCGAGTCGCAGCAAACGCTCTGGGCACTGATCAAGGACATCCGCTTCGCGATGTTTTCGACCCGCCATGGCGACGGGCACCTGCACTCGCGCCCGATGACGACGCAGAACTCGCGGCTCGACGAGGACGCGAACCTGTGGTTCTTCATGTCGCGCGCGAGCGATTCGGTTGCCGATTTCGCGAAGGATCCGCAAGTGAACGTCTCTTATGCCGACCCCGGCGAGGACAGCTACGTATCGGTCTCGGGCACCGCGTCGGTCGTCGAGAACGACGCGAAGAAGCAGCAGCTGTGGTCGAAGATGGCGCAGGCCTGGTTCCCCAAGGGGGTCGACGACCCGGACCTCGCGCTGGTCCGCGTTCGCATCACGCACGCGAGCTACTGGGACGTGAAGTCGAGCAAGCTGGTGCAGCTGTACAAGATGGCCAGGGCTGCCGTCACCGGCAAGCCGCCCAAGGGTCTCGGCGTGCAGGGCGAGGTCCGGATGGGTTGACGAGCGCGCTCAGGCGGGCCGGCGCAGCGTGCGCAGCACCGCGACCGCGCACAGCACGAACAGCGCGAGGCTCCAGAAGTCGTAGGGGATTCCCAACAGGCTGACCGCGGCGTCGGCACAGCTCGCACGCGGCGAGAACACGTCGGGCAGCAGGCTGTCGAGCCCGAGGGCGCCGATGATCTTGTCGGCGAGCGTCAGGTTGCATGACGCCGATGCGGCGGCCTTGAAGTGCTGCCACAGCGCCGCGGCGATGCCGCATAACGCGAGCAGGCCGGCCAGCAGCGCGGCGCCGCTTCGCCCGGGGCGCGCCGGAATCGCGGCGCCGATCAGGCACACGAGCGCGATCGCGATGAAGATCAGGCGCTGCAGCACGCACCACGGGCACGGCTGCATGTCGAACAGGTGCTGCGAGACGAGCGCCGCACCGACCGCGGCGAGGCAGACGATCGCGATGGCG
>Ga0075370_10000692_pt1 | contig 13259 bp, 9 predicted proteins | sample EndMethybrTD3035_FD_71398 | JGI IMG/M metagenome (GOLD analysis project Ga0075370, IMG submission 71398) | Populus endosphere microbial communities from Tennessee, USA - Endosphere MetaG P. TD hybrid TD303-5 | ecosystem: Host-associated > Plants > Roots > Endosphere | place: USA: Tennessee... | reverse complement strand
CATCCGCGCTGAGGCCGGGATTGCCGAGTGCGCCGACGGCAAGCTGCACGGCCTGGCGAATTTGCCGGCCGGCCAGAAGACGGGCACGGATCAGCCTTTCCGGGCTGTCGAGGCCGTAATCCAGGGCGTCGAAGATGATCTGTCTTGCACCGGAGACCTGAAGGTCGATCTCTCCGGCAAGCGTGACGAAGCGTTCCGTGCGGGCAATCGGATGGCCGAGATTGGACGGCACGCGCTCATGGGCGAAGCGGACGAAGGCTTCCTGGGCCGCCTCTGCCGCGCCGAGGTAAATGGCGGTGAGCGCCAGGGTCATGCTGGCATGGGCGCGATTGTCCTGCGTGCCTGCGGCAATATCCGTCAGATCAAGCACATCCTCGCGTGGGATCTCGACATTGGTGAACTCCACATCATGCGAACCGCTGGCGCGCATGCCGAGGCTCCGCCAGTTCTCGATGACGTTAATTCCCGGCAAGCCGGAGGGGACCACGAAGGTGCCCACGCGCTGCGGCTCCTCGTCGGTGCGAGCCCAGACGAGAAAATGCGTCAGTCCGAGAGCGCCGGTGACGAAGCGTTTCTTGCCGGTGATGGACCAGCCATGCGGCGAGCGCCGCGCCAGCGTATCCGGCAAGCCGCCGCGCGCGGGCGATCCGAGATCGGGCTCCACACGTGCCGCATTGAGCAGGATGGGGCGCTCCTTCGCCTCATTAAGCAGACGGCGATAGAGGCCTTCCGGCCATCGGTTGCGGCTGGCCTCGCCGAGATGCGTGAAGATCGTCATCGCGCTGATCAACGCCACCGAAGGATCTCCGCGCCCCAGTGCCGCGAGAATCCGGCCGGTCTCGGCAAGAGAGGCGCCGGTGCCCCCGAAGCGCGTCCCGACTGTGCTTTCGAGGAGGCCGCTCTTGTGCACTGCCTGGATACCCACCCAGGGAAAGGCGCCTGTCGCGTCCGCGGCAGGTGCCGCGTCGGACAGGGTACGGGTAAGATCCGTCAAATCGATCGTGCTATGGGACACTCTGATGAGCCCTTTCCGATTGAAGAAATGCGCGATGCTTCATGCGTGCTTGCTTACCGCACGTTGAATTTGGTCTTGATGCTGGTGGTGACGAACGAAGCTGCCGCCATTCAGGGCGACAGGCTTAATCCTCTGATGTCGCCGTCCTCAGGCAACATTTCGCTGCTGCGCGGCTCGCCCGTCTATTCCGGACCTGACCAGTGGCAGGATATAGCGGCCATAGTCGATGGCATCGTTGAGGTTATCGTAGCCGCGGATCGAGATCAGATCGGCGCCAAGGTCGATATAGTCGAGGATCGAGTCGGCGATGGTCTGCGGGGATCCCACGAGCGCCGTTGAGGCACCCCGCGCATTCGTTGCCGTCACGGTCGGGTACCAGAGCGCCCGGTCATGTACCTCGCCGCGTGCGGCGATATCGAGCAGGCGCTGCGAGCCGACATTTTGCGGCGGCGGTGCCGATGCCGGGGCCTTGCCGAGACCCTTGGCGCGGTTTTCTTGTAGAGATTCCAGCACGCGATGCGCCTTGGCCCAGGCCAGTTCATCGGTTTCGGCGACGATCGGCCGGAACGTCACCCAGATGCGCGGGCGATCGGTGCGCCCTGCGCGTTTGGCCTCGGCGTTGATGCGGTCGATCTGCTCCTTCGTCTCGGCCAGAGGCTCGCCCCAAAGGCCGAAAATGTCCGCGAGAGCGCCGCCGATCCGGTAGGCTTCATCGGACGAGCCGCCGACCGAAACCGGGATCTTGCCGTTTACCGGGCGGACCTGGTTGCTGAACTGCTTGAACTGGTAGTAGCGCCCGTCGAAGTCGAAGGGCTCAGGCGATTCCCAGGCGCGCCTGAGGATGCGGATATATTCCTCGAGCCGCTCGTAGCGCTGCTCCTTGGTCAGGAAATCGCCTTCGCGCGCCTGCTCGACATCGCTGCCGCCGGCGATGAAGTGGACGACGACCCGGCCTTCGCTCAGCTGATCGAGTGTGGCCAGCGCCTTTGCCGCCACCGTCGGATAGAGTGTGTTCGGGCGCAGCGCGATGATGATCTTGATGTTCTTCGTATGGGCCGCGATGGTCGCGCCGATCGTGAACGGATCGAATGAGGAGGAGTCGTAAGGGACCAAGGTATAATTGAAGCCGTAGTCGTCAAGTGAGCGCGCATATCGCACCAGAAAGCGCGGATCTATTGCAGGCTGCGGCAGTGGATTTATTTCGGTGGAGGGGTTGGTGAACGTAACGCTTATGAATTCAGCAGACATACTTCTTCCTCGCCTGTCTCATCAATCGATCATGCCCGAAGCTTAGTTCGCGGTGATGCCGACTAGAAAGACCAGTCTTTCTGTTGTCTAGTAATTTTATAGAAATTATTTTCACAAGATGTGGCGCCTGGAAATGACCTCATTGCGTATGGAATATCGGAAGGAGATGCTCGCCTTGGGCGAGCAATATCTTGCTCGACATAAATCGAAGCTGGCAATTTTTTGCCGGAAGCGCCGGTCGCCAGGATAAGAGGCAATGTCGGATCGATTTGATGCCATCTTCCCGTCGAAGGCGAAGCAGACATGATTTCAGGATGTTAATATCCATGTAAGGCGCAAGGGGGCCGTTTCTTGCCGTCGTGCAACCATCGCGATGGCAACTGGCACGCCTCTTGCTCTCAATTTACTAATCCGACTGTCGGATTGGTGTTTTTGGGAGGAAAACATGAGACATTTGAAGTGCCGGCTGTTGCTGGCCGCCGTTGCCCTTATGGTAGCAACATCCGTGAACGCCGCCGATAAGGTCCGGCTCGGCAATCTTAAATTCGCCCATTACGGTGCGATCTCCTACATGAAGGAGCTGGCTCCGAAATACGATCTGGAAATCGAGGAGCGGTTCTTCGCCAAGGGTATCGACATCCTGCCCGCCATCGTGGCCGGCGAGGTAGATGTTGCCGCGAGTGCCGTTGATGCGGCGATTGCCGGCCGCGCCAAGGGTGTGCCGATCTACGCCGTCGCCGGCTTTGCCAAGGGCGGTGCGCGCATCGTGGCGGGAACCAAATCGGGGATCACCTCGATTGCCGAGTTCAAGGGCAAGAAGGTTGGTGTTGCCCGCGGCGGTGCCCAGGAACTGGTGCTGCTTGCCGAACTCGACAAGGTCGGCCTTACCTGGTCGGAAAAGCCCGGCAAGGATGTCCAGATCCTCTATATGGCCTATGCCGACCTCAATCAGGCGCTGATGGCCGGTGATATCGACGCGATGAGCCAGTCGGAGCCGCAGGCAAGCCAAGCCATCAACAAGGCCTTCGGCGTCGAGATCCTCAAGCCCTACGACACGCCGATGGGAATGCCCGTTCGCTCACTGGTCTTCTCGGAAGAGTTCTACAAGAAGAGTGACGTTGCCGAGCGCACCATGAAGCTCTTTGTTGAAGCAACCAAGACCTTCATCGACAAGCCGGACCTGGCGGAGAAATATGTCATCAACGACATGTTCAAGGGCCAGATCACGCCTGAGGACTTCAAGGACGCCATCGGGAACTCGCCCTACAGCTACGAGATCACGCCCGAACACGTCCAGATCACCACCGACCTGATGATGAAGTACGGCGTCGGCAAGCTCGTCAATCCGCCGAAGGCGACCGATTGGGTGAAGACGGACCTTCTGGAGGACGCCCTGAAATGATCAAGCGGCTGTTGCAAAACCTCGCCGTTCCGGTCGTCTTGCTGACCATATGGCAATTGATGTCGATCTTCGGCCTGGTCAGGCCGGAGATCCTGCCGTCTCCTGTGGCGATCATGGAGCGGCTGTGGCTCTATCTCATGCCCGAGGAAACCTTCCAGGAGGCCGGCGGTATCGGTGCCTGGATCATGTCGAGCGAGCTTCTGGGCGATCTGCTGGCGAGCCTGCAGCGCGTCGTTCTGGGCTTTGCCGTCGGGGCGGGGCTTGCGCTTCCCCTCGGATTGCTGATGGGCACGGATAAGACGATCGAGCGATATCTGAACCCGGTCATCCAGTTCCTGCGGCCGATCCCGCCGATCGCCTATATTCCGCTGGCGATCCTCTGGTTCGGTCTCGGCAATCCGCCAGCGATCTTCCTGATTGCCATCGGAGCCTTCTTCCCGGTGCTGATCAACACGATCAGTGGCGTTCGCAACGTCGACAGCATCTATGTCCGCGCCGCCACCAATCTCGGCGCCGACAGGCTTACCCTGTTCCGGCGCGTCATCCTGCCGGCCGCCACGCCCTATATCCTCACCGGTATGCGGATCGGTATCGGCACGGCCTTCATCGTCGTCATCGTCGCTGAAATGATCGCGGTGAACAGCGGCCTTGGATACCGGATTCTCGAGGCCCGGGAATATATGTGGTCGGACAAAGTGATTGCCGGGATGATCGCGATCGGGCTGCTCGGCCTTGCCATCGATATTGGCGTCAACCGGCTGAACAGCCACCTGTTGCGCTGGCATCGCGGGATCGAGTCCTAGCCGGAGCTATGAGCCTGACAGTCTTTAATCTGCCAGTCCGCCTGCCCCGATGGATGGGACGCGGACCGGCCCGATGGCGTTGATCCGTCAATGTCCGCAATGGGAGGAATTTTATGTCGATCATCCCCGTAAACCTTGCCTCGTTGGCCGGTGCTACCTCTGCGCCTCAGATTTTTGCGCGCGGCGTAAATAAGATCTTCGGCAAGGAGCCGGCTACCGTCACGGCGCTGAAAGACATTGATCTCGAAATCAATGCTGGCGAATTCGTCTGCCTTCTCGGCCCTTCCGGCTGTGGCAAGTCCACCCTGCTCAACGCCATCGCTGGCTTCTCCCTGCCGACTGCCGGGACGTTGGAAGTCTCCGGCAAAGCCGTCACGGCCCCCGGTCCCGATCGTGGCATGGTGTTTCAGGAATATGCGCTGTTTCCCTGGATGACGGTCGAGCGCAATATCGCCTTCGGACTGGAAATACGCGGGCTAGCGAAGCACCAGATCGCCGAGACCGTTACGCAGCTTCTGGACCTCTTGGGGCTGAAGGAATTCCGCCAGCGCTTCCCCAAGGATCTTTCCGGCGGCATGCGCCAGCGCGTGGCGATTGCCCGCGTTCTGGCGCTCGATCCTCCGATCATGCTGATGGATGAGCCGTTCGGCGCCCTCGATGCGCTGACACGGCGCTCGCTGCAGGATGAACTTCTGCGCATCTGGCAGGCGGTCGGCAAGACCATCGTTTTTGTCACACATTCCATTGAGGAAGCCATCTATCTCGGTTCGCGCGTCGTCATCCTCACCTATCGGCCGGGCACGATCAAAAGGGATATCCGTATCGAATTGCCCTATCCGCGGGACACCAATTCCGTCGAATTCAACGAGATCAAGCGGGAACTGGCGCAGATAGTCCACGCAGAGCAGGACCGTTTTGCATCGGACGAGCGCCAGGGTCTTACCCTGGACTGATGGATCGAAATGTCGCGCGATCAAGGGCGTACACGGATACTACTTTGCCGCGCGACCGATCCTGCTATGATCAGGAGATTGGGGTACAGTTTGGGGGAGCATCATTGCGATGGAAATACCTGATACTCGCATTTGTGTTCGCGCTACTCGGTGTCGGCATACCGGGGCTTGTTCAGGACGCCACGCGGAAATATGGGCTGCGTGAGGCGGCGGCGCAGTCGCATGAGCGGCTCAGACTTATCTCGGCCACGCTTTCGGCCCGCATTGAGCGGTTTCGCTATCTGCCCGATGTCGTGGCACGCTCCAGCGAAATCGAGGATCTGTTCCGCGCCGGAATGGCCGAGGCCAAGCGGCCGGACATCAATCGCTTCCTGGCCCGCCTGTCGAACGCATCCGGCGCGGTGGCGCTCTACGTCACCGATACGAAGGGATTGACGATCGCCGCCAGCAACTATGATACGCTCGACAGTTTCGTTGGCCATGATTACAGCTACCGGCCGTATTTTCGCGATGCGATGGCCAATGGCAACGGTAGTTACTACGCTATCGGCACGACCACAGGGCAACCTGGCTATTTCCTCTCCGTCCCGATCAAGGTCGAGGACAAGGTCGTCGGCGTCTCCATCGTCAAGATCGATCTCCTGCCCGTCGAGAAGCAGTGGCGGGATGCATCCGAGCATGTTGCCATGGCGGATAGCGAAGGCATCATCTTCCTGTCGTCGCAGCCGGATTGGCGATACACGGCCACATCGCCGATTTCGCCCACGGCCTTGGCGCAGCTGAAGCTGGAACGCCGCTATGGCGACGCGGCGCTCACGCCAAAGATCAGGGTTCAGCAATCATCGGGTTTCGATCTGGCGACGGTTGAAAACGACGACACATCGGAACAGCGCCTGCAGGTTGCCGCACCATTCGGCGAAAAGGGCTGGACGCTAATCTATTTCGCGGATCTCACCGACATCAGGCGCCAGGAGGACATCGTCGCCATTGCCACGGCGCTTGCGGGCCTGCTGGTTTTGGCCGGCATTACCATCGCCGTGCAAAGGCGACGCGGCCGGCAGGCGGCAAGGCGCGCCTTCGAGCAACTTGAACACCGTGTTGCCGAGCGCACCCAGCAATTGAAGCTGAGCCATGACCGGCTGGAGCTGGAGATTGCCGAGCGCAAAGAGGCCGAGCGGCAGTTGAGCGTTACCCGCAGCAACCTTTCGCAGGCCGAAAAACTCGCGCTGATGGGCCAGGCCTTTGCCGGACTCGCACATGAAATCAATCAGCCGCTGGCGGCGCTGTCGACCTACATCGCCTCGACCAGACTGCTGCTTAAACGCCGGCAATATGCGCCCATCGGGGAAAACATCGATACGATGAACGAGGTCATCGGCCGGATCTCCGATCTTACCGATCAATTGAAGCGCCTGGCGCGCCGAAGCGACGACGACTTCGCGGATGTCGACCTCGGAGCCATCATACGGCGAAATTTGAAACTGCTGAAGTTCCGCTTTTCCGATCTCGGCATCGAGGTCTCGCAGGAGATCGGCTCCGGGCTCAAGGTCCAGGGGAGCGCCGCGCAACTTGAGCAGGTCATCCTCAACCTGCTCAGCAATGCGATCGATGCCGTCAGGGGCCGGAAAGAGCCCTGCATCCATGTCAGCGGTGCTGCGGAAGGAGCGTGCTGCGTAATTGCCGTCGACGATAATGGTCCAGGGATTGCAGCCGATACGGGTACGCAATTGTTCGAGCCGTTCTATACGACCAAATTGCCCGGCGAGGGCCTCGGTCTTGGCCTGGCGACGGCCCATCGCATCGCGAGCGATCACGGCGGCACATTGTCTTTCGATCAGTCGCCGCTCGGTGGGGCCAGATTCATCTTGCGCCTCAGGCAGAACGGCAAGAGCGCCTTGCGAAGGGAAGGGGAGGTAGCATGACGGATGCATTGCCGGGCGTATTGCTGATCGAGGATGATGCCGCGCTGCGGCGCTCGCTCGCCCAATGGCTGTCGCTCAACGAACTCTCGGTGACAGAGGCCGCTGACGGCAATGAAGCGCTCGAGGTTCTTCGCTCGGATACGATCGATGTCGTGATTTCGGACGTGCGAATGCCTGGTATCTCCGGCCTGGAGCTGCTTGCCGTCATCAGAAAAACCTGGCCGGAGCTGCCGGTGATCATCCTGAGCGGTCATGGAGACGTTCCCATGGCGGTTGCCGCCATTCAGGCAGGGGCGTTCAATTTTCTGACGAAGCCCTACGTGCCGGAGCAGTTGATCGGCACGCTTCAGAATGCGCTTGAACAGACCCGCCTGCGCCGGCGGGTCGTCTCTTTGGAACAGAGCAACGCAATCCAGGCAAGGCTCGAGCGGCAATTGCTGGGCGCCGATCAGGCGACCACCCGCCTGAAGTCCACCATCGAGCAGCTTGCTCCCTATCACGTCGACGTGCTGATCAAGGGCGAAACCGGTTCGGGCAAGGAGGTCGTGGCTCGGCTGCTGCACGAGTGCAGCCCGCGTCAGGCTGGTCCCTTTGTGGCAATCAATTGTGCCGCATTGCCGCTCGATATTGTCGAAAGTGAGCTGTTTGGTCACGAGACCGGGGCATTTACCGGCGCTTCGGGCATCCGCATCGGCAAGTTCGAATTCGCGAAAGGCGGTACGATCTTCCTGGATGAGATCGAAAGCATGCCGCTTTCCATACAGGCGAAACTCCTGCGCGCCCTCCAGGAGCGCACGGTCACCCGCCTTGGCTCGAACCGGGACATACCAATCGACATACGGATCCTGTCCGCGACCAAGGAGGATCTTCGCGATCTCGCCTCGCGGGGCCTTTTTCGCGAGGATCTCTATTATCGGCTGGCGGCGGCGGATATCGCTATTCCTCCCTTACGGGATCGCGGTCACGATGCGCTGCTGCTGTTTGAGCATTTCATGTTGTCTATGGCGGAACGCCTCGAGCGGAAGGCGTTGTCTTTGACGGATGAGGAGACGCGCTTCCTTCTTGCCTATGCGTGGCCCGGCAATGTGCGGGAGCTCAAGCACCTGGCAGAGCGCCGTGCGCTGGGGCTGGATTGGCGCCCCGACACGGATCAGCAGGACGATCTGACGGTTGAGAATTCCTCCCTGGCCGATCTTGTCGATCAGTTCGAGCTCAACCTCATCGAACAGGCTTTGAGGAATGCCGACGGCAGGACCAGCCTTGCCGCGGAACGGCTGCAGCTTCCCCACAGAACGCTGAATGAGAAGTTGAAAAGACTGAGCACGAAGAACAGAAGCGACCGAGCGTGATGGTCATGGCGTCCGTCGCCGTGCGTTCAGGCTGGCCCGGTACTCTCTCGGATCTTCATTTGCGGGTGCACCTCGATCGAGTGTGGTGCGTCACTCGTTCCGTCGATGACAGCCAGCAATTGGCGGGCTGCGAGTATGCCGATCTCCTGATTGTCGACCTTCATCGTCGTCAGCCGCGGGGACAGGCGTGACGAGATCGTCAGGTCGTCGAAACCGGTGATCGAGAAATCCGCGGGCGCGTTCAATCCCATTTCGGCGGCTGCGGTCAATGCGCCAAGGGCGATGTTGTCGTTTCCGCATATGATGGCCGTCGGTCGCGATCGTGCCGATTGCTTCATGAGGCGGGCGAAGCTCGACGCACCGAAATCCATCGTCGATGGTCCGATCATGAGATTATCGTCGTCCATCGTGACACCGGCTGCCGTAAGCGCGCTGCGCACGCCGTCCAATCTTGCCTTCACACGGTCGTTCTCCGTTTCCGGCTGGAATATCCCGGCAAACCGTTGGTGTCCGAGCGACAGGAGATGTTCGACAATTTGTTGGAACGCCGCTCCATTGTCGAAACCGATGCATGGATGCGGCGATGAGGGTCGGTAGGAATAGGTCAGGATATAGGGAACTTTTCGCTGCTGGAGCGCCGCGAATAATTCAGGGGGATGGTTCTCACCGACGATTGCCAGCGCCTCGACACCGCGCGCAAGCATGGCCTGGACCTGCTTTAGTCCCTCGTCCGGATCGTAGTTGGAGCAGCCAAGGAAAAGCGTAAAACCGCGTTCGGCGAAAACGCTCTGCATGCCGCTGATCTGGTGGGCGAAAATCTCATTGTCCAGGGTCGGGATGATGGCGCCGGCGATGTGCGTCCGACTGGATGCCAGCGCCCGTCCGGCGGCATTTGGGATCCAGTTTAGTGCCCGGGCAGCCTCCAGCACGCGTTCCCGCACGCTCTGAGATACTTTTTCCGGCTCGTTGAAGGCGCGTGAAACCGTTGCTGTCGAAACGCCCGCCCTTTGGGCCACTTCCTCAAGCTTCACACGGCCGCTGTTGCCGCGCGCGCGGCGCGCACCCAATTTCTGCGAGCTTTCAATCGGTTCGTTCATCTCTGCCCCTTCGCCATCTCTCTTATGGCTGCGGAAATTCTCGATGAAAAGTCATTTCGCATGCTTGACATGCAAACATGCTTTCTACATGTAAGCGCTTACATTTGTGGGCGTGGAAGAGCCCGCGATAAAACAGCAGGCCTTGAATAGGGCCGGTGGGATGGAGAATCGATTGAGCAAGACTGACAACACGACCGGCCCAACCCGAGGGCAGAAGACCGATCCGGCAGTCCTCGCCCGCGCGGTGTCGCGCGCAAAATGGCGTATCCTGCCGTTCCTGATCCTAATGTACATGCTGGCCTATCTCGACCGCGTGAACATCGGTTTCGCCAAGCAGTCCTATCAGGCGACGACCGGGGTGACGGAAGCCGCTTTTGCCTTCGGCGCCGGCGTGTTCTTCCTGACCTATGCCCTGTTCGAGCTGCCCAGCAACCTGATGCTGCACCGGGTCGGCGCCCGCAAATGGCTGGCCCGTATCATGGTCACCTGGGGCCTGATCTCCGCCCTGATGATGTTTGCGTATGACGACACGACCTTCTCGCTGATCCGGGTGGTGCTCGGCGCTGCGGAAGCCGGCCTTTTCCCCGGTGCGATCATGTATCTGACGCTGTGGTTCCCGCGCGAGGCGCGCGGCAAGATCCTGGCGATCTTCTACTTCGGCTCGCCATTGGCGTTGATCTTCGGCGGCCCGATCTCCGGAATGTTTCTCGATCTTGATGGATTGTTCGGCCTGCACGGCTGGCAATTGATGTTCCTGATTGAAGGCGGCATTACCGTTCTGGTCGGAATCTGGGCTTATTTCTATCTGACCGACAGCCCGCAGGAAGCCAAGTGGATGCCGGCGGACGAGCGGCAGGCGCTGGCCGCGACGCTTGCCGCCGAACAGGCCGAGAAGGCGCGAACAGGCGAAGTGAAGTTCGGCAAGGCGATCCGCAATCCGAGGCTGTTCTATTTTGCCGCGATCTATTTCCTTATCCAGATCACCGGTCTGGGCGTTGCCTTCTACCTGCCGACGCAGGTCGCAGCCCTGCTTGGCGTCAAGGTCGGCCTGCTCGTCGGCTTCGTCTCGGCCATTCCGTGGATCTGCGCGCTGATCGCAGGCTTCTTCTATCCGGACTGGGCCGTCCGTACTGGTCGGCGCCACATCTGCTTCCTGTTTTCGCTGGCAGCCATCGGCCTCGGCCTCATCGCCTCGGCTCACGCAAGCCCGGCGCTGGCGATTGTTGCCCTGTGCTTTGTCACCATGGGCATCATGACGGCGCAGCCGATCTTCTGGACCTTCCCGACGCAATATCTCGGTGGCGCCGCGGCGGCCGGCGGTTTTGCGGTGATCAACTCGCTTGGCGCTCTCGGTGGTTTCGTCGCTCCCAACGTCCGGGCCATGGCCGTCAGTTGGTCCGGCTTCGAACAGTATGGGATATACGCCATCGCTCTGGCGGCATTCCTTGCCTTCATCCTCGTCCTCTTCATCACCAAGGTCGGGAGAAAACAATTGGAAAATACGGTTTCAACCACCGCCGTCCGGACCTGATCCGGCGGCATCCCTCTGATATCGGTAAGATACGACATGACAAAAGCACGAAAGATCCTGGTCAACACCGAGCAGTTCAAGAACGGTGATGCGCTGTTCGAACCGCTGATTGCCGCTGGCTACAGCGTCGAGGTCAACGAGACCTTCCGCTTGCCGAGCGAAGCCGAACTGATCGAAAAGCTGAAGGACGGCGTCGTCGCCACTATCGCCGGCGGCGAACCCTACACGGCGCGGGTGCTGGAAACCGCGCCGGATCTGAAGATCGTCGCTCGCTGGGGCGTCGGCTATGACAAGGTTGACGTCGCCGCCGCCACCAAGGCCGGCATTCCCGTGGCGATGGCCTTCGGCGCCAATCATGAGAGCGTCGCCGAATATGCTTATGCGCTGGCGCTGGCGCTCGCCTGCCGCATCGGTCCGCGCGACGCGATGGTCAAGAGCGGCAAATGGTTCTTCGACGGCTTCCACCCGGGTCTCTGGGGCCGCACGGCGGGCATTATCGGTCTCGGCCGCATCGGTGGCGCCATGGCGCGCCGTTGCGTCGCGGGCGGCATGACGGTTCTCGTCTACGATCCCTTCGCCTCCGACGAGCAGCTTGCGAGCCTGGGTGCTCAGCGCGCCGAACTGAATGAGGTTTTCTCGAGAGCCGACCTGATTTCGGTTCATGCGCCCTCGACGCCCGAAACGCGCCATCTCGTCAATGCGGAGCGCCTAGCCTTGATCAAGCCGACCGCGATCCTCGTCAATACGTCACGCGGGCCATTGATCGACGAAACTGCGCTGGTAGCGGCCATCGATGCCGGCCGCATCGGCGGCGTCGGTCTCGACGTATTCGAAATCGAGCCGCTGCCGGAAGCCTCGAAGCTGCGCAGTTTCGACAATGTACTGTTCTCTCCGCATGTTTCCGGCATGGATCGCATGGCCGAACGTCTTGTCACAGAGCGCTGCGTCAGCAATATCCTCGAATATCTTGGCGGCCGCCCGCAGGCGATCGTCCCCTATGTCGTTAATCCGCAAGTACTGGCAGGCTGACACTATGCTCAAGAAGATCGAAGGTATCGTTCCCGTCATGATCACGCCGTTCACCGAGAGCGGCAAGATCGATTATCCCGGCGTCGCAAGGCTGGTGGAATGGTATATCGCCAACGGCTCCGATGCGCTCTTTGCCGTCTGCCAGTCCAGCGAGATGCAGTTTCTCAGCCTCGAAGAGCGCGTCGAGCTTGCCGCTTTCGTGAAGACAGCGGCAGCCGGCCGTGTGCCGGTCATCGCCTCCGGCCATGTGAGCGAGAGCCTGGAAGACCAGTGTGCCGAGCTGAGCGCGATCGCCGCCACCGGCGTCGACGGCATGGTGCTCGTCACCAACCGTCTTGATGCCAAGAAGGAGGGCGGCACGAAGTTCATCGACGATCTGAACTGGCTCCTTGAGCGCCTGCCGAAGGATCTGACGCTCGGCCTTTACGAGTGCCCGGCGCCCTATCGTCGCCTGTTGACGGACGATGAGTTGTTGTTCTGCGCCAGCAGCGGCCGCTTCGCCATCCTCAAGGACGTGTCCTGCGACCTCGAAACGGTCAAGCGCCGCGTGGCGCTGACCAAGGATACGCCGCTTGCCATCGTCAACGCCAATGCGGCGATCGCCTATGACGCCATGAAGGCGGGATCGCGCGGCTTCACCGGTGTGTTCACCAATTTCCACCCGGATCTCTACAAGTGGATGCTGACGAAAAGCGCCTCCAATCCGGCGCTGGCGGACGAGCTCTCTGTCTATCTCGCTCTCTCCGCCATGGCCGAGCCGATGGGATATCCGAAGCTCGCGAAGCTCTATCATCAGCGTCTCGGCACATTCTCTTGCGCCGATAGCCGCGTGATCAACTTCGATATCCGGGAGCGGTTCTGGGCGCTCGACGCGCTGATGGACAAGATCGTCGAGGGCACAGAGCATTTC
>Ga0075370_10000691_pt1 | contig 13266 bp, 10 predicted proteins | sample EndMethybrTD3035_FD_71398 | JGI IMG/M metagenome (GOLD analysis project Ga0075370, IMG submission 71398) | Populus endosphere microbial communities from Tennessee, USA - Endosphere MetaG P. TD hybrid TD303-5 | ecosystem: Host-associated > Plants > Roots > Endosphere | place: USA: Tennessee... | reverse complement strand
TCGTCGATGCTGACGGTGAAAGTCTCGGTCACCATCTGCCCCTGGGCCAGATGCTGCGTTGCCGCGTTGGCAACGTTGTAGCTCCAGCTCACCGTGCCGTCGCCCGCGCCCGTGGCCGAGACGCTGACACCGGCCGTCAGCACCCCGCCCAGCGTGTTGCCCGGATCGACCGCCACGCTGACGCCGTGCGCATCGCTCAGGTCCACGTCGTCGAAGCTGATCGTGCCGCTGTCGCTCAGGATCGGCGTCGCCGCATCCTCGTGGACCGCCGCACTGAAATCGGCCGCGCTGATTGTCGGCGCGTCGTTGGTGCCGGTGATGGTCACGTCGATCTGCCGGGTGAGGAGGCCGCCGTGCTGGTCGTCCAGCGTGATGGTGAAGCTCTCGACCCGGGTCTGGCCCGCGGCCAGGTACTCGACCGCCGTGGCGTCCACGGAGTAGTGCCAGGTGAGCTGGCCGCCCGTGCCGGTCCCGGTCGTGTCGAAGTCCTTGACCGCCGTCAGGCTGCCCAGCACGCTGCCGAGCGGCGTACCGGTGGCGCTCACCAAGTGCACATCGCTCAGGTCCAGATCGCTGAAGCCGATGACGCCGCTGTCGCCCAGCTTGCCCACCGGCGCGAGTTGCTCGCTCACCGCACCCGCCAGGTCCTGGGCCGTGATCACCGGACCATCGTTGGTGCCGGTGATGGTGACGGTCACCGTGGCCCGACCCGTCCCGCCGTCGGCGTCCTTCACCTCGTAGCTGAAGGTGTCGGTGGCGCTCTCGCCCGCCGCCAGGTGCTGGAAATCGGCTGCACGAGGCTGGTACTGGAAATACCAGGTCGACGGATCGCCCATTGCCGGCTGCACGAGCGTCGCCGTCCCGTGGGCCGGCGCCGAGGCCAGCGCCAGGCTCTTGACCAGGTCAGGGACCAAATCGTTCTGGAGCACATGGATCTGCGTCCCCGGGCCGTCTTCGGTCACTGCGCAGGCATCGCCCAGCGCCTTCACCGCCTCGTTGGCCGGATTCAGCTCGACCCCGTCCACCAGGATTCTCAGGACCTCGGTCATCTGGACGGTCAGCGTGGACGAGCCGAAGCTGAAGACGAAATCGCTGGCCGAGCCATTGGAAACCTCACCGGTCCTGGCATTGGTCACTGCCGCAAGATGGGCCAGGTAGGCGGCGATCTGGGTCTGGGTGGCAGATTCCAGCCACTGCGCCCGCGTGAGCTGGAGCTCGAGCGTATCGACACCCGCTCCGCCCGTGTACACGTCCTTGGTGCCCGTCGCGATGTTGTCGCTGACGTTGTAAATCAGGACGTCGTTCCCCGATCCTCCGTTGAGCTGGTCGCTGCCGCTGCCGCCATCGAGCGTGTCGTCTCCCGCGCCGCCATTGATCGAATCGTTCCCAGCTCCGCCGCTGACGATGTCGTCTCCGTTACCGCTGTTGATGGTGTCGCTGCCAGCAGTGCCGATGAGCAGGTCGTTGCCGTTGGAGCCGGTGATGACGGTCATGTGCTTCCTTGGTGAGCGCCGGAAGGCCGGCGGGTTGCCGATCTCGACGATGTATTCCTTTTGTTTTCAATTTGACCGTTCCGGCGACCCGAGCACATGGAAGGAATGCCCTTTCCTTTCCTAACGATTCGTACCGGGAGGACGCTCGAAGGCCTGGTACTTTTGTCCTGCCGGGCATCCGCAGGCGCGGAACGCCGCAGCGTGGTCCACAGGGCATGGACCAAAAAAAAGAGCTCGCCGAAGCGAGCTCAATGATTGCCTTTGCAGCAATCCCCCAGAGAAACCATGAACGTAGTTTGCGCCGATTCCGCCAGGACGCGCGTGAAGAAGTAGACGGATCGTTGACCAGAAGCTGATGCTTTGTGACGGCGACGGCAGATCGCGTGTTCTTTGGCGCGCCGGCGGCCGAGGCCGCCCGGTCTTGTCGGTCGAGGCCCCGGCTGCGGGCCCGAGCTCCCATGGATCGCAGGCTTCGCCCCAGCCGCGTAACATGCCTTGGCAGCGGCTGCCAAGCAGCCGCCCTCACCCGCTCTTCGCCCGTGCCCCTCGCCCATTTCCACCCTGCCGTCAGCGCCTGGTTCAGCCGCAGCTTTCCCGCTCCCACCGAGGCGCAGAAGGCCGCCTGGCCGGCCATCCGCGCCGGACGCCACACGCTGGTGGCGGCCCCGACCGGATCGGGCAAGACACTGACCGCCTTCCTCGCCGCGCTGGACGGCCTGGTGCGCCGGGGCCTCGCGCCCGGCGGCCTTCCCGACGAGACGACCGTGGTGTACGTGTCGCCGCTCAAAGCGCTGTCCAACGACATCCGCCTGAACCTCGAGGCACCGCTGGCGGGCATCCGCGCCGAACTGGCGGCGCTGGGCCTGCCGGACGTCGCGATCCGCAGCGCCGTGCGCACCGGCGATACGCCCTCCAGGGACCGCCAGCAGAGCCTGCGCCAGCCGCCGCACATCCTCGTGACCACGCCCGAGTCGCTCTACGTGCTGCTCGGCTCGGCCTCGGGCCGCGGCATGCTGTCCACGGTGCGCACGGTGATCGTCGACGAGATCCATGCGATGGCCGCCGGCAAGCGCGGCAGCCACCTGGCGCTCTCGCTGGAACGGCTGCAGGCGCTGTGCGGCCAGCCGCTGACTGAAGCACCTTCGCCTTCGGCTGCGGTGCGAGCCCCCTTCGGAACGGCCGGGCGGGGGCTGACTGAAGCACCTTCGCCTTCGGCTGCGGTGCGAGCCCCCTTCGGAACAGCCGGGCGGGGGCTGACTGAAGCACCTTCGCCTTCGGCTGCGGTGCGAGCCCCCTTCGGAACGGCCGGGCGGGGGCTCACGCGCATCGGCCTTTCGGCCACGCAGAAGCCGGTCGACGAGGTCGCACGCTTCCTGGTGGGCGCGGGCCACGTGCATGAAGGCGTGGCCGATTGCGAGATCGTCGACATCGGCTACGCCAAGGAACGCGACCTCGCCCTCGAGCTGCCGCCGCAGCCGCTGGGCGCGGTGATGACCCATGAGCAATGGGACCAGGTGTATGCGCGCGTGGCCGAACTGGTGCTGCTGCATCGCACCACGCTGGTTTTCGTCAACACCCGCCGCATGGCCGAGCGCGCCGCGCGCCACCTCGGCGAGCGCCTGGGCAAGGAAGCGGTGGCCGCGCACCACGGCAGCCTCGCGAAGGAGACACGCCTCGATGCCGAGCAGCGCCTCAAGCGCGGCGAGCTCCAGGTGCTGGTGGCGACCGCCTCGCTGGAGCTGGGCCTGGACATCGGCGATGTGGACCTGGTGTGCCAGCTGGGCTCGCCGCGCTCCATTGCCACCTTCCTGCAGCGGGCCGGGCGATCGGGGCACGCGGTGGGCGGCACGCCCAAGGCGCGCCTCTTTCCGCAATCGCGCGACGAGCTCGTCGAATGCGCCGCGCTGCTGGACTGCATCCGCCGCGGCGAGCTCGATGCCCTGCGCGTGCCGGCGGCTCCGCTCGACGTGCTCGCGCAGCAGATCGTGGCCGAGACCGCCTGCCGCGAATGGGACGAGGATGCGCTCTTCGCCCTGGTGCGCCGCGCGTGGCCCTACGCACAGCTCGCGCGCGAGCAGTACGACGCGGTGGTGCGGATGCTGGTCGAGGGCTTCGCGACGCGCAACGGCCCGCGCGCCGGCTATGTGCACAAGGACGCGGTGCACCATCGGCTGCGCGAGCGGCGCGGCGCCCGCCTCACTGCGCTGACCTCCGGCGGCACCATTCCCGAGACCGGCGACTACAGCGTGGTGCTGGAGCCGCAGGCCCACCAGATCGGCACGGTGAACGAGGACTTCGCGGTCGAGAGCCTGGCCGGCGACGTGTTCCAGCTCGGCAACATCAGCTACCGCATCCTGCGCATCGAACCGGGCCGCGTGCGCGTGGAGGACGCGCAGGGCGCCGCGCCCAACATTCCCTTCTGGCTGGGCGAAGCGCCGGGGCGCAGCGACGAGTTGTCCTTCGGCGTCTCGCGGCTGCGCGAGGAGCTCGGCGAACGCATCGCCGCGCACGGGGCCGACGACGCCGTGCGCTGGCTGCAGGCGGCGATCGCGCTGTCCGAGGACGCCGCGCGCCAGCTCGTCGACCATCTCGCGCGCACGCTCGCCGTACTGGGCATGCTGCCGAGCCAGCACCGCATCGTCTTCGAGCGCTTCTTCGACGAATCGGGCGGCATGCAGCTGGTCATCCATTCGCCCTTCGGCAGCCGGCTCAACCGGGCCTGGGGCCTGGCGCTGCGCAAGCGCTTCTGCCGCAAGTTCAACTTCGAGCTGCAGGCCGCGGCGACCGAGGACGCGATCGTCCTGTCGCTGTCGACCAGCCACAGCTTCGCGCTCGACGAGGTTCCGCGCTACCTGCATTCGGCCACCGCATTGGACGTGCTGGTGCAGGCCCTGCTGGACGCACCGCTGTTCGGCGTGCGCTGGCGCTGGAACGCGACCACCGCACTGGCGCTGCCGCGCTTCCTCGGCGGCCGCAAGGTGCCGCCTCAGCTGCAGCGCATGAAGTCCGAGGATCTGCTCGCCAGCGTGTTTCCCGACCAGGTGGCCTGCGCCGAGAACCTGGCCGGCGAGCGCGAGATCCCCGACCATCCACTGGTCGCGCAGACGCTGGACGACTGCCTGCACGAGGCGATGGACGCCGAGGGCTGGCTGCGTCTGCTGCGCCGCATGGAGGCCGGCGAAGTACAGGTGAGCGCACGCGACCTCCCTGCCCCCTCGCCGCTGGCGGCCGAGGTGCTCAACGCGCGACCCTATGCCTTCCTCGACGACGCGCCGCTGGAAGAGCGGCGCACGCAGGCCGTGCAAAGCCGGCGCTACACCGATGCGCAGAGCGCCGACGACCTGGGCCGCCTGGACGCGGACGCCATCGAAAGCGTGCGTGAGGAGGCTTGGCCTCGCCCACGCCACGCGGACGAGATGCACGAAGCGCTGAACGGCCTGGCCGCGCTCACCGACGAAGAGGTCGCGCGCGATGCCGGCTGGAAGCCGTGGCTCGCGACGCTGGCCGATGCCGGCCGCGCGACTCGCCTCCTGCCGGCCGATGGCACGGGCGCGGGACTCTGGGTGGCGGCCGAACGCCTGTCGCTCGCTCGCGTGCTCTATCCCCGCGCCACTCCGCAGCCTGCGATCGAGCCTCCCGCTGAATATGCGCGGGGGCCGTCGACGCGCGACGAGGCACTGCGCGAGCTGCTGCAGTCGCGCCTGGGCGGGCTGGGGCCGGTGTCCACGCGCGTGCTGGCGCAGCAGCTCCAGCTGCCCGAGCCCGAACTCGAGATGGCCTTGCTCGGCCTGCAGAGCGAAGGCCTGCTGTTGCAGGGGCGCTTCACACCCGGCGCCGACGAGCCCGAATGGTGCGAGCGCCATCTGCTGGCGCGCATTCACCGCTACACGCTCAAGCGCCTGCGGCGCGAGATCGAGCCGGTCGAGCCGCGCGACTTCGCGCGTTTCCTCTTCGAATGGCAGCATGTGAGCGCGGCCGCCAGGGTCAGCGGCCCCGAGGCGCTGGCCGGCGTGCTGGCCCAGCTCGAAGGCTACGAGGCGCCCGCCGCGCTGTGGGAGGCCGAGCTGCTGCCGGCCCGCGTCAACGACTACGCGAGCGCCTGGCTCGACGATCTCTGTACCGCGGGCCGCGTGATGTGGACGCGCTTGCGTCCGAGCGCGCCCGAGAGCCGCACGGGCCGCGCCGGCAGCTCGCTGCGCGCTACGCCGATCCTGCTGCTGCCGCGCCGCAGCGCAGCGCTGTGGACCCAGCTCGCGCCCGTGCCCATCGACGATGCCGCGCTGGGCTCGCGCGCGCAGCGCGTTGCCGGCTGGCTGGGCGAGCATGGCGCCTCTTTCTTCGACGAGATCGCCGACGGCGCCCGCCTGCTGGGCACCGAGCTGGAGGACGCGCTGTCCGAGCTGGTGGCGCGCGGCCGCGTGCGCTGCGACAGCTATGCGGGCCTGCGGGCCCTGCTGGTTCCCGCCTCGAAGCGCTCACCGTCGCACTCGTCCCATCGGCGCCGGCGCGGCGCGCTGTTCGGCATCGAGGACGCCGGGCGCTGGTCGCTGGCGCGGCCGGTCTCGGCAGGGAGCGGGAACGCCGCTCCCGGTGCCATCGAGCAGGTCGCGCGCGTGCTGCTGCGGCGCTATGGCGTGATGTGCTGGCACCTGATCGAGCGCGAGGCCGCGTGGCTGCCACCCTGGCGCGAGCTGGTGCGCACCTACCGGCGCCTGGAAGCCCGCGGCGAGATCCGCGGCGGCCGCTTCATCGCCGGCCTGTCTGGCGAGCAGTTCGCGCTGCCGGAGGCCATCGGGCTGATGCGCAACGTGCGCCGGCAGCCACCGGGTGCGGGCCTGGTCTGTCTCTCGGCCGCCGATCCCGCCAACCTGCTGGGCAGCGTACTGCCGGGCAACCGGGTGCCGCGCGTGCCGGGCTCGCGCGTGCTCTACCAGGGCGGCGTGCCGATCGCGACCAGTGTCGCCGGCGAGATCCAGTTTCTCGCGCCGATCGATGCGGCGCTGGAGCAGGAAGCGCGCAAGGCACTCACCCTGGACCCGGCTTGGCGCTCGATGTCCGCAGCCACGCAGGCGCCGGGCTGAGGAACCGCGTTCACGCGCCCTTGTCCACCGCGCGCCACAGGGCCACAGGGCCACAGGGCCACAGGGCCACAGGGCCACAGCGCCACAGCGCCACAGCGCCACGGCCGCCGACAGCCGCACCGCTCAGCGAATTGCGGCGCGCTCCTACACATGCGCTTTCGATCCGCGCCAATGCTCTCCGGTCTCTGAAGACATGGAGGATTCCCCAGATGACCAGCGACGCGGCATGTTCACCCGATGCATGCTGCAGTTTGCGCGTGCTGGTGGTGGAAGACGACCCCGAGGTCCTGGAGGCGTCTCTCGAAGCACTCGAGCTGCTGGGCCACTGGGCCACCGGAGTACGCAGCGCCGAAGGCGCGCTCGATCGCTTCCTCGAAGGCGCCTTCGATGTGCTGATGGTCGATATCGGACTGCCGGCGCTCTCCGGGCTGGACCTCGCGGGCAAGCTCCAGGCCCGCTGCGGGCTGCCTATCATCTTCGCGACGGCGAGTCAGATGCCCGAGAGGCCCATCGCCGGCTCCGTGTGGCTGTGCAAGCCCTTCGGCCTGGATCAGCTGGCAGATGCCTTGCGGCAGGTCTCGCAGCTTCGCGCGGCGGCATCGGCATCCGGGCCGATACTGGCACCCATGCCCCCATCGCCTCGAGAAGCTCAGCCGAACTGGCAGCGCGCGTAGGCGAGCGTCAGATAGTCGGCCTGCTTGCGAAGGCTCTCTAGCTGCTGCAGCGTGTCACCGCGGATCGGATCCTTGGGATCGAGGCGCAGCTCGCCGTCCGGCATCAGGATGAAGTGGGTCTTGCCGGCCGGGCCGCCGCTCGAATCGCGAGCGTTGACGTAGCCGCAGGCCGTGCCGGTCTTCTTGTTGTAGGCGACGCCGGAGAAGCTCGCAGTCCGAGGGTCTGGCAGCCGGCTTTTCACGCGGGCCTCCACCTGCCACACCGGCCAGTAGAACCACCAGCCGCCGAGGCAGGCGGCGAAGACCGTGACGCTGACCAGCAGGCAGACGAAGACTCTCATGGCGTGTCCTTGTCATCGGGTTGCACGAACTGCATTGCGAACCGGCCCAGGGGGGTGAGCTCCGTAACCGTCGCCGTCCCCTTGCGCCCCGGCGGCGCCGAAAACGAGGCCTTGACCCAGCCCCCATCCTTCAGGATTCGCAACGCCTCGATGTCTTCCATCGACGAGAAGGTCATCGGAAGCGGTCCCTTGGCTACGCGCTGAAGCACCCTATAGGAGGACAAGCGCGCCTCCGCAGGCCCGGCGGGAAGGCGGGTTCGGCTTCGTCTCGGGACGTGAATGCATGTAGCCAATTGTAATTACATGTAGTACTTACAGGCTACACTTATGTGCGCGGCTTTCCACAAAAAGTCACGTGATGCGATCTGGCGGCTTGGCTGGCATTGCGACGCTGCCGATGGGCCTTTGGGGAAGAGTCAAAAACAGGAAGAAATTGCAGATTGCAGCCAGCGTTTACCCGTCCTGCGATGCCATGGGGAGACGCTTTGTGTAATCCTTGACTTCGCAGCTCCCGCGAGCATCGACGCCTCGCGGGCATTGCGAATTGGAGGCACACATGCAGGACTCGCTGACGCCTATCGACACTTCGTTCGAACGATGGACGAAGCTGTCGGACGCCTTCGAGCAGCACCTCTCGCGCATGAGGCAGGGCGACGAGAAGGCGCGCACGGAAGCCCTGCGCCTGGCGTGCGAACTGGATGCACTCACCCGCCTGATCAGCCGCGAGCTGAACATCGTCCGACAGCGCAACGGCGCCTGACCCCGGCCTCGCCTCGACCCTTCTTTCCGGCGCTGTCCGCCGCGCCGGCCCCTTGGCGCGTGAGGGATGACCCCGCGCTCGAACTGCGGGCGATGCGGCCCGATTGTTTCCGGCATGAAAACGCCGCGGTTCAAGAAAAGCAGGGTTTTTACCTAGTTTCAGGGGCAAACTTCATCCCACAGAGCAGCCATTCACTGTTCTGAGTGAACAGGGCACCGAGCGAGGTGGCCGTCCAACGGACGACGACCCCACCCAAGACCGGTTCGAAATCATCCAAGTCAACCCAAGGAACTGAAATGAAGACCTCGAAGATCATCGCCGCCGCCGCTCTCTCGCTTCTCGCCGCGGTCGGCGCCCAAGCCGAAACCTACGAAGGCGTGCACGCGCCGGTGTCGGCCAACAGCCGCGCCGAAGTGCGTGACCAAGCCGTCGTCGCTGCGCACGGCGAGAACCCCTATGCCGAAGGCGTTTCGTCGCGCGTCGCGCCGGCGCTCGTGGCTTCGACCGACCGCGCCGGCGTGCGCAACGAGGCCGTTGCGGCCGCACACAGCGCCAACCCCTATGCAGACGGCTATGGCCAAGGCGTCAGCTCCGTTGCGGCTAGCACGGTGGACCGCGCCACGGTGCGCGCCGAGGCTCGCGCCGCCGCTCGCGGCCAGCAACTGGCTCTGTAAGCTTCACGCGCAGCGCGCCGCAAGCCGGGGTCATGCGAAATGCATGGCCCCGGCTTTTTTCTTCAAGCGGCAATGCAAGGCCAAGCTCGACAATAGGAATGCTCTGCGCTCTCGAGCGCGGCACAATCCGGTTCAGCATGACGCAGCAACTGCCCCACCCTGACGACTTGAGCGATGCGGAGCTCGCAGAACAGGCCCATGCCTGGAGGCGACTGGCCCTGCGCGGAGACCGCAGCGCGCGGGCGCCCGCGCACGCCTACGAGACCGCCCTGCGAGAACGCGTGCGCGCCTCGATGGCCGCTGAACTGATCGCCAACGCCTCGACCGCAGGCCCCGAACCCAAGCGTCCGTGGTGGCGCCGCTGGTGGCCCCTGTCGACGGACGCGCGCGTCACCTCCTGAGCGCAGCGCCGGCGCGCCGCTTCAATTGCGCGGACCGTCCTTCCCGAACAGCTTTCTTATGGCCGCGACGCCGGCCACCAGCGCGTTGGCGTAGCTCGCCTGCGGGTTGCTCGCGGCTTCGAGCGGCAGGTAGGGAAGCGCATCCTCCATAGCGTAGTCGGTGCCTTCGATCAAGACCCAGTAGAACTCGCCGTCTTCCAGTTCTTGCACGGTGAGCGCGATATTTCGCAGTTGCGACATGGCGTTGCGGGCTTTCCGAGTGAGCGGCTCGATCCTATTCACCTCGGGGCGGAGGAGCGTAGCCACAATTTCACGTTTTGTCTCAAATGTGACGAAAAGTAGTAAATTTGGCAAATTGCGGCTCGATCTGCAGAAGTCAAATGTGTTCGATCGACAGCTACGGGCTTTTCCTACAGCATGCAGTTGCGGCGAAGCCTAAGCTGGTTTCTCCCGCAAGAAACGTGATTGAGGAGGCACCATGAAGCACTTCGTCCTCGACTCCCACATGTGCGCAGCCTTCGGAGGCGCGTTCTACCCGACCGGTCATTCGATGGTGATGTTTCCCAAAGCCGAGGACGCGAGCCTCGTCGGGCATCAACTGATCGACAAGGGCTTCAGCGGCGACGAGGTCTACCTGATTCCGCCCAAGACCATGCTGACCCAGATCTCGCCGACCGTGCGGGACGACGCCGATACCCCGCTTCCCTCCGCCGGCACCGATGGCGCGACCGTGCGGGTCTACACCAAGCTGGCGCAGGAAGGGCACACCGGCCTGCTGGTCAAGACCGAGAACCGGGCCGCGGCCGAGCGCCTGATGGAAGTGGTGCGCACCGTGCCCTACTCGGTGGCCGAGCGCTATTGCCGCCTGGTCATCGAGGACCTCTGAGGCCGGCGCTCAGGCCGTCGCCGCGGCGCGGCTGAGCACCGCCCGTGCCATCGACTGCGCCAGTTCCTGCTCGCCCAGGAAGACGGTGGCGGCGACCTCTTGCGTCAGCAGGCGTGCCTCGTCCTCGTTGTGGCTGCGGATCACGGTCTGAATGGCCGGATTGAGGGTCCGGGCCGCCTCGATCATCTGCCGCACGTTGATCGCATCGGCGGTGGCGACCACCAGCACGCGCGCCCGCGCGATGTGCGCCTGGATCAGCACCGCAGGATCGGCCGCGTCGCCCCACACCGCGGCCATTCCTTCGGCCCGCAGCTTCTCGACCAGCTCGCGGTTCTGCTCCGCCACCACGAATGGGAGATCGTGGGCCATCAGTTCCGCCGCGATGCGCCGCCCGACGCGGCCATAGCCGACCAGCACCGCCTGGCGCGACAGGTATTTCTCTTCGGTGCTCGTCGGCAGCTCGGCCAGCGGGTCCTCGCGCCGGGCCAGCCCGCGGGCGAGGCGCGAATGCGCGTGCAACCATTTCTCCAACGGTCCAATCAAGCCGAACCACAGCGGGTTGGTCGCGATGGAGATCAGCGCGCCGGCCAGCAGCAGGCTCTGGCCCTCCTCCGGCAGCAGGCCCAGCGAGACACCCAGCGCCGCCAGGATGAAAGAGAACTCGCCGATCTGCGCCAGGCTCGCGCTCACCGTCAGCGCCGTACCGAGCGGGTAGCGAAGCAGCAGCACCAGGACGCAGGCCGCGACCGACTTGCCCACCACGATCACCAGCACCACGCCCAGCACCTGCAACGGGCGCTCGATCAGCACCGCGGGATTGAACAGCATGCCGACGGAAACGAAGAACAGCACCGCGAATGCATCGCGCAGGGGCAGCGATTCGTGCGCCGCCCGATGGCTGAACTCGGACTCGCGCAGCACCATGCCGGCAAAGAAGGCGCCGAGCGCAAAGGACACGCCGAACAGCGCCGCCGAGGCGAAGGCGATGCTCACCGCCGCGGCCACCACGCACAGCGTGAACAGCTCGCGCGATCCGGTGCGCGTGACCTGCCACAGAAGCCATGGGAAGAGGCGCCGTCCCACCACCAGCATCAGGACCACGAAGCCCCCGACCTGCAGCAACGTGAGCCCCAGCGTCTGCCAGAGCGGGGCAGCGTCCGCGCTTGCCGTGCCGCCGCCCAGTGCCGCGCCCAGCGGCGGCAGCAGCACCAGCACCAGCACCATCGCGAGGTCTTCCACCACGAGCCAGCCCACGGCGATGCGGCCGGTGAAGGAGTCGAGCATTCCCAGGCTTTCGAGGGCACGCAGCAGCACCACCGTGCTCGCCACCGACAACGCCAGACCGAAGACCAGCGCGCCGCCCGGGCTCCAGCCCCACCAGGTCGCCAGCGCCGCGCCCAGCAGCGTGGCCACCGCGATCTGAACCAGGGCGCCGGGCAGCGCGATCTTGCGCACCGCGAGCAGGTCCTCGAGCGAAAAATGCAGCCCGACGCCGAACATCAGCAGCATCACGCCGATCTCGGCCAACTGCGCGGCAATGCCCGCGTCGGCCACGAAGCCTGGCGTGAAGGGGCCGATGATCACGCCCGCGAGCAGATAGCCCACCAGCGCCGGCAGGCGCAGCCGCGCGGCAAGGAAGCCCAGCACCAGGGCCAGGCCAAGCCCGGCCGCGACGGTGTTGATCAGGGAAACGCTGTGGGGCATCGCCTTGCATTGTGCAAGAGCGAGGCTCCGGCTGGCCTCAATGCCCCGCCATCTTCTCGGTGCGCGCGTTGATCAATTCCTCGGGTTCCTGCGCCTCGATCCAGGTCTCGTTGTTCAGGCCGGCTTGCAGGCGTGCCTCGTCCAGCTCGCCGGTCCACTTCGCGACCACGAGGGTGGCCACGCCATTGCCGATCAGGTTGGTGAGCGCCCTCGCCTCCGACATGAAGCGGTCGATGCCCAGGATCAGCGCCAGGCCCGCCACCGGCACGTGCCCCACCGCCGACAGCGTGGCAGCCAGCACGATGAAGCCGCTGCCGGTGATGCCGGCTGCGCCCTTCGAGGTCAGCAGCAGCACGGCCAGAAGCGTGAGCTCCTGCGTCAGCGTCATCGGCGTGTTGGTCGCCTGCGCGATGAAGACGGCCGCCATGGTGAGATAGATCGAGGTGCCGTCGAGATTGAAGGAATAGCCCGTGGGGATCACCAGGCCGACGCAGGTCTTCTTCGCACCCAGGTTCTCCATCTTCTCCATCATGCGCGGCAGCACCGATTCCGAAGACGAGGTGCCCAGCACGATGAGCAGTTCTTCCTTGATGTACTTGATGAACTTCCAGATGCTGAAGCCGTGGAAGCGCGCGATCAGCCCCAGCACCACGAAGATGAACAGCAGGCAGGTGAGGTAGAAGGTGCCCATCAGCTTGCCCAGCGAGAACAGCGTGCCGACGCCGTACTTGCCGATGGTGAAGGCCATCGCGCCGAACGCGCCGATGGGCGCCAGCTTCATGATGTAGCCGACGATGGTGAAGAGCACGTGCGAGCCCTTCTCGATCACGTCGAACACCAGCGTTCCACGCCCGCCGAACCGGTGCAGCGCGAAGCCGAAGAGCACCGCGATCAGCAGCACCTGCAGGATCTCGCCCTTGGCGAAGGCATCGACCACGGTGCTCGGGATGACGTTGAGCAGGAAGTCGACCGTGCCCTGCATCTGCCCCGGCGCCGTGTACGCGGCGATCGACTTGGTGTCGAGCTGGCTCACGTCGACGTTCATCCCGGCTCCCGGCCGCACGAGGTTGATGATGACCAGCCCCACGATCAGTGCAATGCTGCTGACGATTTCGAAGTACAGGAGCGCGAGGCCGCCGGTCTTGCCGACCTTCTTCATGTCCTCCATGCCGGCGATGCCGACCACCACCGTGCAGAAGATGATCGGCGCGATGATCATCTTGATCAGCTTGATGAAGCCGTCGCCCAGCGG
>Ga0075370_10000690_pt1 | contig 13273 bp, 16 predicted proteins | sample EndMethybrTD3035_FD_71398 | JGI IMG/M metagenome (GOLD analysis project Ga0075370, IMG submission 71398) | Populus endosphere microbial communities from Tennessee, USA - Endosphere MetaG P. TD hybrid TD303-5 | ecosystem: Host-associated > Plants > Roots > Endosphere | place: USA: Tennessee... | reverse complement strand
CCGTTAAGGCGCTACAGTGGATTTCAGGATTCTTGATTTTCATTTGGGTTTCCGCCTAGCTCTTGTTCCGGAGCGCCTTCCTGCCGGGGACGGCCCCGCCTTCTTCGTCTTCTTCTTCTTGAAGAACGGCTGCCAGGCGGCATTCCTGGTTGAGATTCTTGAGAAGGTTCATGGGATGAGAAGGAGGCCTCTGTCCAAAGAGTATAAAGAGGAAGTAATTCAGGCTGGTTGGAAGAGCGCCATTTTAAAAGATGAAGCGCCATTGGAAAAAGAGGGTCTCGAGGAACTCGCGGTCTTCTTAGAGGGCGTCCATCATTCGGCGCTAACCGATATTGTGAGGTCAGGAGGAAGGACATGGTTCCGCCGATCCGGCGGGGAATTTTAAAAAATGGGGTAAAAACCTGGCTGATTACACGATGTGCTTGTTCTGCAATCTGTCCTAAATGAAGCGGTCGATCGGAAGTTTTCCCCATCTGCGCTAAATGGTCAGAAAATAAAGGAAATACAAGGGCAGACAGAAGCAAGGAACGGTCTAGAGGATCGGGAGGATTTTTCTTCATTTCCGCATCCACTTCATCAAGCAATTGAAAAACGCGGCTACTTTCGTTTTCCAAATGCTTGGCCAAAACAGGGATTAAAGGTTGAAGAAGTCCGTATTGATGCAAAAGATGGAAAAAAGGACGCGCCGCGCCCGATTCCAGCATCCGGAGCAGCTCTTCGAAAATGCGGGCGGAAGAGCTTTTTAAAATTTCCGCTTTGCAATCCAAAAGGGCTTGGAAAGTAGAAGGATCGATTTCGAAATTGAATCGGGCGCAAAATTTGATCAAGCGGATCATGCGCACGGGATCTTGCATAAAGCGGATTTCGGGTTGGCCGATTGAACGCAAAACCCTTTTTTCTAAGTCGGGATATCCGCCCACATAATCGATGACAATCTGATGTTCAGGATCGTAGAAAAGCCCATTGATCGTAAAATCGCGTCGAAGAACATCTTGCTCTTCAGACCCCCATTCATTGTCGCGCACGATCAGTCCAGCAGCTTCCGTATCACCGGATCGGAAAGTCGAGACTTCAATGATTTTTCTGCCAAAGCGGATGTGGGCCAGGCGGAACCGCCGGCCAATCAGGATTGAATTCCTAAAGAGGGTGCGGATTTCTTCCGGTTTGGCCGAAGTAGAAACGTCGAAATCTTTAGGTCTTTGATTGAGAAGAAGGTCTCGGACTCCTCCTCCGACTAAATAAGCGGTATGGCCTGCTTGTCTTAATTTTTGAATGACAAACGCAGCGTGCTGATCAATTTTATCAGGGGAGATTCGATGGAGGTCGGGATTATAGACTTTCGGTTGCACTAAGTGGCGGAGGCTCTAATACTAAACCTCGACAATACCAGCATTCCCAGTTTTGAGCAAACTGTTAATCTTAGCTAGGAGCGTTTGGGAAGGATTTCCCGTGAAAAACCAAGTAAAAAAAGAGCGTTCGCTAGTGGTTCCTTACAATCTGCTTCTCTCGGCCTTGCCAGTGGATTATCCAGAATTCCGGTTAAAAGATATTTTTTAAAAAATGCCTCTTGGTGTATTTGAGATCTATGGAAAGAAAGAAAATTCTTGTCTTATCGACAGCTGCAGCGGCGATCTTTTTCCTAATCATCGGAGCTGTGTATCATTTTTCTAAAGAGCCCGACACCGTGGTTTTGGAAACGATCGGTTTTCCTTCTTTTGGAAACCGCGCGGCAAAAATAGAAGTCGTTATAATCGAGGATTTTCGTTGTTGCAATTGCAAGGAATTCACAGAGCGGGTTTTCCCTCAAATCGAAGCCCGTTACATTGAATCGGGACAAGTGCGTTTTACCATTGTGCCCGTCGCTTTCATTGCAGGGTCGAAACCAATTGCTAACGCCGCCTTGGATGTATACCGCAACTCACCTGAACGATTTTTTGCTTACGTCAAAGAAATCCTTCCTCGTTGCCAATCGAATGAAATTCCGTCGTCAACTCTTCTCCAGATAGCAAAAATGGTAGGCGGGATCGATCTTGCGCAGCTTGAAAATTGCATGCAGACGAATTGCCATTATTGGGAACTTGAAAAGAATTTGCAGTGGGCGCAAGCCGTCATGGGAAAAGATTTTGGGACTCCGGCTTTGTATGTCAATGGAAAGCCTACCTCGACTCGTTCGTTTGAAGCCGTGCAATCGAGGATCGATCAGATCTTAAATGAGGTTCAATGAAGCGTTTTCGCGATTACGCCCTATTTCTTGCATGGACCGTTTCACTAATTGGAGTGATCGTCAGTCTTTATTTCGGGGAAATTTTGCAAATCGAGCCTTGCCGGCTTTGCTGGTATCAAAGAGCTTTCTTATTTCCGCTTGTAGTGATTTTAGGGATCGCAGCGTATAAAGATGACAAAAAAATAACTATTTACGCCTTGCCTTTAGCTCTCTTAGGCGCTCTTTTCGCTTTATATCAAACGCTCGGACATTGGTTCCCTTTTTTATTGAATAGCTCCGTCTGCGGTCAAGGCAAAGAATGCGGAGCCCCTATTTTTTTCATTTTGGGTTTTGTCAGTTTTCCTTTGTTTAGCGCAATCGGTTTCATTTTGATTGCTGGATTGCTTTTTCTTTCTCAGAAAAAATGAAAGATCCTGTAGATTTCCTTCTTTTGGAAGGTTTTTATGGCAAAGCTCTATTTTCGGCATGGAACAGTCGGAAGCGCAAAGACGCTGAATTTACTGGCTGTTGCTTTCAATTACAGACAGCAAGGGAAAAAAGTCCTCCTGATGAAACCGGGATTGGATACTCGATTTGGGAAAGAACAAATTAAATCCCGCGCAGGACTTGAAATGCAGGCGGATGTTTTGATCGCCGATGAAAGTTCCCTGAAAGAAGTCGATTACTCAGGAGTGGATTGCATTTTAGTGGATGAGGCGCAATTTTTAAGCGCGAAAGTGATCGAAGCCCTTCGCCTTGTAACACTGAAACATGATATCCCTACGATTTGCTATGGCCTCCGGACCGATTTTAAATCTTATCTATTTGAAGGATCTGCCCGATTGATGGAATTGGCAGACTCGATCGAAGAGGTCAAGGCCACGTGCCATTACTGCACTCGCAAATCAATCATGAATTTAAAATATGTAAATGGTCTGGCCGTCGATGAGGGGCCTTCGGTCGAATTAGGGGCCGAAGAGAAGTATTTACCCGCCTGTTATAAGTGCTATCGCGGAGAGATTGAGAAGTCCCTGGTCCAAAAAATACGAAGAACCGCCCTAGGGAGTGTAACGTAAGGGTTGCTTCGTCGCTTTTCTTTTAGGTGCACTCCCTAATCTAAATCTGATTCAAGACCGAATTGGATTTCCTTTCTTAAGATAAAAATCCCGCAAAGATTCAGTATTAAGAGAAACGCTCCAGAAAGCGACATCATGAGAAACGCCCGAGTCGCATCAACAAAAGCGAATAGGGGAAGCGACAGCGCTGCATAGAGATAGTAGACCCGGGGACCCCACTTGGGAGAAATGAATTTCGCACATTTGACACCCACGACAAAGTAGGCGAGCAGCGATGTATATCCTAAAAGGAAAAAGAAAAGGGGCATGAAAATATGCATATAGGGGAAATAGAGTCCCAGCGCGTCTTGCACCATGAGGGTCACGCTGACTCCCGAGTGCCAATGGCCTGTGGCCAGAACGACTAAAATGCTAAGTGTGCAAATGACAAAAGTGTCTAGAAAAATCCCGATCACTGTCAAAGAAGACTGCCGTTTGATTTGTTCCGTTCCGCTTTCAGCAAAGATCACGGAAGTATACCCAGCGCCAATGTCGCAAGAATAAGCCCCGCGGGATAGACCCATAGAAATCGCTAGCATGACTGAGCTGCCCGCAAATCCCCCTTTGGCAGCTTGGGATGAAAAGGCCCCTTCGAAAATCGATTTAAAAATTGCTGGGATTGCGCTTGCATGCTGCAATAAGACCCAGGAAGACATAATCAAGTACAGAATGAAGAAAAGAGGAATTAACCCCCCGCAGACTTCCCCCACCCTTTTAATCCCACCGGTTCCTACTGCAAGCGTGGCGATCAATAAGACGGACACCACCGCAAATTCATTGAGATTCCAATTCGATGCCAGGCTGTCGGCTGTGATGTTAAAAACGAAAACTTCGACTCCATAAATGCAAAGAAGCAGGCTAACGAGGGGAGCAATCCATTTTTTTTTATAGGCAAAGGGAAGGAAGTACATAGGCCCTCCGTCATATCCCCCTTTTTCATTTTTTGAGCGGTATCTCATTCCCAAAAAGACTTCGGAGTATTGGATCAGCATTCCGGCCAATCCTCCAATCCAAGTCCAAAAAAGAGCTCCGGGACCTCCGATTTGGACTGCCGTACAGATGCCCACAATATTACCGATCCCGATACATCCGCCGATGGCTGCGAAAAAAGTCTTCAGAGGATGGAGCCCCAATCCTTGATGGGGTTCAGTGAAAAAGGAAACAAAGGAACGGAAAATCGCCCCGAATTTCCGGACTTGATAAAACCGGGACTTGATGGAAAAATAACCTCCCAGCCCCAGGATCATCAAAAAGGCGATATGTCCCCAGATAAAGTCGTTGACCGTCTCTAAAATAGAAAATAATTGGGATGCCTGCATAGCGGCTGATCATGAAGAATTTCTTCTTTTAGAAGCAACAAAAAGGACGCAGGTTGTTAGGCCAAGGAGATAGATACACGATTTAACGTGGAGACGCAGAGGCGCAAAGACGCGGAGAAAAGTCTTGAACCCAATGAATCATTCGTAAAAGACTTTGCGTCTTTGCGTCAAATTTTCCCAATTGCTGAGAGTAACTTCTCGTTCAACTGAAAGAACTCGTTTCGCCAGTGGTAACCGTTCAAGATTTCTTCGGTCGGCCGTCCCAAGATCAGATGGGCAATGAAAATCGCTTCTAGTGAAGAAAGGCCGCTTTCGGGATCAGGGCAATGGGTTTGTTTGCGGGGATAAGCCGTTTTGTATCCTTCGGGCAGGCTGCGCGCCTCCATTTTTAGGGGAAGCTGTTTCTCCATGACTTGAGCCAATCTCCAGGTCCCGTCAATTAAAAAAAGGCCTCTGTCCTTGTCTTCTCGGGTCAATGGAGGCGCTCCTACTTTGAGCAACAGATACCCTGTTAGGTCGGGAAGAGAGTCGACAGGGTAGATATAAAAATCAAATTCGGGACGATTTTCAATCCCCCTTAAAGAACATTTCTTCAGATTTTCCCGTCTGTGGCGGAGGATCACAGTGGGATTCATCCAAACACCTTGTGATCTACGATTTTTAGCAGCTCTTTGGGAATTTCTAAGAGAAAACGAGAAGGATTGGTCGGATGGGGCTTGCCCATTTTCATCCGGGAACGGGCCATGCTTAAAGTGAGGAATTTCCGCGCGCGGGTGATTCCCACGTAGAATAATCTTCTCTCCTCTTCAAGCCCAGTTTGCATCATGCTTTTTTCATGAGGGAGGATCCCATCTTCCAATCCAACGAGAAAACAGGCTGGGAATTCCAAACCTTTTGCACTGTGGAATGTCATCAAATGAACTTTGTCTTCATTGGTGTGCTTGGATTGGGTTTGGATCGTTTGGCGCGCCAAAGTGGTGTTCGATATGAAATGCTGCAAACTGATTTCGTCCCCTGCGCCTGTTTTTTCCATCTCTTCTTGGTATTGGGCCAACGAATTGACGCACTCTTGGACGTTTTCCCACTTAAATTCCCTCATTTTTTCGCTTTTAACTTCTTCTTGGATCGCTTTTTTATAGTCGATTTTTTCGATGAACCAAGTAAGCGATTCGGCCAAATTGTCATTTGAAAAACGGACTTGGGCAGTTTTTAGAAGCTCCACAAAAGAACGGACGGCTCCAGCGGCCCGGGCATTGCCGTAAGTTGTTTTTCCTTGGGCGATTTCTTCGAGAACTTTCCAGAGAGGTACATTCGATGAGCGGTTTTGCTGGGTGATGGCATCCAAAAATGCATCTGAAATCCCCCGCCGCGGCACATTGATGATCCGAAGCAGGGCTTCTTGGTCGGAAGGGTTGGCAATCGCCCTTAAATAAGCTAGAAGGTCTTTGATTTCACTTCGTTCTGAAAATTCAAGCCCTCCGAAAATTTCATAAGGAATGCCCTGGACCCAACGCCCCTCTTTTTGCCAGGAGGTTTGGAGTAAGGCCATTTCAAAAGAACGGGAAAGGGCGTTAGAACGGTACAGGATCGCCATATCGCGCCATTTGAGCCCTTCTGTTTCCTTCAGCTTGAGGAGCCGCGCAATGACCGCTTGGGCTTCATCTTGATCGGTCGGAGCGTTGAAAACTTCAATCAGACCAGTTTTTTTTTCGTCGCTCCAGAGTTTTTTTTCATAGCGGTTTTTGTTATTGCGGATGACAGCATTTGCAGCTTCCAGAATGGACGGGGTGGAACGATAATTTTGTTCCAACTTAACGATATTGTCTGCTTTAAATTGGAGGATATTTTTCACTTCGGCTCCGCGCCAACCGTAAATCGATTGGTCATCGTCTCCCACTACGCAGAGATTTTGGTATTTGGATGCCAATAATTCCGCGAGCCTGAATTGGGCCTGGTTGGTATCTTGATATTCATCGATCATTAAGTAACGGAAACGATCTTGGTATCGTTCCAAAATAGCGGGATGCTTTTCAAAAAGGCGAATGGCCAAAGTGATCAAGCTATCGAAACTGACGGCGTTGTAAGCGCGTAAGGTTGCTTGGAGACGAACATAAAGGTCTTTCGAGAATGTATCGTGCCAGGTTTGATTTTCTTTTACCGCGTCTTCGTCGGAAAGTCCTTTATTTGATGCATCGGTCAAAGCGGCCATAGTTGGAGCTAAAGAGGGAAGTTCCCCATCGTGGTTCAACATTTCCCGGGCTAATTGCCCAATCACTCTCTGCAAATCTTTTTCGTCGTATAAACTAAATTCCCGGGTGTATCCGAGATGGGTGATTTCTTTGCGAAGCACCTGCATACAAAAACTATGGAAGGTAGAAAGGGTAGCCAGGCGGGAGGCAGGGCCGATCAACGCCTCTAAGCGGTGGCGCATTTCCGCAGCCGCTTTATTCGTAAATGTGAGTCCTAAAATGGATTGAGGAGAAGCACCGTGGTTTTGGATGAGATGGGCGATTCGATGGACAATGACTTTTGTTTTCCCGCTTCCCGCGCCAGCTAAAACCAAGAGTCTGCCTTGAACGGTCTTTACGGCTTTTTCTTGATTGGGATTTAGCATGGATGTTTTAACAAGCGGAGAAGTTCGTTTTGAATTTCCTGGCAAGAGGCCTTTTTGGCGCATTGCCTGGGAATCACATTGAGTTCAAGACGGGAAGGAAGGGAAGAATAACCCGTTCTGAATGCTTCCCTTACAAGTCGTTTAAAACGATTGCGTTCAGGGGAAGATCCATAGCGCCCCGAGGCGCTAATCCCAAGCTTCAAGCTGTCGTTCTTATCCTTGGCATCTTTTAAACGGACATCTACGCAAAGGTATTTGCCTACGCGCCTTTGTCCTTCTTTAGATACACGCTGGAATTCACGGCGAGTACGAAGCCGAAGCGTTTTAGGAAAACGGGAGTCGGTTTTCAAGCTTAAGCAGAAAGACTTTTCCGACCTGCTCTGCGCCGGCGGTTGATGACTTTCCGGCCGCCGGTAGTTTTCATCCGGGCGCGGAATCCAATCGATTTTTTTCTGCGGAGTTTGCTGGGTTGGTATGTGCGTTTCATGATTCATTCCAATTTTAAAAAATTTCATTAAGTCCTTCTACAATACACGAACGGAGAGAAAAGGGGAAGAGTCAGTTTATGAGACAATAGGACAACGACCCCTCTAATATTTTTTTTAATTCAGGATTTCTTGAGTCTGGCTTGTCGCTTCCTTAATCGAGCTTCATCGTTTTTCTTGAAGACAATTCCTGGAAGGAGTATAAATACAACCTTTGTATGTGAGGAAATTTCATGAAAGTAGGAGCTTCCATCAAGGCCGATCCATCGAAAGGGGACAAGATTGTCCGCCGTAGAGGACGAGTCTATGTAGTGAACAAAAAAGACCCGAACCGCAAGCAGCGCCAAAAAGGGCCTGCCCGTAAAAAATAAGCAAGAGGAACAATGGCAAAAAAATCTTCAATCGCAAAGCAGAAGAAGCGCGAGCGGATGGTAAAACAGAAGTGGGAAAAGCGGCAAGAACTCAAGGAAATTGTCCTTGATATGAATAAAAATATTGAAGAACGTCTTGCAGCTGTAGACGCCCTGAACAAACTGCCCAAAAATTCTTCTCCTACGCGTTTGCGCAACCGATGCCAGTTCACTGGACGTTCGCGCGGCTTTTTACGCAAATTTAAATTGTCCCGTCTTTGCTTCCGGGAAATGGCCCTCCAAGGCCTCATCCCAGGCATTGTCAAGGCTAGCTGGTAACAGCTTCCTATCTCTTCGCACCCCCCTCAAAAGTTCTGATGGCGGTGCGATGGGAAAGAGCCTACCCTAATAAAGACTTTCGATTTTATTAGGATGGGTTCTCATTTAACCTAAGGTTTCTTTTAAAGGCTTCCAGTCGGTTAGGTCTTCGTGCCACACCAGGGTGGATGAATTCACTGTCCCTTCTTTCCAAGCCAAGCTGAGCGCATCGTGGCTCATCGGTCCTTGCTGCTGATTGGACAAATCTAAGTAATACCAAAATTTATCTTTAGGGCCTTGAATGGTCGGTTCTGGCTTCGCTTCCAAAGGGGCGGTAGGTGTCTTTTTTTTGCCCGAAGGGGCGAAAAAAATCGCCATGATCCCCAAAATCCCAAATATAAAGCCTACAAAAAACCAAATATAAGGATTGCGTCCTCTTCGATGGGCAATATAGGCTGAAAGGGCTCCGATCCCGGCAGCAATTAAAAGGGTGGTTGGACTCAAAGGAAATTGCATAAAGTCTCGCTTTAAAAAACTGAAATTTCGGTATCAGTGTACAGCAATTCAGAAAAAGTTTCCATGCATGTCTGTTTTTGATATACTCTCACTATCCGATCTATTCTGGAGGCACTGTCATGTACGATCAACTAAAAAATATGGATAGCCGGGAAATCGAACTTCCTGAAACTGTTTTTATCCGCGATATTGAAACTCGTGTTTTTCAAGGGATTGCGCTTCAATCTTTAGCTAAAATCGAAGGAATCGCTCTTTTAGAAGGGAATTTATTCGATAGTCTTTTGGGTCGCGAACTCGAGCGGGTCAAAGGGATCCATGTCGAACAAGACCAAAAAAAACATTCGGTGAATATCCGGGTTGAAATTAACGTTCTTTATGGGATTTCCATACCAGATAAATCGGAAGAAATTCAGATGCGCCTTGCTGAAGAAATCAGCAAATGGACTGGATTGCATGTCGCCTCCGTTCATGTCATCTTTAAAGAATTGATCCTGCCCCCAGCAACGGACGATACTTCGTCTGACGCTTCCCCCAAAGAATTCGAAGAAGCGTTTTAATTAAAGAGAGGGATTGTATGTCTGTCCGGCAAGCCCTCTTATCTTTCCTACACCTTTTTGTCCTCTTCGTTTTCTTTTCCGTCGGCCTTTTTTTTCTCGCCCTTCCCAAACTTCCTAAACTCCACCTCTATATCGAACATTTGTTGCTTCAAAATCCTTCAGCCAGCTCCCTTTTAGGCATGGGCTTTTCTCTTGCTGGCCTCCTTCTTTTAGCCGGTTTTTATGGGTTAAGCCGCGGCCGCTATTTGCGCTTCCGCATGGGGAAAAATCAGACTGAGATCGAAGCTAGCGTCGTGCTGCAAACTCTGGAAGAGTTCTTAAAAGCCCGCTTTTCCAAAGAGGTCCAACTCCTCGATGTGGAACTCATCCGCTCTAAAATCCACATTAAAGTTTCTCTTATAGACCCTCTTCCGGAAGAAATCCTGACTCGCGTAGAGAAAGAACTCACCCCTTTTCTTCGCCAGCGTTTTGGATACACAAGCCCCTTTGATTTAATCGTGAAAATGTAAGCTCGATTACTAAATTGAATGGCCTGAATGAGTCATCGAGCTTATATTTTTGATAACTCCCGGGAAATGCCTATTTGGCTGGCGGAAGTCACTGAAGGCAAGATCTTAGGAATAAAAAGCGAACCAATCCCTTCTTGGTTTAAAAAGTCGCTTATCGACAAGCTCTAAGAAATCAAAAAAAAGCTGCGGTTTGATTTTTAGACATCTATAAATTTTCTTTTTTTTTAAATTAAACGATTTAATTAAATTGATTAATTTGTTATTCTTAACTAAGAATTACAAATTAAAAAAGGATATTTTTTATGACTACGGTAAATAAGCTACGCTCTTTCCAAGAGGCGGTAGACTATATGAATAGTCGGATCCAAAGACCAGGTGAAAGTGTAACACAAGTGGGTGCGACTCAAGCTGTTTCAAGAACAGATTCACGCAGATCGATCCAAGAAGAAAAACAACCTTCTCCTAAAGGTTCTACTCCTCCGTACACACCTACACCTATAGATTATCGCAACATGAGCACTACTTCTAAATCCAGCGCTCCCCGTTTAACGGTTATTACGAAAGCTGAAGAAAACGCTATTTATAGGAAGACTCAGGCATTGGTTCAGGCGAATCGTGTTGTGATTCAGCTAGGAACAGGGTCAGCAGTTTCAACTCCTAAAACGGGTACACCTAAAGATAAGACTCCCACCCTAAGATCTTCCACGCCTCCTGTCACAAGCAGTTCTTCGTCTTCTAGTTTATCAGAAGACGCTTACGTAGGATATGCCGCTTTCACGCAAAAAGAGGAACAGAAAGGGAATTCTTCTACAACCGATACTCAGCCATTGCCATCACTCACTCTTATCGCTACTACTTCTCCGACAAGCCTTTCCTTAATACAAGAAGAAATTGAAGAAACGGTAGACGTCTAATTTTAAGGAGACCTGCTTAGAGAGCTAGAACAGGTCCTGTTTTTTCGAGAGATGGGTTTTGGTTCCATGAGTGGATTTCAATTCCATTCGCAGTGAGATGCACTTCGCAGAAGTGGCCTGTTTTGACTTTGATTTTTTCCATTTCACTTTGTTGAGCGAGAAGATCCCATTTTTCTTTTTGGAACGCATAGAAGAAACGGATGAGCCCGTTGCTGCTGACAGCAAGAATTGTTTCTGAAGGGTGGGTTTTCTGAAGATGGGCCAGCCATTGCTTGATCCCTTCTAAGGGAAGGGGCGAGGCGAAAATGGAATGGGGCCAAACGGAGCGGGTCGTCCAAGAGTCGTAAGGCTGGGGCCATTTTTGTCTGATTTCCTCGGAGGTCAGTCCTTCCCAGGGGCCGTAGTCGATTTCATTGAGCGTGGGAACAATTTGGTCGGCGATTTGAAAATGTTGGCCCAAGATCTGCGCGGTCTGGGCTTGTCTCTTTAAAGGGCCTCTATAAATCGCAGAGGGAACGATTCCTTGGGTTTTTAAAAAATGGGCCATTTGTTCCGCTTGCATTTTCCCTTTTTCGGTTAGAGGCAGATCCGTTCGAGCTCCTATTTGAGTAGGAGTTTGGTGGTCTTCAAAGGTATTGCCATGTCGAAGAAGGATTAGGCGGATCAAAATAGTTCCCCTTCTTTTGCGATAATTGATTCTACGAATGCGATGTCTTCAGGACGGTCTACTGAGCCATGCGTCCTTCCTTGATAATCGACGGGAACGACCCGGATTGGAATTCCGTTTTCCAGGGCGCGGAGTTGTTCTAGTTTTTCCGATTTTTCCAAAGGACCTTCAGGGAGTTTGCTTAACTGAAGCAGAGTGTTCTTCCGGTAAGCGTAAAGGCCTATATGGCGGTAGACGGGTCGATCTGGGTGGTCGGCAATTCGGTGAAAGGGAATGAGCGCTTTGGAAAAGTAGAGGGCATTTCCTTTTTGATCGAAGACGACCGTGGTGCCGCTGGAGCTTCCCTTTTTTTTGCTTTCAATGAAATCTAAGAGGGCTTGGCCTGTCAAACGGACAGCGGGAGTGGCCATCTCAATGGTAAGATCCGATTGCATAGCTTGAAGGACTTTTTCAATCACCCAAGGAGGCGTCAGCACCGCATCTCCCTGAAGGCTGAAAAAAATCTCATGCTGGGAAAGTAGCTGGGAAGCTTCAGCGACGCGGTCGGTGCCGGTGAGGCAGTCGGGACTGGTCATCAAGACGCGCGCGCCAAAAGCTTCGGCAAAACATTTTAGATTTTCATCGTCTGTTGCGATAAAGGATTCAGCCTGGCAAGCAGTTTTCGTTGAGATGCGCCACATCCGTTCGATCATGGTTTTTCCATGGATCAAAGCAAGGGGCTTATTAGGAAAACGGGTGGAAGCCATTCGGGCTGGGATGACGATGGCGCAAGAAGTCATGGCTGGGAATCCTGTGGCTTGGAGTTTTTCAAGAGGGTTTCAATATCGCGCTCCGTGAGTCCTTTTACTTTTTTTAACTCTTCCCGGGAAGCTTTCTGAATCGCTTTCACGCTGCCAAATTGTTGGAGGAGCCGCTTTTTCTTAATCGGGCCGATGCCGGGAAGATCGTCGAGAGAACTCGAAATCGTCCGTTTGGAGCGTCTTTTTCGATGAAATTCGATCGCTTGCCGATGCGCTTCATCCCGGATTTTTTGCAGAAGAAAAAGAAGCGGGGATCGGGGATCGATCGGGAAAGGATCTTTTCGGTAAGGCACATAGATCTTTTCCTGGGTAAGCCCTTTATCGTGGCGGGCCTCTTCTTTGGTTAAAGCGATCGCATCGACCCAAGCGATGTCTAATTCTTTAAAGACATCGAGGACCAAGTTTAAATGTCCTTTGCCTCCGTCGACGATGAGGAGATCGCAGAAATCCCCTTTTTCTTTCTCTTTGGCCAAATGGCGCCACAGAACTTGGCGCATGGCTGTGTAATCATCAGCTTTTTCCATCCCCTTAATTTTAAAAAGACGGGTGCGTGATTTATCTTTTTCTCCATTGACGAAGGAAACCAGGCTCGCAACTGGATCGGTTCCGGAAATATTCGAAGTATCGAAACATTCAATCTTTCGAGGAAAACGGGTGAGTTGTAGCGTTTCTTGCAGGTCGAGCAGCATCTTTTCTTTTAAGGAACGGGCATCTTGTTCCCGAACGAATAACGCTTTCGCATTGCGTGCGCCCATTTCGATCAGATCCTGTTTTTTTCCTTTTTGCGGGGTCAGGACAGCGACTTTTTTACCGGCTGCTTCAGACAAAATTTCTTCTACAGCGCTTTGTTCGGGCAAAATTTTAGGAATGAGGATTTCCGATGGGAAAGAGGGGAGGTTTTTATAG